>Ga0207104_1050_pt1 | contig 28963 bp, 26 predicted proteins | sample Alteio_BWMinHeat_79_FD_153538 | JGI IMG/M metagenome (GOLD analysis project Ga0207104, IMG submission 153538) | Enriched cells from forest soil in Barre Woods Harvard Forest LTER site, Petersham, Massachusetts, United States -... | ecosystem: Environmental > Terrestrial > Soil > Temperate forest >...
ATTGAAAAATTGTCAAACTCGCGTAATTCTAACTCTGTTGTATTTTTTAGTGTTTTGTATCACGCGCTTGCTAATGATTATTCTGAGATAGCGTATAAAGCGTTAAGTTTATTAGAAAATTATGTTAGCCACCCCTTTTTAAACTCCGGACTTACAGCAATAGCCATTTATCACGCAAAAAAAAAGGAATTCAATCAAGCGACATTGATTGCTCAAAAAATAGACGATCCAGGAATGCTCCTTCGTTTTGATTTTGAAGATGCTATTAAGCGCGAACAAATTGATCTAGCCTATCTTATTTTAGGCATAATGAAAGACTGTAATTATGGTGAATTTTCCGTAAGCGAACATAATAGAGTAGTTCATCAAAATGTAGGATTGGAAAAACTAGCTGAATATCATACACAAAAAGGGGAATTCGAAAAAGCTGCACAAGCTACTGCAAAAATCACGGAACCGCCACCTTCACCATAGAGCTGATCGGGGTCAGATATCCACAGATTCTAAATACTGAAAAAAATAGTTATGAAGAACCGTTCCTAATCACTCTAAAACTTCGACAGGATCGTATTTCATTTCATTTTGATCTAATAAGGAAAAGACTTCTTTTTTAAACAACTTGGATTTTTTGATTCTTTCAATCAAAGCTCCAACTTCATCTACACCGACAGTAAATCCAAAATCAGATTTCTGCCATTCGAATCTTTCAATTTCAGGGAAATTTGTCCGTATCCACAATAAAGATGCAACCTTAAGATTTGTGATCAAATCAGAAAATATTGTATTTGGGGTAAATTTTATTACCAATTGTATATGATCACAAAACACACTTCCACCTATGAGATGACATCCTTCGTTTAATGTCAAATTACATAAATAGTCGTAAAGATGCGGGATAACAGAAGGCGTTATGAGGGGTTTTTGACTTGTTGTCGACCATAAAAGATGCACATACATCTCATGATAAACTTCATCTTCATCAGGTTCTTTCATAAACTCTTTCCTAAATATATATTATTTGGCAATAACCCGCTTATTTTTTGATTTAAGATCTATCTTGACAAGTTGAAAAAGTTGGATAGGAATTGGAGAAAAAACGCTTACCAGAATTTTCTTCTGATTAGCAATTGCTTGTAAGTCTTTGATTGTAAGGAGATGGGGCGGTTGGACTCGAACCAAGACAGAAGTCGAGGAATTTACAGTCCTTTCCTCCTCCACACACCAGGGTAAACAGGAACACATAGGCGCAACACAATCAAAGGTTTAAAAGACTTCCGATTGTGCTGCTTTGCGCCATTTTGCGCCAGTCTTTTGCAGTCTAGTCAGGTGCGTAAAATTTGCGTAAATGAGATCTTTCAGCAAAAAATGATACCACAATAAATATCTCACATTGTATTCTCTCGTTTTCTGTTCCAAGAAAATAAGAAATATCACCAAGATTTATGATTTCCTTGCACGATTTGAAAATCCTATGTATAGATCGATTGGAAGACGCCAACATACTATATAAGGCGAACCGCTATGATGGTGCATTTTACATGAGTGGGTATGTTGTAGAAATGGGATTAAAAAAACGAATATGCGAAACATTGGATTGGGATGAATTTCCACCGAAAAACTCCAAAGATTTCTCAAAATTCTATAAGACACACGATTTAGAAATTTTGCTTCAGCTCTCTGGTGTAGAGAAGAGAATAAGAACCAATTTTCTCCCTGAATGGTCTGTAGTAATGAATTGGAATCCCGAAAAACGGTATACATCACGTACGCATACGGAACAAAGCGCGTTAACAATGATAAATGCTTCAGAAATATTATTGAAAAATCTATGAAAAGTATATTAGAAAAATTAAAGCAAATAATTCAGTCGTTAGAAGATAAGCATGGGCCGATTTTAATCTTTGCTCTTTTTCTCAGAGAAGATCCATTGGAAAAATGGGATATTGTAGTTGCTGCCTCTTGGCTAAGCGCAAGTGATATGAATTCTTATAAAATAATTGCTTCAAAGATTCAAGAGACACTAAATAGTGTGGAACTTATAGAACTTGCAAGAATTGTTATTCTTGATCGTGATGATCATGTCTTATCCTTCTTTCAAGATAATTTCTCAGTAACAAATGGTCATTATGAAGAAGTTTCTGGTGATCAATTTTCTACACGTTTTGGCTTTACCATCAAGCGTGCATATTTGCTTCGATGCCAGAAACTTAAAACATGATCCACGCTGATTTATCTCATTTTTAATAAGTCAACAAACCATCTCCAATTTTTTATATTATTTTTTTTCATTTTGTTTTTCAGGAATAGCTAAGAAGGCATGTCTTCCTGAAAACATGGTGTCAATTTGCCCAACCACATAACCCCTAGAATTTTGATCGTGTACTTCCGTGGAATTAGGAATATTGTAGTAGGGAAAATTTTCATTAAATAATTTTTTAATTTGAACACCCCTGGAAAAGTATGATTTTTCTTGACTGTTTTTTTTCAATTTTCCAGGTAAACAATCTCTTGCGATAGGAAAACCATTTCTTATAAGATCACACCCCTGACAAGGCACTAAAATATTTTTTGATGGACTAATAAAAAATTGGCTAAAAGCCCCACCCCCGCTTGGGTAAAGATTTACAATAATGTTTTCAAAGTCATCAATGCACTGAACTCTTGTAGAAGTTTCCCAACTCTTTTCTGACAAAATCATTTTAAATATGCCATCTTTCCAGATAAAAGATCTTGCTCCATATGTATCATGTTCAGTAACTTTGGATTTATAAGTATTAAATGCTACATGACCACGATTATTTAGAGAAACTGGCTCAAAATCCTGCCACCTTCCAGGAACCTGTTCGTGAAAAAGAGCAGTTAGATTTGTCTTTCTGCCATGATCCCAGAGAAATAGTTGATTTTCTACCTTACCAAGTATTTCCCCTCTATCATTAAACCCTGTAATTTGGATAATGTCTGTTGAAACTTCAAGTTCCCAAAACCCTGAATTAACATCCCAAAGAAAAAGTCTATAGAGTCCATCTAGTCTACTAACAGCTGCAATTTGTCCATAATTATTTAACTCTGCTTTCCATCCAAATGGATAATCAATTAACTTAAGTCCTCCAACATCATCCCAAAGAAACAAGAATCTACTGCAACCCTCTTCGCATATACCTAAAACCTGCCCCTTCTCATTAATTGCAATGGCTTCGCTATTGTCAGTTCCAAACAGACCAAGATCAACCATTCTATACTTTGGAAGCTCTTCAGATGTAACTATTGAGGAAGTAAATAAAAATATAAAAAATAGATGTTTTAATAATTTCACAGCAAACCTCTTGATTAGTTTGATAATTATATATTTGCTGTTATTATTTTGTAAGACCTAAACATTTATTTATTCTAATCAGAATAAAAATATATTATTTGTTATAAGATGCAAATTTATCGTTATTCTCTAGACAGTATTTCAATCCTAAATCATCTGAAAGCTTAAAGAATGCCCAGTCGTCATGAGCATGGCAGGCACAATGACAGCGGCATATTTGTAAAGCATAATTCCAATCTTCATTGACGCTCGCCCATTCCTTTACTTTTTCGTAAGGGACGCCCATTGCCTCAGAAGTTTCAATGACCGAGTAAACTCCAACTTCTTTGCATTTCGCAAAGAGGGCATCGAAAAATTGATAAATTTGCTCGGGGGTCAATGTGCTTAGCCTATCATTCACGGGTAGAAATCCTCCCTCTTCGCCATTCCCCTCATGATAGTAACATCAATGATGGCTTGTGTATCACATTGAAGCATTTGTTGCCAAAGCTTCATCCGTTCTTCAATGGTATACCGCTTCTTTTTCTTATTTTTTTTAGCTATTTTGGGCTGGCCCATTGTTTATCCTTTCTATGTCTTTGGTTAAGATCTCCAGTTCTTTTAAAAAGGCTCTCTCTTGCCTGCGTTCTGCTTTTGCTCTAAGCGTAGACCTCCCGTGTTTTTCAAGCCGAGAATAGACTCCCCCATGCATGCGACATCTTCCATTTTTCATAGCAGGCCCCGCGCATGGAGCTCCTCCCTTTGTGCGACAACGTGCCCCACATATCTTAACGCCTTTAATTGGCATATGCTTTAATCCTTATTCATAGGAGCAACTACAGTCTGCATTGTAGCGCCCACATTTTGGTACACCACATTGATGTGCTGTTGGCTGCCACCACCGCCACGCATCTTTTCTAGGCGTTCTAAAGCATCATTTGAAAACCTTAGCAGCTTTAGACCTAAACGTTGATCATCCTTAAATGATAAGGATAGTTTACGCAATCCCAATAAATGTCCGACAATTATTTGTGAGGCGCAAATAATCTCAAGAACGCTTGTAGGCTTGATCGCTTTCATTAATGCAAAAATGCTTTCGACCTCATCATTTCTTATCTTTTGATCACCATAACCATGTTCACTTCTGGCATAGATTGTTTTGGCAGCTTGTCGAATCAATGCTTTAGCAGTGATCTCTGATTCAACGGAAAAGGCCTCGACTATAGGCGCTAAGGCTGTCGGTATTGAGATGGTTGCAGGGGGCTCTTCTAAATTTTGAGCCTGAGCCATGCGTTCTATATTTTCTGACATTGGACATCGACCTCCTCAGTCTTCGACTGACAATCAATTTGTGTGTTTTTAACGTTAAAGACCTGCTGCCCTTGATTGACGTTATAATTAACCTGAATTTGTTGAGCCCCTTTGCTTCGATATTTTTGGAGAGTATCCAGAACCTTATGCCCAAACTCAAGTAATGGCATCCCCTGCTTAGTATAGCCTTTTTGCAGGCTTTTCATTCCTTGAATGTAAGTTGCAACGAATTGGGTAGAAAGCGCAGCTTCAATAGCATCGTGAGGTTGCAATGACTGCATGAGGCTTGTGATTAATTCGACCTGATCGGTGGAAACTAACGCCTCGGGCTTTGTTCCATAATCAGGACTCCACGGGCCAGGTTCTGTTGGCGTTTCAAGCATATAAGCAGATTTTATTGCTTGTTGAACTATCTGTTTTTTTATACCAGGACTTTCTTCAATAGGCGAAGATTTGCTTAAAGATAGGTCGCTCGGAACAGGAAAGTAAGTGTTCTCTCTTGTTTTCTTTTTACTCATAAAGATATCTCCTTATTCTCAGGCGTTTTTTTATTGTAATGAGCAATTCCCTTTTTAACCCACTCACAGATGTTTAAAGCATGATGTTGAAAAGCATCGCCCGGGCTCTTGCCTATCGGCGCAGACCAAAACCTTAACTGTGGATAGGCTTCTCTCCACCAGAGAGCCTCCTTCTTGCCTGCCTCATCATTATCAAGACTCCATAGAATCAAAGAACATTGCCGTAAAGCTTGATTTGTTTGTGCATCGGGTTTTTTGGTTGCTCCGCCAAGAGCCACACAGAAGCAAAGGTCTTGAGCCTCCTGCTGAATAAGCATTGCATCCAATTCAGATTCCAAAATGATCGCGATCTTAATATCAGCCATCCCATACACTGATAGGCTTTGCATTGATCCAGCGATCTCCACATACTTTGGCAATGAATCATCTTTATGCCAACTTTGTCTTCTGATTTTTAATTTGACTATACGTCCATCATTCGCCATCGTGGGGATAACTAGGCCATATGGAAGCCACAGTTTTTTTGCTCTGCCGTTCTCTTTATATTCCCTTGGCAATCCCCATTCAACACGATCCCTGAAAAAATCAGGCGAGCCTGAAGAGAAAGGATTGATCGAGTAACCCAGTTTATATTTGGTGATTGTCTGATCATTAAAGCCTCTTTGATACAGATCTTTGATTGCCATAGGAAATCGTTCCAGTTGTTTATGCGCCCACTCAACAAAAGCTAATGCTTTATCCTGCCAAACTTTTGGAGGATCTTGTGCAGGTACAAGCCGCTCCTGCGTAGGTCGCTGCGGCTGCCGATGGCTGTTGAATCGTGACGTGTCGTTAATCCTATTGCATGCTTCATGGAAGGTCATTTTCATGAAATCACGACAGAATTGAATAGCGTCGCCTTTAGCATCACATCTGCGGCACCAGTAGCGATTGAGCGCTGGCCAAATTACAAAACGATCCTTTCCTTCGCCACAGCTTGGACAGGCAGCATGGTACTCGCCCCCTTTGCAATGAGAAGTCTTTTTTGTATCTAGTCCTAAGTCCTGTGCCAGCTCTAATAATGTCATCATGATTACCTAACTTCTGTGCTCTGCTAATCCTGCTAATTTTGATAAAAACACCATAAGTAGTTTAATATGTGTATGTTATTGACTATTTCACTTTGCTAAACAGGCGCTACACAGCCGCTAAACTCTGGGACACCTCTGAACGCTTGGGTATTCTTAGCGCTCTTTTAGCAGTTCTTTAGCGTGAGTTTAAACAGTCCAAATCCCTTATAATCAGTAGATAAGGGCTATTTTAGCTACTTTAGCAGCTTTAGCAAGCTATGGGGTTATTAATGTTCCCATCACTTACAAATTGCCAGGCTGAGCGTACTTTCTTTTCCTCGAGCACAGCATCTTGAATTTCAATCACGAATCCGTGCTCCTGCAGAATGTTCATGATATTTTTTGCCTTCTTTGCGTTACGAATCTGAGATGGGCCCCTCTGATATATGTCTGCAATTGGGAAAACCTGTTTAGGACGATTGCGCTTGATCCACTCTAGCGTCAGTATTGCTAGATTGATATTTGGATCACCCCCGTTTTTACCCAATATTCTTAGCGCCTCATCCAGATAATAGCTAATAAGGGTAATCGCCCTTTCCAGTTGCTGAAGACTAATCTTCACTTCAGTACCCGGCTCCAAAGAACTCTCAGCAAATGCAAATATAGCAGCTATGCGGAGTACCTGCTCTGACGCTTTGCTTGCGAATGGTTTGACGGGATAAAACTCTCCATCCTCATTCATTTTTCTGTCGGTTTCATCATGAAATACAATCCACCTTTGCTTTGCCTCTTCCTCTAATTCAATAGGTTTAGGTTCAAGAGAGTCCCCTGGGCAAAAAGCCTCGTTGTTGCTTTGACTGCCGTTTGTCTTTGGATACGGCCTATCTAATATTTTGTTGATGAGATCATAGAATGCTATAATGGCAGGATCCTTATTCAGATCGACTTCCTTATATTTACGAGTTCCTGCGATTGGCTGTGGCGCAGAAAATAGACATCTTGAAAGCAGCCCCTGTCCCATCAACATCTCATTGCCAAGCAATTGTGTGAGAACTATGGGCTGAATCATTAAGTGTACCGCCAGTCTGCGACCATAATAAATTTTACTCCCTTCACTTTTGCGCACTCGCTGGAGAGGTTTTCCATCCCATAAATTGGATAATCCACAAGCGGTCTTTAACGCATTATCGGCATTCATTGCATGCCCGCCAATGAGGCGCCCGCCCTCATCTGAGAAAATACCCGCGCTAGGTTGGCCGCGCTCTAGAAGCTGCTCTAACCCCTCTATTGTGGGCTCTTCACATAAAATCAAGCCTTCACAGGGTGGCTGGGGCTCAGCTTCTAAACTTGATAGCCCATTTTCCATATTTTCAGCCGCCTCTTTGATAGCGGTAGACCGTCTGATTTTCCAAATTTCGTATTTATTTTTGTAGTCTGTGGACCCTTTCTTGTGTTGTTCCACAAGCATTCGTTGCCAAGTATTGATAGATTTTAGGGCTATTTTATCGGTGGCGCTTTTGCGTTCCCCACTCTCGGAAATCGTCAGCATAAAGAGAGAAGTTGGATATATCCGTCCATCAATTTTAACGTCTACAAATCCCTGACAGGCCAAAGATAATGCTGCTAAGATGCTTTGCCCACATGTTGAATCCGGAGACTGTACCACTTTGTGAATCCTGAGCGCTGCTGGACCAGCGACACCCCCTAATGCATCAAATGGATAGGGGTTAGGCGGATTCGTGGTTCTTTGCAATGGCAAAGGGGCATATCCAATGATGGACTTCGCTTTTATTTTTTCCTTACATTGCATTTCAAGTTCGGCAGCGCGAATCTCCGATGCAATGTATTTTTTTTCTTGTTCTTCTGAAGCAAACATGGCATTATTCATTATCATAGTCCTTTTAAGTCATTGGTTGTGTGGGCCTGCCTTGTACGCAGGCCATTTCCGCATTCGATGAATGCTTCAAAGGTAATTTCATGTAAATCATAGGCTTGGCAACACTCTTCATATATTGCCAATGCCTGGTCTAGATGATCGAGATTAGGCTGAGAAGCTTCCTTAAAGTCTGCAAACAATTTGGAAGCTTCTTTCATCGCCTCAATATATTGACGCCACCACCACTCATCATTTGCAGGCATCTTTTCGACCCTCCTGCATGCGTTCCACGCATCTCCAGAACTCGGCTGGATCTACCAGGACCCGCCGATTTACTCGCTTAAAAGCTGTCTGGAAATTATTTTTTCCCCATGCCGCATCAAGAATGATGGCTCTGATGGCTCCTTCAGATGAAGGCCAACCACCCTCACACGTCTGAAGAAATTGGCGAACTGTCAGTAATCGGATTTCTGTTGCTGTCATGTAAACCTCCGTAATTGGTATATTGCTGATATACGCCAATCATAGGTGGTCTAAACTATAACAAGAATGGGGTCACCTCGTTTTTCTGGATGCTGACTAACTCATTTATTTCCAGTGTTTTATGAAAAGGGTCACATAATTTTCTGGAATTTTCTATTAATCATCTAACCCTTTTGACTGGCTTATCCTTTCCCTGGACCTCGTTTTTTTAGCCATCCGTACTGCTTTTCAAATAATTTGCAAGCTTCAAGACAGTTAGCCCGCGTTACAGAAATCATTAAATCTTCTTCTCGGGCTCGCTCCAGGATCATTGCAATAACACGGTCATTGTTGTATTCACTTTTTTCTTGGTCGGTTTTGGACGCTAATATGCCTTTAACAGCTATGTAAGCATATTTATCAGCCTTATCCTTATTTCCATGTTTCCCCGTTCCCTCTCCTTGATGTTGTAGAAGGACTAAAATGAAGCGATCGAGAATGCCTGATACTTCCTCTCTGACTTTGGCTTGATCTACACTCTGAAACACTTCTAGGAGGTGGTCTTTCATCACAACACGATTGTAATGCTTATCCAGATGGGTATCAGAAGGAGTTTCAGGAAGCTTTACATCTTCGACGACAGCCTCTTGCCATTTAGCATACCCGAACAAATACTGAAGGCCCTGAGCAGCAGATAAATCAAACATCACCCTCCAGTCTCCCAAATACCAGGACAGCATTTTCGGAACGAAATCGGGCCATGTAATAGTAATCATTCCTTGATCGATAAAATATCTATTTATTTTACATTCTTTTATTGGCGGCAGTATTTTCGCTGTTATAAATCCTTGTTTTAATGTCTTTTGCAATATTTTCCCTTCGTCGGTGAAGGGTAAGATGATTTTTTCTTGCTCGACCGGTTTTCCCAATGGGTCTACACCAATGGGAAATGAAACCGAAATTTTTTGCACTCTGCCCAAGTCTGCCAACACATTGAATTCACCATATGCCGCCACTGTTGTAGTTATTCGTTCTAATAATGCGATCAATGCGCCAAAATAATTTGGAACAAACGCACGCCCCGCATTAATTTCATTCTCCGTTTTGGCCAGGTCTTCGAGTATTATCTTCTTTAATTCTTGATTTTCCCATTTTCCTGTTTTAATTTTCTGCAGTTGAGAAGTGATCCATTTCATAGATTTTTCAAAATTCTTTTGATCTTTCTCTTTTTGTTCTTTTAATTTTTCCAAGAAAAATTTGAAGGCTGTTTTTGTTTGCTCGTTCCATTCCAACTCGTCTAGTAGTTCCCCAAGCGCATTTAAGAATCCACGCATGGACAATGCCGCCTGCATCTTGCAATACAAGATCTGAATAGGTTTAGGCAATAGTTCTAATCTCATAAAAAATCTCCTTAAAATATTCATAGGGTCAATTTATTGTTTGTGCGTTGAAGAAGCTCTCCCAGGTGGTCTTGGCTAAAGTGTGCATACCGACGGGTCATATGAGGGGAACGATGGCCCAATATGGCCATTAATTCCCCTTGGGTGGCGCCATTCATCGCTAGATAGGATGCAGCCGTGTGCCGAAGATCATGCCAACGGAAGTTGGAAATACCGGCGATCTTTAATGCATTTTCAAAGGTCCTTCTCACAGAGACAATGCCGTGAGGATTGTTCTTCCGTTGTGATCGAAAAATGAGACCCTTTGCATTAGCTTGATAAGTGGGGCATAGCTTGAAACATGACTCCGCGGCATCGGTCAGTGGGATGACGCGTGAATCGCCATTCTTCGTTTGCCTCAGGATGATTTTGCGTTGGTGGAAATCGATGTCTTCCCAGCGCAAATTGATCAACTCACCGAAGCGCATGGCTGTCAGAATGGAGAGGTTGACTAAAGGGTATAGGTAGAGATTAGGGGAGGCTTGGCAGGCTGTTAGTAGTCTGTCTTTTTCCTCAAGACTGAGGAATCGGTCGCGACCTGGGGCTTCGCCCGGCTTGCTTACCTTAGTGATCGGAGAGTCTTCAAGCCATCCCCATTCAGTGATAGCAATGCTCAGGGCTTTGGATAATGCCGCTAAATAGCGGTTGACCGTAGAAGCGCTGCGTTGGGTCTTTCGTCGTGTCGTCTCCTTGAGCAGAGCATCTCGCGCCTCGGCGATTGCGGAGGGGGTCAGGTCGGCAAGGAGCAGATGGCCAAGGCTTTGCTTCCACCAAGTGAGCAGCGCCGTTTGTTTGGACTTTTGTTTAGGATATTTTGGCAGCCATTGCAGGATGAAGCGGTCGATAAGCTCGCCTAATGTGTGGCGCTTCGCCTCAGCCGTCTTAAAATGTCTGCCATCACGAATTGCGGATTCAGTATCTTGAATCCACTTTTTTGCTAGAGTTTTCGTTCTGTGACTTTCTCTTTGAATTGGATGGCCGCGTAATCTTATTTCTGCATGGTATGAGATTGTTCCGTCTCGTTTTTTGTATTCGCGTATAGTGCCCATGGGTTCCTCCGTTAGGTGCAGCAGTCTAGCAAAAGTGGGGATTAATGAGTACAAGGGATGTATAGTCCCTTGCTTTTCTATAAATTCTCTCTACTGAATTAAAATGTTCTTTATTGATTTTTAATAAATTTACGCAAATTTTACGCACATAAAGATATTTGTTATGCATTTTATGGGGTTTAGACAAGGAAATAGCGAACAAGGTGACTTGCGCCAGCTTGCTGGAGTCGAATGCGTAAAATTTGCGTAAAAATAGAAAAAGGCTCCATTCGTGGAACCTATCAGAATCGAGCTGTGAATGAAGTTTGGGGGCGGTTGGACTCGAACCAACGCAGACCGAAGTCGAGGGATTTACAGTCCCTTGCCATTGCCGCTAGGCGACACCCCCAGGAGGGATAAATATGCTGGCAGTAGGACTTGAACCCACAACCGTCCGATTACAAGTCGGGCGCTCTACCAGTTGAGCTATGCCAGCATGTGAAATTAAGCGCATTTTATACCAAATAAGGATTTTCGGTACAAGCATATTAATTGCACCCAATGAAGATTCATGAAGATTCGTACATGATGATATTCGCGCACAGCATAACTTCGCTGGTCGGACTGGCTTTATGCGTCCAAAATGCCAACGCCGCCGCCGGGTTGACGTGTAATGTCAGCGGGCTTGGTTCGGCAATCAAAGCCCATATGAACCATCATGCTCCCTAGGATAAAGTAATGAGTGTCTGAAGCTTTCTTATAAGCTGTTGGAATTAAAAATTTCCGCCCAAAATTTCCAGGGGTTTTTAGTCCTATAAAATTTGCAACAGCGTCCACTACACCTACAGAGGTCGGGAGATGGCTCATATAATCACCCTTGGCGGAGATATGTGTGAGATATTTGTCGGCGCACATCAATTTTTTAACGCCAATCTGGCGTTGCAGTCCCGCTCCAAGTGGTAAACTATTTACGCATACGCCGGTGACTTGATGTTTCAAGCTCAGAAAAGAGGCTATTGAACCTCCTAAGCATTGTCCGGATACAGTGATTTTCTTGTCTTTTAATGAAGGGAGCGTCTTGAGCTGTGTAAAAAAACGGTCAGCCTCTTCATAAAGAAAGGACGTTCCGCCTGTGATGTTTACAATGCCTGACGCTAGCAGCGTTCGTTCCATTTTTTTTTGTTTTGCAACACCTTCTATTTCACTGGCGCCAGAACTTAAGGCGCCAAATGCAACGATGACCTGGTTTTCTTTTTCGAATAGAGAGATTTTTAATCCTGTTTTAGGATCAAAAAAACAAAATTTATGCGCCTCAAGATCGCCCAGGAAGTCAATGGATTTTTTAACTACAGTATTCGGGGAAATAGTTTTATATCCAAAAGGTTCTATCCATTCGGGTTGGCAGGAATGCACCGCGGCGACCGCACAAACATATTTGAGATAAGGTTTGGCTTCATCCGGAGATAGAGTGTGTTGTCCAAAACGCTGATAGCCTTTGCCGAAAAGATCTTCCATATAGGTATTTGATAAATTTTTAAAAAATAAATGTCTAATTGTCACACAGGGGAAACGCAGGATTAATCCGGGAAGAGACCAGGTCTTGCCGCCGAAATAACGCAAAGGAAACAGGATGATTTTGGCTATACACTTGAGCGCCATTTTTGCTATTTCGCCTATTTTTTTCATAGTCTCAAAACGCACGCCTCGCACACCCCGAGATTTTCCGAAACATGGAGGCGCGCCGAAGAACATGGGTGCAGGAGAATTAAGAGGGGAGACGCAGTTATTATTGACAATAGAATTATTCGGCACGTTCCAACTCCCTTTTTTTCTCTCTAATCATGACTGTAGACATGGGGGGAATCGTGATGGTATAAAAATATTTACCCCTTTTTTTGATTAGCCTAATAGCGGGATTGACGCCGCCCTGGCCGCCATATCCGGCGCTGTCGCTGTTAAAGATTTCTACAGGATCACACGCTTCGGCGGCGACTGTATATCTAATAGGTTCATTGCCGGCGAAGTTGTGGAAACAAGCGATCTTTTCACCTTCAGAGCTTGTGCGTCTGTAGGCGATCATGGCCTTTTCTTTGTGATTTTTCTCAATCCATTCAATGTCCCAGCCATTGTCATCTTTTTCCCATAACGCCTTATTGGAGCGATATAGCTGATTTAAGTCAGCAACCATTTGAAAAATTTGTTTACCATCTTCTCTTTCTCCTGCTTGTAACTCTTTGTCTCCCGGTTTTAAATTCAGCAATCCTCGATTTTTTCCGAGATATTCAGTCCATTCTTTTTCAGAAGCAAATTCATTTCCCATCATATTAAGTTTTTTACCTGGAATGGCCATCATAAAACTTAGCATTGCGCGCACGTTGGCTAAACGCGCATCTTTGCTTAGACCTGTCGCTTTATTGAGCAAACTCTTCATTCCTTTTTTAATTTCATCATGAGATAAGGCAAGGACCATTTTATGGAATTTGTCGCCATCGATTGCATTGATTAGATTTGCATAGCGATTGCGGCGCTTGTTAGGGTCGGATGAAAAGTAGTTTAGCGTATTGTGCATCCAGCCAATATTCCATTTCATGTCAAATCCAAGGCCTCTTGCGTGTGCGGCTTGTGTCGTACGCGTATTGCCCGAATAATCTTCTGCAATAGTAATAACGCCCTTAGAGTGTTTGTGAATAATGGCGTTTAAATCTTTCATGAACAGTTTTGAGGCCCTTGCGTTCTCGCTGTAGCGCATAGAACTGACAGCGTCGACACGCAGACCGTCAACGTGCATTTCACGAATCCAGTACATTGCGCTTGAAATGAGAAAGTCACGCACAGGCTTTTTATTATAATCAAAAAATTTAGTGCCCCAAAAATAGCGCCAATAGCGCCTGGAAAAGAGCTTGCTGCAAAATGAGGGATCGAATTGATTGGTTCCATCAAAGTTATTTAAGCCATATGGATCCTTGGCAAAGTGAGCTGGCGTCCAATCTAAAATGACGCCTATCTTATTTTCATGTAAGTGATTAATAAGGTATTTAAAATCATCAATGCTTCCTAAGCGGCTGTTTGGAGCAAAAAATCCAGTCACTTGATAACCCATTGAGGCTTCGCAAGGATGTTCGAGGATACCCATTAATTCAACGTGCGTAAAATGGGCCTCTTTACAATGCGCAACTAAACGTTCCGCCAATTCACGGTAATTAAGCGGTTCCCCATTTGCTTTCCGCATCCAGGCAGTCGGGTGCATTTCAAAAATGCTCATCGGTTGTGATTCGCCTGTCTTTTTATTTCTTTGAGCAAGCCAATTTTTGTCATTCCAAACGAATGAATTTTTATCGCAAACTATCGAGTAGGGAGCTTTTGTTCGATCTTTAGATGGAACATGGGAAAGGCCGTATGGATCAATTTTAATCCGTCCATTTATTTTATATTGGTATTTTTGTCCTGCCTGACATGCCGCCTGCAAGCTCCATTTTCCATCGCCTTTTGGAACGAGCGGTGATTCGCTTATTAAATTTTCATTATTATCATAAAGGCGGAGAGTAACCTCTTTAGCGGCGGGAGCCTCAACTGTAAAAATTGTCTGTTCTCCGATAATCCTAGCCCCTAAATGATTATACTGTTTGAAATTAACTCCCCTGCCATATGGCGAAGACACCTGACAGCGTGTTCCAGGATCTAAATTAAGATAGGCTGCATCCAATTTTTCGCTGTCTTCATTATCAAAATAATAACGATTTAGATACTGTTCTTCCAGCTGAGCGGCGCGACTGATTGTGGATATGGTTTTCGGCGCTGATGTTTGACATAGATAATTTCTGACATCAAAGCGATGAGGCAATGAAGATTTTTTTCTTAACTTGACTTGCTGTATCGCTTTTTGATAAACAACACGATATTTATCAGCAGGTGACGCCCCCTGAGGAGCTGTCGCCCAGCCATATTGTCGACTTTCTTTAATCAGCCTTCGTGCAGTTTCATTTATTTCCTGGGTGGATGAGGAGTTCCAATCTTCCAGAGCTGTTGCAATAACATGAGATGCGCTGTCGACGGCTGTCGAATTGCGATCGAAGAGGTAGCCATTGCAGCGTTCGGGGTCTTTTTCCCTCGAGATAATCGTATCTGATAATCCACCTGTATTAGAACCAATCACCTGAGAGCCAAATAACCATCCTTCGAATTGAATTAAGCCGCAAGGTTCATAACGAGATGGAGCGAATATAAAATCTGTAGCGGCTCGAATAACAGAACTAATTCCCGGTCTGTCTTCATTGCCTTGCTGGTAGTGATATCGCCCGTTATTGTCTTTGAAGTCACGGATAAAAAGAACGCCTGATGGATATTTTTTTTCTAATTTATCGAGCGTTTCAGTCGCTGAGGAATCCTCTTGTGAACCCATAAGAATAAATTGTCCACCGCTTTTTAAAGTGGATTCGATCGCTTCGTCAAGCTTGTCAAGACCTTTCTGATATGAATCGAATCGTCCGATATAGGTCACAATCGGTTTGTTCGGATCAAACGTAAACTGATTAGTCTGAGGATCATCGTCTTCTTTGGGTGGTCTTCCTGTTGGAAAATGCAGTTTTAACCATTTTTGCAACTGTTTTTTTGCTTCCAATTTTTGCCCGAATATATCCTCGCTTTTTTGTCCATAGCTTAAATCGACCTGCATGCCCGTCTCAGGATCAATCCACTGTTTTAAATTTTTATCTTTTTCAGGATTAAAGCGATTGATATCGGCGCCATTAACGATTCCGGCCAATTTGCCCGCTTGTGCGATTTTTCTTATAGCAAAAGAAATTCCTTCGCCCAGTTGAGGCGTTTGCGCTTCCCGGGCAAAGGTTTCAGACACTGTTGTAACGACATCGGCGATTTTGAGAGTTTCAACGAAAATATTGGCGTCTTCATCAGCGAGACCATTCTCCTTTATCGCCTTGACGACAGGGTTGTAGTTGTATGCGCCAGCATATGGACGCCCCTGTGCACAACGGCTATTGTTGTGAAAAGTAAAGACGATGGGAGGAATCTTGCCTTGCTCCCACTCATCGCGATATTGTTTCGAAAGTTTCAAGGCCACGCCGGCGACGTGCCAGTCATGCAGGTGAATAATATCGTTATCATCCATTTGGCTCAGAAGATCCGCTGCGAGGCCGGAAAAAGCGGCAAAACGCTTTTTGCATTTTTCGTCATTTGGGCCATAAACACTAGGATTGTTCTCTTCTAATTCAAAAGCTTCATTTCCAATAAAGAAACATTCAACTCCATCAATGACGGCGACAGATACATCAATGAGTTTTCCTTCGGCATCCACAAATGGTCTTGGAGGATCATACAATCGTTCGACCACGTCTTTTGGCAGCTTGTTGTATTTCGGAAAAATCAGCCTTACTTTGCTTTGAGGGTTGTTGGCGATAACGGATTTAGCAATGCCTTCTAAGGCCTCGGCGAGTCCGCCTTGCTTGATGAAACTAGAATATTCCACACCAACCATGGCGACAGTCAAGGGTTCATTTAGGAGGTTTTTAGGCAATTCCTGCGCCATGCGCTCGATTGAAGCGTCATAAACAGTGGATGAATCATCATGGCCGAATAAAGGCCGTGTAATATGTTCTAGATGATGAAGACTCTCTTTAAGTTTCATCTTGGCGTTGTCAATCAACGTGGATTTTTGCATAGGCGTCGCCGCTTTTTTTACAGCTTCCAAGTCGATTAATTTTTGCGAAACCTCTGTCAGTTTATCCAAGTAAAGGTTTGCAAGATCGGGGGATTCATTTACATTTTGCTGGTGCAACGACAGCAGGGATAGATCTTTGGAAACATTTTCGAGATGCAGGAACAATTCGTCCAGCTGATTTAACAAGTTTTTATCATTGCCGTCTCGGATATCCATTAAAATTTTCGGATTCTGCTCCAGAAGCTGTTTAGCGAAGGCCTCATCCAGCGCCTTCTTCCCATTGGCTAAACACAAAATAGTATAGATGGAGCGCTTGACGCTCTTTGGGAACAGCTCAAAATTTGTTTTCCAGCTGACTTCATTTTCGCCATTCAGATCATGATTTATATTTGAAATAAGCTTGCTGCATCTCAAGTATTTACAAGCCTTGTAGGCTGATATTGCAGCTTCCGGATCGACTCGATTTTGGTTAAAAACAGAATGCAACAAGAATATGTTTGCCTCTGATAATTCCGAAACGTTGATTTTTATTTTTTCGATAAATTTATCACACGTCTTGAACATCACAACAGAATAGTTGTGATCGGTAATAAATTTTATGAAATTCATATTTTGTTTGTTGAATATTTTTAAAATAAAATTAACTATCTTGATAACAGTAATATATAAAAAATTCAACTGAGAATTTTTATACTCTTTACGCTTAGCTTGAAAATCAATACTGGGAAGTCTTTGTTCACTGATTCTTTTCAATAAATCATTATTGCCATGATTTTGCACCATTGGCGAAAAATGCTGCATGCTGTCGATAGAACTAGGATTCAAAACTATACTGTCATTCATATTTAAATCTTTTATTTTCCAAAAATGTTGCTAAAAAATTGCAAATTTGACTTCATTATATTCTTTTATTTAATTAAATGCAATAAAAAACAACAGAAATTTTTAGTTAACTACAACGAGAATCATTCGGCTTATTGAACGGACAAGCGTTCAAGCCGCAAGTGATCCCATTCAGGCGCCCGACGAAGAAAGGGTATCTGAACGAAAAAGGTAAGCAGGCCGTCTCGGCCTGATTCTAACAGCTGATCCTTACCCACAAGTTTAAGGTGTGCTTTCTCAATGCGAATTTTGGATAAACGATTGCCTTCTCGCGCCCCTCCCGGGGCGCGAGAGGGCAATTGTTTATCCAAAATTCGCATTGAGAAAACACGCTTTAGACTTGTGGGTAAGGATCAGTTCTAACAGACACCCTGATGGATGAGGAGTAACTGAACTGTTATCTAAGTTTCAATATTTTTTAAATGACTTAAATACTGCAATATACTGATTTTTTTCGCAAAACTGGGAGGTTGAGGTTTTTGACCTTGTTTTTCCGGTCCATACGCTATTCTTGCATATTCAAATATTTTATGATTATGTTCTTTAATGCATTTTTCTGTACCGTTATAAATTTCAGGTAAATGGATTTGCAATTCAGCAATAACAATACGACCTTCCGGAGTGATAAGTTTTAATTTTGCATGGACTCCAACATAACCGTTAGCTCGATCTTCCTGCCAAATGTTCTTAAAGGTGATATCCCAACCTTTTTCTTTTGCACTGCTCTGGAGTTCTTTGACAACATGAGTAATATCTTGTGGGGTGGCGACAACGATAGAGCCTCTAATAGAATCTGCAATTTTTGAAACTACTTCACTCTCAGCTTTATCTAATTCCTTTATATCATCTTTCACTTTCCTTTCTATACTATGTTTGCTTTTTAGAATAAATTGATTATTATGACCAAAACAAGCCTTCCCATTATTTTTTTCTGCTAATTTTTTTATGAAAATCGCATATTCATCTTTAATAATTGCGGCATCTTTCATTAATTCAGATATTGTCATTGCTGTATTTTCCCATTTTTTTGCATCTTTGACATGTTCAATAGACTCATCAACAACAATTTTGGAACTAATTTTTGTTTTTAATTCTTTGTAAGCGCTAAGCACTTGCTCAGGTTTTTTAGGCACAACGTATTCGTGTCCTTGAAGAATTAGCGTATCATATCCTCCATATTGATCAGCAACTTCCTGATATCTTTTATTTTCAATCTTTTCAAATGCATGATTTTCAGAAAGTGCAATGAATTTGCTCTGAATTTTTTTTGCCGCTTGTCCATTTTTCTCAGATGAGCCCGGCATATTTTCTATTTTTGCCACCATATCATGAACTTTGTTTTCTTTTGCCTTCTCAGTGGGATATCCATCTATTTGAATATCTCGAACCTTTAAAGACTCATTTGAATGGTTAATATTATTACAATTCATAAAAACTCCAACTGAAAATAAATACTATGTTTATTAATAAAAAAGCATATTTATTATAACATAAATGAAAATTTAATTGATATCTTTCTACATATTTTTTTACGTATTTTTTTTACTTTTTAAAAAACAGAATTTTACAAACCAGCATAAAGGTTTTTTTAATTGCATTTTTAAATAATTTATGTTATCATCGGTAAAAACAATAAAACATTGCTAGAAATTAAATAAAAATTTTTTATGATATACGATAATAAATCATTCTTTAATTGGAAAGGTTGCGTGCGGTTATTTTTAGATTTACCTTACCGCTATGGAGTTCGTCATCTTAAATTGATTTTTAGTAAAAACAAAGAAATAATTGGAATCGCCAAACAACTTCAAATCGAATCAAAACCACGAAAACTAACAAAAAAAGAAAAAGCATTCCATTTAATTATAGGAATTGTTGAGTGCACCCCACTTATAGGCATTATTGTTGCATTTGTAGACAGGTATTTCCATCAGGGAGATATGGACCTTGACAAACATCGATTGATCAGGGGTCGACAAAATTTCGAATTCCACCAACACGCCTGGCATTTAAATTTAGCCTTATTAAAATCAGCATATGACGGTGCAAAAGGAAAACAAAAAAGACAAATAAAATTCCTAGCTGCTAATTTTCTTAATAAAGTGACGCCAAAACATCTAAACTTGTGGACAAATGACTTAAAAAAGATCGATTCGCATTATTTAACCACACAACAAGGTTCGCCAATTGAGGAGTTTAGATATCACAGAGAATGTTTAGAGCAGAAGCTTACTTTTGGAAAAAAATTTAATCAAAACCTTGCATATGGTGAGAAGTCTTTATTTATCCTTACTGATACCGATGAGGTGGATCACTTATTTCCGTTGCATTTTACAGTTATCGACAATGAGGAGTCAATAGAGTCTTATGCCGCAGTGATAAAGAAAGTTCTACATGATCACTTTTCAAAGAATCCAAATGAAGCGCTGGATCGACCATTAAATCTTCCTTTTCTTATAGATGTCACTCATATTTTAGATAAGAACATCCAAACTAATAAAGAGGAAAATGCAGAGAAGGAATTTATCAATTGTTTTGAAGAATTCAAAGAAAAAATTCGCGCTGCAGAGAACATGGCGATAGAACAGCTAATCCATGACAACCCAAATTTTTTAGAATTCAAATCAAAAATAAAAAAACATTTGGATGATAATACCACATGTATTTCTCGGGTTAAAATGAAAGGCGCCGCCGGCATCAAAATGTTGCCAATAGGCTCTTCTTCATCGCAAGAAACTCAGTTTAAATCACCGCTGATTAATTATATTGTAAATACTGGAATATATATTGGAGCTGTTCACCTCCGCAGATTAATATCCGACGTCTTTCAACAACGGCCAGATATCAGTTATGGCGTATCCAAAGGCGGCAAATCAACTTTATATTATCCGCAGAAGGAAGATTTTACAGAAGGGCCCTTGTTTCAAAGACTTTTATGTCTGTTTGGAAGCAAAGGGGCGCCTTCAAATTTTTCTTGCGGAATAGCTCCAGATCAACTCAGCCAAAGGATTGATAGTGTTGCTGAAAAGCCCCATATTGCAATGCTGGGAAAAGCAACGATGGATCTTCTTCAAGGATTAATGAATGAAATCGATGGCGCAAAATGGAATGAACTTAATGGAGACCCCATACTATCTCAGATTTTTCAAACTTCTTTATTTTTAATTAGAGAGCGTCTAGCAACAGCAGAACAATATGCCATTGCGAATAAGTTCAATGAGTTCGCTCAAGAAATTGAACTTATTCACGCCGAGCTTGCTGGAATTCTTGAATTGACGCATCCTTTTAATGAAGAAGATTTTGGGAAAATATACAAAAAAGAACTGCTGGGACAGTCGGCGCCTGATGAACTGGAAAATGAGCTTAGAGTGGGACTTGGTAAAACCGCTGTCAATGTTTTTACAGGCATCGCTGCGGCGGCGAAAAAGCAGAATGTTCCTTTGCAAGGCGTTTTCAGCGCTGGATCGTATTTCGAACAAACCATACTTACGAAACATCACTTTGATCATTTTATTAGCGATCCTTCTTTGCCTAAACTAGATCTTTATCTTGGTCAATTCAATGCCAATGTTGACTCCGGATCGACGCTTACAGAATATAAACGAAGAGATGTTGCAGCGGATGTGAGGAAATTGTTGGAAGACAATAGAGTTACAGAGAACTTTACGGTTGCTGTAGACATTACAATTGATGAATTCTATTCAACCAATGTGAAACAACTGCTTATGGAGTTTCAAGAAGAAATCAAATCTGGAAATGTGAATTTTGCTTTTTTTGCCAGTGGGCAAAAATTTTATACGCTTGGAATGGATAACTATTACGGTTCTCCTTTTTACATGGTTAATAATGGTGAGAAAAAATGGAAAGCATTTGATTCTCTTTTGAATCATCCTGCTTATCGAACGGACAATTTAAGCGTCCAGTGGTTTTGTCTTGCCACCAAATATGCATCAGACTCTTTAAGTAACTATAGAAAATTAATTTTTAACAATACGCGACATATCCTAGATCGAATGCCGGCATCTCTTCAGCCAAATAACATCCCAAATCAAAAATATAAAGTTAACAAAGCGCATGCTGATATGGACCCGTGTTTTATCGACATGAAAGCGCTAGGTTCTGCTCATGAGCAATGGGAAAGAAGTGAAGATGTGAGAAAAATATTTTATCAAATGATGATTAAAGAGGGGATGGAATGTTATTTCCGGGGAAGCTTTGGATTTTATCATTGTAATTTTGCGATATTTGGGCCTCTGGATCCTAATGCTAGAACGATCCGTCTCAATCCCGGCATCAACCCCGATGAAAATGAAAAAATTATAGAGTTCTTTAATACTGTTTCCGCAAAATTATGATTTTATTGGCCTTGTTCACCTTTACTAAGAAAGAACTCGGTCACCTCTCTGTGTGCTCTGTGATCTCTGTGGTTGATAAAAAGCTTGAAATTTTTTTATCAACCACAGAGATCACAGAGCACACAGAGAGGGGATTCTAGTGACCGAAAAGGTGAACACGGCCATTTTATTATGACGTATAATTCACCTATTATCGTTTACAATCGGAATGCTCTGCCGCCATTTGAAGAAATTTAAGGGGTCATACTTCTTTTTGATGGCGATTAGACGATCGATGTTATCGCCATAGTAGGCGTCAAGATAGTCTGCTCCAATGTCATAATCAACAGTGTTGACATAGCTGTATTTTGAGACATAAGGGGAGATATCTGAATAAAATTGTCGGCTGTAACGTAGGCACGCGTCATTCATCTCCTCAGCGTCCCAATAAAAACCTTGATACCACCAGGTGAGGGCTTTTTTTGGAAAAAAGGAGGATTTCGATTCTGCGACTTTGCCGCCGAAAGCATCGAAATCAAAAAGAAGGTGAAAAGGCGGCTTATCTTTTTGCAATTGAGCGAAAAAATCCATTATTTTTGTTATTGCTCCATTCGGAATAGGCTCTAAGATGATCTTGGACTTCATTTTGCAGAATTGATCATGAGGCTTTTCCGTCCAATATTTCGCCAAATCGCCATAACGGCCCGTGACTGTCTTAAATTGGGGTTTGAGTTCCTTGAAAGCATCTTCCCATTCTGTAAACTTCTCTTTTCCAATTTTAAGGCCGGCGATCCCTATTTCTGATTTATCGCTCGAATAACGCATGCGCAATTGCGAAGAAACTTTATCCGGAAGCGATTGCACCCATGTTTGCCACGCTTGGATAATTCGAGGAACCTTTTCAACATCCCAATCCCATGTAAGCTCGTAATAGCTCACTTCCGGTAAATGACGCATTTTGAGCGTAAACTCGAGAACAATCCCATACGACCCATTGCCCGATCCGCATAGGGCCCAGAAGAGATCAGGGTGGTTGTTATTGTCCACTGTGATTAATTCGCCGCTTTCATTGAGGAAAAGAATGCTTTTTATCGAATCGCAGGTGAGTCCATAGATTGGAGTAAGCATTCCTACGCCTCCGCCTAAGGCAAGTCCCCCAATACCCACTTGAGAACATGTCCCTGTAGGAATTGCATAGTCTATTTTGCCGAGCTCTTCAATCACTTTGCCAAGGCGACACCCGGCGCCAATGGAAACTTCTTCCGCATCAATGTTAGGTTGGATTTTGTTGAAGCCGCTCAAATCGAAGATATATCCCGAAGATAAAGATCCGGGTTCATAACAGTGTCCCCCAGAACGTATGGAAAATGGGAGGTTGTATTTTTTCAGGGTTTTCAATACGTAGATGGCTTCTTGAGGTGTTCTAGGAGAGATAATTGCGTGGGGAAATAGACTAAAGCGTTTATTGAAGTTGAAGCGTGCGGCATTGTATTCCGGACTAGTCGGATAGATTGCATAGGGGAGATTTTGCAGCTCCGACGGAATGCTCTTGAGCAGGTTCTCCGCTGAATTTTCCATTTTTAATGCATCCGCCACTTCATCAGCGGCGCGCTTACCAGAGGAGACAGCTCCATCCATATAGGCATACCATTCAGTCGCCGTTTCAGTTCCCGCCCAATGGATGCGGCCTACAGGTTTACGCACTGCATTCGGGAAACCTGTCCACACTCCAGGAGGCAAGACGCTGGTGAAGCATCCGCGCGACCAGGGTTCTTGGTCCCAATTTGTTGTATAAAAGGCTATTGGAGAGCCAGCCTCAGGACCATAGTATTTCACAAATGATTCTAAAACCATTTGTTTTAATTCAGCCTCCGATTTCTCGGACCAGCGACGCGCTTCATTTCCTTCAAGAAATCCGGCTATGATTCCCGGCTTCCCGTTTGATGGGGAATTGTCCACTGCAAGAGAGACATCATCATCTGCGCTAATCACTTGTCCGCTTAATCCTTTTTCGCGCCAGAACGCAGATGGATAAACAGCGTGAACTTTGATGGATGATCCCATTGGAGCGCGTTGGGTGAACTGATCTCGGTTGGCGGGGAGGCTAGGATGGTAAACAATGCGGGAAGCAAGCGGCGGCGCTGCAGCGATAATCACGCGTTTCGCTTCGAAACGATCTTGATCAGTTAAAACTATAACTGCATCGCCTGTCTGGTCGATCTCACGCACTGGCGTTTTGAGCATCACCCTGTCGCCAAGCTGATGTGCAACCTTTTCAGATATTTGTTGCGCTCCTCCAACAAAGCGTTGTGCAACCCCAGAGGTATGTAGATTATGCAGGCCGCCGCCTGCATGAATATAGAAGAGAAAATGAAGAAATGACACTTCACTTGGCTCGGCGGCAAAATACCCCAGTACGAAAGTTCTTATAAGAAATCGAGCGCTGGGGCTTTTGACGTTGTCTTTAACCCATGTGGCGACCGTTTGACTATCCCATTCTAGAGCTTGAGCCGCACTGCTGGGATCCTGGACTGGCGTCTGTAAGGCGAGTGAATCGAGTTTTTCCATTGCAGACTGATATTCCAGTAGATCGGCTGCAGGAATAGGAAAATTTCCCTTGGTCGGCTCAGAGGCGTATTCCTCGCGTTTTTCAGAGAAGATGAAAATATTATTGCCTTGATGATGACTTGGAAAAGTTTCTACATTTACTGATTTAGCTAGATCTAGAATATGGTTCATGCCAGGGCCAATCCACTGGCCGCCCATGTCAATCCATCCGCCGTCTGGAAGCTGCTTTGTCCACGTTCTTCCTCCGACCCTGTCGCTAGCTTCCAGAACAATCACCGAATGACCTTCCGCCACGAGCGCGCGCGCTGCGGATAAACCCGCAAGACCGGCGCCAACGACGACAACATCAACTTTTTCTTTAGCATGCTCCACGGCGTGGGCCTTCAGTGGGCAACAAATGCATGTGGAGAATGCAATCAATGTGATGATTATACGCCAATAGTTTGGAGAACTGGATTTTTGGATCAACGCACGTTTTAAAGTATATGGCATCAGCCCTCCCAATTAACTATTTAGACCCTCATCAGACTAACATTAAATAAAAGAGTTGTCAAATCATCTTGACGTCAATTTTGTGTAAATTTAAAATTCAATAAAAGGAGTTTATCCGCCTATGAATGATATCCAGCTGCAATCTTTTATAAAAGCTGATTGGCAGTCCCGTGTAGGGGCGTACATGCTTGATGCAATAGCGGCCGCCATAGTTGGCTATATGGCTTATTTTATCTATGGAAAAAGCAATGCCGGATGGATTGTCTTTGAGCTTTTCTTTTTGTTTAATTTTTGCATTGGTTGGAAGATAGGTCAAACTATCGGCATGAAGCTCGTCAAAATTCGAGTGGTGACCACCGAGGGACAACCTCTTAGCTGGGCCAGGGTCATTTGGCGATATATCGCTTTCACCCTTTCTCTATTTAGCGTCATTGGCATGGTTTGGATAATTTTTGATAAAGAAAAACAAGGGCTGCATGATAAATTGGCCAAAACATATGTGATCAAAATTCCCGCAGTTCCTAAGTCATAATCCTATAAAGCCAGGACCTTTTCCGCAACTTCAACTGCATCTAGGGCGGCGCCTCGTCTTAAATTATCAGACACGATCCACAATGAGAGACCATTCTCAACGCTCGGATCTTTTCGGATGCGGCCTACGAAAACTTGATCCTGTCCCTCCACTTCTGCGGGCGTTGAATAATGGTGCGGACTGATGGCAATGCCTGGCCCGGAAGCCAAAGTGCGATATGCCTCTTCCAAATTAATTTTTTGTTTAAATTCTATGGACAGGGAAACAGAATGGCCAATTCCGACCGGAACGCGGACTGCTGTAGCCATGACTTTGATTTCTGAAGAGATGATTTTTTGGATCTCGCGCATGATTTTAAATTCTTCATATGAAAAGCCGTCATCCAAGATCTTATCCACTTGCGGAATGATGTTGAAAGCGATTTGGCGCGGGAAGTGTTGAGATTTGACCTCTTCGCCTTTCAGCCGCCGCTGTGTTTGATCAAATAGTTCATCCATCGGTTCTTTTCCCGCGCCCGAAGTGGATTGATACGTGGAAGCGATCACGCGAGTGGCAGTCCATTTATCATGCAAGGGCTTTAAAACGACCGAGATGGGGGAGGCGAGGCAGTTGGCGACAGCATACAGAAAGATGTTGGCTTGGATAAGGCCGGCGTTAACAGGAGAAACGATTAATGGAACATTGGGATCCAGTCGATATGCGGAACTGCTGTCAATGACGCGGCAACCGGCCTTTAGGGCTGTCGGCGCATATTGACGTGAAATGTCGCTATCCGTAGCAAATAAAACTAAGGCGCATTCGTTAAAATTACATGCAGAGGTGTCGCTTATTTGATACTTATATTTTCCAAATTGCACAGTTTTACCTGCGGATTTGGCTGAGGCGAATAGAAGCAGGTCATCCGGATTTATACTTTCTCTTTGAAGAAATAATTCAACGATTTTGCGTCCTACATTGCCTGTTGCGCCGATTATAGCGATTTTACCATTCATAGCGTGTCCTCCCATGACTGTTGACCTTTCCGTCAGTCGGGCAACGCTTTTTTATGTCGTCCTTACAGGACAAAAGGCTTGACGCCTTACTCATTTTTGCATCATTTTTTCTCTCATTATGTAGCCCGCACTAAGGTGCAGCGAGCCCTAGCGAGCGGAACCGGAGGTGTGGGGACCAGTGAATGCACAAGCTAACCAGGGACCTGGTTCTTCATTTTTATCTTTTTTCCCTCTTTTTTAACGTCGAACGTTTAAATATTTTTCTGTGAAAACAGCAAAAAAGACAAAAAAGAAGAACCAGGTCCCTGGTTAGGTCATGTGTTCATTGGTTCCCCACACCCGCGGTTCCGCTCGCTAGGGCTCGCTACACCTTAGTGTGGGCTACATAATGAGAGAAAAAATGATGCAAAAATGAGTAAGGCGTCAAGCCTTTTTGTCCTATAAAGACGATATAAAAAAGACCACCCGACTTTGTCTATCGTGGATTGTAACTGTATTTGTGAGAGATTTACAAGAACAAAAAAAAGAGGGGGTGCAATTAAAAGTGAGAGGCTAAGGAAGGTAGCCAGGGCGTCCCGCCCTGCTTTGTAGGCAAAAAAACATTGAAGATAATACACGCGATCAGGGCGAGACGCCCATAGGCATCAACCTAAAAATAACATAAATAATGGCATCTACGTTCACATGAAAACAAACATTTAATAAGAATATCGTTTCAGCATATACAAGTTTTGCTCTAAGTTCAGAACACTATACTTTAAAAAACGCCTTATTTTGGGGAAATTGCGTCGAACATTACAAAGCAGCATCCCAAGGGGGCTTGTCCACTGCACTCGTTATTCTTATCGCAGTTGAATCCATCCCAGTTCTTGGCCAAATTGTCTCTCTCTTTGAAATGGTCATCGCCAAATGTTGTTGCAAACCTCGCTGTTTAGACGAGGATCTTTCTAAGAGAAAAATCACTTTAAAACCAGCGGAAGACACTCCTAAAATCGCATTAGATGCACTCCGAGTCAATAGGGAAGAAGAAAATAATAAGATCGAAATGTCTGAAAAAACTCCTGTAAACAGTCATCCAGCATCTGAAAGCGCGCCAAACGCCACGCTTGAAAAAGAACTTTCATTACAAGCTGTTTTACAAAAAGATCCTGTCGATTGTTTTGCTGTCTGGCGTAATTTGAGGAAGGAGCGAGAATTTCTACGCCGCATCCCGTTGGGAGAGTGGAATAATTTCATAGAAAAAATCGGAAAACTTGATCGTGACTCTCTGTCATTAGAAGCAATAGACGCTTTTCAATTAGGCAAATGGGAGCATCCGATTTTTAAGCATCCAGAATGGCCCCTTCTTGCATTCTACGCCTATTTAGAAGGTCTTTTAGAAGAGAAATATTTGCCAAAACTCATACTTTTTGACGCCTGCTGCGCAGAAGCGTCAGCTGATTATGGCGTTCGCACTTTTCAACTAATAGATCGAAAAGGCAATATTGACCACACAGCGTTAAAAATAATCCAAGAAGGAATGAAAGAGAGCTCTAGCGAGCAATGTATACAAGATCTAGTGGAAAAATTGCGTAAATCTCCACCTGAAATGAGCCAATTCTTTCAAATTCAACAGCGAAAAGAAGCCAGTGAGACATTTTATAACCTAACTCGAACAGGCTTTCATCCTTTCCTCTACGAAGATGACAACGAAAATTATATACAAACCGTGCTTCCCCCTGAATTTGTTCATGAAATTTTGCAAGCTAGATTTGGTGAGACAACAAGAATGCCTAATCCTGTTTTAGGATATTTTAAGAAAGAAAAAATGTCGCTTGTCGATCGAAGAGTTGTTTCTCTATCGCTTCGCGATCACATTAAATTGCCACAACAACTTCATGATTTCAGCTCTACTCCTCTTGGATATTATCAGCATGACGCCATTTATCACTTATTTGTCGATTCCGCCAACATGCATCGAGCGGCTTGGATTGAGATCGCCAAACTGTTCAAAGATGCTGAGGAAAGTGATATTGCAGAACGCATATTTGATGGGGATTTCCCTCCCTATCGCAGCGCGATACACGTAACGCCTCAAGCTGAAAGTTTATGTGGAAAACGCTTAGAAAAAAATGATGAGCTGTTTTGGGGTTCGCTTATTGCCGGAGCATTAATCAATTTTCGTGACGACCCAGAGAAAGCAGTGGATCTGTTTTGGAATTATTTAGAAACGCATTCTTTGGAATGGAATCAAAATTATGGGCTGAGCATTGAAAGCCTGCGTCAATTTTTGCTGGAAATGAGCGTTAGAATAATGCCCCCGAACAAACTTGGGCTATCCTTACGTGATGGTGACCATATCTTGCGATTGCTGGCAAAAAAAGCTGGTTTACAAAAGGAATTCAAGTTATGGGAAGGCTTCCCAAGTTTTGAGAAGCGGCGGGAACTGGAAGCTCAGGCAGCCAAACTGGAGTTTGAGGCTTGGAAGGCAGCCCTGGATCTCAGGTATCCCACACCCACAGCCCCATGTTAGCA
>Ga0207104_1048_pt2 | contig 28355 bp, 21 predicted proteins | sample Alteio_BWMinHeat_79_FD_153538 | JGI IMG/M metagenome (GOLD analysis project Ga0207104, IMG submission 153538) | Enriched cells from forest soil in Barre Woods Harvard Forest LTER site, Petersham, Massachusetts, United States -... | ecosystem: Environmental > Terrestrial > Soil > Temperate forest >...
TATTTTGTTTCATCTGATACGAGGCAAAACAGCCAAAAATATTGCTCATATCATGGGACGGTCTCAGCGAACAATCGAACATCATATTGCAAATATGAAAATTAAAACCAATTCATCTTCCAAGGCGGAATTGGTTGAAAGGATTATTGATCAGTTTATCCTGAAAAGATATTTTCCATGATGTATTGATGTATGGGCATTTCATATGAACATCAAATTTAATCTGATCAATCTCATACTCTTGCCTGTCATTTTCATGACTGTCACTTCATATGCCAGTCAGGCTGATTTATCAGGAATCTGGCTGGATAAATCACGCGCGATATTGTATGAAATCAATAATACCAATGGCGATCCTGTTGTCGATAAGCTGTATACAATAAACCGGAAATATTGTATCAGTGATACTGCCAATACAAAAAATCTGAAACATAAATTTTCTGAGGCAAGCAGGATTGATGTTGCTGGTGGCATCATGATGTTTTATGAATTGCCGACTAATTATCCAGACAAACCCAGAAAATTACTTAAATTAAATCAGCTGCCCAGCAAATGTCATCCGCCACTTGAAAGCAGTGATCCAGCATTGAATTTTCGTGTGCTATGGGATTTTTTTTATAACTATTATCCTTCATTTAATGAAAGGCTGTCTTCAGGCTATGCAAGCTGGCGTGATTTATATCTCAAATACAGCAGGCAAATTACAGCCAGCATGTCCCCGCGGGAATTATTTCAGTTGATGGGTAAAATGCTTGCTGAACTGCATGACCAGCATATTGATTTGTATTTTGAGGGAAATCCTGATGATGGCCTTGATGTGAATAATAATACAAGACCTGATGTTGCGAAATTCAATCAGGCATTTGCTGCATCATATGGCATCACAACTGATTCGGATTCATATCAGGCCACATTGGCGAAGAGCATATTAAACAGCTTCAATACCATCGATACCCAATATCTTGAACAGGGCATGTACGGGCCAGAGTTGAGTCTTTCAAGTGAAGAGTTTCCGGCACAGCCAGTTTATACCTGGGGAATGATCAGGAATACCAGGATTGGGTATTTGCGCATCCTGCAGGAATTACATTTCAGCAACGAATCCATGCCAACAAAAATTGCCCAATACAACCAGGCTACAAAAACCATTGATCAATTGATTGAATTTTTCAGGAAGCAAAACATTGACAAGCTGATCATTGATAACCGCATCAATTTTGGTGGGGAAGGTGCAATTAATGATTACCTGATCCAGTATCTGATAACAGACAAACGAATTGTCTATAAAACACAGGAAATAATTGATGCCATTCCGCAAGCAATACAGGATTTTTATCTACAGCCCAATGATCATCCCTTGCGTACGAAAAATAATTTGTTCCAGATTATTGTCCTGACCAGCAACTTTACAGTGAGTGCTGGTGAAGATCTCACTATGCAATTAAAAGCGCTTGATAATGTCATGCAGCTTGGCTACAGAAGCAATGGCGTATTTGCCTCCACACATACCAGGATGCTGCCAAATGGCTGGATATTTCAGCTGCCCTTTGACAGGAACATGTCTTTTGATGGGCAATATTATGAAGGATCGGGAATACTGCCTGATATTGAATATGATCCGGCTGATAATTATTTGATGAAGGAATATAACGAAAGCAGGACAGATATTTTTTTAAAGAGAATTTTATCGCAATTTTGATGGGTAAAAAAATGACTTGAATTTCCCGATGGTGTTAAGTATCGTTTTGACGAGCATTGCTTCTTCAGGAGGTCTAAAAATGAGTGGCAACAATATTACAAAAGCGATACAGAAAAATCTGGATTCAAGTTTTTTATCTTCATTTGCAAGGTCGAAAATTGATTATTTTGGTATGGAAGATCCTGAATTGCTGGAGGCATATCAAGCTGGAATATATGATGCTACTGTTAATTTTGTTGGTGAAGCACATTTGAACATTACAGGCACAAGTCAAACAATTGAAGAAGTAAAAAAATTTTTACGACAAGCATCCTTTAATGCTGAGCTTGTTCTTCATGATCATAAAGGAAATTTATTACAAACAGTTGCTGATCAGGAATTTTTGGCTGAAACCTGGTTTCAGGAAAATTATCCTGAATATCAATATACGCAATTGATATTAATGATACCAAAAGATAATAATCGAGCTAAATTATCAAAAATTGCTCATGATTTTTTCCAAAGAAAATTCAACGATTGCAAATATGCCTATGTTGAGCATACTGATACTGACATTTATCATTATCATGTAATTATTGAGAAATCATTTAATGGCGATACGTTAATAAAATTAAGATCAGACTTTATCAGCATATGTATTGAAAATCAGGCGCGATTGCTATAATGAAAATGAATGGCCTGCCGGCATTTTAAATAACTTGAGCAGGTTTGAAGTATTCCATTAATCATGTGTTCTTGATTGACGAGGCTGAAGTGCAACTATGCAACTACAATTAATAAATAAAAAAGCGATTGTAACGGGTGGAAGTCAGGGTATCGGCAAGGGAATTGCCATTGCACTGGCTGAAGCTGGTGCTGATGTTTTGATTCAATATCATTCTGCCAGGGAGAAGGCAAATATTACGGTCGATGAAATTGTCCAGATGGGGAGAAAATCTATCGCAATTCAGGCAGATTTTACAGAAGATGATGCACCAGAACATTTTCTTGAAAAAGCATTCGAAGTATTTTCGGAAATAGATATTCTTGTTAATTGCGCAGCAGCTTATGATCGTGGTCCAATACTTGAATTATCCCGCCAGCAATTTTCATGGATGCAAAAGGTCAATGTTGAAGTACCCTTCAGGTTAATTCAGAAATTTGCCCGCCATCTCATTGCCAGAAAATCAAGAGGCAGCATCATCAACATATCCTCCATTTCTGGATTAATGCCATCGAGCAATAGCTGCCTTAATTCATGCTCAAAGGCAGGTTTGAACATGCTGACAAGATGTGCGGCCATTGAATTGGCACAATATCAAATACGCGTTAATGGCATTGCTCCTGGCACAACAGAAACGGAATCCAATCTGCCTTACATGGAGCAGGATCCTGCAGGATGGCAGCAAATAACAGACAGCATTCCTCTCAAGCGTGTGGGACATCCAAAGGATTATGCCGGACTGGCTGTTTTGCTGGCATCAGATGCAGCTGACTGGATAACAGGTGTAACCATTGCCTGTGATGGCGGTAAAACGGCTGGCGGAAATTGATAATGACAGAACCTGATATACGATTCGCTAAGAAGCAAGATATATAAAATCTGTAAATATCTGACAAAGGAAGCATTTATGACTGCTCACAGCAAGATGAACCGACAGGAAGCTATTGTTCAGACAAATGGCGTCGAACTTTGGACGGAAGCGTTTGGCGATAGAAATGATCCTGCCATTGTATTAATCATGGGTGCTGGTGGACAGGGCATCAAATGGCCTGTCCATTTTTGCGAAACGCTTGCGATGGAAGGCTATTTTGTCATCCGATTTGATAATCGTGATACTGGTTTATCAAGTCACATTGATTTTGATATCACGCCTTATTCCTTGCTGGATATGGCTAATGATGTCATTGGCATTATGGATCATTATCAATTGCAGGATGCGCATGTTGCTGGTGCATCCATGGGTGGTGCAATTGCCATGCTACTGGCTGCACATTATCCGCAACGTATCTGCTCTCTCGTCTTGCTCGTCACTTCTATCGATTTCAGGCCTGGATGCGATCTTTTTCAGGGTATACAAAATATTCATGCATTGCCAGCTCCCTCCATGAAGGTAATCGAAGCCATTAAAAAAGCTGAAAATACGCCTCCTCGCAATCTGGAAGAAAAAATTCAGCAGGATGTTGATAGTGTCAAATTGCATTGCGGCAGTATCATGCCTGATGAAGAATTATTGCGCGAATTATCCATGGAAAGCATCAAGCGCATGAAATATCCTGAAAATCAAAACCATTTTCGGGCGATGCTTGCATCACATGATATTCATACAGCTGCTCCAGGCAAGATTACTGCACCAACCCATATCGTGCATGGCGATGAGGATTTGATTTTTCCACTTGAGCATGGCAAGGCTAGCCAGGCAGCCATTGCAGGATCTACACTTCGTATTATTCCAGGTCTTGGACATAATCTTGCTAATCGGCAAGTTATTCCTCTGGTTATAGAAGATATTCTTGCAACAGTTAAAAAAGCAGAGCAGGTAAATAAAAAATAATTACTCGCTCCGTCATTGCGAGGCGTTATCGCAGGGTAGGTTAGGCGCTTTGTAGGTTGGGCTGAGCGCTTTTCAGCGAAGCCCAACAGCCAACCGTTGGGCTTCGCTGAAAAACGCTCAGCCCAACCTACAAAGCGCTCAAGCTAATTTACACCGCTGAAAAAAGCAATATTAATACGTTATTTCAAATGGTTAGCTTGCAATTAATAAAATTCATTGCAAAATGATTGCATTTATATTAAATTAAATGCGCACTTTAATAACAGGATTACGTTCATGTCTGAATTTCTCACCATCTCATTAATCATCATGCTTGCGGCAATTTCACCTGGACCTGATTTTGCAATGGTCGTTAAAAATGCCTTGTTGCGGAACAGGCAATGCGGAATTTTCACAGCGCTTGGTGTGTCCTGCAGTTTATTGATTCATTGTGGATATTGCATTCTGGGATTAGCCATTGTCATTTCACAATCCTTGCTATTGTTTGGCATCATCAAATATATTGGTGCCGCCTATTTGATTTATATTGGAAGCAAAAGCTTGTTCGCCAAACATACTGCCATGGAAATCAGCGAGCAAACAGGCAATGATGCAGCAAATGCATATCAGGGATTTATTCAGGGTTTTCTCTGTAATTTATTAAATCCCAAGGCCATCATGTTTATTTTGGCATTCTTCACCCTGATCATCAGTCCATCTTCTTCCTTGCTGGGGCAATTTGCTTTTGCAATGGAAATTTCCCTGATTCACTTCATCTGGTTTTCCTGGCTGGCCCTGATGATTACACATCAGCGAATAAGAGCACGTTTAAACAGGATTCAACATTACATTATTAAAATAATGGGCGTGGCTTTAATTGGTTTTGGTGCAAGAATTGCATCATTAAGTCAGGCCGCATCGTGAGTGATATAAAGAGGAAAACAAATGTGATTGATGATTTAAGGCGCTCAGCACGTAAATTGGTCAGAGAGCTGGGAATGCTTCAATTAAATATGTCGCGCAGCAATAGAACGCCGCAACATTGGCATGCCCTGATCGAAATCATGAATGAACCGGATATCACCATCGCGAAATTGGGGCATATGCTTTTGTTATCGCCTTCGAACATGTCGCGCATTGTGAGTTCACTGGCTAAGGAGAAATTGCTGGTCGCCAGAAATGGCAGCGACAAGCGTGAAAAATATTTGCAGATTACACCGAAAGGACGAATCGAGCTTGATCATATAGATGAATTTTCCATTATTAAAATTAAGGCTGCCCTGGAATATTTAACAGAAGAAGATCAGCGTCAAATCATCAATGCCATGCAAAAATATGCTGATGCCTTGAAAGAAAGCAGACTTTTTCGGGAAAAAATCAAAATTCATACCTTGTCGACTTCTCGCGTTCTGCGAAAGCAGATTATTGGCATGATTGAAGATATCCAGAAGCAGGAATTTTTATTACCCATTACGGATGAGCTCAATATAAGTATTTTAAAGGCAGAAGATGATTATTATTTTAATCATTCCTGTAATTTCTGGTATGCCGTTGATGATGCCGGAACAATCATTGGCAGTATTGGCCTGAAAAAAATTAATCGGCATGATGCTGAAATCAAAAAATTTTTTGTGAGCAAAGCTTACAGGGGAAAAGCTGTTGCCAGAAAATTACTTCATGTATTGCTAAAGGCTGCAGTGAAACATAAATTTACTTATTTGTATCTGGGTACGGTTGACATATTGCATGCTGCACTGCGATTTTATGAAAAATATGATTTTACACGGATTAATGCAGCAGATTTGCCTGCTGAATTTATTAAATGTGAACTGGATAACGTTTTCTTTAAAGTTCAAACAAAGGCATTGCAGGCGAAACTTGCTGCACAAATGGAATGAGAGGGGCGTTGTTGCGTAAATGCGGTATCGTCGTTGCGAGGAGGTCCGTCATTGCGAGGGCGTAGCCCGTGGCAATCCAGCTTTTACTTTTTGTACGCATAAAAAAGCTGGATTGCCACGGGCTACGCCCTCGCAATGACAAATTTCGCGCGTGACTTTTGCCTGATACGGATATACATTGTTCCGCAGGATTATTTTCTTATTTATACGGACATGACATGCATTTACTGAATCAATCTGGCAAGCACTGCTCCACTGCGAATTTTAAAATTACCCATTGGGCAATCCTGATTCTTGCCTCTGGTATGCTTTCCAGCTGCAAGGACGACAAAAAAACCTCAGAGAATGCGATACCAGGTCAGCCAGACGTCATTGTGTTTTCTCCAGCAGTAACCTATGTGAATAATCCATCTGGAAATACGGCAAATCCTCCACAGCAATTTACAATTCGCATGACGATGAACAATTCCCAGGGTTATTTACTTCAACCGACCATTCAAAATCCTATTCATGTGAATGTTTATGGCGCACCTGATGGCGTGATTACACCTGTTTCAACCACTACCAGTACAGGCTCGGTCACTTTCACTTATAGCGGCCAGTCATTTCCGAATAATATTTCGATCAATGCCTGGATAAGCGATAGCACGAATAACGGGGCTGCACTTGGAGTGACCCAGGTTTTGCAGCAAAATCCCCTGCCATGCAGTGCTGGCAGTACCAGCAATCAGGTATTGCTGGTGCAAACATTGCCTGATGCCCTGCAGGTAAAGGCTGATGTTGGCTACGCTGCGAATGCACCAACGACTAGCCTTGATACCTACACGGTTGATACAGGTTCCCTGGGTGTGGTTGTTCCAGTGCATGATCTGCCAAACAATGGCAATGTAATAGGTCCTGGTGCACCAGGCGTCAAATATTATGACAGCAGCGGAAATACTTATTCAGGCAATTATTACCTTGCTCCAGTCCGAATAAAGCTTGCCAGTGGCGGCACAGTAGAGACTCAGCCAATCATGGTGCTGGGCATTAACAAGGCTTATTGCACCGGGCCGAGTAGCAAACCCTGTTATTCATCGCCGCCATCACCAACCCTGCATTATCTGGGTGTTGGTTTTAACCGCAATAGCAGCACTGCCAATGATTTATTTGATTCACCCACGGCGAATGCCTTTCTTCATATCACCGACGCCAGCAATGGAACGGATTTGACACCAGGCTATTACCTCACACCAAATGATAACCTGACGACTGGGCTAGCTCTCGGTATTACTTCCACCAGCCAATACAATGTTATTAATCTGACACCCAATCCAGCCGTGCCAGGAGATTTTAATGCCCAGGCTGGCTGTTTCAGCTTTCCGGATTCTTCGACACCCAGTCCATTCTGTGGTACGGCACTTCTCGATGTGGGAATTGATTCAATGTTCATTGATTTGCCGAAATCTGAATGGCCAGCTGGAACGCATGATTCAAATAATGAAGTGCCGGCAGGAACCAGAATGTCAATCCTGATGGGTCCTGAAAATACACCGGCAATGTCATACAACTTTCATGCTGTTCAGGGTAATCCTCCGGCAAATTCTCCAGCGCCTAGCAAAGTTCAATGGATTGATACCACTGCAAGCGGCCAGATTTTCGTTAATACGGGTCGTCGTCCATTGTATATGTACAATTATTTTTACAATGGCCAGTGTGGGCAAGTGGGTTTCCACAATCTGACATGATGCGAATATTGTCAGGTATTTTTTTTACTTTCATCCTGGCAATTATTTTTGTTTTGGTGAATCCAGATTATTTGAAACCTTATATTAGCGCGCAATTTGCAAAATATACAGGATGTGAAATGAAACTGGATGATCAGCTGTCATTTTCATTTTTCCCTTATTTTGGTGTGAAGCTTGGGCATATTCAAATCATTCATTCAGGTTCAGTTAACACAATTGATATTAAAAATGCAGTCATGCAACTCAGCTTGCTCCCATTGTTGCAGAATAAAATTAAAATGGGCAGTATTCAGATGGATGAGCTTAGTCTCAATCAGCACAGTTCATCTTCAATCATAAAATTCAGCAATGTTCGGCTTAAGATATCCCCCATTGATAATTCAGATCATTCTTTTGAAGAATCTTCTGGTATTCAGGCTAATGTGCGTATCAGAAATATGAAAATGTCTGTTTTAAATATCGATAATATTTATGCCATGCTGCATTTAAAAAATAATAAATTAAATATTCAATCCATTCATGCCGAAGCATACGGAGGATATCTTGCTGGGCTAGCTGATATTGATTTCAATACATATCATCCCATCATGAGTGCGCATGTCAGAATAATGAATGTACAAATTGAAGGCCTGCTTAAACTTGTGCAAGCAATTGATGCAAATATTTATCCTGATACAAGAATGTCAGGAACGGGGAATATGGAGTTTGATATTTCGATGGCAGGAGAGACAGGCAGGATGATGGATAATTTAAATGGCAGGAGTCATCTTGTCATTACAAATGGAATGTTGATGGGAAAAGACTGGGATGATATCCTGGCTGGTTTCGCTGCTTCCAATCAGGCCGTTGCCAGTGAAGCATTATCACAAAATTTTTCTGTCTTTCGATTTAAGCGGCTCTCTGCCTCCTTTAAAATTACCAGGGGAATTTTTTACGGAGATGATTTATTGATGGAAGCATCAGATGTGATCATAAAAGGCAAGGGTCAGATTAATTTGCCAGATAATTTTATTGATTATGTGCTGCAGGCTGAATTTCAAAATTCTTTTGCAAAAGGGATTGCAAATCTTCACGCGCCTGTTATTGCGAGGGACTAATCCACCCTACGATAGTCCTCGCAATGACAGGCTTCGCAATAAGGAATCATCATGTTTCCTTTTCATCGGAATAATATTTAACCCCAATTTGAATACGTTCCCGGTTATCTTGTTCCCGCCAGCGATTGGTATCGCGCAGGGAGTAGGCGCATCCGCAATATTCCTGTTGATAAAAAGCTTCACGTTTGGAAATTTCAATCATGCGCTGTGAGCCGCCTTCCTTTCTCCAGTTGAAGGTCCAGTAGGACATGCCAGGATAATGGGAGGCTGCCCTGATTCCAGAATCATTAATTTGATCCATGTTTTTCCAGCGTGAAATTCCCAGTGAACTGGTAAAAACATTAAATCCATGTTCATGGGCGTAAAGCGCGGTTCTTTCAAATCGCATGTCAAAGCACATGGTGCAGCGAATACCGCGTTCAGGTTCCATCTCCATTCCCTTGGCACGCCTGAACCATTCATCCCGGTCATAATCACCATCGACAAAGGGAATGTTATTTTTTTCAGCAAAACGAATATTTTCATTTTTGCGCAATTCATATTCCTTTAGGGGATGAATATTGGGATTATAAAAAAAGATGGTATAGTCAATGCCAGAGGCTAATAGGCGCTCCATGATTTCACCGGAGCAGGGGGCGCAGCAGGAATGGAGGAGTAATTTGTCTGCATGATCAGGCAGTGTGAGTTTCATCATCAGTATCCAGTAAAATGACCTGGTAAATGTAGCATAGGCGAAAACAAAAATAAAAGCATGTGCGTAAAAACTCGCTCCGTCATTGCGAGGGCGTAATACGGAGGTTCGTCGTTGCACGGAGGTTCGTCGTTGCGAGGCCGCGTAGCGTTTGGCCGAAGCAATCCATCGGAATATTTTATGATGCAGTTTAGTAATTTCGATGGATTGCTTCGGCCAAACGCTACGCGGCCTCGCAACGACGAACCTCCGTATTACGCCCTCGCAATGACGGAGCGAGTATGTGCTTCACATGTCGACGGCCTGGACATCATTGATTAGGTGATGGTGATTCAGGATTCTTCCCTTCAGTCAATTCAGCACTTGTTTCAGTTGATTCCTGAACCTGACTGAATAGCAAGCGCGGGTAGGCATTGCCTGAATGATAAATCGTACTTTTTTTATGGACTAGCTGCTCATTGGCAGCTGTAAGGCATTTTCTGGCGATTTCATCCTTGCCGTCATGGAGGACTTGCTCGCTTGCCAGATAATAAAGACTGGAACTCGACAAGTGCGAATTGTTTTGCACAAAAGTATAGTTGCCGTAGCTGCGTTCTGCTCTCAGCAGGGTATACATTTGTTTGAAGTCCATCATGATATCTGCCAGGAAAACATTATCCCTGATGTAATTCATGTATGATTGTAAATCAGATTCATCAACCAGATATAAATTAACGATTGGCTTGATGATCTGCAAGAAAATATCAGCTGGAATATTGAATAATGTACTTGTTTTATCATACCTGCATGCCAATAAAAATAATTGCCATTGACATAATGATTCAAAGAATTTCACCAGTGCCACTTCGTGATATATATTCTGGAATTGCTCTGTTCCCTCTTCGTAATTCCTGTTATGCGTCAAATTTTCAAGAAGAATAAAATTATTGTTCAACATTAATTTGACCAGATTATCCATTTTCAGATCTAGCGCGAAGGATAAAGGATTAGTGTAAAAATTTTTTATTTCCTTTCGGGGTTCATTGCCACCATTGGTGCCAAGAAGAAAATCGTTTATGCCAGAGAAGGGATTAAATCCCTTTACCTTTTGTTCCAGACTTTTAAAGCAGTCATCCACGATTTCATTTGCACATACGTCTTCCTGTAAATTAACAGCAGCGTGAATCAGTGCGAGAATGGTTTTTCCCTCAGCGCTGTTCCAGTCGAAATTTGCATCATCCAGAATATCTCTTTGATAGACATGGATCATTGTGATTAATCCCTTGTTAATCAGGTGATTCGGAACGAGATAGCGTTCGTAGTTTATCAGGCTTATTGCTAGTTCAAATTTTTTGAAGACAAGAAAATATTTTAATAATGAAACGCCATTCAACCAATTTCCGCCATGTAGTAATGCAGCTAGATTATCTGGATGAAAGTTAAATACTGATTGCAGCAGATCTGGAATAATTTGTTGAAAAGGTATGATAGCGAGTTTATTCAGGGACATTAGAATATCATCATTGCCAAAATCAAGATCACTATTGATAACGAAGCCTTGTTCATCAGGATTTGCACCAGATTCAAGAAGAAGGGACAGCATGGCAGGACTTTCTACAAGAAATATGATTGGAACAAGATAATGGCCGAATGTATTTCCAATGCCATTTTTTGTTTTGAAACAAGGATTTGCACCTTGCTGCAATAAGGCTTTGGCAAGTTTGACATCATCTTCTGTAACAGCTTTAGCTAGTTGTATATCCAGGTCTCGTGCGTTCATGATTTCCTCGTTTTTTGGAATTGTTAATTTATCGCGCGTAATTATGCCATGCTTAAGTCAATAATGCTATAAGGGCCTGCGCATAAATAACCTATACAAGTTAGCGCCCAGTTGGCATGCAGATTTGAACGAACTGAATGAGGAAAAATGCGCGCATAGTTGTTCTATGTAAGCGTTTTTTCGAATGAAGTTCGTTCAAAGGTGCGTGCCAAATGGGATGCTAACATGTATAGGTTATTTATGCGCAGGCCCTTACCATTGCCCGCAAAAAATCCTCGCATTTTCTGAGTTGTTCTATCGTGACAAATTCATTGGCGCGATGTGCCTGTTCAATGCTGCCTGGCCCGCAGACGATAGTTGGAATTTGCGCCTGCTGAAACAAGCCTGCCTCAGTTGCGTAAGCCACTTTATGTATATTCCTGTCACCACTAATTTTGCGGGCTAATTCAGTCACAGAAGACGCAGCGAGTGATTCAAAAGACGGTACGCTGGCAAGATGATCAATATTGATTTCTGCAGTCGCATGTTCATGCTGCATGCGCGGCAGCAAATGATCGCGTACATAAGTGTTAATTCTGTCGATAATTATCTTCGGCTTGACGCTGGGTAAATGCCGGAATTCGAAAAAAAATTCACAATGCTCAGGAACAATATTATTTGCGATGCCGCCATGGATTTTATTGCTGGAAATGCTGGTAAATGGCACATCAAAATATTCATCAAAGGGACCTGTTGTTCGCAAGTCATCAGCAATGCTGCGAATGTGGCAAATCAGTTGTGCTGCATATTCAATTGCATTGCAAGCCTGAGGTGTGAGGGAAGAATGCGCTGCTTGCCCATGTACACGACAGCGAAATGATTGTATGCCTTTATGGGCAATGACAGGACGCATATCTGTTGGTTCGCCGACAATACAGGCGCTGGGTTTAATGCCTGCTGCCTGCAGATCGGCAATGATGAGCGGTGCGCCCAGACAGCCAACTTCCTCATCGTAGGACAAGGCAAAATGCAGGGGCTGGCTTAATTTGAGTTTGTGGAATGCCGGTACTAATGCGAGTGCAACAGCAAGAAATCCTTTCATGTCACAGGCACCGCGGCCATAAATCCTGCCATCTTTCTCTGCTGCCGAAAATGGATTTGTGTCCCATTGCTGGTCATCGACTGGCACGACGTCAGTATGACCGGAAAGAATTATCCCGCCATTCAAATCGCCATTATGCGCAGGCAGGGTGGCAAATAAATTGGCCTTGGCTTCAGTGGGATGCTTGGTAATGCGTGTTGACATATCGTGACTTGCAAACCAGTCCTTTGCGCAATCGATCAATTCCATGTTTGAATTATGTGATGTTGTATCAAAAGCAATTAATCGTGAAAGCCATTCAAGCGTATTCATGATTTATCCTTTTTTGCAGATAGGCTGATTGTATACCAGGGTTCTCCGTCATTGCGAGGGCGCAGCCCGTGGCAATCCAGCTTTTACATGTCTGGATCAACTTCGCCAAAAAGCGGCTCGCAATGACGGGGCTGCCCCAGCTTATTGAGAAGTTACAAATACTTAGCATGGTGTCATCTATATTTTGCCATGTTATTAAATAAATGTTAAAATTTTATGCAACAAATTATGCAAGACGAGGATTAGACATGAATGCGCATCGTTTAATATCAGAATCTGGAATAAACACCGATGAGGCTTTGAAGATCTATGCCGAGGCAGAGGCAATTGCCAGGGGAAAAGCGACTGTCAAGGCTAAAAAAAAGGAAGAAGATAATGCAGAGGTTATTCAGGAACTGGGAGTTAAATTGAAATCCTTATTGTTTCCTGAAGACAATCGTATTCATAGTGTGGATGTAATTAAAAATACCCTGGAAAAATTACTGGATTCATCTTCTGTGCAATGCAATACGTATTATTCTGCTTCAGAGATTGTCAGTGATTTACAATATAGATTACAAAACAAGGAACAATATACACCTTATTACACAGCTGATATTGCAAAACAATTAATGCAGGCCCTGGCAGCAGAAGAAAATAAATTCTACAGTGCCAAAGATATCCTGCAAAAACTGAATATAGAATTATCTTCGCTCAATCAAAGATACTACGATGCTAATGATGTTGCAAAAGCGCTAAATGAATTGTTGATGCAGAAGAGAGCAGTAGCTTATGCAGATGAAGAAATTGCTGATGAATTAAAGGAATTGCTGCACCCAGTAATATTGGATATGTCGAATGATATATTAGACGATTATCAGACATTCTATGACATGGTATATCACTGGGATGTGGATAATATACCTGGATCAGATCAACAAAAATGTGCAACAGTACAGCAAATTTTTTTGATTATGCTGGAAGATGTTAAAGATATTAATTCTGAAATTCTTGAAGATGAGTATCGTAATAAAATTTCAGGAATGATCAAATATGCTTATGAGAAAAAGCGGGAATTAACAGGCTCAGGCAAGGATCAGGAAACTATCATGGAGCTAACACACAAGATTAGCGTTATGAATGCGATGCTTGTATGGTTAAAAAACAAAATGACATTAGCTGAATTGCAAGCTTCAGCAGGTGAATGCTATTTGTATTACAAGAATTTGTCATCCATTGATACCAATGCACTATTTAATGAATTGGTCGCTTTCAGGGCTGATCATCAGGAATTGGAGTATTTTAAAAAATCTCAGCCGCTGATAAACGAAATTTGCAAACGTTATGATGAGATTGCATCTTCCGATACATCTGATGCAGGCAAGTCAAAACAAAATATACTGCTGGCAATGAAATATTGTTTAACTGGCAAAGCTTGTGTGATTCGGGATGATGGTTATCCAGAAATCGACAATACAGGCAGCATGAATATTGCAGATATTTTAAAACAGGCCATTACTCTGAACCCAGACTATAAGGCTCCGTATACACTCGCATCTTCTTCCTTCTTGTTCAGCAAAACTAACGAAATTGATTTGTTTCTGGAGCAAATGGAAAATATAAAATTCTCGCCTGTAATAAGGAATGAATTTAAATAGCGGGGTGCAGGTTGGGCTGAGCCCAACCTGCACCGTGACTAATTCACCTTACGCCCTTGCAACGACGAAGCTCTTACATGCGCCAGGTCAGGCGGAAAAATACGGAATAAATAAAGGGAAAATAATCTTCTACCGGATTTAATTCTGACTTGCCTTTTCCAGCAGTATAATTTGCACCGAATTCACCCATGATGTGATCGGTGAAATTATAATTTAATCCTGCACCAAAAGCGGGGCTGCCAATCCAGTGAGTATTGATTTCATCTGATCGATGTACTTCAGCAAGGCCTAGTGCTTCATCAACATTAAATTTTCGGGTATGATCACCCAGCTTACTTCGACCTTGAAACGTTTCTTCTTCAAAAAATGCTCGACGTGAGTTATAAAATGGCAAACAATCTGATTGAGTAAGTGACAATATATCTATACCATGCTAGAAATCAATCCATTGTTCTAAGGCAAGGCCAAAATAATGTTAAAAACAAGGCAGCAAAAAATATAAATAATGATAGTCAAAATAATAGATAGGAATGACCATGAGCTTTCGAAATAACATATCGTCATCTGAAGCAGAAAATTTTTTAAAGAATTTGAATGCTATCATGCAAGAAAATTGGTTATCTCAAAATTCTATAGCAGACAAGATGTATCCAGTCCATCCGAATGGGAATAAGGCAAGTGATAGCAAGAGGGCGGCGTTTGGCAATTATGTTAAAAAAATAAAAGAAGGAACGCCGCCTACATTGAAATTTGTTAATAAGGTTGCTACTGCACTGGGATGTTCAGCCGAATCATTATTGGCAGATACTGTTACTAAAGAAATCAATAAGGCAGGAAAAGATTTTGTAGATGAGGCTATTCGTAAGAGATTTAATAGACAAAAGTTTTCCGCCAAAACAGGTATTCCACAAGGTGATCTTGCGAGAATCATTAATCGAGGAATCGATAAATTTAATGTGGAACAAATCAATGTGTTGTTGGAAAAAAATATCAATTTCAAATTACCAACATTGATCCCTTTCGCTACCAAAGATATCGATATTGTATCACTGGTTGAAAAATACGCCCCTCTTAAACCAGCCAATGTATATGGCTCTACACTCGATTGGGTTTATCAACGAAAAGCGATTTCACAGGCAGCGTTTAATCAGGGAATTAATATAAATCAGCTTAGCTTAAAAACAGGACTTACCACTGACTACCTTAAAGACAATATTTTATGGAAACCGGTAAGCACTAAAAATGCGGATAAGCTTTTTACTCCTCCTGAAACAACAAGGAATATGGTTTTATCCGCATTAGGTCTTGATAATATCAGCAAACAGAATTTGATATTGATGGGAAAATATTCTTTAACCAGTGACCAGTTAAATGAATTAATTCAATGTGAAAGATTATTTAATCATTACGCTAAAAAAATAGCGGCACAAAAATCAGGTATTGCCGCGATTACCGGAGAAGATGTTTATCAGTTTTATCTTGGCATCAAACATCAATTTCATTCTGCAGGTACTGCATTCAATGATGCAATTCCTCAAGTGATTAAAAATATAGGCTGGGGAAAGTTTGTTGTTTTTACCTCTGTCTTGTTGACATCGCTAATAAAATCCATTCCTGTTGCAGCAGCTGAGGCAGTTGCTGATTTTGGTATTGAAAAGTTAGATCAAAATGCCAAAGAGACAGAAAATTTAATGAATAAACTACTGAATGTTTTTTCCAGTAGTTTATTGAAATCAATGCTACTCGTATCTAAGGGTTTAGGTGCTGCAATCACAACTCCATTCCCTGAAAATTCGAATGCCTTCACCTCATTATTACAATTGCCAGTAGATATGGTAACCAACTTTATTGAAGCAGATGGTTATAATCAAGCCGTATTAAATGACTGGAAGGAAATAACTAACATTATTTCCAGTTTAATAGACCAGAATCAAAAAGTGGCAGATTCAAATCGACAACAACACGAACAGAATAATGACGACGTCTATTCTGATGAAAGAGATTATATTGTTAATAGTGCTGAGACAATCTATATTTTTTCCAAAGCCGTTTTAGTAGGAGCAGCTCAAGGTATAGCGCATGGTGTTATTGGAATAATCGAAAGTCTTGCTCATCCTATCGATAATGTCCTTTATCCTATCAGTTCTTTTCTGTATGACGCGACACTTATCTCTGCAGGTCATTTGAATGCTAACAATATTCCAAATGTTAGTCATGATGATTTAATGCCTATTGATACAGCCATGCATGCTGTCAACAACAATCCGAAAATATATCATAATGCGGTAAGTCGCATGGATGGTCGGATAAATGCGTTAAATAAAGCAGGAAATGATTTTGCAAATGCGCCATGGTCGGAGCAAGTACGCATGGCATCCATGGCTGCAAGCTCTATCGCCACGAATATTTATGCTCCAGGATTGATGATTAATTCCGTGAAGGCGATAATTAATCTTCAAAAGATAGGTGTTCCTTTCAAGCCACCCAGTTTTCATGAATGGCAAGGGCATAAACCAACAACATTTTCATTTCCCACTTATACTCTTATGGATATAAGAGCCATGCCTGGCACAAAAGCCTATATTTTTGTAATCACCGAGATGAGGCAATTAATTATAGCCCCTATGAGCTATATGAGAGATAGTAAAATTTTAAATCCTTTAGGTGAATCATTAACGAAGGTTGAAATACATCATCATGATCTTGCTCAAGGCAGACCTATTTTATCTGGCGGAGAATTGCTGTTTAAAGATGGAATAATGACCGATATGATTGGTAAATCTGGTCATTATTTACCAGAGGGTTTCTTCTTGAAAAAATTTACTGAACGTGTGTTTAAAGAGAATGGGTATACTGAAGCGACGGGAAAATTTTCACATGTTCAAGTTATTACTGATATTTTCAAAGGTTCTGGAATCAAGGTGTCAAACAATGATATGAATCCTTTACCCAAAGAAGGAGTGGCTGCTGGCGTTGTTAACATCATTGCTGATGCTGTAAAACAGCCTGTAGCCGAGCAGGATAACGATGTCACTATAGCTTCCGATGGCGATATTGCTAATGTAAAAATAGATAATCAACCTGATACATCATCTCATTCATCAATTAACAATACAGACGGTGACAGCAATAGAACAGGTGGTTCTTTTAATTTTATCTTTAATGGGAAACATTATACTGAAAATGTCAGTGATGGGATTCATGAATTTAATGTTGTTAATGAAAAATCTAATCGTTACCAAATTAACTTCAAATTTAATGGACAGAATCACACTTTGGAAGTAGGCCATGGATTGGAAATTAATGTTGGCGCTAAAAATAATTCGGTGGTTTCTACTTCATGCAAAAATGAAGTATGTGATGTTACTCTACGTGCTGGTGATGATAAGTATACACAAATTCAAGTACCATATAAACCTTTAAGTAATAATACTGCTCTCAGTACTTTGTATGCCACACCTACTGATTCTGGTAGAGATTGCCTGCAAAATCATATTACAGCTTTAAGCAAGACAAGTTCGTCATCATCTCTTGCCTTAACAGGATCTTCACATTCCATAATATTGGGACATTTACAAAATCTGCAGGACAATCAAAATAAATTTAACCTATGTCTTGAATCGACTCGTTGCGAGAATTATTCAAAATTTACCAATCCCTCTCCTCCCATTCGTTACGTTAATACCAAGAAAGAAGCGGATCGTTTAAACATATTTGGGTTTAATTTTTTCAGTGGAAAATTTTGCGAAACTCCAAAACTGGAGAGCAATCAATCATTTTCTTTTTTTGGAGGAGAAAGTAATGGAGGAGGGAAGAGTGGCCACTGTGACAGTCGTTATCAAAATTGTGGCTCATCATCATCTAACGATTGTCGAAGCGGTGATTCCAAGGGCTGCAGTTCATCATTATTTTAATAACAGAGCGAGGGTATTATGCTAAGAAATTTATCGAATTTAACAGAGATTGATAAGGAAAAAATAAGACTAGGACTTCATGAAAAATTTAAAGTTGAATTAGTAACACAAGTCGCACCAGAGGAAAAGTTGAATCTGTCTAATGCCATCAAATCAATTCAATATCCTTATAGTGTCAAGGATATTTTGGTTTACATTAATAAAAATACGGCTGAATTGCTGGCTAACTCATTGCATCCCACTTTGCAGAAATATGGAAAACAGTGCAAGACTTTTTATGAAAGTCCACAGCCTAATAAATTTATTATGCCTGAAACGGGTATTGTGACAACCGGTCATTTTACAGTTGGAACTAGCCAACCCTGTGGAGGATATATCCCAGGAGGGTATAGCTCCTGGAGCAGCCCTTATTTTAATGGGCACGGAGTATGGGATATAAAAAACAATGTTTGGGTTGGGAGTCCTATTACTCCTTTTACTGGTAACGTCACTTCATATATTAGTGCTCCAAACCCAGGTCAATCTCCCTTTGAATTACTGACACCGCCACACATTGCAGCTCTCACTGGCGATATAGCCTTGCTGGATCATCTTGCAAACCTTGGCCATTCTTTGGATAGTAAACTGAATGCGTGGTCAATCACGCCATTAGAGTTGGCAGTGAATGCTGGTCAACTGGAGTCAGTTAATTATTTATTACAAAAAAATGTGACTGAAGATCTGGAAAAAATACAATTACTTGCAGTAAAGAATGCTTCCATGCCAATCATTGAAGTTTTTTTAAAGCATGGCTGGTTGAGTCAAGCTGTTTTGGAAGCAGCCCGAGACCGAGAACCCGTTCTTTTCAATTATCTGGATGAGATGCAGCGCAGGAAAGTGGATGACTTGCTCAAACAACATTCCCCATTGAATGCATTTCAAACCTTGCTGAATTCGCCAGGTGTTCCAATTCAATTACTGGCTGATTTTATTGCATACTATCCAGATCTAGTGATGAAACCGATTGCAGACGATTTGAATGAGAATACCTTGTTGCACGTCTTAGTGAGTGAGAAAGCTGAAACTAAAGTAAAAATCTTATTAGAAGCCATGTATGGCGCATGTTATCTCGATATTCCTGATTATCATATGAATTGCGAAAAAAAGAATAAGCAAGGCTTTACTGTTTTGGATATTTCTCTCGCGAATGGTGTTAATAATATCACGTCAGCCATTATGTCATATGGCAATCTAACGAATTTGAGTGATGATCAACAAGATAAACTGGTGGCTACGAAAATTAATATTGGTTTTATCAAACGCGAGCGTGAAGCAAGAGAACTGAAACTTGCACAGCAAGATCATAAAACATTGGTAAAATTACAACATTATACGATGGATAACTTGAGCTATACATTGGCATTGGAAAATCAATTGAGGCAAACAAAAGAAGAGTTGCGGCAAACAAGGGAAGAGCTGATGTTCATGAGCAATAATATCATGCATCTTTATAAACAATTAAATATGCAAATACCTGACTTTGCCAAGCAAGACGACACAAATATTATAAATTTTCCGCAACGCTTATGCATAGAAGAAAAACCCGAAATAAATCCCAATGGATTTTTTGTGCATCAGAATGTGGGTGAAAAAGAACAGGTTCAGGTAGGGATTAATATTAACAATCTAATTTAATAACAACTATTTTATGACAAAAAATAATGAGGAACTGAAAAATGTTATCTACAAAACAAATACATATGTCAGATGAAGATCTTGGTAAATTACGCATAAAATTAGAGAAAACAATTACAAATCCGCTTGCAAGTCAGTCCATGATTGAAATGGCTTCGGATGAATTTGATAAAAATGTACGACAACCTATAAAAGAAATTATTCAAAAATCAGCGTCTTCGCATAGTTCGGATATGCAATATTTTGTCACGAATGAAGTAGTTAATTTACTGATTAAAGCGAAATCATTACAAGAGTGGAGCCAGATCTGCGTCGATTTTTATAATAGCGATGGCAAAAAAGCTCTGGATGATTCAGGAAGAGTTGCATGCTTGATATATCCTGGAAATTACATGAATGGAAGCTATGCCTATTGGTCAATCAATGGAAATTTATGGACGACTGCCATATATGAAACCGTAAGACATGGAGGGCATAGATGGGGAAATCTTGTTGAACAAGCCGTGATTCAATCATGTGGCAGTTACCCCTATCCGCAGCAATTTAAATTACTATCAACCATACATGTTGCTGCCATGATTGGTGATAAGAAATTAATGCAATTTCTACAAAAATGTGGCAAGAAAATGGATGATAATTTTAATTTCTGGTCCATTACACCATTTGAAATTGCTGTTAGTTGTGCAAACACAGATTCCATTGTCTATTTACTGGAATTGGGAGCTGCAAAAGATGTTGTTAACAAAGGCTTGAAATTAGCCGTTGAAAAAGGAAGTTTTAATGTCATTGAATGCTTGCTTAAGCATAACACTCCTGTCACAGACGAAGTGCTTAAAATTGCAAAAACACGTGACAAAGACTTAGGTGATTATCTGGAAGGTTGGCAGCGACTTCGATTGGATGAAATAGCAAATAAAAATAATCCTGTAAAAGCCTTACAGTCTATATTCGATTATTCAGGATGCTGCATTCAATTAATGCTTGATTTTATTATTACTCATCCAGCTGTTGTATCTGATCTGGTGGATGAAACCAAAGGCCATACATTATTACATTTGGCTGTGACTCAGAAAAACACTGAAAAATTTAAATCACTGATGTCTGCGATTTTTGAAGCGGGATATTTCATTACAGATGGTTATACATTCGATATGGAAAAAAAGGATAAAGCAAATAAAACGGTATTAGATCTTGCTTTTGAAGCGGGCGATAACGAAATCATTTCTGCCATATTTTTATATGGAGATCCGAAGTTTAGTGTCGCCCAGCAAGATTTAATCAGGGCAGCCAAGCTTGATATTCCTGCGATAGAGCAAGATCGAAAAAAAATCATCTCGGAAACAACTCGAAAAATATGTCATATGCAAATAAAGGATAAGCAGGAACTTAAGCAGGAACACATCTGTACCGTTCAGATTATGATGGCAGTCGCTGAGCAGCAGGAAATGATGAAAAATAGAATAGAACAATTGGAAGATGAGGTTTCATATTACAAGCAGGAAGTTTCTCAATACAAATCATTAATTGAAAATTATGCTTCTGCATTAATGGCTGTTTGCCAACATGTTGGAATGAATTTACCTCATGAAATGGTAGTCCCATTGCAGCAGCAAAAAATAGCTAACCATACACCTCGTTTCTTTATATTGCCTACGCCAGTTCAAGAACTGGATGGCGCTTTACAAAACAAAGAAGACCCGGTGATAAAGAAGAGTGCGTTATTGCATAATGGCCCAGTGTGAAGCTCTGCATCATGATTTTTGCCATCAGGGAAACTGTTTCTGTTTTCGTGGTAAAGCTTTCGTAAGCAATCTTAAGCCATCCTTTCGACAGCAAATGGGTGAAAAAGTGATTGAATTAATTAATTGCTGTATTCATTCTGCATGCTGAGACTCTTCCCTGAATCTGTTTCACAAGACATTTGTCTATTTTGTCATTTCCCGGAATAAATTTAAATATGATCCATTCATTTTTATTTGAATATATTCTGTTTTTAATCATGGGATTGGTGATGCCGCATTGATTGAATTCATTTCTGTCCAGAATTGCATAATAATTCGCATGTTTTGGTATGCTTGAATAAAACCGCCTTAATTCATCCAGTGATGCAAATGTATGAACAGACTTTTTCGACAGTGCGATGGCCTGGGGTGGGTTTGCCTGAATGGATATTTGCTTGCTGATAAAAACATCGCTGAATCCTGAATGTTTTTCAAGCCAGAATGCAATTTCCTGATAATTTACATATGAATTGAAAGCAAGTAGTGTTTTGGCATGGCTCTCAGGTATGGTGATGAAGTGGTACCAGGCTGCGAATATCATTACAGGGATTGCCAGTGAAATTGATTTATATGCATTGATCAATAATATGGGAATGACACCGATTGCCAGTAATGTCATAAGAAAATAAAATTTCACGATTGAAAATGTTGCGTGAACAAGCGTGTGGTTTGTTAAAATAAATGCATGCATGATGCAGGCAGACATTGCAATTGCTGAAACAACAACAAGTTCAGGCATTTTTTCTGATTTTTTAAAAAATAAATAATAAATATAAATCATGCTGCCCAGCAGTATCATAAAATTCACCATGCCCAGGCTGGCAACAAAAAATCCGCGAATAAAATGAATCAGGAACCAGTCACTGGCATCATACAGGCCACTTCTCAAGGAAAAACGCTGCATTAAAAGCTGCCATAGATGGGTATGATAGAGTTGTAATGCAAAGAAAATTAATATACATGCTGGTAATAACATTAACTGGGCAGAATCAAATAATCGCCTGTTTTTTAAGGGCGACAGAAATCTGAATGCTAAAATACTGGCGATCAGGGGAATGGCTAGCCAATCGCATAATGTAGCCCATGATAAAATGAATGATTGCAGAAGATAGGCAGGCATGGCAGCCCGTTTTCGAATAATCAGCTCCATGAGAAGCGCCAGACAAAATGGGAGTAATACTGCCTGATCTGAAAAAAATACCATGGAGTGGACATAGATAACAGCTGGCAATGATTGCCAGGTAATAAATACTGCAAGAGCCATGAGATAGCGATAAAGACCAGGAAGAGATGAGCTGCCGTAAAATAATATAAACGCTAGCACCAGGGAAATCAGAAATTGATTACATAGATTGAAAATTTGCGTTAAAACCAGGGTGGAAGATGATGGGAATATTTTTTTTACCAGGGTAATTTCCAGAGCTGCACCTGGTAAATAGGATACATAGGGTTTTCTGCTTTCGAATGTGCTGTTTTCAATGGATTTGGGTAATTCGAGCATCATGGCCTTGTCATTTAAAAAGCCATCGCTTTCCCAGTTTTCGACAAAATTAACGGTTGATGCTGTTAGCCACTGATGTGGTGCTGAGGAAGACAGGGTTCCAAGATGATTTTTGCAAATCATGAATGTTAAAATTGCGGTGAAAATAAAGGCCAGAAAATATAAAAAAAATGCTGTTATTTTCATTTATCCTAAACTCTTTTCGGAACCTGTCTTAATCCAAATTCATTTTGATCTGATCCTGCGATTTCATGATACTCAGCATCCTGATTCACTTGCCAGACATCATAGATGGATGAATCAGATAAAATGTTTTCCACGGTTAACATGGCAGTCATCATGGCATGGTCCTGGTTATTGTATTTGTGCATGCCATTGCGGCCAACCAGATGCAGGCCTGGATAATGGTCTTTCAATGCATTTCGGATGACCTGAATATTTTCTGCATATTGTTCATCATAAACAGGATAGGCTTTGACTTGCCTGACCACACATGCATCCAGAATATCTTCTGCTTCGGCAAGACCAACCTGCGTCAATTCGTATTTTGCTTTTTGAATCAGGTGATCATCTGTTTGCTGCCAAAGATCGTCATTCTCAAAACAAAAGTATTCCATGCCATAACAGGCATAATGATTATCCGGTACCATTTCAGGTGACCAGGATTTAAAATTCTGGATTCTGCCAACAGATACAGTGGAGTCATGAATATAAATCCAGTTATCTGTAAATTGATGTTTTTCCTTCAATACCAGTGCCACAATGATGAAATCGCGATATTTTAAATTTTCTGCTGATTTTATCACTGCATCATTGGGACGAGGGTGCAAATATTCCGTGATTAATTCGCGAAGCGGTGCAGATGAAATAATATTTTTTGATTTAATGGAAAAAATGCCATCTTTTCCCTGGTAAAACGTTTCCCATGGCTGTTCATTTTCCTGATTAAATTCAATTCGTACGACTTTTTTACCCATTTCAATGTGACCACCCATGTTGACCAATTTATCTGCGCATGCTTCCCATAACATGCCTGGTCCTTTGCGGGGATATCGAAATGATTCAATCAGCGATTTTATATTTTTATTTTTTCTGAAATACTTTGGCCGCAATGAATGCAAAACAGCTGACATGAGAGATAATCCCTTGATGCGCTGCGCCGCCCAGTCAGCTGAAATTTCATGACAGGGAATACCCCAGACTTTTTCTGTATAGGTTTTAAAAAAAATGGTATATAAATATTTGCCGAAATGATTGATTACCCAGTCTTCAAAAGAGCGCCATTTTTTGCGGAATTTGATTTTTGCCTTTACATAGGAAAGAAAACAGCAAAATGATTTCATCAGACCCAGTTTTTTTAACACTTCTGTGAAGTTAAGTGGATAGGAAAAAAAATTCTTGTTGTAGTAGATGCGTGATGAACGTGATCTGACCAACATGTCAGTTGCCAAAATTTCAGTCCAGAAATCTTCAACCTTGCTGGATTTGGAAAAAAAACCGATGGCCGCCAATATCAAAACGAAAATCCTTGTAAACGACAGTTCTCGCAATCCCTCCAACATACTGCTCATCAGCTTCAATCAGGGTAACAGGGATCTTGTGTTTAGCCAGTAAATATCCCGCTGTTAATCCAGCAGGCCCAGCACCTATTATTGTTGCAGAATCCATTCCAGTGTCCTTATTCATACTCAGTCAACTTGAGAAAATATACCTGAAAAATCCGTCATTGCGAAGCAATTCCTGAATGTGCCCAGGTACGATTTTTAGGGTCTATAATTAACTAATCAGGAACTGTAATTACTTGGCGATTATTGGAGAGTATATGATTATATTCAGTAAATTATTTATCAGATGTAGCCAGATAATTTTGCTAATTTTGCTTGCTGAAACAGGCGTTTCTGCTGATGCGCCACAGGGACAACGAGGTCATGCAGCTGGAGCAGCAGCCATGCCGCATTCATCACCTTCATCACATGGTCAACCCGTTGCGCATGGCGCAGGTAGTTTCATGCAACATCAGCAATCCACTTCGCATGCTGCACCCGTAATGCATAATAATCAGTCGAACTGGAACAGACAAAGTTATTTTTCAAATTCAGGTCAAGGAAGGCATGAGGAGCATCATGAGCATCATGAGCATCATGAGCATAATGTTCAATTTGTTCCCTTTATCTATTATCTGAATACTTATCCAGCTTATGATGATGATTCCTATGTCTATCCCGACACAGAAGATAGCAATAATACCTATACAGCATCAGGATCAACTGAAACCTGGGTAAGTGCGCAGGGTGGAGAAGTTCCTTCGAATGCAGTTGTCAATAATAATGATAACAGCGGAACGACATATTATTGCAGGGCCGCATTTGACAATAATACGTATTATGGAATTCTCGTGGCGAATGAAGGCTGTTATGCGAAAACGAATTCTGCCACAATACTTTTTAATGATTATGAAGTGATGGTTCAGCCTTGATTTGATTAGGGCTTGTCAAAGAATAACTTTTCATTTTTGGCGCTCATATTGCTGTTAGATCAATGCGATCTGATTGAGTAAAATCGCAGGAATAGTTATTCTATTTCGAGATTTTACGAATGAAGATCGCATTGAGATGACAGCAAGATGAGATGCCAAAAATGAAAAGTTATTCTTTGACAAGCCCTTAGCTCAAGAATCGAGGCAAATGGAATTTCACAAAGCTCAGTATCGCATAATGCAACAGCAGAAAATGGATAATAACCAGTATTGATTGCTTCATAACCAAGCACTTCCCCGGCAAAATAAAATCCCCTGATTCATTCATTGCCATTGACTTCAGTTTGGATTAGCTTATGCACCAATAATAACGAGGAAATCATCATGAAAGGGGCAGGATTGCTTTTTTTGAGAGCAGTAATGTTAACTGGCATGACCATGATACTGAATGGCTGCAAGTATAGCATGCTGTTTCCAAAGGGAATAATTGCTGAAGAAGAATTAAGAATCATGCTGATTTCAATGGTTCTGATGCTGGTTGTGGTCATTCCCGTCATTATTATTTCATTTGTGTTTGCCTGGCGTTATCGGGAAAAAAATACTTCAGCTGCTTATCAGCCGGAATGGGCGCATAGTGTCAGACTTGAACTCGTTTGGTGGGCCATTCCCTGCATTATCATCATCATTCTTGGAATAATTACCTATAAATCATCGCATTCACTTGATCCATTCAAGTCCATTGCAAGCAATGACAAGCAAAAAAACCTGACTATTCAGGTGCTGGCTTTGGAATGGAAATGGTTATTTATTTATCCAGAACAAAATATTGCAACAGTAAATTATTTGCAATTGCCTGTTAATGTTCCAGTGAAATTTGAAATTTCTTCTAATGGTCCAATGAATTCATTTCTGATTCCATCATTGGGTGGGCAAATTTATGCGATGGCAGGCATGAAGACACAATTGCATCTGGTTGCCAATGCAATTGGTGAATATGGCGGAATGTCAGCAAATTTCAGCGGCAGGGGTTTTGCGAGAATGATGTTTAATGTTCGTGTCAGCAGCCAGGAGGATTTTGATAACTGGGTAAATGGTATCAGGAAAAAAAATCGTGTTCTTTCTCTTTCAGCCTACAATGATCTCGCCATTCCTTCTGAAATGGAAACAGGTGAATATTCCCCAATTAATAAAAATATTTTCAAGTTTGTTGTGATGAAAGCCATGATGCCTGAAAAGGATATTCTGTATTTATGCAATGATAATTCAGATAAGGTTGATGCTGATGCTGCAAAAAATATTATTCGGTAATTTAACACTGGAAGCAATTCCCTTTCATAATCCAATCATCATGGGTGCAGCTGGTTTTATGGGATTGATTGCCATTAGCATTGTTGGTTCATTATTTTATTTTACAAAATGGAAGTGGCTTTGGACAGAATGGTTAAGCTCAGTGGATCATAAAAAAATTGGTGTAATGTATATCATTCTTGCCTTTATCATGCTGATACGCGGATTTATTGATGCCATCATGATGCGAGTGCAGCTTGCGATGGCTGCAGGTGAATCAGCAGGATATCTGCCACCAGAACACTATAACCAGATTTTCACTGCCCATGGCGTGATCATGATATTTTTTATGGCCATGCCATTCATGTTTGGCCTGATCAACATGGTATTGCCCTTGCAACTCGGTGCACGTGATGTGGCATTTCCCTTTTTGAATTCATTAAGTTTATGGCTATCTGTGGCGGGTGCATCATTATTAAATATTTCACTGGTGGTTGGCGATTTTGCCGCAACTGGATGGCTGGCTTATCCACCACTTTCAGAGCTGGCATATAGTCCAGGACCTGGAGTGGATTATTATATCTGGGCCTTGCAGATTTCTGGTGTTGGTACGCTATTGTCGGGAATTAATTTTATTGTCACTATTTTTAAAATGCGCTGTCCTGGCATGACGCTGATGAAAATGCCGATTTTTGTCTGGACGGTGCTTTCCTCCATGATTCTGGTTGTGCTTTCATTTCCAGTACTGACTGCGACCCTGGCATTGTTATTTCTGGACAGATATTTTGGCATGCATTTCTTTAGCGCTGATTTTGGTGGGAATGCCATGCTGTATGTCAATCTGATCTGGATCTGGGGTCACCCAGAAGTCTATATTCTGATTTTGCCAGCATTTGGAATTTTCTCAGAAATTGTTGCAACATTTTGCCGAAAATATTTGTTTGGCTATGCCACCATGGTCTGGGCAACCGCTGCCATCACCATATTGTCATTCATTGTCTGGCTGCATCATTTTTTCACCATGGGATCAGGTGCGAATGTAAATGCATTTTTTGGCATTGCAACGATGATTATTTCTGTACCCACGGGTGTCAAGGTATTTAACTGGTTATTTACCATGTATCGCGGCCGCATTCATTTTGCCACGCCCATGCTATGGACCATGGGATTTATTTCAACATTTGTGATTGGCGGCATGACAGGGGTGATGATGGCAATTCCTGCCATTGATTTTCAGGTGCATAACAGTTTATTTCTGATTGCACATTTTCATAATGTCATTATAGGCGGTGTGGTATTCGGTTATTT
>Ga0207104_1053_pt1 | contig 27544 bp, 18 predicted proteins | sample Alteio_BWMinHeat_79_FD_153538 | JGI IMG/M metagenome (GOLD analysis project Ga0207104, IMG submission 153538) | Enriched cells from forest soil in Barre Woods Harvard Forest LTER site, Petersham, Massachusetts, United States -... | ecosystem: Environmental > Terrestrial > Soil > Temperate forest >...
CCATCCCTCAGTTTAACTTAATGGCCTTGTTCACCTTTGCTAAGAAAGAACTCGAAAAGATGAACACGGCCAACTTAATATACCTGGTAAGATTATGGAAAATCACTACTTGCTTGTTTCAAAATGGATCTCGCCTATTTTTCTGGTCTATTTTACCGGACTCAATGCGATGTACCTTATTCTCATTTTATTTGGATCGATCAAAACGTACCTGCGTATAAGAGAATTGAATCGAGAGGATTTTACAAATATTTTACGCTCCAATTCATTACCTGAAATCACTTTTTTGGTTACTGCATACAATGAGTCGCATCATATAGTCTCCGCCATTAAAAATTTGGCGCATCTTTCCTACCGTTATAAGAAAATCATCATCATCAATGATGGATCGACAGACAATACCATGGAGACCCTTCAGCAGGCATTGGAGCTTACCCCAATCCCCTGTTTTTATGAAGATAAACTCCCAACAAAACCAATCAGAGGAATTTATCGAAGCGGAATACATCCGGAAGTGATCGTCATTGACAAGGAGAATGGAAAAAAATTCGACGCCCTTAATGCGGGGCTCAATGCCTGCAATACGGCCTATTTCATCACTGCAGATGCAGATACATTTATCGATAATAGCAGTTTTGAAGCCATCATTAGACCCATCCTGACGTCTCCGGAAACTGTAGCCGCAGGAGCCAGCGTCAGGCTTAGAAATGGCTGTTCACTTAGCTACAACCGCATTTCGACCATTGGTTTTCCACAAAACTTCATCTCTGCAGTTCAATCCATCGAATACTTGCGAGCCTTTTTGATGCGTCAAGCGTGGGAATACACGGGCGGACACTACTTGCTTTCAGGGGCGTTTGCGATGTTCTCAACTGACCTTGTGGTGAAATTGGGAGGATATGCTCCGACGGTGGCGGAAGACCTTGAGATCGTCTTTCGGATCCATCGAGTATTAAAGAACACCAATATTCCCTACAAGATCACCTACCTTCCGGATCCGGTGGCGTGGACGGAAGGTCCATCGACTTTTAAAGCGTTGACAAGGCAGAGAATAAATTGGCACCGCGGTTTATTAGAATCGATGTGGTTTCATAGATGTTTATTTTGCAATTCAAAATATGGGGGGTTTGGACTCTTTGTCTATCCATTTTTGTTTTTTGGCGAGGCGATTGAGCCCTTGGTTGAGACACTGGGATACCTATTCATTATCACTGGCATCATTTTAGGCGTTGTGAATCCGATATTCATCCTGTTGTTTATGGGTATAACCATTGGCTTTACTTTTATTTTCACTCTGTTTTGTCTGTTGATAGAGGAGTTGAGTTTTAGAAAGTATCCCTCTCTTAAAAGCATTGTCATGTTATTGGTGTATAGTTTAGTGGAAAATTTTGGATATCGCCAGCTGACGCTTATTTGGAGGCTGCAAGGGTTTAGAAGTTTTTATAAAAGATACGCCGAAATAAAACGAGACTCGCACAATGTCAATGAGTCGATTACACAAGCGCTTAAAAAATTTGTGAATAAAGGAGAAACGTCATGAGTAATGCACTTAGAAAAAAAATCGCCTCAAAAGAAGCTGTGATTGGGGTTATTGGGCTGGGGTATATTGGATTATCCCTTCTTGATGTTTTTGGAAAAGCCGGCTTTTCCCTTGTTGGCTATGACAAGAGTAAAGAAAAAGTTCAGATGCTCAAAAAAAAGGATAGTTATATAAACTACCTTTCTCTAGATTTTCTGTTCAATCTACTGAGTAAGAAAAAATTTACGCCCTCCGCTGATTCGGATATTTTAAAAAAGGCGGATGTCCTGGTCATCAGCGTTCCAACATCCTTAGATAAGCATCATGTTCCGGAGTTATCAAACCTGAGGGCGGCCTTTCAAACCGTGATCTCCTATTTAAAAAAAGATCAGCTTGTCGTTGTACAGAGTTCAACTTATCCGGGAACGACCGAAGATGAGCTTTTACCGCTGCTGAAAAAATCACAGCTTAAAGTTGGAAAAGATTTCTATTTGGCTCACGTGCCTGAAATCGCGGACATTGGCAATCCTAGTTACAACTTCATTGATGTTCCCAGGATGGTCAGTGGAATCACTCCCACTTGCTTGAAAATGGCCGAACTGCTTTACGAAAGCATCGGCGCCACAGTTGTGCCTTGTTCTTGCCCAAAAGTCGCGGAATCAGCAAAGCTTTTACAAAATACATATCGTTTAGTGAACATTTCGCTTATCAATGAGATGAAAATCATGCTTGATCGCATGGGCATCGATATTTGGGAGGTTGTCGAGGCCGCTTCCAGCAAGCCGTTTGGCTTTACACCGTTTTATCCAGGCCCTGGCATCGGCGGCGACTGCATTCCTATCGATCCCTTTTATTTGGTATGGAGAGCGAAAGCAAGCGGCGGTCCAACCACGCTTATCGAGCAATCGGGCAATATCGATGATGGAATGGCCATTTATGTGGTCAACAAGGTGATTCAGGGGCTAAATACTCGAGAAAAAAGCATCCGGGGCGCAAAAACACTTGTACTTGGCGTAGGATACAAAAAAGATGTGAATGACATACGGCAATCACCCGGATTAAGAGTCCTTTCGATATTAAAAAGCATGTTGGCTGATGTTCATTATCACGATCCCTTTGTGCCGGAGATCGCCTCATTGCCGGAATTTCCCGAGCTTCATCTGAAATCGATCCATTTTAAGTATGATCAGCTTCCCCAATATGATGCTGTCATCATCGTGACGGATCATTCTTTTTATGATTGGGATCGGATTGTCGACTCTAGCCAGTTGATTATCGACACGCGCAATGTCACTGCAAAAATTCCTGGAGCTAAAGGGAAAGTCGTGAAGGCGTAGTTTTTAAATGAAAGCCCAACTGGCCCTTACTATAGGATTTGACGCTTTGAGCGGGCATTGGGGTCAGGCCTGACTCCAATGCCACGCGTCATCGCGTCAAATTTTACGCGTCAAATTTTATTTGTGTGTAAGGATCAGCCTTACTAGATACATCTTCTCCCTCCACCAAAACATCCCAATTCAGATCATAGCTTGTGCTTCGACCTTTGCTTGGGTTTTGAAGGATGACTTTTTTCTCGACCAAATTTGTGATTTCGCGAAAAGCCGTTGCTCGGCTCACTTTTGCAATAGACGAATATTTACGAGTAGTTAGCCCTCCCTCAAATTCATCTTTGCCAGCATTCAATAGGACATTCAACACCTTCCGTTGTCGATCGCTCAGTGCGGTTTGACTGAAATATTTCCAAAAAGAGGCTTTAGCAAGCACTTTCGCAATCAGGTTAGAAGAGCCTTCCAGCGATCTAGTGTAGCTTGCCAAAAACCACACAAGCCAAGCTGTTATATTCATATCTCCTCGTTGGCATCGTTCCAAAATATCGTAGTACTCTTTTTTCTCCTTCATGATTTGCGAAGAGAGGCTATAAAACCTGGTGGAGATTTTTTCATCCTGAGCTAAGGCCATATCAGTTAATGCACGAGCTATACGTCCATTGCCATCTTCAAAAGGGTGAACAGTTACAAAGTAGAAGTGAGCTAAACCTGCACGTAAAAGACCATCTATTTTATCAAGACTAATCTTCCACCAAGTGAGAAACTGATCCATCTCGTTTTCTACACACGAGCTTGGCACGGCTTCAAAATGTAGATTCTCCTTTCCGATCGCCCCTGAAACCACTTGCATGGGGTCTTCTCCACTCCGCCACTCGCCTACTTGAATGCGCAATAGGCCTGAGTAACCTGTGGGAAATAATGCAGCCTGCCAAGACCTGAGTCTTTCCGCTGTAAGAGGTTGATCATACTTTTTTGTAGCGTCAATCAGAATATCGACAAGACCATCAATTGACCGACTTGCCTGTGGCATCCCAAAGCTTGGAAGCCCTAAATGCTTCGCTACCGACGACCGAACTAAATCACGATTTAAATAAGCCCCTTCAATTTCGGACGTCTTGACAACCTCCTCAATCAAAATATCGGCGCCTGCTTCTTGGCTAAGCTCAAACCCTAACTCCTTCGTTCTACCTAAAAGTTTTCCTTGCTCTAATCGAGCTTTACTGAGAAAAGGAAGCAAAGCTTCTGTTTTCCAAACAAAATCTGGCCAGTTGGGCTGTTGCCAAATCCATTTCATTAATCACCTCACATATTGAAGCGATTATAACACGTAATTGTCTCATCGGGCAATAAAAATTGCTATAGCTCTATAATCAGCTCTAATTTTGAAGCGATTAAGAAAGACAATCGCTTCAAAGCTGTTCGGAATATGGGTTTTATGCTTGAATATAGTCTTCATCGTTCGAGTCATATGATTTAAAGAGGTGGCCCCCTTTAATCAAAACGTCGATAAGGCGAGGCAGCCACTTATTTTCATAGTGGTGGACTGGACGATACTCTAGATCTAATGCAAAATAACGTCTTCCCTTGATGGTCGCTTGATCATCGCTGTTTTTAATTTTATCATTTATTTCCGTTAAAACGCTTTCTGCAAACTTCTTAAAAGTAATGATTTCGTGCTGCCCATCGGCGGTTTTGACCTGCGCTGTTTCTGTCAAATTCAAATCTAAAGAATCAAGATCAACTTCAATCGGCTCCAGTCCAGTCTTGATGTTTTTTGTTGCATAATGCTCTTTTAACTTGCGTGCATCTTCCAGTTCTTCTTTCCGCCAACCATGCACTTGCGCAAAGGACAAAACACTTACTCCATTTTCCTTTGCCACTTCGGCGACGATGTTTCCCTGCTCTTCATTCACACATCGGACTAAACCGACTCTGTTTTGCCCACATCCAAACAAACCGTCCCCTGGGCTTCCCCTAAGATCAAGGTCGAAAAGAGCGAGTTTCCGATCTCCATTCGCATCCAAGCTTTTGTTTACAACTGGATTATTTTCCCATTTAACGTCGTATCCCATTTTGCAAATGAACCAGGCAAATTGACGAATAACTTTATTAAGACTTTCGGCATACTCCTCAAAATATTTTTCTTGCATGCTCTTTTGTGGATCCACATCTAATTTTTTCTCCACAATGACTGTATAGGTATGACTTACGCCATACTCTGGAATTTGGGCTGCGATGGCAAGTTTTTTTGCATTTGGAATGACAAGCAATCCCAGTTCATGAATGCGGCAAATGGTTCTTCCGTTAATCATTGCATTATAACGATCCGACGTTAAACCAGTTTTAAAAATCAGTCCAGGCGCTATGTCTAGTTCGAAAACGCAACCGTTATCATTGCTTGCATGAAACTTAATCCCCTCTTCTTCCGCCAACTTAACGCGATCTTCTTTGTGAATTTTAGTTCGCACAATACTTCTAATGCACTTTTGAAGTTTGGCTATCGTTTCATCAGATACATCAATTCCTTCTTGCAGTTCCGCCTCACTGATTTTGTTTTCCGCTTCCCAGTCAACAAAAACGCCGTACTGGATTGTTTCTTTTTTCTCGGTGAAAAGGCGACGAATCGATTTGGAACGCCATGCGCAGCCCAAAGAAAGGACCACAATCAACGCCGCTAAAAAGACTCTTCCTATGCGTTCCAAACATGAAAAACGTCTTTCTTTTTCTGCAATCAATCTATAGCGAGATCCTTCGTAACCTGCAGCGTACAATTTGCCGCTCTCATCGACAATTTTGTCTTTGTCATTAAATGCAGGGGAATCAACCCAACTGGCAGAGAGATTAATGTCAGCAATGCTATTAACAATTCTAAAATCAGACATACTATCCTTTTTAATCAATAATTAAATATTAATAGGTGATTGTATAATACTGTTAATAAATAATCAATAGAGATAGTTGCAAAACTCACAAAAAAATCCTTCTCTGCGCCATCGCGTCTTTTCGGTCACTAGAATCTCCTCTCTGTGTGCTCTGTGATCTCTGTGGTTGATAAAAAAGCTTGAAACGTTTTTATCAACCACAGAGATCTCAGAGCACACAGAGAGGTGACCGAGTTCTTTCTTAGTAAAGGTGAACAAGGCCCAAAAATTATTTATATTATATATTTTTTTTGATATATATTCTGGTGTCCAACTGAAGGATTTTTATGAAATTCCTTATTTTTTTTCTTCTTTGTCCATTCGCTCTCATTGCAGACGCCATTCCCCGTCATGTCATCGCATTTTGGGACAGCGTCGTTGATCTGACCGTTGATGACTGCCTTGTTCACAGAACAGTGGAAATGCCCCTCAACCATCTTGGACTTGATGTCGTTTATTACGACATCCAAAAACCGCTTCCGGATCTCTCTCCGCAGGATGGGATTCGCGGAATCATTCTTTGTTTCCAAGGAAGCACAAAAATGCCGGATCCAAAGGCCTTTATTGAGTGGGCGATTGATGGCGTCGATAAGGGGAAAAAGATAGTCATCATGCGGAATCCAGGTTTTCTTGCGGACTCCAAAGGCAATTACACCTCAGGAGATCTGCAAAATCGACTCTTCGAAAAAATTGGTTTTACAAATACACAAGAATGGATTGAATATCCTTTTGACTACCAAATCATTTCAGCGGGCAAGGAGCTTTTTCCCTTTGAAAAACAATACCCTAACCCCTTGCCCGGATTTTACATCACTCGAGCTTACGAGGCGGCCGCTAAGGCGTATCTGAAGGTAAGCCTCCCAGATAAGCCTGAAAGCCAAGCCGATCCAGTCATTATTGGTCCTCACGGGGCTTATGTCTCCGAATTCTTCGCCAACACATATGATAATCTTCTGTATACGTCAAGTCCAAGGTCCCTAGGATGGTATTTCGATCCCTTTCGTTTTTTTGAAATCGTCTTTGACCTCGCGCATCTGCCCATTCCCGATGCAACCACGCTTGCGGGTAGAAGAATTTATACCTCAACCTGTCATGGCGATAACTGGAACACGGAAACGGCGATTGAGGAATACCGAGGAAAAAATATCTATTGCGCCGAGGTTATTCTAGAAAAAATCATAAAGACAAATCCCGACCTACCCATCGCTGTAGGAATTGTTGCAGCGGACGTAGACCCGACATGGGTGGCGAAAAATAAAAGCCAGAAAATTGCGCGCGACTACCTTGCGCTTCCACAAGTGGAAGCCGCTTCACATACCTACAGCCACCCGTTTTATTGGGATTTTTTTAGAACAGGGGGACCTGAAAAAGAGATCGATTACCTCCATCTATACCCATATGGAACCTGGCAAAACAGCTATTTAAGCTGGGCTAGGGCTAAGTATTATCAGGTTTTCAATCCAACAGAATTTGCGAAGAGAAAACTGAAATGGGGATATGTCATTCCACGCGCCTATGCAAACAAACCTTTCGAACTTGCAAATGAAATTTCAGGAGCCATTGATTACATTAACCAATTCGCACCCCCCAACAATAAAATAAATCTCTTAATTTGGCCTGGAGATTCACGTCCATGGGACGTCCCTGTGATTCTCTGCGATAAACTTGGAATCAAAACTTATGGAGGCGGCTTTGTCCGATTTGATCCTGACTTTCCTTCCTATCTTTTTGTCTATCCTCTAGGCAGGAAGCCTGGCGGGTTGATTCAGTTGTACGCTTCTTCCAATGCAGAAAACAATTATACGCATGGTTGGAAGGACCATTTTTACGGCTTTCAGTACTTGCCGGCCACACTTAAAAATACGGAGAGCCCAAAACGCATTAAACCCATCAATCTGTATTATCACAGCTTCTCTGGAGAATTTCAAAGCAGCGTTGATGCGGTGTTAAGCAATCTCGCATTTATCAGAACGCAATCGATCATTCCCATTCGAACAACACGTTTTTGCGAGATCGGCGAAGGTTTTTATTCGACTGCAATCGAACCGCTGGGGGTTGATAAATGGAAAATCCGAAATCGAAAAGGACTGCAAACAATTCGTTTTGACAACGCTCAAAATTTGACGTTGAATTTCTCCGACTGTCTGGGCGTAATCGGCTGCCTAGCCTATCAAGGATCGTTATATATCCATCTTGACGCAGCCTATGAAGAGCCGATTGTTGCGATTAAACAAGGAACCGATGCGACCGCGGCTGCGCATGATATTCCTTATCTTCTGGACAGCGACTGGGAAATCTGGGACCTCAAGCGGGAAGGACAGTCAATTAGTTTTAGCGCCAAGGGCTGGGGAAAACTGTCGATGAGATGGAGAATGCCTTCTGCAGGCGATTACAGCATAGCCGTCGCTGACTTGCCTTCGAAAAAATTTACAGCGGATGAAAAAAACATTGTGACAGTCGAATTAGAGCTTCCTTATAACCGCGCTATACAACTTACAATGAGTCGATCATAGATGAAAGCGTTTTACATTTGGATCACGCTGCTGGCTGCATTGGGGATTGGAATCAGCTTCTATTTGATTCCATCAAAAGAAGATCAGGCTTTAATTCAATTAAAAAGCAAACAGTTCACTGAAGCGGAAACTTACTATCAGGAGCAATATGACAAAGGAGTTCGCACTCCTGATATCATCATGGCTCTTAGCAGGCTGCATGAAAAGCTGGGAAACCTTAAAGCGGCGATCTCCGTGATGCGCGAATATGTGCGACTGCATCCCAATGACGTTTTTGGTTTGCGCACTCTTGCAGATCTTTATCATGACAATCAGCAATATAAAGAATATCACCAAATTTTACTCCAAATTGAAAAACAAAAAACCGACAGCGACCTCCTGCAAGAACTTGCCGAATGGTATCAAAATGAAAACGCCAAAGAACCCCTCTTTACTGTTGTAAAGGAATACATTGCAACAGGAAAAGCCGATGAAAGTTATTACTTAGAACTTGCTTTGCTTTACGCAGCGAAAAAGGATTATAAAAATGCAGCGGCGACGCTTGACGCTCGACGAACGCTATTTCCAAAAGCAGTCGGAATAAATGAGATCTTATTTGAAATCTGGATGGACATTGAAATCAGCAAGACCGAAGGAAATGCGCAATTCAAAACAAAGGCCGTGGATCTATTAGCAAGCTATCTTCTTAAAAAAAATGATCCTAAATTAACCTATTATGCACTCGGCGTGATTAACACTCGTTATCCAGAACTCGCGACGTCTTTCATTGCACAATTAAAACCTTTAATCGAAAAAGACATCGCTTCACAAATCCTCGTTCTTCAAATCTTATGGGAAAACCCTGCTGAAAAAAAACGCGTCTTGCCTCAACTCCTTGAACTAATCAAAACCGCCCAATCCAATATACAACTTCAAAATTTCGCATTCAATGTCTTGCTCGATAACGGAAATGACTCTCTTCTCATCGATTTCATTCAAAAAATTCCCGCAAAAAATATTGAAGATCGTGAAATAATCAGCCTCTCCATTACGGCGCTGACGCATCAAAACCCGATCCTTGCAGAAGAGATGCAACGCGCCCTTGGACCCGCTTTTCTACGCGATCATCCTGTGATTGCAGTCTCGCTTGCCATAGGAGCGCAAGAAAAAAATGCGCGAGAACAATTAGACAATCTTATGCAGAAAACCACCCTATCGCATCCGGAAAGCTATTTTCTATTAAAATTAGCGGCCGCAGCTAAGTTTGAAGCTGAAGCGCTGAAACTTGGAGCCAACCTTCCGCCCTACCTTGGATTCGAAGATTATGAACTTGTTGATATCGCTCTCGCTTACATGCAAATAGATCATGCGGAAGAGCTTTATAAACTTATGATGGAGTCGATCCCTGCAATCGGAAAAAACCGCCTAGCGTCAGCCCTGGCGATCTTGGACATCTCTCGCGGCCGATCAAAAAAAGTCGCTGAATGGCTCAGCAAGGAAAAAACCGTGAAAGAATATCTTCTAAGCGGCCTGTATACCGCCGCCGAAGAAAGCAAGGAATATCCGCTGGCCCTATATATCGCCAAACGTCGACTGCAGGAATATCCGGCCGCCGCCGCCGAAGCTGACTATGCCCTCGCACTGGTGCAAGTTGGAAAAATCGACAGCGGAATCGCAATATTAAAAAAACTCTATGCAAAAGAACCGAACGACCGCCTCATCGAAACGGTCTATTTCAATGCGCTTGCGCAAGCGGCGAAAACAGACCCTCTTTATAACGATGCATTAGCCGCATTTATGAGCGATTTAGAAAAACGAGAACGCATTTCACCGGAACTTCGGCGGAATTTCGCCTATGTCTACCTCGAAAATCTGCATGATTACCCAATGGCGGAAAGGTCATTTCAAATTCTTTCCGAAAACGCCTCGCCCGAAAACTCAGACCTTCAAACTTTAGTTTATTTATGGGGACCCACGCCCTCCGATAAAAATATCGAATGGTTGGAAAAACGAGCCTTCCAATCCAATTCGCATGAATTAGGTTATTGGTTGGAGCATCTCCTTTTTATCGAGAGATACGACACTGTCATCGACCTCTTCCAAAGTCGTTCCGCCGAAGATCTAGAATTAAATGCTTATTTCGCCTACATGGAGGCTCTTGCATATGAAAAAAGAAAGGAGGAACTTCGAAAAGCCATCTGTCTTGCTCTCGACTACGTGCATGATAGAAAACAATTGGAAAAGCTCTCCCTGTATGCAGAAGAAGCCGAATACCCTGAAGCCAGAAGAATGATCTGGGAACGAATCGCCTATGAATGGCCTGACGACCCGATCGCTTGGCAAAATCTTGCGACAGCGGCCTTTAACCAGCATGATTACCGAGGCGCGCGTGAAGCGCTTTACAATTTTTTTAGTCTTTATTCGACTTCCGATGTTGTCAATTCCAAATTGTATGAGAGCTTTTACGAATATGGTGAAATTTTCAAAAAATATGAAAACTATCGCAAAGCAAGGCGTTATTTTAAACTAGCCCTTTGCCATATTGAAAAAATCACTGAACAAACGCCGCGAATGATTGAACTCAAAGCCTTAATTCTTCATAAACTGGGTGAGACCTCTAAGGCGCAAGGAATCATGCATCAGCTCTATTGGATGACCGGCGAAGACCCTGATCTAGCGGCCTCCTATGCAAATATGATGATGGATGACGGCGATTTAATGCGAACTTCCGCTTTTTTTTTCAGGATGGGTAGGATGGATTGATGCAGTCTCAAACGAAATTTTTATAGATTCAATCCATCCTAGCCATCCTGAAAAAAAAATGCATCGCCCATAATTTTTTTTTCAGGATGGGAAGGATAGATTGATGCAGTTTCAAACGAGATTTTTATGGATCCAATCCATCCTACCCATCCTGAAAAAAAATTTCGCATATACCGTTTTCTTTCTCGCTCATATTTTTTTCCGCTCCCTGTCCGCTATGATGGAGCCATCAATAGAGACAGGTTCCGCTGTGATGAGTGAACGCTTAGAATTTTCTGAACAAGTAGGCGAATACTTTTCAGATGAAATCGCTCTTCCGTCCTCCCCAAAATCAGCCGAAAAACCCGATGTCAAACTTAAATCTCATGTGAAAGTTTCCGCTGTAAATCTTCAAAACGGAAGATGGCGGCTTATCTTTATTTTTCCAAGCCCCATCATTTTCATACGAAAAGATGAGTCTGATGAACTGTTTATTGAATTCAATCAGGGAGTGGATTCGCCCGACCTAGTGAAAGCCCAAGAGAAACTTGGATTTCTTGTAAAAAAATTCTCCACTGGTTTTAATAAAGTGCATATTATTCCAAAAAAACCCGTTTTCTATCACACTGAAGCATCTGAAAACACCTTTACTCTAGATATCATTCCTGATGATCAAGCTCCTATAAAGGAAACGCGCGCTTTAAAAATTGCAAACGCACGCCTTTTTATTGAAATGCGATGCTATCAAGCGGCGCGATGCGCGCTTTTTCAACTGATGGAAGAATACCCTAATGACAAAGACATAATCGTTCTATATGCAACCTTAGAGGGACTTATCCCTCGATGGCAAAGACAATATCGAATTCTATATGGACTGTCATCTGAATATCCCCTCGACGCTGACATACGCACGCTTATGTATGAGGCTTATTCTCCACACTCCTCTTATATTTTATCTGAAAGACAACTCCAAAGAACCATCGGACTCGCAGCGGTTCAAGTCTACAGACTTCAAGGTGAAGAAATCATTTCCATGACCCCTGATTACACCCTCTATGCCGGAGCTCAATTTCAGCTCTACCGCGGCCACGTTGGACTCATTGTAAATAATCAAGGCAATCCGGAGGGATTCCGAGGAACGAGATGTCAGGGAAATCTCTATGTACGCAAAGAATGGGTTGTCGGAGGACATCTGACAGGCGTGCTTTATGATCAAGAAGGAGCTGTCGGCGCACTGGGTGAAGCCGGCTTGCTCTTCCCTTCCATTCAAAGCGAATTCAATCTGATCACCTATTGGCATCGCCCCTACTGGGCCATTTTTGAAGCGTTGGCGTTCAATGGACGGGAAGACATGGTGAAATTGCAATTCAGCACGGTGTATAGCAGATATCTCAGCTTACAACTGGAAACAGGCGCGCATCGCGTCGGGATTACCGGAACCCCTAATGGATTTAAAGCGATCATGGCTTCTGGACAACTCTTTATCAATCTGCTCGTTGGGAATCCGATTATCGCTTTTAACTATGCGCTAGACGCCGATTATGTCACTTGGGAAAAAGTGAAAATCGGAGTGTCCGGCAATAAATACAATCCCGTTCCCTACGTCAGTTTTGAGAATCATACAGTCCGTGGCTATCTCTTTTATAAATGGCGAGAGCATTGGTATATCACATTATTTGGCGGGGAAACCTTTAATCGTTTAGGATTAAATGACCGCACATATGGAGTAAGCGTCAAATATTCCAGGCCCCTTCCCTGCGGTTGGGAGTTGGAGTTGTCCGCATATCGTTTTCCAAGTACAACGGTTCAAGGCGCCACCAGTGAATATTATACTGGGACCTTCACAGGCAGGTTCTGATAGATGAACGAAAACGATAAAATAAAAAAAAACAATTCGGAATCGACATTTCTTGGAGCTCGCGTCTCTGCATTAATTGAAATTGTCTGCTTTTTTTTTATTCTTTTTATTATAGCGTTGATCTTCGGGATGGAATACAACTTCTTCACCGCCTCTCCTCATCCATTTTGGATTCTTGTTGTCCTGATTTCAGCTCAATATGGAACAATCGAAGGGCTCCTGGCCGCCCTAGCGGCGACAGCGATCTTTTTATTGGGCGATCTCCCCCCGCGAAATATCTTGCAGGATAAATCTGAGTATTTTTTCTTTATCGGAAAAACACCCATTCTATGGTTTATCACCGCCGTCATTCTGGGTGAACTGCGCATGAAGCATATTAGAGCAAGAGATCAACTTAAAAAAGCCGCCTTACAAGCAGCGGAAAAAGAAACAAAAATCAAAGAAGCTTATACTGCGCTAAAAAAAATCAAAGAACGCCTTGAAATGCGCGTCGCTTCCGAGATGCAAACCTCCTTGATGGTGATTTCTGCATTTAAAGAACTTGAAGAACTTGGCAAAGAAGGCGTCATTAAAGGGGCGTGCGACCTTACTAAAGCTTTGGTCGCCCCGGATAAATTTTCTATTTTTTTGCTTGAATCTAGGGAGTTAAAACTTGTTGCTTTTTGGGGGTGGGAGCCATCTGATCAATACTTAGAAAGCTTTGGTCCCGACACTCCTCTATTTCAAGAGATCGTAGGCAAAAAAAGAACTATTTCCGCCGACAGCTTCGACTCTTTTATTTTAGGAAAAGAAGGCGTTTTAGTCGCTCCAATCGTTGCCGATAATGCAGCCGCTCAAGTTTTAGGAATGATCAAAGTCGAACAAATTCCCTTCCTTAGATTAAGGACAGCGACTATCGAATCTTTGCGCACGATTGGAACATGGGTTGGAAAAGCATATGCAAATGTTCTCGCACATATGGATGAAAAATGAAAGTTTTTGCAAATTTTTCATCGATCATCCTCGCTTGCATCGCTTTTATTTTTGAATCCATTATTCTGTTCTCCTATCTAACCAATGTTTTTAATCTTTTTTTTCTAATTCTATTTCATGTTTGCATATTGACCTTTCTCCTCTTTTTTGTTTTTAGAGCGTCCAGAAGAGAGGAAGACCTTCGCTATCCCCTTCTTCTTTTGCTTGCGGCTTTTGGAGCAGGCCCCTTTGGCATAGCGGGATTTCTTCTGGAAATCTTGCTTCGCCCCCTTTTTTCCAAATTTTCCACCCCCATGGATGCATGGCTGGAAGGGCTCTTCCCTGAAGAACAGATCAACCCATTCACAAAAATATTTCAAAGAATAAAATTCAAATGGGACGATTATGGCGGGCTGAGCGAAGTTGTCTCGTTTCAAGATCTATTTACATATGGAAATCTGTCAAAAAAACAAACAGTCTTAGACGCCATTGTCAAAGATTTTCATCCAATCTATTCTCCGATCCTTCAGCTCGCTTTACAAGACTCCCACAATACTGTTCGCATTCAAGCCGCTGCAATTGTGACAAAAATAGAGCATGATTTCGATCAAGAAATAATGAAGCTTGTCGCTCGACATAAAGAAGATCCCAAAAATTCCGCTATCATTTTACAATTGGCGATAGGCTACGACACTTACGCCTCCCTAGGAATTCTTGACTCCCTAAGAAAGAAAGAAGTTTCTCGACAGGCGGTCCATTTTTATCGCGAATATTTGATGAGTCATCCCAACGACCGCAACACAAGCCTGTCAATCGGCAGGCTTCTTTTCCACATGCAGGATTTTGATCATTACCTCTCCTGGTGTAAAGAATTTTGTGAAAAGGATAAACATTTTCCGGAAATTTTCCGTACCTGGCGTCTCGAAGCTCTCTATAAATTACAACGCTATGAAGAACTATCGACAGAGTCAAAAGGATTTTAACATGGATGTTGAAGCGGATATCTGCATTGTCAGCGAAGGATCTTATCCATACAATTCCGGCGGAGTCGCTGAATGGGTCCATAAACTCGTCCAGGAACATCAGGAACGAACTTTCCATATTCTCACGTTAATGCCCCCTCGTCCAGACCTCACCTTCCGCTATCGATTCCCCAAAAATGTTGTCGGACACACCGTCTATATCGTACAAGATCTTCCAGTGGGAGCCCACGCTTCCAAAGCTCCAAAAGAGATCTGGAAGATCATTGGACCTGCCTTTAAAGGCCTCATCAGCTCCAAAACATTCAACGATTTCGTCCCTCTTTTTGATTTTTTTAAGAGACATCGCAAAATTCTCGGAAAACGAATTTTATCGGAATCGATGGACGCATGGGATTTTATCCTTGAATTATACAATGAAAAACTTCCTTCAGGTCCATTTAAAGCTTATTTTGGGACAGCGTTCACCTTAGGCCTCAGCCTATTTTCCGTCGTTCTTCCCGAACTGCCAAACGCAAAACTCTTTCATGGGGTATGCACAGGCTATGCAGGTTTTATGCTTCATCGGGCGAAAATAGAAAAAGGCGTTCCATGCATACTCACAGAACATGGAATCTATTCTAACGAACGGCGAATTGAAATTGCAATGGCCACTTGGATCGCTGAAGTAGGCTCTCTAGATCTCGCTTTAGAAGATAAAAAGAAAACTTTAAAAGATTTCTGGTTGAACGCTTTTTTCTCCTTCGCCTATGCCTGCTACACCAGCTGCGATGAAATCATTTCCACTTTCGATGGAAATCAAGATATCCAGATCGAGGGAGGGGCGGATCCAAGAAAAGTACGCACAATCGTCCATGGAATCAGCTTGGAAAAATATAAAACCTTGCAACTGATCCGCAAAAAACACCCCCCTACAATCGCTTTTATCGGCAGAGTCGTTCCAATTAAAGATGTAAAAACATTTATCAGAGCCTGCAGCATCGTAAAACAACACATGCCAGAGGTCCGCTTATACGCTCTCGGCCCCACGGAAGAGGATCCTGAATATTTTCAGGAATGCCAGGAACTTGTCGCTCTCCTGGGACTTGCCGATCAACTCAAATTTTTGGGGAGAGTCAATCTAGAAGAATACTTTGCTGAAATCGATCTGATCGTCTTTACAAGCATCAGCGAAGCTCAACCCCTTGTCATATTGGAAATGGGAGCGATTGGAATTCCTTTTGTCGCCACAAACGTCGGGGCTTGCCAGCAGCTGCTAAATGGAAGCATTGACGAATCCCCTCCTCTTGGAGCGGGAGGAATTGTCACTCCTCTGGTCAATCCAGAGGCGACTGCGGATGCGATCATGCGCATGCTTTCGGATCATGAGTTTTATCAAAAATGCAGTGAAACAATTGCAAAAAGAATCCAAACTTATTATAGCTTTGAACAACAGCACATCGAATATCGCAAATTATATAAAAAGTATCTACGATAGGAAATCATGGCAGGCATCGGCTTTCTATTAAGAAAATTAGCGTCGCAAGATAATTTTTCAGGGATCATCCGCGCCTATTTTCATTCCTCTGTCATCGCCGTAGGGCCATGGATTCTGATCGTGTTGGCGATTGGCGCCATCACATTTTCCACTTACCCTATCGTTGGCCTGGGAGAAGCCAATGAATTTCTTGCCGTTGTGATTTATAATTTTTTTTTCTCTTTTATTCTCACAGGGGGTCTTTATCTCGTTTGCGCCAGGTATGTCGCCGACTGTCTTTATCTCAGAAATGTCGCTCCAATCCCCGGCATTTTCATTACAAGCATGATTTTTTTTCTAATCCCTGCGATCGTGATCTCCACTATTTTTTATACATTCTACGCAACGATGACTCCCCTTTCCACCATTTGCAGCATCGTCAACTTTACATTCCTATGTGAAATATGGATGATCATGCTCTATCTTGGCTGCCTCCGCAATTTTCGCGCCATCACCTTCTCCTGGATATTAGGAGTGTTTGTTGTCACTCTCCTAGCGATTTTTTGGGGAAAAATATATGGATCGTCCGGCATGTTGACTGGCTTTAATGTCGGATTAATCTTTCTACTGGCTTCATTGAAAGCCAGCGTCTTAGCTGAATATCCCTATCGATTTAGAAAGGCAAAAGAATTTCCGTTTTATTTTAGATATTATAAAGGATTATTTTGGAGCGGATTATTTCTTTATGGAGGCATGTGGATAGATAAAGTAATCATGTGGAGTGCGCCCGAGGCCATTACGCATCTTAACAACCTACGAACCTATCCGGCATATGATGGAGGAATGTTCCTTTCATACCTCAGCATTATTCCCATTATGGCTCTTTTCATTTTCAGTTTGGAAACGAATTTTTACGACTCTTATATCCTCTATATCCAACATATTGAACGGAATGGGCCTTTTGCATTAATTGAAGAGGAAAAAGTAAATATTTTTGCAAAAATTACGGAAAACGCCCGAGTTTTTTTTGTCTTGCAGGGGAGCGTTTCTCTCATCACCATTGCGGTCGCCCCTACCCTATTTGAATGGATCGGAGCTGATTATTTACAACTTGGCATTTTCCGGCAGGGAGCCCTTGGGGCTTTTTTTGGAGCTTTAAATCTCTTCATTGTAATTATTTTTTCCTATTTTGACAGCCAAGACAACATGCTCAAGGTTACTGCAACGATGTTATGCAGCAACATATTATTCACCTTTATTACTTTATTTTTAGGTTTTCCATTTTATGGATATGGGTATAGTCTATCGATGATTCTCACATTTTTTGTTGGAGCCACGCTTTTAGTTCGTTTCTTAAATCAACTTACCTACCATATTTTCATCACCAATATCGTCAAACGCCAAACAATCACAGAACATTATGAGGATAATGAACTCCGCATCGGAACAGGAAACGTACATAACGCCGATAGGGCCCTTTAGCGTGAGGCTAAGGAAGGTAGCCAGGGCGGGACCGCCCTGACTACCTTCCTTAGCCCCTCACTTTTGATTGCACCCATTTTGGACGGCATGTTTACGTAAAATACACAATTAAGTATAATGAAGTTGTTACAGGGAGTTTATTATGCGAGAACAGCAGCATCAAGAAAAAAAAGTTAGGCTCAGCGTTGACTGTACAGAGCAAGAAAGAATGTACATCAAGATGATCGCAACAAAGAACCATATGACGATAAGCGAGTATCTTTTGTCTTTTGCGCGCAAGGAAATGCCTAAATGTGCAGGCCATCATTGCAAACGCAGTCATGAACCAAATGACGAAACGGCCCAAGTTTTAAGAGAAACCGATCAGGAAAAAAACCTAATAGAATATGACACATTAGATGATTTTTGGGACGCATTGGGATTCAATCAACATGCTTAAACCGAAACACTCAAAAAAATTTAAAAGAGATAAAAAAAAATTCGAACATCAAAAATCCGCAATGCTTAACCTTCGGGAAGTGATTGAACATCTACTGAAACAAGAACCATTGAATGAAAAGCATTGCGATCATCCATTAGGCGGAAATTGGATAGGCCATCGAGAATGTCACATAAAACCCGACATGCTGCTAATTTACAAGACAGACGATGAACGCCTATTTCTAGAAAGAGTGGGTTCGCATTCAGAACTTTTCAAGTGATTTAAAATCCATATAAAGAGAGCTTGTTAAAAAAACATTGCATCGGCAAAGTGCATATAAAAGTACTTAAAAAGTTATGGCTCTGACACTGCGATACTTTTAAAAGCGCCAGGGTATTTTTGGGGTCAGGCCTGACACTATGACACTTTTAAAAACGCCAGTATGATGCTTTGAAACGTGTCATACTGGCGTTTTTAAAAGTGTCATAGTGTCAGGCCTGACCCCAAAATACGCGCCAAAGCGTCAACGTCAGGGCAATCGTTTATCCAAAACTCGCGTTAAACAAAGGATGTTATATGAGATTTCTAAAATCGTTGACGGTGGGGTCGTTGCTATTTATAAGTACAGCTTATGCAAATGGATTTGGGCTCTATGTTGGTCCATTTGACCTGCAATTTAATGGAGGCGAAACCTACTACGTCGACAACCATAGGGAAATGGTGGACAATCCTATTTGTTACGCCATTTCACATCAAAAACGATTAGAGATGCTTGTTGAAAGCTCTGAAAAAACGAATGCAAAAGAAATAAAAATCGCGGTTAAAAAACTTGTCGTAGAACCCTACGCCTTCTTGGTCACGAAAGACGGAAAGCCAGCGCTTCGTGGAAATATCATCAGTGAAAAAATGGTTAAAGAAATAGCTATAAAATATGGCGAAGATAAATTTGATCATGATGATGAAGAAGTCTCATGGCAGAAAAAGAAGGGTTATTTTTCTGGATGGTTCAAATCCGACAAAAGCCAAACTGTCGACATTCGAAGAGTCAGCCGCCTTCAAGTCATTGAAGATTCACATTTTGATGCGCCAAAAAATTACAAAGAGATAAAAGAAGACGGCGTCCAAATCATCTGCCAATTATCTGCAGCTGAAGAATAATTATAGAATCCTTCTCTGCGTCATCGCGTCTCTGCGTCTCTGCGCCTCTGCGTAAAATGCCTCCACAAGCATTTAACGCAGAGGCGCAGAGACGCGATGACGCAGAGGGTAAGTTGGATTCGATCTATCCTGCCCATCCTGACGAAAAATTTTTGCCAGGAGAGGCAGGCGTTTTTAGACGGCGATATTGCGCTCCACCATGCTGATTTGACGACGCAAAGTATCGTCGGTGGCTAAACGCTGTTCAATGCTTTTACATGCATGCAGCAATGTCGAATGCGTTTTGCCAAAAGAAGCCCCTAACATTTGCAGGGATTCTTTAATCATCTTACAAGCTAAATACATGGCGACTTGTCGAGGAAGAGCTATCTCTTTGGTGCGCACAGTGCCTTTCAGATCGCTAACGCGCACCTGAAAAACAGTCGAAACGCTTTTGAGAATCTGCTCCACAGAAATACGCTGCTGCGGAATTTGCTGCAGCATCTCACGCAAAATTTGCGTCACAAATTCCTCGGTAACGCTTATATTCATCAACCGACAATAAGCGCTCAGTCTGTTAATGGCGCCTTCTAATTGTCGCACGTTGTTAAAAATGTGTTCTGCGATAAAAAACGCGACTTTATTGGGAATTTCTATGCCCCTTTGCCGCGCTTTATTTTGAATGATCGCGACGCGCGTTTCGAGTTCCGGTATCCCCACATGGGCCACTAGTCCCCATTCCATACGGGCAATCATGCGCTCAGACAGTTTCAATTGCGCAGGCGGCTTATCGCTTGTGATGACGATTTGCTTATTTTGATTAATAAGCGCTTCAAAAGTATTGCAAAATTCCTCTTCAAAATTAAGACGACTCTGAAGAAATTGAATATCATCGACTAGGAGAATGTCTACATCGGCGCGATAGAACTGCTTCATCTTATCAATGGATTTTCGACGTAAATGATCGACCAACGCATTGATGAATTCCTCTGTCGTGATGCATTGAACGCGTAATTTTTTATGATTCTCGCGGATATGGTGTCCAATGCTATGAAGAATATGCGTTTTACCTAAGCCAACTCCGCCATGAATGAATAATGGATTATAGGAATGACCAGGTCGATTCGCAACGCCAATCGCCGCTGACTTGACAAACTGGTTGGCGGGACCTTCAATAAATGTTTCAAAGCGATAATTGGAATTGAGCTTAAGAACATATGAATGGTTGGATAACCCGTCCGATTGATCAACCGGCTGTGAATCCTCCTTATCGGAAGAAAGCGCCGGCAGAGATTGTATTTTTTTCGGCGTTGAATCGCCAATCGTAAAACTAATGGCCGGTTCACCATTCACATTAATGGGCAAAAATGCCGTCAATTCTTTTTTGTAATTCGATAGTAAATATTCAGAAACAAAGACATTAGGAACTTCCAACACGATTAATTCATCTGTCGATTCCAGTACTTTAATAGGAGCCAGCCAATTATCAAAAGCTGTCTTGGAGCAACGAGTTTTAATAAACTCGATGAATTGGGTCCACATATCACAAGTATTTTCACATGCTAGCATAGTCCAGTCCTTTCAAAATCATGACAACTTATTATTCATATAAGGGCGCAATTTGAGGCGCTGCGCCCGCACATGACATAACATCATAATGAATTAATTACTCGTTTTTGGAATCTCGCAAGTTAAACTCACCTTACGCAAAACTAGTGATATTTGAACTCAGCGAAAGCTCTCGCGGTTGAAGCGACGCCAGGACCCCCATATTAGGAAATATGGGGGTCCTGGCGTCGCTTCAACCCCGAGGCTTTGGCTTAGTCCAAATGGCGCTATTTTTGCGTAAGTTGAGTTATAAACAACGTTTCCACAGATTAGTCTGGGGCTATTCCGTTGTGAGAATCTAACAGGAGCGATCTTAGCCTGCAAGCAAATTATATTCATGTTCGCTGCAGTTAATGTTAAAGCGCTGAAAATCAGAAACCTGGCTGTTAAGTTAAATTTACACTTTACTTTCATCCTGAAGATTTCTGCTCTTATATCACTCTATTTCAGTATGTTGTAAATTTAATGCGCATTGCCGGAAGTCTCGTTCTCCTTTTGTGTGTCGCTGGAAAGTAGGTTTCCTATCCGCGCCAACGTTGTTGCGTCATGCACTGTAATGGATTCCCCCTCTTCTAAAGCGATTGGATCTTTCTCGGTTATCCAATCATCGTCTTCCACCACCTCGATAGTCCGCTTAACAGCCACAAGTTGCGCGCCAATATGGACTTGCCTGAGTTGTTGATTTTCGGAACTTAGCGCCTGCACTCGCTGTTCTAAATCGTTTATGTGAGAAGAAAAAATTTTGCGCTCGCGTTCAAACCGTTCGCCTATGGTTTTTACGGCTAAGGAAGTGGAGAGCACGCCATGCTCCAAGGCCATTTCACGGCCTGTTTTCTGAATAGTTTCACTTTGCTGTTGGACATAATGTTTGACCATTCGCTCAGCCGTCAAAGCGCCAAATGACAACAGGTTGTATTGGATGGCGGCTGTAATTGGATGCATCGTTAGTCGATCATCGCGGGTTTTGGAAACGGACTCCTTAACACTCTCTTGAATAGTCGCAATCCGTTTTGAGGCTGCATCCATTAATTGTAAAAAAGAAGGTTCATCTGAAGAAGTCTTATTGGGATAATTTTGAAAATAAGACTTTACGCGCTGCCCATTCCATAACTCTTCTAACGACATGGAATTAACGCAACCAGCTAATGCACTGAATATTCTTAATATTTGATGAGAAGAATCCAACTCCTCCAGCAGCTCTTTTTTATTTAGCATCGATTCCATCATTTGCTGACGATAGGACTTCGTCCGATCCTGAATGGCTTCGGAAACGATATCCTCTAATGTGACCTGACCAACCGCCATTACTTGACTGTTCTTCCATGCGTTGCATATAATGAGAGTTCCCAAACCCGCTACCGCCTTTATATTTTTACTGCTATTAATAACCGTCTCCGTACAATCCCCTTGAGTTTTAAATTTTAGGAGATTTACAGACTTGCCATGCATATTTTTAAATTTTATAAGAATCTCAAATTGAAGATGAGGCACTTCATCTCCTCCTCCCCAGGGATAACAATGCAATGACTGTGATCCAGGGAAGTGCATTCCTGTGATGACACTCTCCTGACGATATGCGCTCCGCTGAATGGTGTATTCATAAAAAATCTGACCACTTTTTAATTTTTCAGCGAACAGGTATTTTTCTATACGAGTGCGACAGTCCTCAGACAGTTTATCGAAGACGGTTGCTTGCATTTCAGGAGAGATAATGAGGGGGATTTTATTAAACTGATATTTTTGTTTTTCTGCAGAGGATATTAATCTAGACGAATACTTGACGGTTAATGGAGGCTTTACATCATGAATATTTAGTTTATAACACTCCGCGTCAAGCGGCTTATTCGCAACTGCTTGAAGACTTTTTTGCTCCATCTCAAAGAGATTTTGAAGCGCAGTTTGGTCATTAAATTGAATGTGGACATATCTCACGAGCTCAGAATTATTTTTTCTTTGTGTTTCTAAAACTTCCCGCAATAGTTGTTCCTCTTGCCGCCCCGCCTCTTGAATAAATTGTGATTTTAACTTTCCTATATTGATCTGATGATTAGCGCTTAATTTTATGAGGATTTGCGGTTCACGCTGGATGTGATTCATTAATTTAATGACTTGTTTGGCTGAATTAATGATGCGTTTGGCTTGCAAGGCGCTCGTATCATAGGTGTACGTGGATTGCTTTAAAAATTCGATGTAGCGTGTTATTCCTAAAAACCAGATGTCAAGATTTACCAGTCCATCAAGATCCAAATCTTTAGGCAATAGAGAGGGTTCTTGAGTCTCTTTGACCCCTTTTTCTTCCTTTTCCAAGTATGACGCCAAGTAACCAAGTAGAGCGTTAAACGACTCGTTTTTAAAAAATTCATTAAGTCGTTTGATGGAATAACTTCGGTGTCGCCTACCTGTAACGCTAGGATTGCAGGAACCCTTATAAATTCCTTCTTCCAACTCCTTCGCATATGCAGTAAATTCATCACTTGAAAGCCCTTGCTCGGTGCAATTTCGATAGGCGCTGAAAAATTCACTCAAAAAATTTCCGTCAAATCGCGCTCCCATTATTTCATGAAAATTCTTAAGCGCGCTTTCTATTTGTTCCGGCGAAGTCGCCGTCAATGACTTAAATTGCGAGGGGCGCTGGAGGCCAAGCGCATTCACTCCTTGATAAATGCACTCCACCACGGATCCCCATTTTTCCGTTCTGTGACTGGGATGCAAAGGTTTCTCTTTATGCAGCGCCAGCAGGATGGATCCCAATTCTCTAATATAATCTAAATGTCCTTGCATCAGTTTGAAGAACTGTTCACCATCTGATCCACGTTCATCAATTTGTTGGATTATTGACAGCGCCATGCAACCTATAGTGGAGACATGCGCTAGGCTAAGATATGCTGTATCTTGTATGGAAGCGGGGTCAAGCCGGGCTAAACCATGCACGGCGTCGACAATCTGCAGCCCCATTAAGGCGGTCTCTGCACTGCATGTTAAAACATCGGATTGCATGAGAGATCCTAGAAAAGCGAGCAGCCATAGGGCTCTTCGACCGTCATTGCGCTGGACTTCGCGCTCCTCCAGCTCCTTAAAAACTTCCTCCCGCTCTTTCCCAAAGGCCCTCTTGATTTGTTCTAAATCTCCTCCAATCGCCGTCTTACTGCCATGCAATATCGCATGCGCTTGTTCCATAAGCGTCAATATCTTTTCATTGCCTGTTATTATGCGATTAATTTCCCGTTGAATATTGTTTTCTGACTTCTCCATCTGTTCAAAATTCGCATTTGGCGCCTGCAGGATCTCTATTAAATCCTCGCTCAACTTTTTGAGATAAGGCGACAAATCATCGATCTGAAATCTTTGACGGAGTCCCATTAATTGTTCTTGGATCCGAATAACATCTTGAATGCTCTGCTCTTGACTATCCAATCCGGCGCGCGTCATTGGGAGCAACCAGGTCTCCTGAGAGCTCTGCTGCTCTTGCAAAGCCGCTAGCAAAGATTGAAACTGATTTTGATCAGATTTTTTTTTAAAAGACTGCATCTCTTTTAAAATATAATTCGAGACCCCTCTAGCATACTCAAGGGATAGAATATGTTGGTAACTGGAGATGTCGAAAGAATTAACGAAACCATTTGAAAAGGATGTAACAGTAAAGCGTCCTTTGATCCCGGAAATTTGTTCTCTAAGATTTAATAACGTTTCGGAAGAATTTTCTTCCTGCGGCCTCTCCGTTTGCTGATGAGAAGACTTTACCAGGGCGACTAATGTTGTTCCCTTCATGGCGACTTCTATTGATGTCATATTTATACCCCTTAAAAATTAACATGCAAGTTGCATTCTATCAGAAAAATATTTTCTGTCATCTTTTTGTAAAAAAGATAACTTGAATTAAATAGTTTTTTTTCTATACTGATATTATATACGGCCTCTAGTTGAAAATTTGTTTAAGGCCAAAAAAGGAAGGACGGATGACTCTTGCATCCTTATCGACGCTGCAGCAAATCCATGTACAACAAGGCCATTCCTTGGCGGCGTCGACTCCTGTTGACATGTCGCGCGTTGCAGCGATCATTCTGGGCGGAGGTCAGGGGGCTCGACTCTCTCCATTGACCGCCACTCATTGCAAGCCTGCAATCAGCTTCGGAGGCAAATACTGCCTAATCGATGTCCCGATGTCGAATGCAATTCATTCCGGCTGCCTCATGATTTATATTGTGACGCAATTTTTATCGACCTCTCTGCATAAACACATTTCGAGCACTTATCGTTCGGGCACTTTTTCGCCCGGTTTCATCGAACTTTTAACCGCAGAACAAAGACCCAATGAACATTCATGGTTTCAAGGAACGGCGGACGCCGTCAGACAAAACATTAACTATTTTTCCGAAGCGCCAGTCGATTATTTTTTGATTTTATCGGGCGATCAACTTTATAATATGAACTTTCAAAACATGGTCAAGTTCGCCAAAGAAACAAACGCCGATTTAGTTGTAGCGGCTCTGCCGGTGGCGGAGGCCGAAGCAAAGCGCATGGGCTTGCTAAAGCTGAATGAAGACCGCTCTATTGTGGATTTTCGCGAAAAACCACAAGAAAAAGATGTATTGGACCACATGCGCATTCCGGAATTCACCCTAAAGCAACTAGACCCCGATTTTGATAAAAGCCGCCAATACCTGGGCTCCATGGGCATCTACCTTTTTAAGCGCAAAGCGCTTCTTGACCTGCTTAAAACCGATCCACGTGAGGATTTCGGGCAGCACTTGATCCCCACTAAAGTCAGCCAAGGCGGCGTGGCCGCCTATCTATATGATGGTTATTGGGAGGATATCGGCACGATTGAATCCTTCTTCAAAGCAAATATCGCTTTAACGGCTCCGAATCCTCTTTTCAATTGTTATGATGATAAAAAACCGATATTTTCGATGCACCTGCATCTACCTCCTCCGAAAATTTTTAATACACAAGTCCACCACGCGATCATTTGCGAGGGTTCCGTCGTCGAAGGCGCTGAAATCATCAATAGCATCCTAGGCCCGAGAACATCCATTAAATCGGGCTCGGTTGTCCGCAACAGCTACGTCATGGGAAATGATTTTTATAATCCTCCTATCCATACCGAACGGCTGCCGGCGCGGCTGGTCATCGAAGAAAATTGCATATTGGACCACGTCATCTTAGATAAACATGTTTGGATTGGAAAAAATGTCAAATTGATTAACAAAAATAGGCTGAAGCGCTACGATGGCGATGGCGTTTATATTCGAGACGGCATCATCATCGTCACGCGCGGCGCGCATGTGCCCGATAGATTTGTCCTTTAATCAAAAACTCCCCTACAACAAGTATTCATGGCGATTTGGACACTGGCGGATCTGCATCTTTCTTTCGGAGTCCCCGATAAAGAAATGGACCTTTTTGGCGAACATTGGAAGCATCACGCCGCGAAAATTCAAGAGCATTGGCTCGCCTCCATCAAACCGGATGACCTGGTTCTTATTCCGGGCGACATTTCATGGGCTATGCGCCTAGAAGATGTGCGACCCGATCTAGAATGGATTCACAGCTTGCCCGGCACGAAAGTGATCTTAAAAGGAAACCATGACTATTGGTGGGGGTCGCTTGGTCAAATAAAAAAAATCCTGCCTTCTTCCATCCATCTCATTCAAAATAACGCTTTTCATTGGGGCGACGTCAGCATTGCCGGAGCGCGCCTCTGGGATACTCCAGAGTATGGTTTTGGTCAGTTTATTGAATACCGGGAAAATCCGCGCGCTCAGATTCTCACGGCTAGGGAAAAAGATCAAGACGAAGCGGAACGCATTTTCCAACGCGAATTAGGCCGTCTGGAGCTCAGCCTAAAATGCCTAGACAAACTGTCTGGACCTGTGCGCATCGCTATGACCCACTACCCGCCGATTGGAGCCGACTTAAAGGATTCGCGCGCTTCTCAGATTTTAGAAAAATATAAAATTCATACATGTGTTTTTGGTCACCTGCATAACGTCAAGCGCGGCATTCCCCTTTTTGGAGAAAAAAATGGGATCCGTTATCTTCTCACTTCGTGCGACTACCTTGACTTCCAACCCCTTAAGATTTTTGAATAGCATTGGGGTCACACCTAGACTGAAACGAACACCCCCGGATGAGGCAATTGCAAAAGCTTTCTATGCAAAAGTCAGCCCTTACCCCTCTCTGTGCTCTCTGTGGCTCTGTGGCAGCCAAAAAGCCTTAAAATGATTCAATTTAAGGCTTTTGGCTACCACAGAGCCCACAGAGAGCACAGAGAGGGAATTTTAGTGACCGAAAAGGTGAACAAGGCCTGACCTGGGCTGAAACGAATGACCGATTTTCGAAGAAAATCAGCTTGTGGTTTTACCCCCTAATTTTGGCGCCAACAGTAGCGGGGCTTTTTTATGTCGTCCTTACAGGACTCAACCCCTCGCTGGCATAACCCAGGCCTTCGCTTCGCTGCGACCTGGGCTGTAACATTCCGGTCCTTCGGACCTCTCTAAACCCTTCCTAGAGGTCCGAAGGACCGGAATATTACAGCCCAGGCCGCAGCGAAGCGAAGGCCTGGGTAAAACAAAAAAAGGTTGAGTCCTGTAAGGACGAGATGAAAAAGCCTGGCTACCGTTGGCGCCAAAATTAGGGGGATAAAACC
>Ga0207104_1054_pt1 | contig 27239 bp, 43 predicted proteins | sample Alteio_BWMinHeat_79_FD_153538 | JGI IMG/M metagenome (GOLD analysis project Ga0207104, IMG submission 153538) | Enriched cells from forest soil in Barre Woods Harvard Forest LTER site, Petersham, Massachusetts, United States -... | ecosystem: Environmental > Terrestrial > Soil > Temperate forest >...
TTCTCCCCCACACAATGGGTCAGGCCAGGTAGAACAACTAAAATGTCGTGGTTTCCTCGTCTGGAAATGATCTGATGGATATTGTCTCGCACGGCCTCTGGGGTTCAATTGCCTTCGGTCGAAAGAATCGATCGAGCTTTTGGATGGCCTTTGTGATCGGTATGGCGCCCGATATTTTCTCGTTCGGGATTCTGTGGGTGGCCGCGATACTCGGTTTGTCAGAACAGCCCGACTTCAGTCACGGCACACCTCCGGAATCGACAATCCCTCAGTATGTGCATCATCTCTACAATGTCACCCATAGCTTCATTGTCTTCCTCGCCGTGTTCTTCTTGGTGTGGTTTCTGCTGAAGCGGCCACTCTGGGAACTTGGAGCCTGGGGTCTGCATGTGTTGGTCGACATCCCCACGCATTCGTATGCGTTCTTCCCGACACCGGTCTTCTGGCCATTCTTTGATTGGAAGTTCAATGGCTGGCAATGGATGGCACCAAGTATTCTCATCCCCAACTTCGTGCTCCTCTCGCTGGTCTACGCATGGTACTTCTGGCAGTCTTACAGGACGAAGGGAAGGTGAGAGAAGAAGAGAGGACAGGCGCGGCGTGGGGGCCGATGTTACTTGCATTTTAGCCGCCACACATTCTCTTTGGCGGGACATTTCCCCTTCAATCCACCGGAGACATCTGTGCTCGCCATGAGCGTTACCTCATAATGATCTGCGTAATACCGGTGGACTTCCTCGTTACGAATCGAAAAGGGAGGACCCTGCACCAAGATTTGGTCGTAGTCATAGCAAATGAGCAACTGCGGAGCCTTGCCTGTCATCCCTCTGAGATGCGCTGTATACCGGTTGCGCATGTCTTCGGGAAAGGCCACTAACGCAGCACGGTCATAGATGGCATCGACTGGGCCAAGCATCTTTCTAGATACAGCAAAGATATCGCCAACAAATATGTCGAGACTGTTTGCGCTCCACTGCTCTACTTCCCCAACTGTTGATATTTCTGGTTGTCGTCCAAGCTCCATGAACAACTGCTCGATAGCGATTTGACTCAATTCCGCTCCAGCCACACGATAGCCATTCGATAGCAGCCAGGAAATATCACGCGTCTTGCCGCACAACGGTACAAATACCCGGCTGCCTTTCACTAAAGACAGGTCGCTGAAATGTTTGACCAGTAGTGGATTAGCCTCGCTTTCGTGGAAAGCAATTTCATTTTTCTCCCACTTCTTGTGCCAAAAGCTTGGGTCAATCATGAATTCTCTTTACACATGTTCTTTTCTCCTGTGCGCTCTCCTTGTTAAATGGAAGCGACCGCACACACTCAGGCCACTCTGGACGGCGCGGTAAACGTCTCCGCATTTCTCCGGACGAACTCCTGCACGCTCAGGGGTGTCTGACCCGTGAGCGTGAGCACGTCGTCCGACATCCGGTCGTAGCGTCTCGCGCGGTGCAGATCGGCCATTGTCGCGAGGTGGTTCACCAGGTGAACCGGCAAGCCGCGCTTAAGCAACCCGTCTCGCCACACCTCGACCGGAATGTCCACATAGGTAATCGTGCGGCCGAGCGCCTTCGAATACTCCTGCGCCATAGAATCCATGTTCTCGGACTGCGGACCGGTCAGGTGATAGATCTTCCCGATGTGCAGCTGCGGATCGCCGAGCAGTGCGGCGACCACACGGGCGACATCTTCCACCGCGACCGGCGAAGTCTTGCCCCCGCCGAACGGTAGTCTGATTTGATTCGACTCCCTGACCGAATCAGGAGTGACAATCAGGAAGAAGCCTTCGAGAAGCACGGTCGGGCGCACGTGGACGACCGGCAGACCGGACCAGTTCAGCGCCTGCTCGGCAAGCCAGTGCAGCTTGTGCTGCGGGCTCGGGGTGGTTTCGGTAATACTCATCTGCGCGAGCGTCATCTGCGACATGTTGATCAACGCCTTCACGCCGTGATGCTTTGCCACTGCCGCCGCATTGACCGTCGCGGTCAGGTAGGTGTCCGAAACGGACATGCCGAGGTACATCGTGTCACAACCGGCGATCGCCCTGTGCATCGAATCGAGGTCGAGCAGGTCACCGACTACGACCTCCGCACCCATATCGCGCAACGCCCGCGCGCGTTCGTCTTCCTTTCGCACCATCGCGCGCACCGCCCTGCCTTGCCTCAACAGCAACCCGGTGACCGTACGCCCGATCCCGCCGACGCGGCCCGCGGCGCCAGTCACCAGAATGGGATTTGCCATGTTCGTTCCTTCGATGCGCGCATCGCGTAAGACGCGTGATGAGTGAAGACTACGTCGTGGTCTCTGAAGGCCTCGGGGAGATAACGGTGCCAGGAATCGGTTCGTACCATGGGGCAAATCAGCTTTTCTTTACCACCCTCCCCTTGCACATCCGTTGACTCGGCGAGGCCAACCCAGGCGTCGTGACTGACAGGCCGAGGCCGGCATCGTCGGCACCTAACCAGTGACGGCGAGAATGACTTGCCTGCGGCAGAGTTGCTGGAGTTTCTCCTTGGCTTCCTGAGACAGCTTCACAAATTCAACACCAGCCCATTTCCTCCTGACCCATCGGATCACCGCCAGGGTAATCTGAAATGCGGCAGTCCCATCATACGGATAGATCGTCAAAGCGAGCGCTTCTTGCGAACGGAGCTTTAAAGAGAGGGATTGCCTGGGAAAGGAGGAGGTGACCAGTCGCAGGTCACACCCCGTCTCGGAAATATTCGTGACCACTCCATCTGCGAGACCGCTCTTGGCTGCGACGGTTGTAGAAAAACGTACCAGTCTTCGCGCACACCGTCGGGGGTCGATCACTTTCACGGGGCAATCGTGTTTGCGAGAAAACAACTTGGCAATGTTCATTGGGGAACCTCCTTCACCGTAGTTGTTGCGCACCTGTGAGTCGATGAGCAACCCTCATACCGAAAGTACGTAGATTATAACAAATCGGAAGGTCATGCAGTTAGGTGGAGGAAGCACGTGGAAAGTTGGATTGGTGTGTGTCAGAACAGATACAAAGATTGAGAAAACGAGACGAGTAACGAGAACCCAAGGGGGCAGGTCTTGTGGTCCGGCTTTCGATGTCTGAGGTCAGGACACCGGTACAGACAGTGAGATCTGCTGACCTCGAAGCCACTTCCGGCACTAGAGGCGGGATGTTGCGGGATGTTGGAACAGCCCTTCAATGCGAATCATGGCTCGGCCGTCCTGGAGACCCAGCAGATATCTCTCGAACACACCTCGCGGATAATCCCGATACTGGTTTGTGTGGTCTCTATTGAGAAGAGCGTCCCTGAGACCCTCCTCTTCAGCGTGCCACGCTTCAAGGTCAAGCGGTGCACTCGATTGAGTTATCTGCCGTTGGCACCAAGCAATGCGGGATGCGATGGATTCACTTGTATACGCCATGGCTCCCTCCATTCTAGGTCGTACAAGTGTGGATTGTGTTGCCGGCCTACTACGCGGTTCTCTCTAATAAACCGCAAGATGGATACCAGAGGATTAAGACTTGAACCCTCTCTGCTGATGCTCATACAGAGTGTTGGATCTATTAAATATTCCAACAAGTTGCAGATACGCAGTGGATCAGCATGGAGTTCCCGATCGCGCCGGACCAGGTAATCTCCTAGTTGGTTGGCCCTACAGGTCTGAAGGTTTTTACCTACATCAGGTATTGAGTCTTGCAATCCAGTATCTCAGCCTGGAAATGAGTTGATGGGATTCCCAAGGGGTTTGCTTTACCCACCAAAATCCAAGATGTGTTGATCACCTTCACTGACTAACCTCTGCCTTTCCAGTAGACTTACCCCAGGGACCTATTGAGGTCACATAAAACCGCAGCACCTATGCGCCTGCTACGAGCTACTCAATGATGGTGAGTCCGGCAACAGCCGACGATATCGATGCGATCGCCGACCTCAATGTCGAGGCGTACCGGGAATTCGCCGACCGCATGACCCCTGATAACTGGCAGAAGATGGAGGCGAGTATCCGCTCGATCGAAGCCCGGACACGATCCACACGATTTCTTGTGATGCGCGATCAGGGAGCCATCGCGGGGTCAGTTGGGTATTGCCCGGCCGGCAGGGGAAATCCGGAGATCTTTCCTCAGGACTGGGCAACCGTGCTGGTACTGGCAGTGGCTCCGGCTCACCGCGGCCGCGGGATTGCGAAAGCACTCGTCTCCGCCTGCATTGCCTGTGCGCGCCACGATTCGGCGCGAGTCATCGGCCTCTTCACCAGTGAACTGATGACCAGCGCTCAACAGCTCTACGAGTCACTCGGGTTTCGTCGCGAACATGAACTCCCTCCGAGACTCGGCCTTCGGTACTGGCGCTACAAGTTAGACCTCTAAGCGTCATACCAGTCGCCGCAGACAGAAAAAGGCGACGGGCACCCTTTCGCGGGGCGGAGACGTTATTCATTTCGTCCTTCGGATCTATTTGGTCTGTACAGAAGGATGGACAAGAAAAACGCGCTCTACATTAAACAAGCAGTTTCGAAGAGGAATCTGACACCGACAAGGTAGACGTAGCTGGATACCCCAAATGTCAGCTCACGCGTCCAACAGGCTTCCACTAACTTAACTGTTCGCTCCTCCTTCGATAAGGATGTGTACACTTCAAATACTTGTCTGCTCTCCGGCGGCTTCGACATGAGGAGCAGGAATCCTCCTGGGCTGGTATTGAGAGACAGGCCGTGACCATCGGAGAATTCGACAATCTGCTGGCCCGAGAAATGTGTAAGCTGGTAAAAGCACGTCTCTATTTTTGGGGCACGCTCGGCTCCCCTGCGGTCAGGATTGGCCGCTTCGTCCTCTATCGGCGGAGTCTGTGAAGAAGTCACATGAGGCCTCGGTGTAACATTAGGGGACCCGTTTGCTCATTTCTCTTCCCTCGTCCAGCACTACACGGTATTCCTACACTCCCTTAGCCTTTTGACTTCGCAGGTCACACGGCGCCTATTGTCCGCGTCTTTGTTGCGCTCATTCGGGCGTGTAACTGCTGACTGACGTTCTTCTCCGAGGAGCTGATCTCTTCCAGCACGATGACGATTCGTGAATTACGGTTTGCCGCTGCATTGGAATATCCAAATCCACGAAGCAGAATCCTAGGTCCATAGCCGGATACGACTTGACTCATTTCAAACGGTTCCCAGAGATTTGCCTTTAGGCGGTCATCCAAACAGTCTTGAACTTCCGCACCGAGCGCGAGTATTGGAGTGGGGAACACGATCGAACTCGATTCTGTCATCCCGCGGTCGATGGTCCGGATCAATTCGAGGGCCCGACGATTGACATATTGCAACTTGAGCAAGCGCGAGAAGACAAGAATTCCCGGTCTCGACTGCTGCGAGACCATGTTCTCGCTATACCCAGACAACACGAATGCCGTGCTCATCTCTGTCTTCATATACATGATGCCCTCCTTCGGACGATGCTATGGGAGGAAGGGGACAGCGTGTTGTTGGATAGCACGCTGACTAGGGTAAGATTCGCCAGGTTGGTCTTGGAAAAGCAGAGCAACAGACGACGACGTTCCATCCATAGTCGAGACCCACGGTAAGACCGCAAACCTACGTAGGATGTACTACATGGATACGGGAGATACCAATTTGTGGAATTAATGGCAATCCCTCTAAAGGGTTATACGCGAGTATCGATGGAAAGAAACGAAGGTAGGTGGGGAGTCTTTTCTTCTAGCAGAAAGAATGGCGGACCTCGCCCACCAGCATTTCTCGGCGCGCGGACGAACGTTGGTCTAGCTGGTCTATCCGGTCTGTCTGGTTTGTTTGGTTTTTTTGAAACGAACGCACAGGAATAAGACCGCTTGACCAACCGGCATCTCACGCGTACCATGCGGGCTAGGCGTTTCAGCCACGCCGACTGTCTCATCCTTCGCGCTTCCAGGTCCTTCCCAACGCGACCGATTCTCCAGTCTCCGCCGCTCCAACGCTAGTACTACCCAGAGCTCTCTTCACGAGCACTCATGGTACTCAGGCCAGTTAGGTCTCGGAGTCAGTTCACGGATAGCAGATTGCTGCAAGGAGGAATTGTTATGGCACCACAGAAGCCCATTACCGACCGGGTTTATGATTTTCTCCAAACCTCTCCCGAAGGCCAGTTCGAGGCCTTGACGGCTCGCTACCCGGAATTCACTGCGAACGAATTCTATGCCGAAGTGAGTCGCTTGAGCCGGACTGGGAAAGTGACAATTACGAGAGGCGTAGGAGTCTTTAGCATCAAACGGGTCGAAGAAAAAGTGACGGGGGTCTCCTCGTAATCGTGGCAAGAAAAGGGGATAGGCCCTTGTCCCGGCAGTTAGTGGTTTGCCTCTCCTCGATCACATCGATTCTAAACCGAGTATCACGGCGACGATGGCTCGCCGGTTTCTGTCCCAACGGGCTGTTGCCGATCCACAGAGGCCGTTAGGGACGGTCGACGCGTGGAAATCTCTCCGTGCCGGGGTAATGCTTCTTCCCCCAAACGATGATCGCCTCCAAGACCGGCTCTAGACCCTTCCCCTTCTTTGTCAGGAAGTATTCGTAGCGGGTGGGGTTTTGCTGGTAGGGACGCCGGGTCACGAGGCCGCCAACCTGCAATCTGTTCAGTCTGTTCGCAAGGATATTTGAAGCTATGTCTTCAGGAGAGGATAGGAATTCCTGATAGCGCCTTTTGCCCAATACGAGATCCCGAACCACCAACAACGTCCATTTATCTCCCAGGATATCCAGGACTATGGTGATCGGGCAGGATGATCGTTCAAATTTCATAGGGTCATGCCATTGTCGAAGGTTGTCGGTTCGGAGCCACCTCCAGCTGAAGCGGCACTGAACACTCCAACGAACTATAACTCAGTCACTTGTAGTTTGCCAGTCACTTATGACCCTTGCGTCAGTCTCTACCCCTCCCCTCACACAGCGATAGATCAGACCGAACCGGACACGAAGAAGGTCCAGGTCACTCCCAGCAATTGGACTTCCAAATACCTTGGCGCTTAGGGTAAAGTTTTCCTGTCACGTTGGGAAAGGAGAGGTGCCTATGACAAGATTCAGGACATCAATGGCTGTCGTACTGGCAGGGGTTTTGGTCATCACCGTCGCCGTGTCGTTGCCTCTTTCACCGGTATTCGGCGAAGGCGGTGCGCGGCGAGACGTTGTACGTCATGCCGCCGAGCTCGCGCGTGCAGAAAACGCAGGGCCTGCCTCGCTATCCAAAAACGCGACGATCATGGATTGGGATGGAAAAGAGCTTCGCAAGGGAACGAACGGTTGGACCTGCATGCCCGACAATCCCAACACGCCAGGCAAGGACCCCATGTGCCTCAACGAGCCGTGGCTCAACTTTCGGGACGCGCTGATGAACAAGAAGAAACCGACGTACACACAGGTCGGTATCGGCTACATGCTCCAGGGCGACACCCCGGTCAGCAATACGGATCCATATGCGAAGGCGCCGAAGCCGGGAGATGATTGGGTGGAAGGAGTCGGCGCGCATATCATGGTGCTCGTACCGGACGTGTCGGCATTGAAAAACATGTCGACGAATTCGAAAAACGGAGGACCATGGGTGATGTGGACTGACACACCCTATGCTCACTTGATGATCCCAATCGATAGTTACCCGGCACAATAGGCTCACGCCAGACAGATGCTGTTCACAGGACGGGCCAGTGGAATATGGACTGGCCCTTCCACACAGTGCCTCTCGACCTATTTCTTGACCTCCGCTCTGACCCCTTGCCCCACGCCTCCTCCCCTTCCTTGACAGGGTACTGAACGGCTCGTATGCTGGATTTGCCTGACCTGCCGCAGTCTGGCGCAGACTCAGGGGAGGGACGCAGCCATGCATGTCCCAAGTCGTGCTCCCCGCTTCCCGCTCTTCACCCTGCTTGTCACGACAGTTGCGATCCTCACTGCCTTGGCCGCAGCACCATCGGCCGTACAAGCCGAGTCATCTGTGGTGGTCGCCACGTATGATGGCGTGATCAATCCTGTCTCTGCCGAATACCTGCACGATGCGCTTGCATCAGCGCAGGAAGACAAGGCTCAGGCCTTGATCTTCCGCTTAAATACGCCTGGTGGCCTCGACACGTCGATGCGGCTCATTATTAAGGACATCACCGGCTCAACCATTCCGGTCATCGTCTATGTGTCGCCGTCGAGCGGACGCGCCGCTTCGGCCGGCGTCTTCATCACCATGGCATCGCATGTCGCGGCGATGGCGCCCGGCACCAACATCGGCGCGGCTCACCCCGTTGCCATGGGCGGGGAAAAAATGGACGAAGAGATGAAAAAGAAGGTCGAGAATGATTCCGTGGCCTACATCACATCGATCGCCTCGCAACGGGGGCGGAATGTCGCCTGGGCGGAAGACGCCGTCCGGAAGAGCGTATCCGTGACGGAACGAGAGGCCTTGAAGCTGAAGATCATCGATATGGTGGCAGACGACGTGCCGGCCCTGCTCAAGCAGCTGGACGGCCGTACCGTCGGACTTCAGTCCGGCCAGACCGTCTTGCACACGGCTGGTACAACCCTGCGCGAATTCCCTATGGGGCCTCGCCTCGAATTTCTCAAGATACTCAGCGATCCCAATATCGCCTATCTGCTCATGACTATCGGCACGATCGGCATCATCGCCGAGTTGTATAGTCCCGGAGCGATTCTGCCTGGCGTGGTCGGCGCCATTAGTCTGATCCTGGCCTTCTACTCCTTCCAGTCATTGCCAGTGAACTATGCCGGCATATTGCTGTTCCTCCTCGGAATCGCGTTCTTCATCCTGGAGGCCAACGTCACCAGTTACGGCTTACTGGCCATCGGCGGAGTCGTCGCGATGCTGCTCGGATCGGTGATGCTGATCAAGACCGATGTGGAATTCTTGCAGATTTCCTGGTCGGTCATCCTGCCGGTCGTCACACTGGCAACCCTCTTCTCCCTTTTCGTCGTCGGCATGGGAGTGAAGGCCATGCGCCGACGGCCGATGACCGGACGCGAAGAAATGGTCGGCCTCGTGGGGATTGTCAAAACGACGCTGGCGCCCCACGGACAATTCGCGGTCCATGGCGAACTCTGGGAGGCCGTCAGCGAGCAACCACTTCAGCCCGGCGACGAAGCAGAAGTCACAGGCGTGGACGGTTTGCGCTTGCGCGTGAAACCCCGTTCCAAACAGAAAGAGGCCCGATCATGATGTTCATCCCGTTTGCACTCGCGATCCTTGCCGTGATCCTGATGTTGTTGGGATTTCACGTTCTCCGGGAGTACGAACGAGCCGTCATCTTTCGATGGGGCCGATTGACCCGTGGGCTCGTCGGGGGTAATGGGCCTGGTGTCGTCATTATTATCCCCTTCATCGATAGGATGGTTCGTGTCAGCTTGCGGACCGTGACGATGGACGTGCCGCCTCAGGACGTCATCACGAAAGACAACGTCACCGTCAAGGTGAATGCGGTGATCTACTTTCGGGTCGTGGATCAGGAACGCGCCATTGTTCAAGTCGAAGACTACCTCTACGCGACCTCCATGATGTCTCAGACCACACTCCGCAGTATCCTGGGACAGAGTCAGCTCGACGATCTGCTGTCGAAACGGGAACAGATCAACGCCGAGCTTCAGCGGATCATCGACCAGCAGACGGAACCCTGGGGTGTCAAAGTCACGGCCGTAGAAGTGAAGAACGTGGACCTGCCGCAGGAAATGCAACGCGCCATCGCGCGTCAGGCGGAAGCCGAGCGGGAACGGCGTGCGAAAGTCATCCATGCCCAAGGCGAATTCGAGGCCTCGCAGCGCCTAGCCGACGCCGCCGATGTGATCAGCCGAAATCCGGCTGCACTGCAGCTTCGGTACCTTCAGACCCTGGTGGAGATCTCCGCCGACAAAAACTCGACGACGATCTTCCCCATCCCCATCGATACCATCGCGCCCTTCCTCAAGTACTGGGCCAAGCAGGCGGATCCGTAACCCTTTTGCCAGTCCCTCGCACGCGTGAATCCGACGCCCTCATCATTTATCACTTACCACGCTCCTGCTATAATCCCGTTGCTGTAGGGACCACTCATGCGTAGGTTATACGACCACATCGATCTGAGAGTACGCAGCCTGGCCGAGGCGCGGCCCTTTTACGAAAAACTCCTACCCGCGCTGGGATTCACACGTGACGTTGGAATCGAAAGCTGGCTGCAGTTCGAGACGGCCGATACAGGCGGTGCTTCCGAGTTTTTTGGTGTCACCGAGTCGCCGCTGCATGTCGCCAACGAGTGCCGGATCGCCTTTTGGGCGGACAGTACCAGCGAGGTCGACCGGTTGGCTGAGATCGTCATCCAAGCGGGGGCTCGAAACGTCGAAGGCCCCGGATACTACGAAGGGCATGGCTACTATGCCATCTTTTTTGAAGATCACAGCGGTAATCGTTTGGAAATTTGCCATCGACTCGAAGGGGCCAGGTGAGAGAAGAATCAGGTCAGATTCCCTGTGACTAACAAGCGGCCTATATCCCTCCGATTCCCCATTGCCCTTCTGCTCTCGCTCGTCTGTTTCGCCGTGCCTGCATGGGCGGATTTTCAAGCCGGCATGGATGCGAAAAACCGTGGAGACTTCGCAAAGGCTTTGCGTGAATGGCGACCGCTCGCCGAGCAGGGAGAGGCACGTGCTCAGTTCTACCTCGGTATGCTGTATGAAAACGGAGACGGCGTCCCCGAAGATTATGGTAAAGCACGCGAGTGGTATGAGAAATCCGCCGCTCAGGGAGACGCAAACGCGCAGTTCTACCTCGGCCTGATGTCTGCTTTTGGCCGTGGCGCATCTATGGACCTAGTCCAGGCCCACATGTGGTACAGCCTAGCGGCCGGAAACGGACATGCCCGCGCCGCTCTTCACCGCAATGATCTCGCCAAAGAGATGAAACCGGCCCAGATTCTCGAAGCACAAAAGCGTGCGAGGGAGTGGAAGGCAAAAACACCCTAACTCCCCTGCTAGGAATGCCCACGCCGTAACCAACCGCTCCGCCAAAAAGACATAGACCCGCCAGGCTCGAAAACGTAGAATGCCTCGGTTCCTCAACCTGTGGGAGAGCAGGAGGCTTGTTCTATGGAGGTGTTGGACCTTTTTTTCTGCACAGCCGGCTTAGCTTTTGGTGCAGTGCTAGTCTACGGACTCAAACGGGACTGGCCTTGGATCACCGATCCACCAGAGTGGATGTTTGCGATCTACCTTCCCGCAGTCATTAAAATGATTTGGGGGCCCAAACATGTTCGTCGCTTTGCCTATTTAACCGCATACGGCTATGTTGTAATGAGCATCATTTGTATCTCAGGATCATTACTCGATATGCTGTAAGAGGTTCAATCGACAACGTCTTCCCAACACGTTACAACCTTCCCAGTCAGTGGATCGATCAGCCGCTCATTGATCATCAACTCGGCGCCTCCCCCCTTTATGAACCGCCCGCAATCCTTTCCGGGCAGGCCGCCAGAACAACTTATCTCCATTCCCTCTTTCGCAAGCCGCCCTGAGGCAATTTAATGAATGAATCCCTGAGACCTGAGCAATTTTGACCAGGGTACCATCGGTTCTCATGACATACTGGTCCCATCATCCGTTTGAGCAGCACCCTAGGAATCCTGAACAGGCACTTGAGATATCTCTATCCAGGAGGCCAATATGAACCGTCTAAAGAAACGACAACCTGTAGCTGTGACATACATGCAAAAACGCGAATTGATGGTGCTCAGTTCGATGGTTCAGGGCCTGAAAATCTTGAAGGCTACAGGCTTGCCAACGAAGGAGCACCGTACGAAACAGAAGCCACCCTCAAACATCGCTTATGGGGGTCGGTCTTGCATGCAGAGACGGCAAGCAGTTCTAAGACGTCGCCCTCTTACCTCTCCTCAGAGATAAGGGCAAAAAATGGGGACCTACCCATCGTCGGAAACATAATCGGACTTCAGGACCCATTTCACGGCATGTGGCGGGAAGGTGGTCAGAGAACGAACAACCTACAAGAAATTTCGGCAGCAATAGGATTGTATGATTGGCTGCTCGTGGTGTCCAACTGCAGTGCTTCCCGAGGCACCTATGACCAATGAAGAAAAATTGCAAGCCATCCGTCCGTGGATCGATCCGGAAGAACGGGTCACGGTGAACTTTCTCGACGAGCAGGGCCTGAATGGGGAGGTGACTGGTTGCAGCGACGAACTAGTGGACCTTTCCCTCGAGACTCGCGTACCGCACCTCAAACAGCACATCTCGGTTCCACTGCGCTCCGCGGAAGTCTCGGAAGATCCCTCCCACTACACCCGAAATCCCGATCGGCCACTACAACTCCGCCGGTTGATGCTGCTCATCAACGACAAGCGGCCGCCCATCATCTACTAGTGGAAGGAGAGAATGGACCGATCAGGACCTTGGGGAATGTTTGGTCACGGCATGAGGCTCGCCTCATGGTGAGTATAGGGGAAATATGGAACCAGTTCGCGGCGCATGAGGGGCTAGCGGGCCATTGCGGAGACAAGAGAGATCACGGGAAGAACTTCAACTTCTGTCTGGGCCTTGATCAAGAGTTCGTAGACCTGCGAGAGCCGCTCCTGCACTTCCTGGCTCGTGGCCATAAACCGGATCCCACATTGATCGTCTTTGGTCCAGGCTACGGTGACCTGACCCACATCCAATGGTTCGGGACAATCGGGCAATACCAGCCGCATCGTGAGGCGCCTGCCACAGAACAGGGAGAGGTCCTTCTGTTGAATGGCGCATCCGCCGGGAGAAAAATTGACCGTGGTTCCCTGGCCCGTCGTCCCGGCGGTTTCAAGATTCACCGGTTGGGTCAGCGCTACTCGTTGATGTTGACGTTTAACCATGAGATCCCTTTCAGTTGCACACGTGATGGTTGAACGTATCAACGAGGGCTTGTCCCCGCCAGACCCTAAGGGAGTACCTCGAAAGAATGGTACGGAGGTCAGAAAGCGGGAAAAGCCTAAATATCGTGGGAGGAACACGCCACAACTCGTATCGCAGGGCGTGGAGGGATCTGGCCTTTCTTGCTCCTCTGGTCCAGGCAGTCTCTCCGGTTCGGCGAATCACAACGAGTTCGTTTTCTGTTGAGAATCAAATTAGATTCGGATCCGAATTGAATTTGATCTATGATTCTGCATACTCTTTTCGCTGACTGGCGAAACAACGGCTTATAGTCTGCCGATATCTACCTATCTTATGAATCCCTCCTCTCATGGACCGATTATTGCGCTCATTCGCCACAAGCATTTCGCGTTCACTGAGGCATTCACCGTCATGTATCGGTCGCCTTCAATCGGGAAAAGACGAGAGCATCCTGGAATAGGATACGCGTTCACCCTCAGCGTTTTCTTCCTGTTCTGGCTTGTCGGATCAACGGCGTTTGGCGAAACACCGGCCCCTTCCGTACACTGGGGAAGCCTCGCATTCCCAGATCAGTACTCCACCCTCACCACGGGACTGACGCTCAACCGATTCACTCCAATAGATGGAACTGGCGGCAAATATGATTCCACTGTGCCCAATACGATGGGCTTCAATATGGTGACATTCAGTTGGACGCAACATGGCCATGAGCGTTTTGAAGGGTGGAGCGTCAATGTCACGGGAGGTATTGGGCCCACATCCAATGAGCCGAGCGAGTTCTTTCAAAACAAGGTGATTCACCAAGTGCGCCACCTGCCGCCGGTTGGAAGCGTACAGCCACGTCAGGATACGGATGCCATGATTGATGGATCGATCACCAGATGGTTTTTTCCCAACAACATCCTGTTCGTCGGCGGCGGGTTCTCCCTCGGCACCATCTATCAAGAACAGTTTCTCAGGGCAGGTATCCGCAGGCTCCAAATCACACCGGATTTATATTGTGGAGACTGGGGAGCGTTGAGCTTCCGTGCATCCGGACTGGGACGTTTCAGTGTGCAAGAGGATGGCGCGGTGATGCATCAGACAAAACAGACTTCACGGATACTCCAACCTGCCCTCGCACTCGGACAATACACGACGAATGCACGAGGCGAACAATATCCGACATGGGAGGTTGAACTGTCCGCCACCTGGGATTCCGGGATCTTTGTCAACGCGGCAGGGCAAAGCCGAAAACAATTCTTTTGGTCGGCGGCTTTCACCGCCGGCCCGGTGCGTTTTGAAACCTGGAATGACAGTCTGGGGAATCTGAGCAAGACCGACTTTGGCCCGACCTACGGCGCAACCTTCACCATTGATATGTTTCGTGTATTGGCGATGGTGCAGAAGGACTAACTCTGCCCTCCAATATTCCTCGACGCGTCTAGGCTGGCTCTCCTTCCCACACCCTTCACCTCCCCTCATCCACCCACATGTCCTCCGGAGTAAGTGAACTGATGACTGGCGCCCAACACCTCGACGAGCGCTCGGGCTTCGTTGCGAACGTGACGGGTAGTCATGAACTCGACGGTAGGTATTCGCCTCACATCCAATCAGCCGAGTGAGTACTTTCAAAACAAGGTCGATCACCGACGGTCCCACCTGCCGCCGGTTGAAAGCATCCAACCGCATTGGGATACCGACGCCATGTTTGGTTAATGGAGCGATCGCCAGATAGTTTGCCCCCGACACAACCGGGTTTGCGGGCGCTTGGTTCTCCGCCGGCACCATCTACCCAAAACAGTGTCTCAGTACACAATTCACGCAAACCAATGAACTCGCTATTATCTTGGCCGTATCCTTTGCCATGCGGGTCCACATTACTCATACCCCACATGATCAGCAACACCATCCCCACAGTAACTAACGAAGAGAAGACTGTCATAAATATGGTATGGCCCATGACTGTGCCTTTCCTTTCTTCTCATTCACACTCCAGCAAGGCCTGTTCCCTGTCGGGGGTTGAGTCCCGCTTGGCAGAACGTCCTGAGATGGAATTGAGGCATAGGTGCCGTTGTTGATCGCGCCACCCCCGTGCGACGCCGCGGCGATCAGAATAGTTTGGGCTTTGTCCTTCACAACCTCGGTAAGCACGCCGGTGTCGATGTTGTAGAAATAGCCGAAGACGTTCACATGTTTCGGCGTCCCTGCATGGGACCGAATCAACGCGGTGTCCCGCTTCAGCGAAGCCTCATAATCCTCAATGCAAATGCTGCCACGCTCGTAGAGTTCGGAGATGTCGGTATGGTGTTCGTGTTTGCATGCGTCGATGATGCCGTCGGCCGTGAAACTCGTCGCACCGCAATATGAGTGGTGAACAACAACAATGTTCTGAATTCCGAACAAGTGTTGAGCCACGGTAATCGAGCGCATCGCATCGATGGCACGCCCTCCGGCCACGATGATAGGGAACATGGTTGTGGACGATGCCACGCGGTTGCCGGATTCGTCGAGCACGACTTGGCCTGGGAATACCTCGTCCCCCAATAGCCTTGCCACGGCCTGTGGGATTTCAGCCGCCCTCGGATCGTAGCAATAGATCACCAGTGTCTTGAGTGGAACGGCCTGGGAGAAGGCCTTTCGTGTTTTTGCTTCATCAAACAATGGGCTCGCGCTGAACGCATATCGATCAAATTTACTCATGTGTTGTGCTCCTTGTGTTGTGTCAAGTCAGCTCATGATCAGCTATCGGAAAGCCATCATCGCGGCAATCCTGGCTTTCCCCTGCACGTAAGCATTCCGGTCAGCTTCCCTTCATGGCATGTGTGCCATGGGTGATCGCTCCCCCCGCGCGCAACGCCGCAGCGACGAGAACAGCTTCGGCGATCTCCGGGTCAGAAGCGCCCATCTCTCTCGCCTTGTTCGCGTGGAGTTCGATGCAATAGGGGCACTGTGTTGTGAAGGCCACGGCGAGTGCCATCAGTTCTTTATACTTTCTCGGAATCGCCCCCTCAGCCAAGGCAGCCCTATCGAAGGCCACAAACGCCTTCATTGCCTCAGGCGCGTTCGTCTCTAGATTCTTCATCTTGCTGAGATTCTTCATGTCGTACATAACCACCTCCTGATGATGATCGGTTGCTGAATGTGATTCGCTCCGCCATTCCTCCTATGAATGTTCACGCCCGCATGCCAATCACTTCCAGATATTCGGCGAGAACCGTCGTGCACTCCATCCCCGCTCGATTGTGAGAAGACCATAGCCCTTCGAGTTCCTTTCGAAGACGTTCACAGCCGCCGGCATCCAGCGAAGCAAACGCACGATTGGTTGGTCCGTAGTAGAGACGGAAGAACTCCACCACCTCCGAGGGAGGAAAGGGATAACTCAACCTATAGTGTCGTCTGACCAGATTGAGCTTCAACAGTCCGTTGCCGAGTCTTTCACGGACCGTGGTTTCGTCGCCCCACAGGACCGGCGAAGGCATCCCCGACGGCGCGATGAATGTCGATACGGTCTTGAACATCTGCCCGATGAAACCCTGCGGAGTCCAATTGGCCAGGGCAATGGTTCCCCCCTGCTTGCACACTCGCAGCAATTCCTTTGCCACCAGATCCGGCCGTGGAGCAAACATCGCCCCGATTAAGCTGGCCACCACGTCGAAACTAGCGTCCTCAAAGGGTAGCGCCTCCGCATCGGCTTCCTCGAAGCGGGCCCGCACACCCTCTGCTTGTGCCCGCTCCCGGGCCCGCTCCACCGAATTGCTCGCAACGTCCACACCGGTCACCTCCATCCCATCCTTCGCAGCCATCAACGCAAGCTGGCCGGACCCACAGCCCACGTCCAGCAGTCGGCATCCAGGAGAGACTCTGAGGCGCTCGTAAAACTCTCGCGCGCCGCTTTCCATATAACGCGAGAATCGATCGTAGTCACCGGCCATCCAGATATGCTTCAGACGAATCTTCATACTCTCCACCTCCGGTGACATGGTACTGGCAATCATGCTGTTCCTCCTTGATGTGTGTGTTCGGCTCGAAGAACGATTCGACAAAGCCGCTGCGACCATGTGTCCACTATATAGGCGGTATCTTTTTATTTTCTTATCCGGGAGTCTGGTTCTCTTGACAGTGGCGTGCTAGGCTGCAGATGATTTGCCTTGGCGTCCGGTATCATTTGCCGACACTCTGTCGCTGTATGGTAGGCCCCCCATGGATGTCTTGTCCGAAGTCCTCAAGGCCGTCAAGCTCGACGGAGCCCTGTTTTACAATGCTGAGTTTTCAGCGCCCTGGTGTTTTCGGCAGCCTGCTTCGCACATCATGGCTCCGTATCTTTCGTCTGATTCCAAGCACGTCATCATCTTTCACCTGCTGACCGAGGGCCGTGGCTACACCCAGTTCGACGGAGAAGACCGGTCGATCCCCCTCAACGCAGGGGACATCGTGATCTTCCCGCACGGCGATCCCCACATCATGGGAAACGGGTTGCCCGTCAAGCCGGTGGACAGCGCGCAAGCGTTGGAGCGAGTGTTATCCGGAGGCCTCCCCGTCTCCCGCCATGGCGGAGGCGGGGAAATCACGAAACTCATCTGCGGTTATATGGCCTGTGAACCGCAACTCAGCCGGGTCTTCCTCGGCGGGCTGCCACCCATTTTAAAAATTAATATCCGCAACGATGCGTCAGGCCAATGGCTCGAACACTCTATTCGCTATTCGTTAGGTCAGGCGGATGCGGCCGGGCCCGGTGGTGAAGCGGTGCTTGCCAGATTGTCTGAAGCCTTGTTCATCGAAACTCTGCGGCGCTACATCGCGCAGCTTCCACAAGAACAAACCGGGTGGCTGGCCGGCGTCCGCGACCAGGACGTCGGGAAAGCCTTGGCCCTGCTGCATCGCAAACCCGCCCATCCTTGGACGGTTGCCTCGCTCGCGAACGAGGTTGGAGTTTCACGCTCCGTACTGGCCGAGCGTTTCCGGCGTTATCTCTCGGAAACCCCCATCGCCTACCTCACACGTTGGAGGCTTCAGCTCGGAGCGCAACTGCTCACATCTACGAGCAACAGCGTTGCGCAGATCGCGGCTGAGGTCGGCTATGAATCGGAACCGTCCTTTAATCGGGCATTCAAACGTGAATTCAGTCTCCCGCCGGCTCGATTCCGCAGCAGATCGAAATCAGCCCCCAGCACAGCCGTCCGCCATGCAACGACGCATGGTCGCCGTAGTGCGAAACGATGAGCGATGCGGTGCCACTACCGCAGGATGGGGCTCTGGTTGGGTAGAATGACCTGGTTCATCATGTGTGGGAACAGGAATGCAAGAGGCTCACTTCGTGGAAGTTTTGGAACTTGTTTCCTGTGTGATCGGCGTCATCTATGGCGCGTTCTTGATCTATGGAATCCAACAGCAATGGCGCTGGATCACGGATCCACCGGAATGGACGTCGGTGATCTACTTTCCCACCGTCGTCAAGATGATTTGGGGGCCCAAACATATTCGATTCTTTGCCTATCTGACAGCCTACGGTTCTCTTGTGATGAGCCTCATTTGCCTCGTACAATCCTATCTTGATAGGCCCTAAGAAACTGTCCCACCAACCGGCCTCATCAACCATTTCCATCCCCCCATTCTTGACACACCCTTCTTCGCCGAATAGGTTATGCTGACGTTTACCAGGTAGGGAACTCATCGTCCCATATGAACATTCATCGTCACATCACACAAGGAGGCAGACGTTATGCGGTTCGTGAAGGTACAAGACGAAGAACGTTCAGGACAGGTCGCCATTAATCTTGACCTTGTCCGGGAAGCGCACTTTGGAGGAGGTCTACTGCACCTGTATTTTGAGAGAAGCGCCACTTCACAGGATGACGTGACTTTTACCGGTGATAATGCTGCAAAACTTTGGGCTGCGATGGGCTAACTGGGGATTTGCGACTGTGCGGCGAAGGAACGCTCACCTCGTCACAGCGTGGGCCGTTTGGCTCGCTGCCGGCGGCCCCTGCCAATTGATTGTTTCGCAGGCTGACCGGGACTGAACCCTGACAGCACAAGCGTGAGCCGGCTTTCGTTCCTCCTCCAGAAATAATGGGGGCTTCCCCGCCATCATGTGTCGACTCTGATCGTTCGGCTATCGATCCTCACGCGGCAGACAAGGGCCCCGATATGCTATCTTAGAGAACAGACACCTATGGAGAGAACATGCTGACAGCAATTGGCGATGTCATGAGGCGCGTGTATGAGCGCGGCTGGATTACGACGAGAGATGGGAACATCAGTATGCGGAAGCGCGAGGGGAAGTATCTCTATATTACCCCGTCCGGATGGCGGAAGACTATTGTGCATCCGGAACATGTGGTGCGGATCGAAATTGTGAAGGAGCCGCTGACAGGCGAACTGATTCCAAACGTCCATGAAGGGCAACGACCGTCCGGAGAGCTCTGGATGCACTGGAACTTGCAGCGCGATACGAAAAAAACCAGAACGGTCGTGCATGTCCACGCCACACACATCGTCGCTGCCATGTATGCAGGAATCGATTTGCAGGCCATCAGCGCAGAGTTTCCTGAAATTTCGCGCTATACCCGTGTGGGGCCGACGGTACCCGCATTGCCAGCCTTGTCACGTGAATTGGCGGACGCGACGGCTGATTGTTTCGGTCTGGGGAAGAACGGGGCTCTCACATTCGATATCGTGGGACAGGCGAACCATGGCGTCTGCGCGGTCGCGACAGACCCATGGGCCGCCTACGAACATATCGAGCGCCTCGATCACATCTGCGAGATTGTCCTCAAAAGCGGTGTGAACAAATCTCTGCCTGTCAGTCGATCTGTCGCGACCTAAGAGACCTACCCTGACTTCCCAAACATGGTTGTGTATCTCTGGTCAGCCGGACGACATACGGAACGTACCCACACGCGCCGGCAGCGACCGAATCGACTCTACTAACTCTCCTCTGCCGAATCGCTTCAGTGCGAGAGTTTCGCAGCGAGCACGTCGACCTGTTCGATCTTTGGTGCTTCGGCAAGCAACTCGGACGCCTTGGCCATCAGGGCCGCCGCAATCGGGCCGGCCAAATGCGCCTTGCGGCCTGCGTCATCCGCAAAGGCATCGAAGATGCCGAACGTGGCCGGCCCCAACCGTAGGGCAAACCAGACCGTCGTGGCGGCTTCTTGATTCGCAAGGGCGAGTCCACTCTCAAGAAAGCGAGCGACGTCCGCTTCCTTCCCCGGCTTAGCTTGCAATCGTACAAACAACCCAACTCGTACCATAGTAGTCCACCCTTTCTGAGATTGAACGACAGGAAGGAAATTCTAGTGAAGTCCTGCAATCCCCGCAAGTGGCAGAAAGAGCAAGGCAGCCCCATGCACAAGAGATAATCTTCCTCCTCTGACGTTCGATGCCCTTCAAATCCATGGTTAGGCTCACTCTCCACAGAAAGGAGTATCCCCGTTTTCTTGTACACTCAAATTCAAGGATTTTGTCTACTCGTGCGAGTGGGTAGGACCGAACTGTCCTTAATCACGGTGGGAGGAAGTGATCAAGACCGGATTGTGTTTCCTCTACTTCCGATTGGGAACTGCATTCTTAGCCGACGTGAGAAGGTCCGCACGAGAGTTGCTTTCATTGGGATACGCCGTCGCCACCCCGACATCGACGATGGGACCGAGATCCAAGGCCTCGATGGTTTCGTGAAGATGATGTAGCACTGACTTCGCATCCTCGGCTCTTGTCCCAAATAATAACGCGATAAATTCCGCACCCCGATATCGTGCCACAACCTGGCCTGCCCGAGCCAACGTGTCTTGTGCAGCTTGAGCTATTCTTCGCAGACACTCGTCACCCGTCGCATATCCATAGGTGTCGTTAAAGGCCTTAAAATTTCCCACGCTAAAGAAGAGCAGCGATATCGGAAGATGTTCTTGTGCCGCACGTCCCCACTCCATCTCGAAAAGCTCATCGAAGCTCCACCAGTTCATAATGCCCGTGACGTTGTCGATCGTTGAGGGGACTTGGATGCTGGCCTTCTGGGATGCCATCTTCTCTGACTGCACTCGATGGTTGGTGTCTTCTTGGATCCTGGATACCATTGCGACCTTGGCTAGGAGCTCGGCCTTGATGATTGGCTTTCGGATATAGTCGGCAGCCCCTCGCCGAAAGGCCAATTGAATGGTGCCAGGAGTCGTATCGGCCGAGACCATGAGGATTGGGACAGTTTCAAACGGCTTCATGGATTTAATCCGCGTGCAGGCATCGAGTCCATCGAAACCAGGCATCTTGACGTCAAGTAGAATCAAATCGATTGGAGTCAATGACGTGCCTGCACTCAAGCCTTCCAAATAATCCAACGCCTCTTTTGCAGAATTCTTCGGCACGACTACGTAATTTGCCGACTTCAGGTAGGCCCCGACGAGCAGACAATCATCCTGTGAATCATCGATGAGTAAGATGGCCATATATTGCTTTCAAGATCAATGGGTTTACCCTACCAGGAAAGAGCCGGCCGACCAAGGCATTCTTAAGAAAGAGGATTGTGAGAAGAAGGAGATGAAACCTCCGGACACGAACTGCTGATTTTTTTACGAGTCAATGCTCTGAGTTTTGAGCCGGCAGAATGTATCCTCTAAAATAATTGAACAATCGAGATGTCCCGTGAACGAGTTGTACCTCATTGTGTGCACCAGCCAGACAACAAGGTATCAGTGCTCATTGTGAGGCCCGGGGCGGGATTTGAGTGTGTCCTTCGCCCTCACAGGAAAAGAGTATGGGCCTGCAGTTGATTCTCCGGTGACTCTCACCCACATCTATCAAGATCGATTCGGAAGCTGCTATATTATTTTCTCACCTTCTTCGAGGTTACGCATGGACATGTTGATGATTGTGTTTCGTACTGCACTGAAAGAACCCGTGCATGAGTTATTGAAGAAGTGCGGGGTCAAGGCCTACACCGAAGTTCCACAGACGGCAGGGATGGGACAATCGGGATCAACGGAAGGGGGTTCGTTCTATGCAGGAGGAAACACGGTAATCCTCGCCTCCCTCGAACCAGCTCAACGTGACAAGGTCGCCGGCGCGATCACGGCTTGGCGTGCAGAGGCGCAGCAGGCAGGATGGGTCAAGCCAACCATTCGGGTATTCTCCTGGCCCTGCACACAACTCATTTAGTCGTAGTCGCGGCCTCTTCTCGAGACAACTCGGCGGATGGGGCTTTCACCTCAACTTGTTGTAGAATATCTCAGTAGCGAATCGTCACCCTCTCCGAGGCTCACATGGCACGGCGCACCCAGGCCCAACTACAGCAGACCTATCGAGAGCAGGCGCTCAAAATGTTTCCATGGATTTGTGCGCATTGTGGACGCGAATTTAGCGGGAAGAAACTGAACCAGCTCACGGTCCACCACAAGGATCACAACCACGACAACAACCCTCCCGACGGGAGCAACTGGGAGTTGCTCTGTCTCTACTGTCACGACAATGAGCACCAGCGGAATCAGGTGGCGGACCCGTCTGCTGAACCACCGTCGGGCCGGACGCAAGAGCGCCCCTCGACCTTCACGCCCTTCGCCCATCTTGCGGGATTGCGCAAGCGCAAGACATAACAGGATGCTGAAAAGTCGGCCATTAGTCCCATACCGTTAGCGATACGATCATGAATCTTTCCCATCCTCGCGATCCATTGCACGGGATTACGTTGGAGACCATCGTCAAGGACCTGGTCGAACGGTATGGGTGGGCTGAGATGGGTCGTCGCGTCCCGATCCGCTGTTTTCTCCACGACCCGAGCGTGAAATCCAGCCTCACGTTTCTCCGAAAAACACCCTGGGCGCGGGAACGTGTCGAAGGATGGTACATCGCGTATAAAGACTTCTGAGCGAAGGCGACGGCTCGATCCGCCTGAATCCCTCTAGAATCAAGGAACCACGACTCCATGGCCTCGAACGCCACGATCTTTAAAGCGGCCGTACAGATCTCCGACATGGACCGCCAGTACTATGGAGACCATGCACTCACCCTGGCACGCCATCCGTCTGAAACCGACGAGCGCATGATGATGCGGTTGCTGGCCTTTGTGCTGCACGCGCATGAAGCCTTGTCGTTCGGCCGTGGACTGAGTACCGAAGAGGAGCCTGCTCTTTGGCGGAAGGATTTGACGGGTGCCATCGACCTCTGGGTCGAGGTGGGCCAACCGGAAGAGAAGACCCTTCGCCGGGCTTGTGGTCGCGCGAAACAGGTCTGCATCTATACCTACGGAGGTCGTGGCGCTGACCAATGGTGGGAGAAAAACCTCGTCACCCTTGAACGGTTGAACAATCTGGCGGTGATGAATCTGCCCCTGGACGGGAGCCGTGCCTTGGCAACACTCGCGCAGCCCAGCATGCAGTTACAATGCACCCTTCAAGAGGGACAGATTTGGATAGCAGATGGAGAACACAACGCGCACATGGCATTGACAATATTGAAAGACACCTCAGCCCCATTTGGACAGTGATGGGATGAAGAAGAAGACTCGCATTCCCACGGGTGGAGACCCGATCTCGTGGACCAGCCCTTTCGCAGCCCTCAGGAAGATGGATCTGCCAACGGCTCCAAATATAACCCCACGCGAAGTGGCACCCGCAGCACCAAAGAAGAATCGCGGGCGTGTGGATATCATTCGCCACACTGCACATCGAGGAGGCAAAACCGTGACGGTTGTCACAGGTTTCACTGGCATTGGTCTGGCCGAAATAGAGAGACTCGTCAAGGAGATGCAGAAGGCCTGTGGTGCCGGAGGCACGGTAAAAGAGGGGCGGATCGAAATTCAAGGCGACCAGCGCGAGTCCGTTGCCCGTATCCTGGCCAACGCTGGTTTTCGGCCGGTATGGGCTGGAGGATGAGGGGCCTCTCACGAATGAACCGTTTTCGCCGATTGACTTCTTCCCTTGCCCGCGATACAGGTGGCATCATTATTCGGACATGGCGTGCAGAGGCTTCCCCCATCACTGAGAGGCTACCATCATGAAAAATGTGGAGATGACCATCGAAGGGACCATATTGACCATCAAGGTCGATCTGTCTAAAGAATTCGGACCTTCCGCCTCGGGGAAAACGACCATTATTGCCTCAACTGAGGGGAATGTGACTATCCCGAACCGCGAGGAGAAAGTTGGACTGAATGTGTATCGGAAAAAGTGATCGAGATATTGCTTCAGAAATAAGACATGAAGGAGCTCATCGGTTGGGCGTGTCTTCTTCGAAACGAGGACTGGTGCAGAAAACTCTGTCTGGCCTCATGACTTTCCAAAGGTCGATGGCATATACTGCGTCGCCCGGAACCTATCGCGAGTCTCGTAGAGAACACCGATCCTCCTGGATCTTTGAACACACGATACCTGAAGGGTGCACACACGGCACGTGAGCGACATAGCCAAATTCGATGTGATCCGCCTCTACCTGCGCCAGCAGTTTCCAAAACACCATATCTCTGATTTTCAGGAAGGAACCAGTCGGGCGCAGGTCTTCCGGGTCGATGGGCCGCATGGTCATCCACTCCACTACGCTGTCATTGTCCTCGACTTTCTCCACGATCAGACGGCCGAAGACCTCCAACAAACTCTCCTGTCATCTGGTCTGGGAGATAGACTGAAAATAGCCGGAGCCTCACCTGTGACGGTCTCAAAGACAGGGTTCAGCACGGAGGGCAGTATTGCCATCGCCTGATCATTGCGACGGCTCGCTACCCCCTTCGCTCACAACATCCGACGTGCACCTGAGCACTCACACAGCCACTTTCGAAGAGCACCGCGCAACTCCATACACCCCAAGGCCGCCTGCTACGCAAAAAGTCGGACGGAAGAATAAGATGTCGTGATACGGGACAACTCGATTCGTATGCAGGCAGATGGTGCAACCGGAGGAATGGGAGTGGAAAAGACCGGAAAATGCCTCCGAGCCCCCTATCAACGTACGCAGTTTAGCTCTGACGCACGTCGATAGGGGGTAGTTGGATTTGTTTTGGATGTGACGGTCAAAACGCAGGCGGAACTAACCCCTTTGCTTGGCAACCTTATCGGCTCGCTTTTCCTTCGCCGTCTTGGCTGGCTTCTTCTTCGTGGCTTTCTTCTGTGTCATGCCCTTAGACATTACATGTCTCCTCTGATAAATGGATGAGTAATATCGAACTGCGACGCAATCGCCGCCCCCACTTCATACCCCAATTACGGAGAAAATGGAATAGGGCATCTGATGTTCATTCGTCGATTGACTTCGCTTCATACCCACTGTACAGCTTGCACCAATCGAACCATTTGTCCGTCTGACCGGATACTGTCAGTGGAGTGACCATGGGAAATCCAGAGGGCAAAAAGGAGCGAGACGGGTTCGCTGATGCCATCAATCGAGCAGCATTCGGCCACGAGCGTGTCCTGTTGCGCCGGCGTGGCCGAGCAGTCGCTGCGGTGGTGCCCATCGATGACCTGAGACTCCTGGAGGCCTTGGAAGACCGTATCGATCTCATTGAGGCCCGCGCGGCCTTGGCTCAAGCAAACAAGAACGGCGCGAAGCCGCTCGATGTCATATTGAAAGAATTGGGGTTGTGATTGCACCTGGCAATTTCCACAATTTTTCTGGCCCCTCCCGCGGAGCAACAACTTCACGCACTCACCAAACCGCTTCGGAACATTCTCGCGAAACGGCTCAATGCACTCCGCACTAGCCCACACCCCCCCCGGCGTCACCAAGCTTGAAGGCCTGGACCATCTCTATAGGATCCGCGAGGGCGATTATCGGATTGTCTATGCGATTCGAGACACGGAGCTCATCGTTCTAGCCGTGAAGACTGGTGTTCGTAGAGTCGCCCCGAGTGCCTGAACGGATTCAACTCTAAGCCCTTCTCGGAATCCGCTCTCGTATGCTGCGAATAGTGAAAGCAGGATGCTCAAAAAGTCCGTCCAGCAAGGCCGCAGGTGAGTCGAACCCGGAGGCGTACCCTCAGGGGTACGTTGAGGATTTCGACGAACCGAGAACGAAGCTGGCGGGCTTTTTCAGCACCCTGCTACAGCGGAAGGCTGGTAATTTCCTTATAGTACGATTCCAACATGCCCTTCCTGGCTGGTTCGACAATCACCAATTGACGTTGGTCGAAGGTGTTGGCGCAATACAGATAGATCCCCTCTTCTGCCTCTCCCAGCTCGACGTGCACCTGACGCCCGTCCGGTTCCTGGCTGGTCGTCTCTTTGAAGACCTGCTTTTCATGTAACTGCGTCCAAACAAGCTGGGCGGAAGGACAATGGTTCTCATAGAGCGGCGCGTCTGGATCGGTTGATCCGGTTTTGAGCTTCGTGCGATCGAACGGACGGCCTTCGTCCGGCTCCGGCAATTCATCCCAGTGACACTGACACGACTCTCCCCTCTCCATCACATAGAAGGGCCCATCGTCGGCAATTTCTTCGACGAGACGGTAGCGAATCAATTCCGGCTGTTTGATCAGGCCAAGACCTCGTGCGGCCAAGGCCCGCTGCAGCGGAACTCGTCTTGCCAATTGACGAGTTTTCTCAAACACGATCATGCCCCCCTCTGCAGTGAGAAGAGCGCACAGGCGATCGAGCCTGGCGCCGATCCCTGTTCGCCGTTCAAAGTCCGCTTGCTGCTGAATCTCGCCGGCACGCTCGAAGGTCTTCCAACTGCGACTGGGAATGCCAGAATCCTGTTCAGCTTGCACGAGGGCATGCGTGGCAAGGATCACCTCAAAGGGGCCAGGCGGAGTCTCGCGATCGAGATCGAGACATTCAAACTGAACATTCGTGAGGCCAAGCGCCTTCACCTGTTCCTGCGCGCGCGCAATCGAAGCCGGTGAGCGATCGATCCCGACGAAGGTCTTATCGGGATACTGCCTGGCGTAGAATGTCGTGAGAATGCCGATCCCGCAGCCCACATCCAGGATGGAGCGGGCCTCTCCGAGACCATCTGCCACGCGCGGGCCGATGGCCACATAATAGTCATACCGCTGGCTATAGAGGACCGGCAGGATATTCGGATGGGCAGCGGCATCGTAGAACGAGACCTCGTCGACAGAGGATCTGCTACGTTTTCCCTCCATCCTCTGATGCAGTGCTGTGATCTCAGACGGTGAGAGGGTGTCCCGCTGCCACTGGAAATAGCTTTCATCCGACGTAAATTGCCGGAGGCCCCACCCGGCCAAGTGCGAATGGAGCGATTGCAACAGTGAGTCGTTGATCATTGATTCAGCCTCGGCACGCCTGCTCAAAACGTTTTCCAGCGAGGCCGCAAGGAGTGCGAACCACGAGGTGTACGCGGTGAGAGTACGTTGAGTGGTTCGAGCGACTGAGCACGAAGCTAGAGAGCGTTTTCAGCAGGCGATTACGGTCTCTTGAGCATGATCGCGTCAAAATACGTCTCCGGCACCGGAT
>Ga0207104_1055_pt1 | contig 27128 bp, 28 predicted proteins | sample Alteio_BWMinHeat_79_FD_153538 | JGI IMG/M metagenome (GOLD analysis project Ga0207104, IMG submission 153538) | Enriched cells from forest soil in Barre Woods Harvard Forest LTER site, Petersham, Massachusetts, United States -... | ecosystem: Environmental > Terrestrial > Soil > Temperate forest >...
TTGTGCTGCTAATAATTGCTGCTTGAATTCATCCATGTTTCGCACCATCGTAAATACCGTGTTTGCTGATGATGAAGCAGGCTGAATGTATTGCATGAAGAAAGGAATATTCATTGCCATCAGCAATAAAATACCTGTCATGCCTGAGATAAATCCTGGAATGAAATATTTTTTGCGGCCAAGCAACAAGGCCAAGCCAAGTAATACCACTGCTGTAAATGTCATGATCGTTGCCAGCGTCGCCACGCGCGACAGCAGCCAAATGGCCATGCCAATCATCATCACGCCAAAAATCCTTTGTAAACCTGTCATCCAGGGACCTCTCCTCGGCAGCCATTTTCCTGTACTCACACCAATCACAATGACTGGAATACCCATGCCAAGTCCCATCAGGAATAATGCGCCTGCACCAAGAACCCTGTTTCCAGATTCAGCAATGTACATTAATACGCCTATCAATGGGGCTGTAACACAGGGTGATACCACCAGGGTGGAAACCATCCCCATGATGAATACACCAAAATACGTTCCGCTTTCCTGTTTACGGCTGACGGAAGTAATGCGATTTTGCCAGCTTTTCGGAAGATGCAAATCGTAGACATTAAAAAGTGACAATGCGAGTAATACAAACAGTGCGCTTACGATGGCAATAATCCAGGGCTGCTGCAGGGATGCCTGCAGTGAATTTCCCATGGAAGCTGCAATGATGCCGGCAATCGCATAGGTGATGGATGAACCAAGGACATAGCTGGCAGAAAGCCGGAATGCCTTGCCCGTAGTAACAGCTTGTTTATGTCCTACAATAATGCTGGTCAGAATGGGAATCATGGGAAGAATGCAGGGTGTGAAAGCCAGTAATAATCCAAGTAGGCCAAAAATCATGAACAAGCTCAGCAAATTTTCTGAACCCAGCAGTGTTTTCACACTATTCTGGTCGGTGAGCAGGGATGAAATGGATGCTTTTTCAGCCGCTGGAACGACGGTCAGAATGCTTGTTTGCTGCATGGGAGGATAGCAATATCCCTTGTCTGAGCAGCCCTGATAATCTACCGTGAGCTTTAGCTTTTCCGCGGATGAATGCAAGACCATGGGGATACTGACACTGCCAGAATAGACTTCATACTGCCCATGATTCAAATCCTGCCTGATTTCACCTTGCGGCATGCGAATGTCCGCTATCGCTTTCGGTTCAAACTTAAAATGCAATTTTTGCCGGTAAAGATAATATCCTTCTGCCATTTGCCAATGAAGAATGATCTTGTTTGCACCTTCATTGCTAATTGAAAAGGCAAATGCCTTGTCTGCATGAAGCGGTTTGGTGATGGTGAAAGCATGGGCAGATAATGTGATGATGAAGAGCATCAGACATTTGAGAATGCTTGCTGTTAGTGTTTTTGGCAATGTTGGCATAATTACTTACCCTTGAAATTCAGTCCGCATGAAATTCCCTGCCAATTTCATGTACCGCATCGACCAGTACCTTAACATGATCCGGCGGGACATCCGGTGTAATCCCATGACCCAGATTAAATATGTGTCCGGATCCCTGACCATAGGAAGTCAATATTCGCCTCACTTCCTGTTCAATCAATTCAGGCTGCAACAGCAGACAGGCAGGATTCATATTACCCTGCAGGGCAATTTTTCTGCTGACCTGTTCCCTTGCCACTCCCAGTGAAATTTCCCAGTCCACTCCTGCCGCATCACAGACTTCGCTCATCCTGGAGAGCCATTTGCTTCCCCCCTTTGTAAATAAAATCAGGGGTATCTTCTCATTATTATAGTTTCCAGCAAGCCCCTCGCGAATCCGCCTGATGTAATGCAATGAAAATTCTTCATAATTTTTTGTATCCAGCATGCCGCCCCAGGTATCAAAGAGCATTGCGACAGAGACACCGGCTTCAATCTGGGCATTTAAATGCGCACACACAGCCTCTGCCAGCACCTCCAGCAACTTGTGCAAGAGCAAGGGGGATTGATTCAGCAGCTGAATGAGTTTTGGAAAACCATTTCTGGATTGTCCTTCAATCATATAGGCGGCGAGAGTAAAAGGACTGCCGCAAAATCCAATCAGCGGCAGCTTGCCTGCCAATTCATGCCTGACCAGTGCGATGGCATCATAAACATATTTCAGTTTTTCAGGATCAGGAAGGGCCAGGCGCGAAATATCATGCTCCTGCTGCAGGGGATAAGCAAAGACAGGCCCGCTGCCTTCCACAAATTCAAGACCAAGACCCATGGCATCCGGAATGGTCAGGATATCTGAAAAAATAATGGCGGCATCAAGATCATAACGCCGCAAGGGCTGCAAACTGACTTCACAGGCAAGTTCCGGTGTCTTGCACAAATTGATGAAACTCCCCGCCTGTTCCCTGACAGCACGATATTCAGGAAGATAGCGTCCTGCCTGACGCATGATCCAGATGGGTGTGGTATCAAGCGGCTTTTGCCAAATGGCACGCAGCAAGCGGTCGTTTTTCATCTCACTACCCTGTCCAGTTCCTCATTTGCATATTTTTGAAACTGCAGGGGGTAGGCAATCTGGGCGAAGCTATCAGTAGCACCAAATGCATTCAGTGAAATATTGCCAAAATTGAGCATCTGGCCAATCAGGTTCTGATTCACATTGATCTGTGAAATGGTGTGAATCCTCAATTCCGTAGTATGACGTATAAAAAAACCTTCCCGCATGATAATGCGCTTATTGGTCACCACAAATTCTGATGTAATATACTCCAGCCACACAGTGCCAAAGTAAACAAGAGCAAGCAAGGGGATGACCCATTCAACACGCTGCATAATAAAGTTGCCATGCATGTATTGATAAGCATAAATAGCGAGGATGAAGAGAATAACAGGAAAGAAAAAAATAATCAGGTGTTTTTTGGTACGAAATTGAATACGTTCATCTGCCAGTAAATTTCGGTCAATATAACTCATGCATGCTCATCCTGAAAAAGATATAATGAAACACATTATGAACATAAATGAAATAATCTTAAATATCCAAATGTCACAACGTGCAATGATGGGCCTCTGTCTTGGCATGGCAGCACTGGTTTTTCTGACATTCACTTGCTCTGTGCAGCAATGGTACAAGGATTGGGCAATTACCAGACAAGCCTCGGCCTCATCAGTAGTCATCGCAAAAATCGATCAGGCCAGTGACCTGATTGCAGCCATTCCCAGCTATCATCTTTTTGGCAAACCCATCAGCCAGGTCCCCGTGAGCAATTTGCACATGAGTGTGACTGGCATCGTGAAAGTCTCGAATCAGTCCGGTCTTGTTTCAAAAGCCTATATTTCCATTGATGGCCAGGCCAGCAAGATTTACAAGGTGGGTGATGAACTGCCCAATGGCGTCAGGATTAATGCCATCTCACATGATGCTGTCATTCTGGAGAATGATGGCAAATTTGAAAAATTGCCCTTGCCGCGCCAAAAATTGAATTTTAAACCCAAACACGGGGGTTCCAGATGATCAGATTACTCATCATTTTCCTGCTGTCAGTTTCACTGCTTGCCTGTGCCAGCACTTCCCCACCCTCACTGACTTCCGGGCAGATTTCAAATTTGCAGCAAGGCAAACGCTTTTTCGATCAAGGATTTTACAAGCGTGCCATGCAGCAATTACTGCCGCTAGCCTGTGATGGTGTACCGGATGCCGAATACGCGATTGGCTATATGTATTATTACGGGCTTGGTGTGGCGCAGGATACGGATGTTGGATATTTCTGGATAAAACGCGCTGCCAGCCAGCGATATATTGTTGCCATCCGTGCCCTGCCCTTGCTTGAGCCAGGGAATGGGATTGAGATGACGAGGCTGAAATCGGGAATGAGATCCAAGCCCTAAAATATGCTCTTGGCATCACTTTTTTCTTCACCCCGCTTGTCACGATTATTATTTCCAGATTACCAGCTGGCTGCGATGATGATTATCGTGTGGTTTGCCAAGCCACCATTTATGGTGAAAAAGCAAATGCTGGGGGCAGAGTAATAGGGTTCACTACAAAATCTTAAATCCACAAAACTCATCACCTACTGTATTTCTATCATTTTCAATTTTCTCGATATCAGAATTATTAATGAATCGAAATTCTTTCAGTAAATTAATAGCCCGGGAATTCTTAAGCTGTTCAGTCGGCGTTGCACTGATATGCCTATCAATATGCTCTTTAATTTTTTCAGGAAAATATTTGTCTTTATCCAGATTATTGACAAGCGCTTTGGATTCACTGGATTTCCAGTGAAAAAAACCTAGTTGATAATTGCTAACAAGACAGCTGACTCGGGTGCTAAAAAGCGTGTTCCTTTTGTCATCAATAAGAAAACCATTGGCGGCTTCAGTTAAAATCATTGATGAAAGGTCAATATTCAAAAATAGCGTAGCCAGTGGATGATCCTGTTTAAACGCTTGACATAAGGCAATTAAAATACCGGGAATAAACGAGTTGTACTTCATTATCGCCCAGCCTTGATTAAAGCATTTGGGATTAAGCTCTTTTGCTGTTATCTCGTCCTTGTTTTTCGCTTCCGGATTAGCACCAAAGGAGAGAAGCAAGGCAACCAGGTAAGGTTTATTGCTCAAGGCGGCTTTGTGCAGGGTTGAATTCTTCGTCTCAGTGTAACAGCATCCTGGATCTGCACCTCCTTTTAAAAGCGAATAGGCACAATCATATTGTTCATTTTTATTCATCCGTTTATCAGAAATTATATTAATCAATACATGGCCATAAAGAAATTCGCCATGAATTTCAGTTTTTGTGTTGGCAATAAGCTTGAGGATATGGAAATGACGCAATTCGTAGGCCAATTCAATCGGTGTCAATTTATCTACATTCTTGACTGATAAATCAGCGCCTTGCTCGAGAGCAATCTTAACCAGACAAGAATCAGCGCATTCTATGGCAGAAAAAAGTTCTTGAGTGGGATTGAATTGTTTAATCTGTTTAGTGCTTTGCATGATATTTTGCTTCCTCGTGCTGAATTATCAAGTATTTTTTAATTTGTGCAATATTATCACATTGTATAAAAAATTGCATCCATGGAAATGCAGCATAATAGAAAATATTTAATCCAGGGACTTGAGGGGAAAAAAGTAACTTCTCAATAAGTGGGGGGCAGCTCCGTCATTGCGAGCCGCCTAGACCCGTCCCGTCGGGTCAAGTATCACGTAAGACGTACTCTGTAAAAACAATTACTTACAGAGTACGTCTTTAGGAGGGTGCAGCCCATGGCAATCCAGCTTTTTGCGACAAAGCAAAAAGCTGGATTGCCACGGGCTGCGCCCTCGCAATGACGAAGTAATTATTTACCAGCTTTAAATTTTTTTAATATTGGCTTGATTTCTTCTAACCCAGGAGCAATATTTTCTTTGCCAGGAGTAACAATAAACACTTCTTCCTTATGAAAAAATAATGTTGATTTTCCGCCAATGCTCACTCTTTTTCTGGATTTATTCCCTGTGGGTTTTTTCTCTTCCTGATTATATTTCTCGTTAAGTGCATTAAACTTGTTTGCATTGGCCTGGAGTTTGTCCTGAAGTTCAGCATTTGTTTTTTTATAAATTTTTTCCTGATCATCATACCTGATTGCCTGTTGCAAATAAGAATTCGCATTGGAAAGACAAACCTTCTCATAACTCAAACCTTTTTGTTGCGCTGCATCTGCAATAGATGCCTCTGCAGAATGGTAATAATACAATGCTATATCTTCTCCAAACTTAACCATGGCAGTAAAATCAAGTGTTGCCTTGTCATCCTGATTGAGTCTGCGAAATGCCTGATAACGATTCCAATAATAATATGCCCTTTCTTTGCAAATTTTAATTGCCTTGCCAAAATCCTGAATCGCATCATCATATTGTTTGTCACTGATTCTGGACATCCCGTTTTGATAAAGCACAGCAAGACGTGTTGCAAGACTTGCTGGATTGACGGCATCAAGAGCTTTGCTAAAGTGTGCAATCGCCTGTTCGGCTTCGTCCACACTGCATGTTTCATATGAAATATTTCTGCTATCCATTCTTGCTCCTCGTATCGTTTATTTGTTATTTGTTTTAATAGCAGCGCATTATGCCTAAAGATTAAATCAATTAAAAGAATTTATTGGCAATAAATTAATTTTTGATTAATAAATAACTAGTTACATCTTGCGATTTGATTTTTTAATCCATATACAGTAGTTTATTGATCAATTTTTATTCGATTGAAAAAGCAAAAGAAGAGAAAAAAATACAGGAGCCTGAAAAGGAAAAATCAAGCCGGTTTAGAATCTAGTACTCCGCTAGCGGAACCGCTGGTACTCCGTCAAAAAAGTGGACAGACAAATTTGTCCAATCGCCACTAGACAAATTTGTCTACCAATAATAATACTAATTATCAATATCTTATAGGGCATAACATGTTATCATGTCTACTCAAAACACGATCTTTTTCAAGGAAAACATTGAGGATTTTTTTTAAAATACGATTTGTTATTTTTATTCCCCCATCCGCCTTCGGCACCTTCCCCCGGAGGGGGAAGGCTTCCTTAATTAACTTAAGTTAGCAGTATTTGTTTATAATTCATGCCACACGACGCTGACTCAGCACCACATCTGCATTCACATAACCAGGCGCATCTGAAGCAAGCACTGACAACCTTGTCACAGCCACTGGATCTTCCTTCATGACTGTCATTAACATCGTCATGAACCTGTCAAATTCCACTTTCTGAAATTGCATGACAATGGAGTCCTTGTCCGACTGTTTTAATTGCACAAGAAAGGATTCAAGACCTGTCTGCCTTACACGTTTTTGCATTTGACTTAAAAAAACCGCCAGTGAAACAGGTTTACTTTTTACAATGGATGGATTACCAGATTTTTTCAAAATTTTATCTGCTGCCTGCATCCACAACAGGGTTTTTTGCTGATTGACAATACGCTCACGCAAACCCTGCAAATGATCCATCGCGGGCTTCCAGATGCCCAGATAAAAAATTAAAAATACAAGAAATCCGCCGCCAATCAATACAGCCTGTTTTTCGCGTGTTTTAAGCTCTTCCCACCTTGCTTTCATTTTATTGAACTGTGCTTTCATGTTTATTCCACCGTAATCACTGCATTAACACGCGACTCTGCTGCCAGATTCACACTCTGCTGTTTGACACTCAAGCCTTGCTGCGTCAAATAGTCTGTCAATTTTGCAAAATCATCTGCGGAAGTTGCTGACAATTGCAGTGTCAGCTTATCTTGCTGCAAATCGAGACGATTCAAATTAATGCCGCGAGTTTCTGTCATGCCCTTGCCAAGCGTGGCAATCAGCATCAGCCATTTTCCTTCATTTGCATAAGCAGTATAGCCTTGCAATTTTCCCTCCATGCGTAATTTGGGGGCAGTCATGTTTGTAGCTTGCGGAAAATATCTTTTGTAAATTTCCTCGATTCCCGCATTCATGCCATTCAGGCGCAAATTCAGAATAAAAAGTGAAATCACTGGATAAAGAAATAATAAAACCAGCCATGCAGCTGTCAGCATGCCTGTGACTTTCCATATTTTTTTCATTTCCGGAAATCGTGTTTTTTTAGCTTTATACATTCCCTGCAAAAGATTGATGGCTGGCAATGCTGAGGCATGTTTTGCAAGATCCGCAATGAATTGCCTTTCATCACGCATTTCTTCCCTCGCATTCACTACTGTATTCAAGACAGCAGCATGCTGCCTATGGTTATAAACATGGATACCTGCAGGAATAATTGATGTCGATGACAAGGCAATCGAAAGTATTTCATTCAGATTGGTGATATCACATGAAAATCCCTGAAAGGCATGCATGCGTACCAGAGCCATGTCGTGCAAGACGATAGTCCATGTATCGTCCTCAAGCGGCAAGGCAAAAATGGACGGCATTAAAATATCTGGCTGAACATTCAGGGATTTCAATTTATCCAGCCATGCCTGCATTTTTTCCCTTGCCACAATGGCGACAGGCAAACTGCCATCCGCCTGCATTTCTCCCGGCACAAAATGCATGGTTTCCACATCATGAATGATTTGTTCTTCCAGGGCATAGGGTAGTGCTTCTGCAATACGCGAACGATTCATTTTCGGCAGCTTCACAGAAGTCAGCAATATTTCTTCCGAAGGTACAATCACAATCACCTGGCTGCTTTCAGCCACATTTGCCAATGCATCGGCAGAAACCTGCTGAATGTGAGATGAGTCACCTACCAGCACACACTCTGGATGCCCGAGATCAGCAGGCAAATAAATAACGAGTTTTTGCATCAATTCATCTCCGAACTGCTTTAAAACTGGAAAGACTTTAGGAGTTTTTTGCTGAACGTTTATGAACAAACAATTGTGCGGAAACAAATGAAGTCCAGCAAGGAGGCCTTCCCCCACCGGGGGAAGGTGTCCGAAGGACGGATGGGGGGATAAAAATTGCAATATATATTCCCCCTTCCGCCCTTTGGGCACCTTCCCCCGGTGGGGGAAGGCCTCCTTGCTGGACTTCATTTGTTTCCGCACAATTGTTTGTTCATAAACGTTCAGCAAAAAATTCCAAAAGTCCTCCAGAATCATTCGCCGATCCTTAAACCAAAAGCTCAACCTGGTATGCCCTTACTCTGCCACACCACCTTCACCGCATTCTTCTTCGCATCCCCTGTACGTTCCAGCAAAGTATAAATCACAATTTGCTGCTTCTCTATCTTCACCGTTGTTTCGACCAGGAAATACTGGCTCAGCACAGTAATCTTGCCTTCCGGCACCCGGTGATTTTTCACAATATCCAGATTTAAAAATGCTGCTGTCGATACAATATCCGTTTTCGCGCAAGCCTTTTCAATTTCCCTTGCGGTTTCCAGGGACATATCTGGTGTCAGTGAAGCGAGCACAGCTGCCGGTGCTGATTGCACATTCACTTTGGTGGCCATGGGCAGCGCCGTTATATAAGGCTGCAAAAGGCTGAACAATTCCGGCGTCATGCCTTTTACCAATTGCAATTCACTGGCACTCAGGAACGCCCTGTGTGCTGCGCGGTAGGGCGGGGACAGACTCATGTAATACTGGCTGTATTCATTTTTAACCTGACCTTGCCTTATCCAGTCAGCAATCGCATTCAAAATGGCAGTTGCCTTTTGTTCATTGTATTTTGCATCCAGCAATTGCATGAGACGTTTAAAATCGGTGACAGCTTCACTGGAACTGAGATTATTCAAATTAAAACGGGCTTGCGCATCGGTAATCTTGCTTGAAATTTTATAGCCATTGAAATCATCAAGGGGTGATACCATCGGCATTTTATCAACAACAAGATTGGGTTTTTGTTTTTTAAGATTTGCGCGCAATTGCTCAGCCGCCCACATGACGGAACCCTGGGCATAAAATTCAGCCTGTGCTGTACGCACCAGGAGGCTGGTACGCCAGGTATCGCGCTCAAGACGTGAGAGCATGTAATAAGACATGCCGGCAATCACTGCGACAAAAAAAAGCGCCACCACAATGACCGCTCCCCGTTGACGCTTGAACTTAATGCTATTAACGCATTCTTTCACGCATATTCCGCTCATAAAATCTTTCACGCCTCTCACGTTGTTGACGTCTTGACATTTCAGTTCTGTCAGGCTGATTTTGCTGCATGGCTGCTGCATTCGCTGTGGTTTCAATTTTTTCTGCAGTAATAAGATAAAGCTGCGTTAGCTTGCCCCATTTGGGAATCGTTAAATAAATTTTGACAGCGCGCGGCAAGGCTTCACTTTTTTCTTCCTTCTCAGGCCATTGATCCACAAAGCGGCCTTTCTGATTCAGATATTGAAAATGTACTTCATGCACATCCTTTAACAAAATCCGCGTTTGTGATTTTGTTTTGGGAGCAGCATCTGTCATCGGCCAGGTGATGCGATAAAGATTATTTTCATTAAAGGAATAAGCACTTCGCTGCAAGCTGCCATGTGCTGCAGCATTGGGTGTATTGGCATAGCCTGTATGTGTCAGGCGAAATTCTGCTGGTGTACCAACAAAGGAAGCTTCATCCTTTCCATCCGTATTCACGATTGGCCTATCCACCACTTGTTCGATATCACGCGACATGATGATTAATGCCATTTGCAGCTTGCGCAAACGTTCTGCCTTTTTTTCTGCTCCCGTATCCGCATTAATCACTGTGCGCAAGGCAGAAACCAGCAGGAAAGAGAGAATTGTAAAAATAAAAAGGGCAATGAGGATTTCGACGAGGGTAAATCCAGGTTTATTACTCTTCATTGGCAACATATCCCTCCAGCGTAATAACCGGCGCATTATCCTCCCTGTTGCTTTCATAAACCCTGACCACCACTTTTTTGATACGGGGATTGGGCGTATCTTCCAGATTACGTTTCCAGTCCCAGTCTTCACCCAGCAGGGTGCTTGTCAATTTCTGGTTTCCCGTGGAATTGCCAATTTTCAGCAGCTGCGCACGCGATTCATTCATGATGTTTTCCGCCACCCAGAGTGCCATGGTTTTTTTTTGCAGATAACTGGTGGCAAAAATATGCTGGGAAGCAGCCTTGATGATGGCAGTGATGGCAATGCCAATGATTGCCAGTGCAATTAATATTTCGATCAGGGTAAAACCCCGCTGCCGTTTAATCATGTCAGCAATTGACTGGTAATATTGCCATTCGAATCCCCCCTGACAACATAGCGCGGGGATTTTCCTTTTCTTGCTACATAAATTGTAAATGGCGTGACATCGCCATTAGTGGAAATGACAATATCAGGAGACTGTTTCCGCTTTTCCTCACCCTGATCAGAAACCTGTTTTTTTCCACCCATCTCCAGACTTAATTCGATATCGCGGGGAATGGAATGATTGCTGCCTTGCCGGGTTTCATGGGAAAGCCAGGCAGATTTTTTTTCTCCTTCCGCAGGCTGGTAGGCGGAAAGCCGCAGGCTATTTTCCTCAATCGATAATCCCAGCACCGAAGGTTTTAGCATGGCTTCTTCCTCAAGCAATGTCAGTGTCTGCTGAAGTTCTTTCGCATACGCTTCAAGCTGCCTGTTCTCATTGCGGCTAATCGTCAGCAAGGCAACACTGGTCACGATACTCATGATGAAAATCACCACGAGAATTTCGATGAGAGTAAAGCCCTGCTGTCTTGTCCCGGCAAATAGCTTCACGAGCCTTTCGCCTCATTCATGTTCCAGTTGCCAATTTCACTATTACCTTCCCTGCCCTTGGGCCCATAGCTAAAAATACGCAATTTTTCATTGTCATTCAGATATTGATAAGCCTCACCCCATGGATCCATGGGTAATTCCTGCAGATAACCATCTGATTTCCAGTCGCGGGGAACAGGCGGAGTTTGCGGCTTGCTGACCAGGGCCTGTAATCCCTGATCTGTAGTGGGATACATGCCGTTATCAAGCTTATATAAATCGAGGGCGCTCTGGATGGCTGTAATGTCCTGCTTGACCTTGACGATACGTGCCTGTTCTGGCCGGCTCATGATTTTGGGTACAATCAGGGCGGCCAAAATGCCCAGAATGACAACCACGACCATGACCTCAATCAGGGTAAAACCGGAATTGTTTCTATAATTCAATAGTTTATAATAATTTTTCATGGGAATTTCTGCTCAATTGTTGAAATTAAAAGTGAAATTTAACAAAATATGCTTAAAACGTAAACAAATATTCGTTATTTTAAGGATTATAATTTTAGTTAAGCCAGTGGTAAGTTAGGCCGATTATAATTAGACTACACAACAGTTTTTAATATGGCTCGAGGAGAAATAGCATGAATCCAAACAAACCAGACAGTGACAAGCTTGAATCTATCAAGACAAAAGCACACGATATAACCTTAAGCAGAAAACAGGGAAAGGAGCTTACCAAGTCTGCAAAGATCAAGGAAGAGCTTAAGCATGGCCTCTCCACCATCAAGGAATTGGCAAGACAACTGAGTGAGAAACTTCATGCCCTCGGTGAAACAAATCTGGGCCTGAATCCTCACAAGAACAAGGCTGCCAAAAAAGATGCGCAGAAAGATGAGGGTCCCAAAGCTCCTCGCCAAGGCAGGTAACCAGTATGCGCTTCGCATCAGATGAGGATCATCATGACAGCAATGTTTGAACGGTTGCAAAAGCCGTTTTTAACTGTGGAAACAGGCGAAGCCTATCAGCCTGTACGCATTGCTTACCAGCTTCTGCAGCCTGAAAAACTTGTTTCTGCATTCGAAGACATGAAATGTCTGGCATACAAACAGCAGCATGGAAATGGCTGGGACTTGTATTGGTCAGATGAACTGGATGACCTTCATTTTGAATCCCTGGATTCCTATAAAAAACCAGCCAATAAACCCCTGCGTCTTGGCGGCTTCATCATCAAAAACAGCACGCTTTACCTAAACCTGCCTTCATTCAAGCGAGCCTGCCTGCTGGTACCCAAGCTGCATTCCTTGCTGGATTCTTCCATTATCAGCATTCAAAAAGCAGATTTTATCAACAAGGTGTTTGGCCTTGGTGAACGCCTGCCTCATGGTTTCGCTGAAATTTATGATGATGCAGAACTGGATAAATTGGTGCGCGAACGCATTCATGACTATGACATTATTGTTGAACGCTGCGAACATGCAGCGACTGCAGAAGAGGCTTTCAAAATCCTCGCTGACTACACCCATGCTGAATCACGAAAACGCCTGCCTTTTGCTGAACGCTATGAATTTCAGGAAATGGAAGGAAATCCCGAGGATATTTATCTCGGATTTTATATTTTCCTGAGAAGCCGCGAGCTGGTCGCCATCCGCCGCTGGTTTGGTGAAGCCGGCTTCACTCTCGGCGACGCCATGGATGAAACAGTGGAAGAAGTATTTGGCGGAATGAATATTGATATTATTGAGTGAATTTCTTACTGAACTACTGTAATAGCCAAGCCCAAGCCTGAATATGCAGCAAACGTCGGCTGCGAGGCAGATTTGGACGATCATGAACGGGAAAAAGCGCAGCATACATGCCAGTATGTGAGCATTTTTCCCGTTCATGATCGTTCAAATATGCCCGCAGACGGCGTTTCCTGAACGGAGCCTCCGCTATTACTAGCCCGTAAATTCATTCATGTTAAATATTGGCAATAACACCGCCAGCACGATAAATAACACCACCGCACCCATCACCAGAATCACCGCCGGCTCAAAGAGTGCGAGTGACACTTCAATCAATCTGCTAATTTCATCTTCCTGATTTTGCGCCACGCGTCTTAGCATGCCTTCCAGTTGTCCGCTGGCTTCACCGCTGGCAATCATGTGAATGCTCATGGGGGAAAAATACCGCGTCTGCTTTAAGGAAAGATGAATGGCCGCACCTTCTCGTACATGATGCACTGCCTGTTCCACTGCCTTGCGAATCGGAATGGAAGTAATCAATTGCCCGGAAATATTCATCGCTTCAACAATGGGAACACCGGCTGCAGAAAGAATGGATAAGGTGCGGGAAAATCTCGCTGTATTGACCGTTTTTGTAAAATATCCAGTCAGGGGAAGGCGCAATAACACAGCATGATATTTTTCACGCAAGGCCTCACTCTTTTTTAATGCACGCCGCCAGAGAAAAATGCCAAGCACTATGGCAATGATGGTATACAGTCCATAACTTTTGACGAATTGACTGATTGAAATTAACAATTCTGTCATCCAGGGCAAAGCCTGATTGAGATGGCCATACACGGCAATCATTTTTGGCACGACATATTGCAGCAAAAATCCCACAATACCAATGGCAACCAGCACAATCATGGAAGGATAAATCAGCGCGGTTTTTAATTTTTGCCGCATTTGCCATTGCTGTTCCGTGTATTCGGCAAGACGTTCCAGCACCGTATCGAGATGTCCGGTTTTTTCTCCTGCAGCAACAGTCGCTGTGTACAAGGCTGAAAATGAAACGGGATGTTCACGCATGGCAGATGAAAGTGCATGACCTTCCACCACCTTGCTTCTGACAGAAATAATTAATGCCTTGATGCGCTGTCTTTCTGTTTGCTCAGCCACTGCTGCCAGGGCTTCCTCGACCGGCAATCCCGCAGATAACAAGGTGGCAAGCTGTCTGGTAAGCAGCGCCAATTCCTTGGCACTTAAACCTGGCGATCTGGAAAATGAAGTCAAAAAAGTGGATTGCGTCCCAGGCTTTTTTTCCTGTGCGGAATACACCTTGATGGGAATGCAGGATCGATCACGCAATAATTGGCGAGCATGTTTTTCTGACTCTGCTTCAATGACTCCCTTTTGCTCTTGTCCATCATTCGCGATTGCAATGAAATGCCAGGCTGACATGTTTTTTCCTCCAGGTTCGCTTTTCTCCAGTGCTGCGCAAGAAGGCCTTCCCCTCCGCTCGCCCTGAGGAGGGGAAGGCCTTCTTGCGCAGCACTGGAGAAAAGCGAACTTAATCCTCGCTCGTCACGCGCAAAATTTCTTCCAGTGAAGTCTGCCCTGCCAGCACGCGGCGAAATCCATCCTGACGCAAGGATGGATACAAGCCACGCGCATACTTTCGCATTTTCTGCTCAGACACACGATCATGAATCATGGTCGTCAGGGTTTCATCGATGGCAATGAGTTCATACACACCACTCCTGCCGGAATAACCGGTTTGCCTGCAGGCAGGGCAGCCAATCGCATGATAAATCACAGGAGAAGCGGCTTCAGCCACCCCCAGCATTTCGCATTCCTTTGCTGTTGCCACCATAGGCTTTTTGCATTCATTGCAAAGCAGGCGTATCAGGCGCTGGGCCAGTACACCAGCAAGACTGGAAGCCAGCAAAAATGGCTCCACCCCCATGTCATCCAGCCGGGTGATGGCACCAATCGCACTATTCGTATGCAGGGTGGACAAGACCAGATGTCCGGTCAAACTCGCCTGAATGGCAATTTGCGCTGTTTCAAGATCACGAATTTCTCCCACCATCACCACATCCGGATCCTGACGCAAAATGGCGCGCAAACCTTTGGCGAAAGTCATTTGAATCTTGTTATTTACCTGGGTCTGGCCGATGCCTTCAAGATCAAATTCAATGGGATCTTCCACCGTCAGAATATTTCGTTTTTTATCATTCAGTATGATGAGTCCGGCATAAAGTGTCGTGGTTTTTCCTGATCCAGTCGGCCCTGTCACCAGAATAATGCCATGCGGTTTTTTGATGAGGCGGACGAACAAATCATTTGCTTCAGTAAACATGCCCAATTCTGCCAGATCCAGTTTCGCATTTTGCTTGTCCAGCAAACGCAGCACGGCACGTTCGCCATGATTGGTGGGCATGGTGGAAACACGCACATCGACAGCGCGTCCGCCAATGCGCAAGGTAATGCGGCCATCCTGGGGCAGGCGTTTTTCAGCGATATCAAGACGTGCCATCACCTTGATACGGGAAATAATCAGCGGCGCAAGAATACGCGGCGGTTCAATAATTTCACGCAGGATGCCATCCACACGGAAACGAATGGTGACATGATCTTCAAAGGTTTCGATATGCACATCCGATGCATCTTCCTTGATGGCTTCACTGAGCAAGGCATTCAGCAGGCGAATAATGGGAGCATCATCCTGCTTCTCCAGCAAGTCTTCCGCTTTTGGCAATTCATGCATGAGATCAGACAAATTCATGCTTTCGCCCAGATCCTCAGCCATTTGCATTGCTGTTGATGAATCGGTTTCGTAGGTCTTTACCAGTTGTTCATTAAACACTTCACTGCTGACCTTCGACAGTGAAAGCGGCATTTGCAATTCACGGCGAATTTCATTCAGCACAGTCAGCGAAGGTGTTTGATGATAAATCACGGATGCCACATTATTTTCAAGCGAAGTAACCAAAATCCCGTGACGCCTGGCATAAGCAAAGCGGATTGGATTTACCCTTGAGGACATGGCTCACCCGGCTTGCAATCACGATGTGTCCCGAATGGCAATGGCAAATCCTTCTTGTTTTTCCATGGCGGCAAGCGGGTAGAAACCGGTTTGTCACCAATGGTTTCCATATCCTGCCTGAAATTGGCTTGCGTTCTTCTGATCTCGCCATACTTTGATTCAGTAATCATCAGCGAATTATCACTGTTGTTGATAATAATCGGCTTGATAAAGACCATCAGGTTTTTCTTTTGCTGATTGGTGGTTTTTTGCTGGAAGATAGGTCCAAACAATGGAATATCACCCAGGATCGGAATCTTGTTTACATTTTCATTATTGGAATTGCTGATGAGTCCGCCCAGCACCAGCACATCATCACTTCTGACAATCACCGTATTGGAAATCTTGCTGGTATTAATGAGTGGCGTTAAGCCAGGATTTTGCGGATTTTGCAGGGTATCATTTTTCAGGTTTAACTTGAGCCGAACCGAAGTGCCCAGATTAATTTGCGGCGTCACATCAAGCTTCAGCGTCACAGGCTTATATTGATTGGTATTAAATGGAGTGACTGTCGAAACATTATTCGATGTGGCATACGATCCTGTCTGAATGGGAACATCCTGTCCCACTTCAATCGTGGCTTTCTGATTATCCAGTACCATGACCGATGGCGTTGAAAGAATATCCACACCATTCTGATTGCGTAATGCACTGAGGATTGCCTGAATTTGTATATGCGGAATAATGCCAACCACACCAGCACCCAAAGGTGGGAATGAAGTGGGCGTGCCAGTCACCGCAGGCTGGACAACTCCCTCGGTACTCACACTTCCCCACTGGATGCCGAGACTGGTGATATTGCTTTCATCGATTTCCGCGATCACGGCTTCAACCAGTACTTGTGCCGGACGGATATCCAGCTTGCTGATCACATTCTTCAAGGCCAGCATCAGGGTAGGCGGTGCCGTAATAATAATTGCATTGGTAGAGATTTCAGCCTGGATATTCGCGGAATTCAATACCAATTCCTTTGCTGCCTGCGGAGCCTGCTGCTGCTGTTGTTGTCCCTGTGGACCAGGAGGTCTTGGCGCATTAACGGGTTCTTCAGCTATGGAAGATGATGATCCACCCTTGCCAAGAATGTTTGAGGCAATCTTGCTTAACAGGGGAGCAAATGTTTTTGCCTCGAGATAGCGAAGATAAACCACTTCTGTATTACCCGCTGGCGCTTTTCCTGGTGTATCCAGATGTGAAATAAGGACACGCATGCGCAAGCGCGCAGCCTTGGGCCCACCCAATAAAATACTGTTACTGCGTTCATCCACTGCAATTGAGACAAAACTGGAATCCCCTGTTGCACGAGCTGCTGCCTGCAAATTGTTTAATACTGTAGCAAGTTGTGCAGCAGAAGCATGACGCAAGGGAATGACCTGAATACCACTGGTGGATGCCTTGTCTACATCTTCAATGATGGAATGAATACGATCGAGATTTGATGCACGTCCCAGCAAAATGATGACATTCCCGGGCGTATAAGCAGAAATATTGCTCCATTGCGGCAGCATGGGTCGTAAAACAGGAATCAATTGCGACGCTGAAACATTTTGCAGTGGAATAACCCTGACTACCACTTCCTCTCCCTTGCCAGGAAACTGATTGGATGCAACCGCCGTTGATTGTTCGCCGCTTTCCATGCTCGGCAGAATTTTGACAACATTGCCGCTGGGAATGGCGGAATACCCCAGCAAGCTGAGGACTGAAAGAAATACCTGATACACTTCTGATTGCTTGATGGGTTTGCTGGAAATCAGCGAAATTTTCCCGCTCACCCGTGGATCAACAATAAAATTCTTGCCAGTTTCCTGCGAAACTTCCGTAATAACACTTAAAATATCAGCATCCTGCAAGTTCCATAAACGCCTGGCATTTTTGTCGGGAAGAATTTTGGCTTCAGTCGAAGCACTGGCAGCATTTGCTGAAGTCTGAACCACTACTGGGCTTTGTTCAGCCTGGGATGAGGATAACATCAGCAGGCAAAAAATAAGCAAAAAAAAGTTTCTTTTTAACAAACTCATCATTATTAATAATCCTGTGCGATGACGGGTTTCCCCTTCAAAATACGACAAGATTATCACAAATTTTTTGAAATTGGATAAGAAAAAAGAAAAACCCCAGGCATGGACATGCCTGGGGTTTTACAGAAAATTTTAATTACCGGACGGAGCAGTAGCAGATGAACCTGCTGCAGCACCTGAACCCATTGTGGCACTCGAACCCATCGCAGCACCTGAACCTGCTCCAGTGTTGGTGGTTGTTATGGTGGTAGTCGTGGTGGCAGCACTGTCAGCGGTATTAATTGGCGCCGTTCCCTGGGCATTTTCGTTTTGCGCAGCATTTGCCTGATTTGCATCAGCCAATGGTTGAGCTTGATCAGCTGGTTGTTCCTGAGTCATGGCAGTGGTGGTTGTATCTTGAGCCTTTTCACCTTTGGAACAGGCAGCAAGACCAATTACACAGAATCCAGCAAGAGCAGCAACGAGAAGATTTTTACGCATTGTGTTTTTTCCTTTTCAATTAAATTAACCCACATCAGTTTAGCACCGCTCACTTTTACTCGAACATACATGAGAAACGAGCTGTGCAGGGTTTAGCAAACCCCTTAACATAAAAAATGTATCTTATCCGAAATTCAAAAAGGTGCAAACAAATAAAGATCCGTCATTATCCAAAAAATCGGTGCAGCACCCATGTTGCGACCAGGCCAATAACAGCCAGTACCACCATGATTTCGAGAATGGTCATTTTGCCTAATCGATACACTTTCACTTGCTCCTGATTATCCTGCTTCATTAAAAATACCTCTGCCGCATGGCTTCTTTCGCTAATAATAATGTGGCATTTGCTGTTTCATTTGCTTTTGCCGTCCCTTCCTGCAGCAAGTTTTTCACCTGATGCAGATCACTTTCATATTGCAGTCTCCTCTCCCGCATGGGTTCAATGATGGAGACCAGTACCTCAATCAGTTTTCGCTTGCATTCCACATCTCCAATACTGCCTGCACGATATTTTTCTTTCGCTTCCTCCAGCCAAATCTTGTCCGGATTAAAAGTGTCATGAAAAATCCATAGCGGATTATTTTCAATTGTTCCCTTGTCAGTGGCCTTGAGACGATTGGGGTCGGTGTACATTGCCATGACTTTCTTTTTAACTGTGTCTGGATCATCACTTAAAAAAATCGCGTTATTCAGTGACTTTGACATTTTTTGCAAACTGCCATCAGGCCCTGGCGGACCAATGCCAACCAGTCTTTTCATTCTGCCCAGCCTTGTTTCCGGTATCGGGAACAAGCCGCCCAGCTCAGGATGTTTTGCATCTTCTGCATGTGTATCCACATGACAATAAACCTGATTAAAACGCCTTGCCACTTCACGGGTGAGTTCAAGATGCGGAACCTGATCCTCACCAACCGGCACCACATCTGCCCGAAACGCTAAAATGTCAGCCGCCTGACTGATGGGATAGAGCAAAAATCCAACGGAATAATTTTCTCCCAAGCCCTTGTCACGAATTTCATCCTTGATAGTGGGATTGCGCATCAATCTTGGATAGGGAACCAGCAGGCTAAAAAATACGGTCAATTCGGCAATCGCAGCAATTTCTGATTGAACAAGGATGGTGGATTTTTTGGGATCAATGCCCGTTGCCAGATAATCCAGCATGACTTCCATCACATTTTGATGCACCAGCGCTGGCTCATCCATGCGGGTGGTCATGGCCTGAATATTGGCAATCAGGAAATAACAATCGTAGTCATCCTGCATTTTCACGCGATTTTCAATCGATCCTACCCAGTGGCCCAGATGCAAGCGGCCGGTAGAGGTGTCACCTGTCAGTAATCGTGGTTTTTTCATTTCTTTCTCTAAATACCAAATGATAATGAACCTGTCCTGCCTTTTTTGATTTGATCAAACGCCAGTCAGGAGGCAAGTCATTATCCTTGATATTCTCCCTTGCTTCCAGATAGATATAGGCAGAATTCGCCAAATAATGATTTTCTTCCAGGTAATGACAGCAAGGCAGCAGAAGATTCGCCTGATAAGGCGGATCCAGAAAGACAATATCGAATGGCTGCCTTGCTGGATGCAATTGATGGGGCACAACTGCGCGATAAATACTTGCATTTGCTCCTCCCATGCTTTCAAGCTCTGCTTTCAGCAAGGCAATAATTTCTGCCGATTGATCCACCATTTCCACATAAGAGGCGCCACGCGACAAGGCTTCAAATCCCAGCACACCACTGCCTGCAAACAAGTCAAGACAGCGTGCATTTGCAATCACCGGTGCAAGCCAGTTGAACAGGGTTTCACGCACACGATCAGGCGTGGGACGCAAATCCTGGATGTCTGGCACCTTTAGCCGGCGACCACGCCATTGGCCTGCGATGATGCGTACTTCACCTTGCATTCCTTCTTTCCTCTAAAGTGTATGTGGATAAAATGTCGGGAGCCCCCCGATTTAGGTAACTGGCCAAAAACTTTCTTTACCAGGCAGGTTCGGTATTGCTTGCATCGTTTTCAGGGACGGGCATCCATGCCCTCGGCGCTACTTGCCTCCTGGCCGCGACGCCCTTCAAACGATGCAAGCAATACCGAACCTGCCTGGTAAAGAAAGTTTTTGGCCAGTTACCTAAACCGGGGGATTCGCCTTGGATTTTATATTCCCGTTTTTTTACTTCAATCACAACACTGCGCTCGAGCTTGATGGAAATTGCATTAAAGAATTTCTGCTTTTGCTGCGTTGCTGATCAGGCGCTGCAATGCTTTCATCGTTTGAAGGGCGTCGCGGCCAGGAGGCAAGTAGCGCCGAGGGCATGGATGCCCGTCCCTTTCCATCAAGCCATACCGACTATAATGCAGATTACATGCGGACTATGCTAACATGGCTCACTTTTTTTTAAGGGCCGACCACAACCATGTTCGATTTTCTCAAAAGAAAAAAAGACTCAGAAACTCCCATCGAAAATATTGCAGTTGAAGAGGAGAAACCCGCTGGATTTTTTACACGACTGAAGCAAGGTCTTGCCAAGACTCGCACTAGCCTCACGGCCGGCATGGCGAATTTATTTTTGGGGAAAAAGGAATTAAACCAGGATTTGCTCAATGAAATTGAAATGGCCCTGCTCAGCGCAGATGTGGGTGTGGAAACCACAGAACAATTAATCCAGTCACTGACACAAAAACTTGCCCGCAAGGAGTTGAGTGATGCAAGCGCAGCCTTTGCCTGCCTCAAGGAAGAAATGAAACAAATCCTGCGTCCCTGCGCAAAACCGCTTGTCCTGCCCAAGGACATCAAGCCTTTTGTCATCCTGGTCGTGGGGATTAATGGTTCAGGCAAGACAACCACCATCGGCAAGCTGGCAAAAATATTCAGGGAAGAAAATAAAACTACCATGCTCGCAGCGGGTGATACCTTTCGTGCAGCAGCGATTGAACAATTGCAAATCTGGGGTGAACGCAATCAAGTCCCCGTCATCGCCCAAAAATCTGGCGCTGATACTGCTGCTGTCATTTACGATGCCATGGAAGCAGCGAAGGCCCGCAGCATCGAGATATTAATCGCAGATACCGCTGGCCGCCTGCATACCCAGTCGAATCTGATGACAGAACTCGCAAAAGTAAAACGTGTGCTGGGCAAAATTGATGCTTCTGCACCCCAGGAAACCCTCATCGTGCTGGATGCCAGCCTCGGTCAGAATGCACTCAATCAGGTGAAGCAATTTAATGAATTACTGGGAGTGACAGGTATCGTTCTCACCAAGCTGGATGGCACAGCCAAGGGCGGTATCATTTTTGCCATTGCCAAAAAAACCGGTATTCCCATTAGATTCATTGGCATAGGTGAAGGCATCCATGACTTGCGGCCATTCAATGCAGATGAATTTGTCGATGCCCTGTTTGCGGAATGAATATAATTTATGTATGATCATGCCCTAAATATTCTGGGGCAAGATCACAAAATGAGCCTTAACTCCAATCTTCAGACGCTTGATATCCGACTGCCCATCAGCAGCATTGATGCCTACCTGCATCATATCAACCAGATTCCCCTGCTAAGCCAGGAAGAAGAATACAATTTTGCCACTCGCCTGCAAAAACATAATGAACTTGCCGCTGCAAAATGCCTGATTCTTCCCCATTTGCGTTATGTGGCACGTGTTGCCAAGGGTTATCTTGGCTATGGCCTGCCCTTGGCTGACCTGATTCAGGAAGGAAATATTGGCTTGATGAAAGCCGTACGCCGATTTAATCCAGACATGGGTGTGCGCCTCGTGACATTTGCCATGCACTGGATCAAGGCAGAAATTCACGAATACATCTTGCGCAACTGGCGCATTGTGAAAATTGCAACGACAAAAACCCAGCGCAAATTATTTTTCAATTTGCGTAATTTAAAAAAGCGTCTTGGCTGGATGACCACACAGGAAGTCAATGACATTGCACGTGATCTGAAAGTCAAGCCAGAAACCGTGCGTGAAATGGAATTGCGTCTTTCCACTTCAGACACGCCTTTCGATAGTCATGACGACGATGATGACCAGCATTTTGCACCTGCAGGATTTCTCGAAGACTTGCGCTTCAATCCAGCACAGCAACTGGAAAATGCAGACTGGTCAGCACAGGCAGGTGATACGATTTACCAGGCACTGGATCAGCTGGATGAACGCAGCCAGGATATTATCCGCACACGCTGGCTGGATGAAAACAAGCTAAGCTTGCAAGACCTTGCCAGCAAATATCAAATTTCCGCTGAACGTGTACGACAACTGGAAAAAAATGCCATGCTGAAATTACGCAAGGCGTTTGAAACCGAATTACAAGCAACTGCGTCATCATCCACTTAAGGCTCTGTTAAAAGTGGAGGTTATTCTTTTACAGAGCCTAAATGCGAGGCTTCGCTAAGCAAGGCCAGTCTCACTGCTTCAAGCTTTGACATTTTGGCGCTGCGCAGCACTTCATAGACTTCAGAAAGTTTGGTAAGCACAGTTGCCTTTCTTATCTTGTCTTTTTTATTGCCTTCCGGCAAATCCCTAATTTCCCGCAAAACGCGTGCAATCGCTTCCCAGTTGAAAGATGCCGTTTGATCCCTTGGCACCAAACGTACACCTATGGATTTGTTCGCTTCATCCAGCACAATTGCCTTAAAGCGCTCGGCTGCTTCCATCAGGACTTCAATTCTTTCTTCAATACTTCCCTTTTGAACATCATCCTGATGCGGATAAAAGATCAAGGCCATATACAATTCTCCAGGAGGGCTAACTTTCAATTAATCTAAGATAACTACTCGCAATGACGGCAATCTAAGTATAGTAACTTGAGCTGAGTTCAGCATCCAGTTTACCAAGCCCAGTCAAATCAGCAACTTCGCCCTGTCCAGGCAACGATAATTCACTGCCTCAGCCAAATGGGCTGCCAAAATGGATTCACTCGCTTCAAGATCAGCAATGGTACGCGAAACCTTGACAATGCGATGGCCAGCACGGGCAGACAAATTGAATTTGCTCACTACCTGCATCAGCAAATGTTTTGCATCTTCATGCATGCTCGCATATTCATCCAGTTCCTTGACACCGAGTACTGCATTTAACTTGCCCTGTCTTTTTTGCTGATATTCCCGCGACGCAATAACCAGCTCGCGAAAAACGCTACTGGTTTCGCCAGGATGCACATTCCCTTCCAGCAAATATTCTGGCGGCATGCGGCTCACTTCCACCTGCATGTCGATACGATCCAGCAAGGGTCCGGAAATTTTTCCCATGTAGCGCTGAATATGCTCACTGCTGCATTGACAGGCCTGAGCCTTGCTGCCCGCAAAACCGCAGGGACAGGGATTCATGGTGGCAATCAGCTGAAAACGTGCTGGAAACTGGGTTTGCATGGCAGCCCTTGAAATCGTAATCGAACCTGATTCCAGGGGTTCACGCAGGCACTCAAGGACATTCCGGTGAAATTCGGGAAATTCATCCAGAAACAGCACACCCTGATGGGCCAGGGAAATTTCCCCAGGTCTTGGCGGCCGGCCTCCACCAACCAGCGCGACACTGGAACTGGTGTGATGAGGTGAGCGAAAGGGAATTTGCTTCCAGGTATAAGGATCAAATCCCTGGGAGCTAATGGAGAAAACTGCCGCCACTTCCAGGGCTGCTGCTTCCGTGAGTTCAGGCAAAATGCTGGGCAGACGGCTGGCCAGCATGGTTTTGCCCGTCCCAGGCGGTCCAATATAGAGGAGACTGTGCGCACCGGCAGCCGCCACCAGCAATGCCCGTTTTGCCTGGGATTGTCCCTTGACTTCGGCAAGATCAGGGGGTGTTTCCAGTTGAACCGGCATTTCTCCCGGCAAGCAAGCCGAGAGGAATTGCTCTCCCCGCAAATGCGCACACACTTCCAGCAAATGTTTGGCTGACAAGACATTTGCTGGGGGCACCAGTGCTGCTTCCGCTGCATTTTGACAGGGTACAATCAATTGCCGTCCGGATTGCCATGAACTTAAGACCAGGGGTAATACGCCATGCACAGGACGCAATTCACCAGACAAGGCCAGCTCTCCGATAAATTCATGCCCGTCCAGGGCTTGCTGTGGAATTTGTCCAGAGGCAGCAAGAATGCCAAGTGCGATGGGCAAATCAAAACGCCCGCCTTCCTTGGGTAAATCTGCTGGCGCAAGATTGATGGTGATGCGCTTGCTGGGAAAGTCAAAATGCGTATTCATTAACGCACTGCGCACCCGATCCCGGCTTTCCTTTACTGCTTTTTCAGGCAGGCCAACAATCAAAAATCCTGCCATGCCGTAGGACAGGTGAGTTTCCACTGTCACCAGTGGAGCTGCAATGCCGGATGATGCACGGCTGTAAACAATGGAAAGTGCCATGGAATGATTCCTTGTGATAATGGGGGAAAGTGGGATTTTGTTCTGGGAGAGAGGCAAGAACTCTGATCCCCTCTCCCAAAACGTCCTGAGCTTGTCGAAGGACCAGTTTTGGGAGAGGGGCAGAGCTTGCCCCGGCATGTTTTTAGCCGGGGGGTGAGGGTGATTAGATAACAAATTGCCAACTTAAGAAAGTAATTTTGCTTATTGCAGACCCTCATCCCCGACCCTTCTCCCCTCGCTAAGAAACGCTCGGGGAGAAGGGAGCCGAGTTCTTGCCATTCTTTGGTTGCATACCGGGCAAAGATCAGTTATTCCTTACCACCACTGCGCCCGTAGCTCAGCTGGATAGAGTATTGGTTTCCGAAGCCAAGGGTCGGAGGTTCGAATCCTCTCGGGCGCGTTCAAATTCTTTTATGTCTTGAGCAGTGCTCATGTTGTACCACAAACCCTGATACTCTTCGCCGCTTATCTTGCCTGCTGCAATCGCAGGGGCAAACACTTTGGTTAATCGAAAATGTCCAGGCAGACAGCCTGCAAATAATGCTGGCCGGAAAATGCCAAAACTTGCATAGGTCAATTTTTCACTGGCATCCAGAATAATTTTTTCATTGCATAATCCATAATCTCCTCCTGGATGCCAGGAAGGATTCTTCACCATCACGAGATGTGCCAGGCCTTCCGGATCCTGCGGCAAATCCTGCAGTGGATAATCCGTGATGATATCGCTGCTCATCACCAAAAATGCTTGCGGCCCCAGCAAGGGCAAAGCCTGAAAAATTCCACCGCCGGTTTCAAGACGTTCCTGTTCTTCTGAATACAGGATTTTCACGCCATAATGTTCGCCACTTTCCAGCGCGGCCTTTATTTTTTCCGCCCGCCAGGAAATATTGATGATGATTTCCTGAATGCCCGCACGTTTTATCGCAAGAATGGCATAGTCAATCAGATAATGTCCGCCCACTTTTAGCAAGGCTTTGGGCAGATTGTCTGTCAACACCCCCATGCGTTCGCCGCGACCAGCAGCCAGTATCATGGCTTTTTTCACTTGATGACTCGCTCAAAGGCAGGCTGGATGGTCACCCGGAAATAATCATGCAAGGCCGCCAATTCCCGATAACGCTGACTCACCTGGATCAAATAATTTAAACTGCGAGGCATATAACGAAGATAACGCGGCTGATGATCACGAACCTGTTTGCGTGCAAAAGTCAGCATGGTTTTCAAATGACGCTGCATGCCCATTAAATCAAACCAGCGCAAAAATAGTTGTTCTGACACTTCTGCCAATTCACCCTGGGCCTGCAAACGATGCAAATACGAAAGCGCCCACTGATTCACCTGCTCACTGGGCCAGTCAATATAACAATCCCTCAGCAGGGAAACAGGATCATAGGTGAGAGGTCCAATGAATGCATCCTGAAAATCGAGAATCCCCACACCGTCTTCAGGCAAAACCATCAGGTTGGCAGAATGATAATCGCGGTGCATAAAAACCTGCGGTTGTGACATCGCAGATTCAACCAGTAATTCATAACAGGCATCCAGTTCCTTTTCTGCGTGCGGCAATGACAGGCCCAATAATTTGCACCACAGCCATTCCTTGTGCAGCAGCCATTCCTGCAGCATAAAATCAGGAGTAAAAGGTGGAATGGGATAATCCTGAATGCGGCAGCGCTGAAGCACAGCAAGGGCATCAAGCGCCTTGCCGTATAATTGATCGGCATTGGCATGAGTCAAGGTCTTGAGATAAGTGGCATCACCAAAATCCGTCAGCAAGAGGAATCCGCGCGGCAGATCAGCATGAATAATTTCCGGGGATTGCAAGCCGATTTTTCGAAGGGCAGCTGAAATGGCAGCATAGGCACGGCAATTTTCCTCTCGCGGCGGTGCATCCATCACCACAAATGTTTTCTCTTTGGTCGTCAGGCGGAAATAGCGGCGAAAACTGGCATCACCCTCCATTAATTGCAGTGACAAAGGCTGGAGATGACAGGAAGAAACAAGCCATTCCAGGATAGTCTCCTGTCTTGCCAGCTTGTCAGTGATTTTTAATTCATGTGTGGATTCCATTAACCCTGCCTTTTGGTTACACTCGTGGTTCCTCATGCGAGGACGGAGTCCCAAAAATATATCCCAGAGACCAGGAAATGTCTGCAAGAAAAATAATACTAATCACCTATCTGATCCTGCATGCACCTTTTTCTTATGCTGATGCCCTTGCAAGGCAATTAGGCTGGATTGAAAATCCCGGCAGTTTTTGCGGCGGCTATTATCAGGATGAAGCCATCAATCCTTCACCCAGGCCCAAAAAGGAAAATGCCATTGGGATTACCAGCAGCGGCGGAC
>Ga0207104_1056_pt1 | contig 26985 bp, 29 predicted proteins | sample Alteio_BWMinHeat_79_FD_153538 | JGI IMG/M metagenome (GOLD analysis project Ga0207104, IMG submission 153538) | Enriched cells from forest soil in Barre Woods Harvard Forest LTER site, Petersham, Massachusetts, United States -... | ecosystem: Environmental > Terrestrial > Soil > Temperate forest >...
GGCTCTGGTGTATATCGCAGGTCAGGGTGCGTTTCACCATCAAACCACGGTTCATGCAGCACAAATCGGTGGGGGAGTCTACCAATATAAGCATCTGAACCGAGATCTTTCGGTCGATTTGCAGCACGGCTATGTCGGGGCTGATTCGAGGTGGACCGAGGACGGTCAAACTTCATCTGCTTTGCCCAATAACGACGCCGGCCTTGGGCAACGGATCCAGCAACTGGGAGCTGATGGTTGGGAGTTGGTTTCTGTGATTCCTGTCTCCCAATACATGAGAACCTATTCCCAGAACTCCCAGTCGATGAATGGGGTGACGACGAGAGAAGAGTTCATCTTTAAGAAACAAAATTAACAGCCAAAACGAGACTTCCCTCTTCCCTTAAATCTCACCGCGGCTACCTAGAGGCATTGGATGTGAGACCGCCACTCGTGTCGATTCGGTCGGTGATCCCCAAGCAGAGAATCGGCGAACGCCGGCCCGACCTGTCCAGTCAGACTCGTCCATTGCAGAGCGATCATCCCCGAGGGGCATAAGAAATCCGCCTCTCGTTAGATTTTCTGTGCAAAACGTGCAGATTGGGCGTCTAATGCTGGTCAATCTCAAATCACTTCCAATGCGAAAGCTGAACGGGGGCTCCGTATGGGTGAACCAACACCAATCCAAGAACACATGCTGAATATGTTTATCTGGCTGAGATGGGGCGTGGGAGTGGTTGGCCTCGCGTTGCCGATCATTTTGGGGTGTGTCGGCTACTTTGGGTACGGGATTCCACTGGCCGGTTCGATGAGCGCGTATTATCACCAGACCAAAGCATGTGCCGTCGAGCAAGCCCAACAAGCCGAAGCGGCGGCAAAGGGGGTGTCGTCCTCGGTGATCACCCAAAAGCGGCCATAGATGATCAAGTGAAAAGCGGCCATAGAGAGAAGGCTTAAGGCAGAGCTGCCGCAGGGGGAAGTTAGCCTCTGTGGTCATGAGCCACGTCTTGAGCAGAGAAAAACGAGAACAAGTCATCGCATTGGGCCGGCTGGGTTGGTCGTTGCGGCGCATCGAGCAGGAGACTGGAGTTCGCCGGGAAACGGCGGGCGACTATCTTCGCGGCGCGGGGATTGGCCTGCGGCGTCCCGGCGGCTGGGGACGCCACAGGCCTTCAAAAGCGGCCATAGACCCGATCACCGACTCTGAGGGCGAGGATTCAAAAGCGGCCATAGAGGTGATCACCGGCTTTTTGGCCAGGAAACCGGGTTGCGGACCGGCGAGCAGCTGCGAACCTTACCGTGAACTGATCGCGCTGGAGTTGGAGCGCGACCGGAACTCGATGGGAATCTGGCAGGATCTGGTCGACAGGCACGGGTTCGCGGGTGGCTACCAGAGCGTGAGGCGATTCGTGCGCAATTTGCGCGGCGCCGCAACGCCGGAAGCGCGGGCGATCATCGAGACCAAACCCGGTGAAGAGGCGCAGGTTGACTACGGCACGGGGCCGATGGTGCGCGATCCGGATGGTGGCAAGTATCGACGCACGCGGCTGTTTGTTCTGACACTGGGCCGGAGTCGCAAGTCGGTTCGGCTGCTGGTCTTCCGTTCGAGTGCGCGGGTGTGGGCTGAGCTTCACGAGAAGGTATTTCGCCGGCTTGGCGGTGCGCCGCGGATCGTGGTTCTCGATAACCTTCGCGAGGGCGTGTTGTCCCCAGACTTCTACGATCCTGGCGTCAACCCCTTGTACCGCGATGTTCTGGCACATTACGGCGTGACAGCGCTGCCGTGCAAAGTGCGCGATCCGGATCGAAAAGGAAAGGTCGAGAGTGGCGTCAACCATGCGCAGATGACGCCGCTGAAGGGCAAGAAGTTCGAGAGCCTGGAAGAGGCGCAGGCGTATCTGGACCACTGGGAAGAGCGCTGGGCCGACACGCGCATCCACGGCCGGACCAAGCGGCAGGTAGCGGCGATGTTCGCCGAAGAGAAGCCCTTCTTGCAAACTCTGCCGGTGGAGCCGTTCCGCTATTACCAGTATGGCGAGCGCACGGTGCATATCGATGGTTGCGTAGAGGTTGACGCGGCTTACTACGGTGCGCCGCCGGGCTGGATCGGGCGGAAGGTCAACGTGCAGTGGGACGCGATGTTCGTGCGTCTGCTCGATCCCCGCACTGGTGAGTTGCTGCGCGAGCATCTGGGCGGCAAGCGTGGTGGGCATCGCATCCGCGATGCAGACCGCCCGCGTCGTACGCCGCCGCCGTTGCTTCAGCTGTTGGCTCGTGCGCACAAGGCAGGAGCCAATATCGGCGCGGTCTGCGACGCCATCCACGCTCGCCAGGGCGAACTCGGAATGCGTCGCATCCAGGGCGTTCTCCAACTGGTCAAGCAATATGGCAGCGTGGCTTCGGACGATGCCTGTGCGGCGGCGCTGGAACTGCGCGTCCCCGAGTATCGCTTCGTGCGCCGCTATCTGGAGCGCAGTCCGCAGGCTCCTCTCACCTTGCGGCAAGTCGATCCACTTATCCGCGAACTGACTCAGTATCGCGACCTGATCCAGCAACGCATCATCTTCGAGGAACCTCAACCATGAACCTGATCGAACTCAATCGTTCCCTGGTGCAACTGCGCGTGAGCGGTATGGCCGCAGTGATGGAAACGCGTCTTCTGCAAGCGCAGGCGGAAAACATGGCGCCCATCGACCTGATCTCCATCCTGGTCTCTGACGAACTTGCCTGTCGCAGCAAGCGACTTCTGGAGCGGCGCCACAAGCAGGCGCAGTTTCGTGACGCAAACAAGCTACTCGATAACTTCGACTTCCAGTTCAACCCGAAGATGAACCGCAGTCTTGTCTTCGACCTGGCCACCGCGAACTGGGTCGGAAAGCGCGAAGATGCCTTGTTCCTCGGCCCGCCTGGCAGCGGCAAAAGTCACTGCGCACAAGCCATCGGCCACGCCGTCATCCAGCAGGGCTACCGTGTTCTGTATCGCGAAGCCCACAGGCTGCTGGAGGACTTGGCCGACGCCACGCTCGATGGCAGACGCAAAGAACTGATGGAAGTGCTGACCACCGTGCCGCTGCTGATTATCGACGACCTGGGAATGCGCAAGTTGCCGCTGACCGCCGCCGAGGAACTGTTGGAGATCATCATGCGCCGCTACGAACGTGCGAGCACACTGCTGACCTCCAACCGCCCCGTAGACGACTGGGGAAAACTGCTGGGCGACAGCGCCGCTGTCACCGCCATGTTGGATCGCTTGCTGCACCACGGACACGTTCTAAAATGCGGCCCGCGCAGTTGGCGCACCAAAACCGGTGGTCCGGGAGAAAGCCAATGACAAAAACAACAACAACAGCAAAATCAAAAACGATAAGGATGCCGGGCAAAGAACGCCCGGCGGCGTCGCGACTCGGGATCCAAGGGCCTCCCACGCCGGAGCCTCACCCTAGGAATACTGGTAGAAACAGGAAACCCTCCGACAGCCTGCCCATCGGGCCAACCGCAGAGGGTCTCGATTACCGATTCCTTCGGAGCCAGCCCCGTGTCATCGGCCCTGGATCTCTCCGCAAGGCGCGACCCCGGCAGAGCGAGTACAACGCTACCACACAATCAAAGGATCTGAACATCAACGCGCCACTCCCCGCCTTGCAAAGCTACACGTCGGCAAGGTAAAACAATCACGTCTTCGGCCACTCTCTCTATGGCCGCTTTTAACCCGATCATGTATGGCCGGATTTAACCTGATCACCGAGGGTCGATCGCCACTCCGAATCCTGATCCTTGCAAGCCGGCGGGTACGGGTCCGCTGCGCAACTGGCTTGTGGGCTCGCTCTTTTTCATCGGGGGCGCAATGCTGTTGATGAGGGGGTTCAGCAGGTTGGAAGATTGGCTACTCGACGGGGCGGGAATCCTCGCGCCGTGCGTGGCACTGTTTCCGATGGAGTGGGGAGACCAGAAGGGGCCTTATCACCTTGCAATTGCCATTGGCTTTTTCGTGTGTATTGGCTTGACCGCGGTCGTTTGCTCCACCAAGACATTGAGTCAGTTGCCCGCAGACCTACCCAACCGTGACAAGCGGATAGCTTTCTACCGGCACTGGTATCGCTTCTTCGGAATCCTGATGATTGCCGCACCTGCCTCTGCGTTCATTTTCCTGGCTCATCAGCCGGTCAAGATGTTTGTGGTCGAGGCGGCTGGTGTCTGGGCGTTCGGTCTGTTTTGGATTTTCAAGACCTTTGAGCTCAGGACAAGCGATGTGGAAAAGAAGATCATGTGCGGCGAGATCGGCACCGAGAGAAATTCAACGTTCGATTGGAAGGAGACGAAACGTCAACCGGCGGTACCTGCACAAACTTAGTTGCTGGTTGCTCGTCGATAGTCGATAGCAGCTATCGAACGTCGAGTGCCATGCTCGGTCTGCAAAACGGTACAGAGCTCCTCAATATGGTATCGGTCTAGCGGCCAGCGACTATCCACCAGCAACTGTTCTTGGTGTTCCCGGGGAGACGAGCCCCCTCTCCCCGAACCTCACTATCCCACCATCCCCGGTTCAGGAAGTCGCCGCCGTCTTACGTGAGTGCGAATGCCGTCACCCGAGGTTCTGCCGGCAGCCAAAGCCGCGCCGCACAACAAAAATGCGGCGCCGCAATTTCGCATGTTTCTTTCGCACGCACTTTTACATTTGCCAGATTTTAGGATTGATTGAATGGAACTATGCTATGTAGATTACTACGTGGAGTCACTGTTCGCTGTTCACTCTGCTGGTCGAATTCTATTTCCTGCTGCCGCGCGTACCGCGTAACAGTCATGCCTTGTTGGGGGGCTTCGGCGTAATGAGATGGATGCCACCTGTGAGAATGCTAAACAGGTCCTTTATGGTTAGCGTCGATACGGCCTTGACTACCTTCCCCTTAAGCAGATCTCTGCCATGAGCGCGCGTCACGGCGTCGTATACATCGAAACGATCGCCCGCAACGTCACCGCGGTAAACGGAGCGGATCAGGTTCAGGACCTTCTGGAAAAGCTCTGACAACTGCTGCGAATTCAGCCCTCCGCATCCGATGTACGTCGCGTCCAATGTGTTTGGCGAGGCAAACAACGCCAGTCCGGGAAGGATGATGGATTCGGGGCGTTTGAACAGCTTGTCACGGATTTCGTAGCACAGGGAGCGATCAGGAATCCGCATACCATTGTCAATGGCGACATCCTGACCGGGATAGCCTGACAGCCATTTGACGGTTCGAAGAGCTTCCTGATCGGGGTCGGCGCTATCGCGCATTTTCATCTCGATCGCCGGGAGCTGGTTCGTCGAAATCAGCCGCCCTCCCCCCAGTGCAGGAGTCGGAATGGAGAAGTAGTTCTTGTCTGAGAAACGATCGTGCGGCATCACCCACTGCTCGAAAGTGAAGATATCGCAAGCTTCGCCCGACAAGGCATGCAGGGTTCGCCAAGCGTTCTGTACGTATGCAAGAAACCCCTTGTGCTCATCGGAAGCTAGCAGAAAGGCGTAGATTCGCCTCGGATTCGACTCGACCCGCTCTCCCCATTGGTAATTCCCGAAAGCGTCCTTGACGTCTTGGATTTCATTCATCTTGCGGTAAGCCTCTCGCACCCGGTGAGCCAGTATACCGAATCGGGAGACCGTGGAGCACGCACACCGGGTGCGCAATCTCCACTGTCCACTGAAGTAAGTGAACAGTGACCAGGGCACAGTGAACAGAGGAGCTGACCACAAGGTCCACTGATCACTCTCCACTGTCGTCGTTCACTGTTCACTTGGCACCGTCAGGAACAGGTAGTGTCCTTGGCCGGTCAAGCTGTCGCGCCTCTGGCGAAGGAAGTTGCCCAGGTCGTCGGCGGAGAACTGGCCAAGAGTGTTGCTGGAGCTTTTGCGGGCCCCCTTGTCGCAATTCTGTTCCGCGTCGTCGATGACACCAAAGCACGGATCAATAAAGTCTTGAGCGAACCGGAAATTACGGCCGCCCGCGAGGCGCAGCGATTCATAGAGCTTCAAGCGGATTCGCCCGCGGACACCGTATTGATGAACGAGAAGTTTGCCAGCGTCTCAGATGCTTTCGATAAAGTGTACACGCTTGCGCAGGGCGAGCGGGATGCTCCGGCCCGAAGGCTCTGGATCCGCATGACGCAAGGTCTGATCGCGCGGCGTCGCGGGGGAGTGCCCGTGGTACGCCTCTACTTCGAGGAATGCGCCGTTTTGCTCAGAGAGGACTACAAGGGGTTGGCGGAGCAAAATCAAGAAATCACGCAAAGGCTGAAACATTTTGAGCGGCTTCTGGACGATGCGGTCAAGCATCCGCCCCAAAAGGCAAGGGTGTTTAACCCGTCGGCAGGACCCATGAACGCCGCCGGAAGAGAAATGATGATGGAAATGAATCTTCAGATCGCGGAGGGCGAGGAAGATCGCAGGCGCCCCGTCCAACATAAAGAAAATGTCGATAGGCTACGCAGGAAATTGAATGCGGAACGGGACCACGCCAGCCTGCAAATAAACGAGATCTGTAAAATCGAGAACTTTATTGAAGTCGTGCGGCAGCTCGGCGCCTAGAACCAACCCTGGCGCTACCCTTGCCCGACGCTCCACCAGCCATGCCTCCAACAGAACGACGCAGCGCAACCTCTTGAAAGATCGGCGGAATGCCGGCATTTACAGGCGGAACTCACCGCATCTCCCACCGGCCAACCTCATCGCTCAAACCACCAGCGAAATCAGGCGAATTTCATGGGCGTTTTTTCCACCGCGTTTTCCCAACTGCGACCGGTTTATAATCCTTTCGAAATTCGCGGAGGGGGCATGAAGTGGAGCATTTTTTTTGCTGTCGCCATCGGTTTGCTGACGGTGCTTGGTGCCAGCCTGGCGGGTCAATTAGCCAGCACAAAACGGTGGCATAAGCGGTTTTTCTGGAGTTCTGCAGTTGTAATTGTTGTTCTGACCTATTTCCAGGCGCGCATGGCTAAGGAGCCGCCGACTCCCGCTGAAATTTCCGACGCCGTTTTGTCGAAGATACAAAGCAAAACCCCTCGAGGTTCCATAGCAAACCCCATCGCCGCCGAAATAGCAGATGAGGTCGCAAAGAACATTCTCCAGGCTCAGGCTATCGAAAATCAGCAAGTATGCGTTAGGGCGTTTGCCGCCGCAAAGCGGCTCAGAGACTTACAATCTGGAGCTGAAGCAAAATTAAAATTGGGCAGGACCGGAAGCGAGGCTTCGGCGGACAGGGCTGAGGGATTATACGAATACACCAACGATCAACTGAGGCAGATTTCCGGCGAGGTGATGTTCGTCTATGCCGACATGACGACGCGTATAAAGCTGTCTTCTGGAACGCCTCCCGCTGTGCCGATTCAAGCCCAGCAAATCTTATCGACGGGTTCTCTGGCTCCGCCTATCGTTTTGGTCGGAGGGTATTCTTATGATTACAGTTCGCTTTCCGATACAGCTGGTTTTCTTGAACTCTTAACTAGAAAAGTGTGCCCTTAGGATTGAGCTGCAGGAATTTCATGATCGCCTGGCCAACGCCGACAGAACGACGACGCGCAACCTTTTGAAACATTGACGGAATGCCGGCGTTCACAGGGTGAACTCATCGCGTCCTCCACCGGCGAACTAATCGCTTCGAGTTGGCGAAATTTGTTGCTTGGAACTGGCGAATCTCGTCGCTCAAGCGCCCATCGCTATCGGCTATTCCCTGCCCCCTAGCCCCATGTACCCTTTTAGGGTACAATTGACACCGAAATGGGTACAGCTAGTATTCTTTCCCGCACCCTATTCGGGCGGACCCGAGGGGCCGTGCTCTCGGTCTTGTACGGCCACGCGGACGAATCGTTCTATCTGCGCGAGCTTGCCCGCCGGACGGAGATCGCGCTCGGACCGGTACAACGCGAAATCCGGCAACTGGTTGATGCCGGCTTGGTGACCCGGAGGATCGCAGGCGGAAGAACGCTTTATACCGCCAATCATCGAAGTCCTGTGTACGGGGAAATCAAAAGGCTCGTGACCAAAACGGTCGGAATGCACGATGTTCTCCATGCCGCGCTCGATCCCCTGGGAGCCAAGATCAATCTCGCATTCGTATACGGCTCCGTGGCCGGGTCACGGGAGACAGAAAACAGCGACGTGGATCTGATGGTTGTCGGGAAGGTCGGTTTCGACACAATAGTCGAGACATTAGGCGACGCACAGAAAATCCTGAATCGAGAAATCAACCCGACCGTATACTCCGTAAGAGAGTTCGCGACGAAGGTGCGCGGGAATTTTCTGAAGACCGTGCTTGCCGACAAGAAACTGTTCATCATCGGGGATGAGAATGTCCTTAGAGAACTGGGTCAAGAATAGCTGGCTCGAACGACTCGCTACGGATGGCGCGGAGATCGCGCGCCTGTTAGGAATCGCCGATGCACGTCTTGAGGATTATCAGAAATCGGTTGCTGCGAAGCTGTCTTCCGACGTGCAGTTGAATCTGGCCTATGATGCGATTCGAAGCTCTGCGACGGCGGCCTTACGGGCCGCGGGATACCGCGTGGCAGAGGCGGCGGAGGCGAGCACTACCGGACGATCGAGACCCTGGAATTTTCGATTGACCCGGAGAGGAAAGTGATTTCTATACTCGATAAACTGCGCAAAAAACGAAATGTCGGTTCCTACGACGATTTCGGCCAGGTGTCGCAGGGGGAAGCGGACCTTTGCGGCACGATCGCCGTTCGCGTGCGGCGGGAAGCCAAAGAGTGGATTCGCAAGAACCATGCGACAAGCTGACTTAAGACGGTCGCGGAGTCCCACGTTGCTCACTCGATTGCCTGGCAAGCTTCATCGCTCGATTTGTAACAAACGCTCCGCGCCGCGAAGCCCGCCATGCGGTTGGAGCTGCATCGGCCCGACTGCATACTTGTGCGTAGCACCCAAAGTTAATGAGGATTGGGGGCTTGACTGTTGATACCCTGTTGGTCCCAACCTGCCCTGCACATAGGTCAATTCACCTTGTATGCCCACGGAATCTTGCTCGCTCTCGGTACCGTTGTAAGTTCAGTGACCTTCGTGAACCGTGCACAAACCCTTTCTCTCAACAAAAGAACGGCGCTCGTCATGATCCTTATTCTTATCCCCGTTGGACTTCTTGCGAGCCATTTGACCTATGCCATTTCTGAGGATCCAAGCTCGTTCCTCGAACTACAAGGAATCAGTTCGCTAGGAGGACTTCTCGCTTGTTTATTGGGGCTCGTTCTATTCACATTTCGAGATCGCGAGTCTCGATGGCGCTGGTTCGATGCTGCTGCGTATGCGGGAGTGGGCGGGGCGCTGATTGCTCGTCTGGGCTGCTTTCTGGCTCACGATCGAATCGGGTCGCCCACTTCTTTTTTGCTCTCTGTGAAGTGCTTTGAGGGTTCGTTTTACGATCTTGCCTTGCTCGAAATGATTTTTCTGGCGGTTTGTCTCGGACTAATCGTTTGGTTAACCCGGCAGGGATCCAGTCCTCTTGAAGGAATGATCTTTTCGATGGTCGCCGTTTCTTACGGGGCGTTGCGAGTAGCATTGGGTCAATTGAGCGAGGGAACCGAACGTTACGTTGGCCTGCTTCCTGAACAGTTTTGTGCCGTGATTCTCGTTGCAGCCGGAGCGTGCTGCTGGCTGTTGGCTAGACATCATGCGCGACATGCGTCCGCACCTTTATTCACAAAACATCGTTCCTGAGGGCGACTTGCTCAGTCGGTATTCTTGCTGCCCTCACTGCGCCACTGTGGCGGTGCAACCGTTACCTCGACCTGGGACCATGGCTCGGCCGGGTGTAGCCGCTCCATTTCGAGCGCCAATCGCACATCGGTCGCTTTGGCCGCTTTGAGCTTTGCGAAAGCGGCGGAGGCTCGCAGACGGAATCCGCCCGGGCGGTCAGCAGGATAGAGGCTTCCGTTGCCGAGAAGAATCCTGCGGCGCGCGGTACCCGCTGTTTCCCCGGGTCGGTAGGAGAAATAAACGCAGACCACGAACGGAGTGTTCGCCGGGTTAACAACGCGAGTAAAGCTGAGCCCCAGCACGGGCGGCGCGCTCGCGAGAGTATTCGGCGAAAGCGCGAACGAACCCTTCGTTTGGCTGTTGGTCAGCTCGACCGGCTCCGGTCGCACTTGGCTCGCGCTCGGATCAACCCGCTGCCCTTCGGTGCGGGCGCTGCCAGCCAAAAGCAAGGCCCCGGCCAGCAACCCGCCTACAATCACCGGAGTGCCAATACGACCCATACCAAACTCCCGATGAGCCCAATGACCCAATATCAGTACGATGCGTGCCCCGGTTCCCAGGTTCGCCCGGCCCCCGTGGACCCTAGAAGTGGGCCACGGCGAGTTCGATGCGACCAAGCTTGACAGCGCCGCTAACCGGCTCCCGCCGCTCGTGCGGCACGGGCACCAAGCTCACTTGCACCTGCGTCGGGAGCGAGCCCGCTTGGCTCAACTTCTGTAGCGTCGGCTTTACGTCCACCAGGAATCCAGTAAGCGGCAATGCCGGCGATCCAGCCTGCATCGCGCCACCCTTCATGCCTGATTCGTCGAAGAAGAAGGCGAAGCTGCCCGCGAAGTGAGGATCGTCAATGGATGTCTCCACCGTCACGTCGGGCTTATTGAGAAAGACCCGGATGTAAAAGTCGCGCTTGGGAGGCATCTGGACATCTCCCACGGTGAGAACGATACGAGTGTGCGGGCCACCCTGGAGAGCGCTCGCAATGGCCGCGGGCTCAAGGCTGAGAGTGGAGGTCGATACCTTGCCCACCTCCGCAGTAACCGCCCGCCGGACCTCCCAGCGTGGCCCGAACTCGAGTTTCGACGGAGCTCCGGCGCGCAGAAAGGCTTCGAGTTGCTTGCCTTGGAGTTTCTTCTGGCCACCCGGCATCCCGATCGAGCAGGGCTCGAACTGATAGGTAAGGAGGGGGTAAAGGACGGTTACGCCGGCCTCGACTGAAACCGGGCTGCCGTTTTCATCCACGAAGTCCGTAATGGAGAAGTTCACCCACGCCGGGTCGTTGGTATTGGCATTGTTCAGGTCGTTGTTCCAGTGCGCCCACATGCAATCGCACATGTTGTGATGCATGTAGAACACCGCATCGCGCGGCGAAAGGAATGTACCCATATCGCCGCCGACAAAGCCATGAATGCCGTTGTGCGGCGTCGCTTCGATCCCGCTCGTCGCATCGGGGCCCTGATGCAGGTCGGAAGTGGGGGGCGGGCCACTCGCAAAAAGATTGAAATTGGTCTCGCTCAGGATGCCTTGAAGCACGCTCGTGCCGATAATAGACGCCGGCGCTTGACTCGTTTGTGTAACGGCGCGATTGGAATCGAAGAGGGGGCTCGAGGTATCCCAGAACGGGTCGGGAATGGCGGGGTGCGTATTCCAATTCCAGTACGGCAAGGCGAAGCTCTGGTCGCCGGTCAGTTTCCGGCAGATGCGCTCGAGATACAGCAGATAGACGCGATGCCACGGCAGCCATAGCCAGTTCCGGTGGATGCATTTGTTGAAGTGGAGCTGGGCTTGGGCTTCCCAGCTTCGCGGGTCGCTCGAAGGCAAGGCTTTCATCGCTGCCACAGCGTTCTTATACGTTGTGATGACCGGATCCGAGGGATTGGCGTTCCAAAGCGTCTGGATATTCTTGCGCGTCGGCCTGTTTTGTATTTGTTGCTGACACGACTCGCAGCCGCCCGCCCAAAACGCCGCGCCTGCGAGGCTCAAAAGACCAGCATCCTTAAGGAAATCGCGTCGCGAAAATAAACTAAGGTCCTCCACAGCGGGTCCTCCTTTTCCAAAACTGGCTAGGGAATTGAGAATGAGAGATCACAATCCATCTCACTCCAGGAATGCTTTCCCCCACTTCACAGACATGGCGCCCAGCGTCTGTTCACTTAATAGTGCAATTTGTGGCCTGAACGTTTCAACAACCTCCTCGAAGGCACAGCGAATCGCCGAGCAGATGGCCAAGGGGCTGAACGCCAAGCTCGGGCCGTTGGTCTACGCGAGTAATCGGGCGCCAGCGGTGAGCAATTTCTCTGTCAACGCCAACAGGCCGTTGAATGGAAGAAGTCTTCAGGATCATCTGACGCCTCTCACCAGCGGGAAGGTTCCCGAGTTGGAACTTTATCCCCAGAAGGTAAAGAGTGAGGCCGCCGTCTATGCGGTCTTCGCGCTTGAGTAGCAGGGCAGGCCATGTTGCTTGGTTGATTGTGATGAGTGGACACGGACCGTCCGACGGAGCCGTTGTTCGACGAAGAAGAAGCCGGCGACCACGCCTTCTAGACCCGATGCGAGCGCGAAAAGCATCGAGACCGAGAGACCAACCTCGAACCTCGGCCGAATCTCCCGCTCTCGAGTGACAAGTGGCGGCGAGATTGATTCAGCCGCCGCCTCCCAGGATGAAAAAGGTGAGCTCAAAGGGATGTGCACTGCGCGGACGATAAGAGTTCAATCCTTATAGCGCCCACGCCCTTACAAAAATACTTTTTCGAGTCCGGCATCATTCTTCACGAAGGGATCACTTCGGTATTTAGGAAGAAATGACCCACATCATCTTCCCGATCAGTTCACGGGCGCACAGGCCAACTCGATCGGCAACCACCGCACCACGGAATACGCGCGGCATAGAACGAGCGCGCCTACGGAGTTGAACACAATCTCCAAAATGCTTGCGATCCGCGAAGCCCGTCGCCTGGACCACCGGCGAACTTCGTCGCTCAACCATGACCACATGCCCTCGCGCGGAACAGATTACACCGATATGTTTGAAAAACGCTCAAGGATGAGGGCCCAATCCGGACAAACCCTTCGCGCCGTGGCCGGCCACGCTCGTCGCTCTTGGGATCCGGTTTCCCACGGCGTCGCTCAATGCTCACCCACGATGACCACTTGCCGGTGCACGGAACAGACCCACCAGCGTCCGGTTCTGGTGGGCTCCTTTGTAAACACGGCCACTGCTATCGCCTATCGTTAGTGCCTCGTTGAGGGGCGAGGCACGTCAACGAGGATGTTCGGACCAACAGGAGGCGGGGAGGCCCACTCGCACATCGGAAGTGAGCTTCGGAATCGCAGTCTTCTGGGCCAGACAATACATTTTTTCTCTGGCTCCATTATCGAGGGTCCAACCTAACGCAATCTCGCGTAGGTTGCCGATGCTTTCCCCATCGCTGCCACATCCGACCTTAGCTGCATCATCAAGCGATTCTGCCAATGAGTATTCTTTGTATTCATCGTCATAGAGCTGGCATGACCACTCTGCCACGAGCCTCTGCTCATCCTCGCTGCACGTTTTTCCGTACACGCGCTGTATAACATCGACCTCTCCGGCAAGACCCACTGCGACCAAGTCTGGCTTGGTCAGGCCTCTCTTTTGATCAAGAGCCTTGAATAGGCGATCCCGACAGGTCGTAAATCTTGCATTCGAAGAGTTGTCCTCAACGCGCGTCTTCACTGAGTCGCGGGTCAGAGAGCCGCGAGCGTCTCTTGTCGTCAGCATGGCGTCTATTGGGCCAGCGATCTCGAGCGATCCCGACTTGAGAGGTAAATTCATTTGCAAGAATCCATCTTTATAGAAGCCGCAGTCACCGCAGGCAGAAAGGCCTTTCAGGAGCTCATCCCTTTTGAGCCCGGAGAGAGAAGGAATTGCGAACACACTGGCCGCATTCTTCTCCAGAGGATCATTTCTTAGAGTAATCACAATGATCTGCAGCCTGCTTTCGACGTCGAACAGTTGCTGCGCAACTGAATCCGGATCGCAGTCACGACTCGCTTTGCACGAGATCGCAAGGTCTCTTGCGCGGTTGAGCCATTGAAGCAATGCCACAAAGCCATCTGAGCCGGAGTTATCAAGATAGCCGCCATCCACGAGATGACCCCACAGGCGTCGCTCACGGCGGCTGGGATCCTTGCTATCCAGTACCCCGGTCTGAATCGTCGCGGGAGGACTCACATACGGAAACCGTGCACTGAGATGAATCGCTTGAGCTGTTGTGACGAAATCCAAGCCGCGTGCATTCGAAGCATCCCACGCGAGAAGATCCAGCGATTCCGAAGTAACGGCTCGGGTGTCCGTGTTGCTCACGACCGCCCTGAGTCCGGTTTCGACCACTGTGGAGTTGAACCAGGTGATGGGAATAAACGATTTGGAATGGTCTTCATAGTTGGTACTGAAGGGTCCGAGGAATGGTTTCGCCAAATCATCGGACCCCGTATCCGCTTTCCATTCGCTCGCGAGAAATTCTTCGAACGCTTGGTCGCGCGCCAAGAAGATCGGGCTATTACCAAAGACATAACGAAGCGGTTCTGTGGTGAATAGCGGGACCGCCAACGACTTGAGGAAATCGCGCGCAAAGAATCTATGCATCATCTCTGGGAGCTCACCGGGACTTCGCTTCTGAAGGTAGGCCGCATCAGCGAAGGTGGCGATTCCTAACGATCCACCAGAAACGCCCGAGAGTAGAAAAACGTGTTTACGAAAGTCCCCATTTGACTTGGCATCCAGTTCGGAGAGCACTGATGCCGCCCAATCGGCGGCCCTCAGTCCGCCTCCTTCCGCCGAGACTAGATAGAGCGGGATCGTTTGATGTTTCGGGCCACTGACGAACTGTTTGGCCCATTGCTTGAGTTGATCATTCGTGGCGCTGCGCAAGGCAGAGGGTCGATATGCCCCCATCCGCTCGGGATCAGCAGAAGAGGGCCTGTGTGGAAAGACGTTCGCATCATGATGCATGCCAAGGAGAGCCACGAAGAGCGGCACAACGACTGCGAGGCTGGGCATGCCACATGCTTTGGGCAAGGCTATGAAGAGGCAAGAAAGCGTTAGAGCCCATATGGGGATCAGAACGAGAACAGCTGTGGAGCTTGAAACATAAATCTTGTAATACGAGCAAATCCAAAGGACAAGGAGGCTTAGGATGGATGCCGATACCGCTGTGATGATGAGTCGACGTTGTGTAAGTCGTTGAGCCTGAGAGTTGTTCGAGACGAACTGGTTTCTTAACCAATGCAAAAACGGTACTAGCAGCAGTCCAACCAAAAGCGTCCAACAAAAGACCAAGATCGAATGCAGAAAAATTGCAATCAGGATCCCGGGAACGGCAGCGAGACTCAACGGCGCCGCGATGACCGAGAGCCTTGGGGAGATGCGGCTCCGACGATCCGCGGAAGCAGAAAAGAAGGAAGCACATGCGAGGAGTACGATGCACAGTAATAGGGGCAGATAAAGGTGTGTGAATCCGACCGCTTGAGAGGCTAGATGCAAAATTTCTATCCCCCGCTCCACACTGAGTATCCCGGCAATCAGCAACAGAGCAATCAGAACGAAGGCATTCAGCCAAATCAGCCGAGCCAAAAAACTAGCGAATATTCGCAAGAAAGCACGAAGTCTTTTCAATCGGACCACCCCTGATTTCGTTACCATTACCACATTTCAATGCGATTGAATCGGCCCTCCAAGCATCAATGAGTAGCCGCAACCAGCCGATAGATTAAAGAAACGCCCCAAACCCATAGAATAGGAATAGCAATCGGAGGTGCCTTGCATGCAAGAACGGCTGACCGGCAAGGGAGTGCTCACCAACGGCGACCAAAAGTGGAACGTCGATTATGACTTCATGATCACGACTTCGGTCATACGAAAACCCAGCCTTCCGGCAGTGCAAGGCCACAGCACGTCGATGGGTAGCGTATCGGCGACCGACGGCTCACTTCTCCCCGACGGGTACTACCAACTCACCGCGCAAGATAGCGAGTTCATTCGCGTAAAGAACAACGGGCTCGGCCAGTGGACGATTCTATCGCCCCTGTAGAGATGCCTGAGATTATCACGGCTTTCGGCGTTTAACGCTAGGGTGCGTGCTTTCGTCATCATTCGGATTGCCGGGCATCTTAAGCTGTTCGCATTTCCGCCCGTCCGGGTGAAGGTACCATGTGGTGGTCTCGAATTCTTTCTTCTTCTCATACGGCTTTTCGCAGATAGGGCACATTTTCTCAGGCATAGCCCAGGGATTCTAGCACAGCACGAGAGAAACAATTGCGTTTATCGCCGGCGCGCCAGTCCCTCTGCAGCTGGTCGCGCCGTACATCAAGAACGGCACGGTGCTATTCCCACGAACCTGGCGCGAGGAATTGCTCGGGCAGAACTTCAATCTCCGGGTTGAATTGCGCGACGACCTGTGCGATGGATTGACTACTTTGTTGGAGGGGCTGATGGACCAGGAGCTGGAGCTCCCGAAGTTTCAGTAGCTTGCGACTTGAAATGCTCCCTGACCCAATCCACCAATGGAGGGATTGCGAGAAGAAGAGCCAGGAGACCGAGAAAGAAGGAGATCAGACATATTTGAGCAGGTATCCGAATTAAGGGATCTCTTGCGCGCCAAATCCAACGCCACTCCGCAACAGTTCCGCCGGGCTCGAGCGTGAACTCATACTCTACATCCGGCTTAACATTCAATTCCCCGCGCCAAGTCGAATCAATGAAGATCAAGGGTTGGCCTTTTTCGCCGTCCTTGTACTCATATCCGCGAACTACCACATACCCAGACTTTCCATTTGCGGTTATCTTGCAAACGCATCCCCTCGAAATGTGGTCACCTTTTAAATTGAGCCGATGCTGGTGAGGTATGCGCACCATATCACGCCAAGCGTCATCGTCCGGGAGTCTCTTAACATTCAGTTTCATGGGAACGCCTCCGAGCAGGAAGTCATCAAGCAAGGGCTTGACAGTTACGGCTGTAGAGCTACCGAAGATCCACTGGATCGAGACATAAAATCACCTCGCAAACGCCATGATCTGGCGGAGCGCCGTCACCGGCACTTCACCGCCGCGCGGGCGGCTCGGTCGATCTTATCGAACCAGGTGTACCTAATCGAGAACTGCGTCTCAATGCCCTTGTCCGACGATGCGATGCCGAGGTGCAACTGATCTGTGGCCTTGCCTCTCACCTTCTCTTTGTGCTGCCAGCGCATATGATCCCTCCACAGTGCGGTAGACAGAGTCTCACACACTGTGGAGCGTCCGTCAGTCGGACTATCGGCTCCCGAGGCCGCGCAGCATCGCCGCTAGTGGGCCGAGTAGCATGATGTTGCACGGCGGATTGTACTCGCCGATCAGCTCTTCCTCGATCGCCTTCCGGCGCTCCGTCGTCGTTCCGAGCGTGTGATAGTACGACATGTAGAGCGTGAGTGTGCCGGCGTGGAGCTTCCATTGGCTGTACTTCTCATGCGCGAAACCGACGCGCTTACGCAGATCCTCGGTCTCACCGAAGTACAGCGGCTTGAAGGTCCGCGGCGTCCAGGCCGGGTCCATGACCATGATCGCGTACACCCCAGGCGTCGGAGCGATCAGGCCTGTCCCGAAAACACGCGGTTCGCTGAAGAGGTAATCGCCCCAACGGATCCCCGTCGCCTTGGGAGCGGGTGGTGGGGTGAGTCCAAACTGCTGGTACATGATGGCCTCCCATAATGGGAAATTGTGGTACTTGGCTGTCGATGATACTAGATGTTGTGGGCGAAGTAAAATCGAAACCATGCGCCTTTCGGTGCTTCCTGTGTATAACTATTTTAGTTTCAATCATAAATGATGAAGATAAATGTCTTCGACCATCTCGCAGGAAACACGGCGTGTACCACATCCTGACGAGGCCCCTTCATCCCGGAGCGCAGGGTAGCCGCTGATTCGATTCGCCAGTCTAATATCCCAGGAAACCGGTCAAAGTCATCGCGCGCGTCCGGCCGCGTTTATTGCTTTCCGTGGGCCGAATTCGTCGCTTCCCATGGGCAAAATCGTCGCCTGGCATTGGCCACCAGCGCGGTTGGCGCGCGCCAAAGGAGATGATGTTATGAGCGTCAGAACACAAGGAAAATGTCTCATCTCTGTCTTAGGCCACTAGCGCGCCTTCTGCGCCCCCATCTGCGGCCCGTCCCCACCCTATTTTCAAACTGCGCTGACGCTCACGAATGAGCAAACAAAAGCTTGGCTGAAGGCTCTGACTTGGCGCGACCCATACGTCTCGGTGCCTGACCAAGACAAGCTGGGTTCTACGGGCTACTGCCGGATTTCGCGCGGCAAGAAACAGTCAGCACGAAGTTGCACGGCCCATCTCTAGCTCACGATTTCAGATGAAGAATCGGAAACTCGGCTGCACAGAACCACCTTTCGGAATGCATTTTAAGATATCTCCAACCCGTCTTGCGGCTCGGAGCGTGATCGGCTCTCCGCCGTCGAATTGCGTATTGTTCCAATTTAGCTTTTGAGAGCGAAAGCATCTCCTTCGCAATTTGTTCAATCGACGCCTCCGAACGAGTAACAGATAGCTCTAAGGGACGCGGAACATACATGCCGGGATAGGTTTGAAAAAACTGGACGCTGCCCCTCAGGTATCCGTGGGGATGTGGTCGAGCATCCATGCGTGGCTGATGTTGTTGAAGCAGCCACGGATGTCGCCCTCAAGAACCCACTGTGCACTGTGCCTGTTGGCAAGCGCACAGAAGCATTGCTCGATGGCATCGGCGGTTGAGCGTTCCGGTCGAAAACCATAGGAGTTGGGATCGGCAATCGTCTCCGCGATTGGGAGCAGCGCGAGCAGGTAAAGTGCCTGCATCGAGCGATCCTTCATCGTGGGGATTCCAAGCGGGCCTGTTTCCCGCCCTGCAACGCCCGGCCCTCAAGCGCCAAAGCAATTCGGAAGGGGCCACAATTTCTTCTTCGTTCAAGTGCCCCCGCTTCAGGCGGCTTTATGGCAGAGCCGGTCGGAACCTGTCAATGCTCTCCGCTCACGCTGCGATGAACGCGCTCATGGACGCGCGGCATTGACAGAACCCTCCTCGCCTCTGCTGAGCCGCAAGAGCCATGAAGCGGGGGCACTCAAACAAAGAAATTTGGGTTGAGGCAGACGCCCTCCTTCAGAATCCGCCCCACGCGGGCAGCACAGGAGAGCACACACCATGCCTTACAGCAACCGAGCCGCTACCACCGCGCCGCACAACAAAAATGCGGCGCTCCGCAACCCGAGCGAATCACCCTACCAGCAGCGCACCAACCAGAAAGACAACCCCACGCAGCAACTCATCAAGCAGGCTGTGGACCATCTGATCCAGCAGCTTGAGGCGGGCAAGAGTGAGACCTTGACCGCGTATCTGGCCGCGATGGCCCGGTTCCGCTCCTACAGCTTTGCCAACATTTTATCCATCGTTCGCACCCGTCCCGACGCTACGCGCGTAGCGGGCATTCGCACATGGAACGAGTTGGGCCGTTACGTGAAGCGGGGCGAGAGGGGTATTCCTATTCTCGCGCCCATGGTCGGACACCGGCGCAGGAAGGAGGAAGCCGACCAGAGCGGCAGTGCGGACGGCAACGCGAGACCGCAGCCGGTTTTGATCGGATTCCGCGTTGTGCATGTTTTCGATGTGGAGCAAACGACTGGCCAAGACCTTCCCCAGTTCGAGCACAGCATCTCGGGCGTTGTGGGCGGGCACCGCGACCGGCTGATCGATTTTCTGGCGCAGCAGAATATCGCGCTCGAATACAACGAGAAGATCGCGCCCGCGCTTGGCGTCAGCTACGGCGGCAAGATTGCCATTCTGCCCGGCCAGTCGCCAGCCGAGGACCTCGTTTGTCTGGTTCATGAAACGGCGCACGAACTGTTGCACAAATCCGACCGCCGCACCATGACCACCGCCACTGTGCGCGAGACGGAGGCCGAGGCCGTCGCCTTCATCGTAGGGCAGGCCATCGGCCTTGAGATGGGCCGGGCTTCGAGTGACTACATCCAGATGTACGCGGGCAATGCGGCGCTTCTGGCCGAAAGCCTTGAAGTTATCCAGCGCACTTCCGCCGTGATCCTTGACGCAATGATTGCGGAGGAATCTGTCTCGCAGGATGCGTCTGCGACTCCTGCGCAGGCCGTCGCGGAGGTGGCGTAATGCAGGCCCTTCTTCGCATCCTTGAGCGGGCCGGTGGATACCGGCCCACGCTCTACCTCAAAATCGAGAATCCACCGTACATGACCCTTGTCATCGAGGCAACGCCGGAGCCGGGGCCACTGAACCTCCCTTCGATTTCCGTTGCCCACTACGGCGAACAGAACGGCGACCTGATGCGCGATCCGGAGATGTGCTTCGAGTTGTCGAAGCCGCCGTTGTGCAACCTTGAGCTTTCGGTGTGGTACTACCGCAACGATTACATGGGCGTGGAGCAGTATTCCCGCTTTCGGGACGAGAGCAATTACGTTTTCGTGCCCGACCTGTACGAGCAGCACGAGAAGTTTGCGGAACTGTGGGACAGCAATCTCCGCGCTCAGCATTTTCTCGAAGTCTTCAAGGACAAGTCGATTCGCGGCTAGTCCGCTCCCTGCGGAGCGGAACCAGTTGGAAGTGTCTCCGCTCCGTGCGCCTTCAGCCTTCCACCGCTCGAAAGGAGCATATTCAAATGGAAACGACCGTTATCAATGCCACCGAGTACCGCGACCTTCCACTCTCTCAACTCAACGAATCGAAGACAAATCCCCGCCACGTGTTTGATGAAACCGCGCTTAAAGAACTGGCAGCATCGATTCGCACTCAGGGCGTGCTCTCGCCGCTTTTGGTTCGCCCTCTCACCGAGAACGGTTTTGAGATCGTGGCCGGGGCGCGGCGTTACCGCGCCGCGCGGATGGCCGAGGTTGCTACCGTGCCTGTCCGGATCGTCAACCTTTCCGACGCCGAAGTTTTGATCGCACAGCTCGTCGAGAATCTAATTCGCGCCGAGGTTCATCCGATGGAGGAGGCTGAAGGGTTCGCTGCGATTTTGCGTCTCGACGAACCCAAGTACAGTATTGAGCAGCTTGCCGCCCGCGTGGGCAAGACGCCTGCATATTGCGCATCTCGCCTTAAATTGACTGACCTTGCACCCGCCGTGGTGGAAGCGTTCTATGCCAACGAGATCGGCGTGGGCCATGCATTGCTCTTGGCGAAACTGCCCGCCGACCAGCAGCAAGTGGCGCTTTCGGCCTGTTTCAAGGAAGTCTATAACGGCACGGACAAGCCCGCGCGAATTCTGCTGCCTGTCCGTAGTCTGCAGTTCTGGATTGAGTCGAACGTGTTGCTCGTCCTGAAAGACGCGCCTTTCGACAAGCGCGACTCGCAGTTGGTTCCGGTGGCGGGCAGTTGCGCCGACTGTGCGAAACGGACGGGACACAATAAGCTCCTGTTCGGTGACGACCTCGGTAGACAGGGCGACCGGTGCGTTGATCCGAGATGTTACCAATCGAAAATCGCGGCGCACGTGGCAAAGACCGTCGCAGCCAAGCCGCAGCTTGTGCAGATCAGCACCGCCTACGGGACGCAGAAGGAAGGCAGTCCGGTTCTGCCGCGCAACAAGTACATCGCCATCCGCGACGATAAGCCGAAGTCTAATGATGAGGCCAAGCGCGCGGAGTTCAAGGTGTGCAAGTTCGCCACGGACGCGATCGTCACCGAGGGCAGCGACGTGGGCACCGTTCACAAGGTCTGCGCCGATCCCGCCTGCTCCATCCATCACCCGAAGAAGGAGCAGCCGAAGGCCGATGCTTCTTTCAAGGCGCAGCAGGAGAAAGAACGCCGCGAGGCCGCGATTGCCAATGTCACCGGCATCCGCATCCTTGAGGCCATCACCGCAGCCGTCCCTGTGCGGCTGATGAAACGCGACCTGCTGTTTGTGGTCGAGCGGCTGGCGGCTCTGTTGGACGAGAACCGTCTCGCCGTCATTGCCCGTCAGTACGGCATCAAGCAGGCAAAAGAAAACGAGTCCATCGGCAAGCTGTTTGCCGCGTACCTGCGGCGCACTGAGGAGAGCATACTCGGCGGCCTGTTGGTACAGATCACGATCCTCCACGCCGCGACGCGGCAAAACTCAAGGCAGGTGCTTCTTGACGCGGCCACGGCGTACAAGGTCGATACCAACGCCATCGCCCTCAAGGTGAAACAGGAGTTCGCTGCGAGGGAAAAGACAAGAGATGGAAAGAGGGCACCGACGAAGGCGGTTTCCGCGAAGTTGAAGAAGACCGCTTAGCTGTAATTCAGACACAGGTGGGGTCTGCCGCAAGGCAGGCCCCATTTTGTGTCTCTACTTCCTAGTAGTTCTTTGCGCTCTTTTTGGTTGCTGCCCAACGTTTGAGTTGCGCCTGCCGAATCCTCTCCCGCGCCTCGGCGCTCATCTTTCGCCGCTTTGCCTTCTCCGGCGCAGCCGTAGCCGTAGCATTGACGGGCCGTCCTGGGCCCCGCTTCACGGGCGCACCCGAGGCCATCAATAGCGCCTTGGCCTGCTGTAGCCGAAGTATCTCTGCATCTATCTCCGCAAGGATGTTTTCGAGCAAGATTCCTCCACTCTCATCAGTTCTATCAGATCGCCCGTCTTCCAGCCCTCGTCGCTAAGGGTATTTACTCCGATCGCGCGGCGGAAGGGAGTTTCCCAACCATTCACGGTACGCTATTTCGGAACTTAGCTGCTCACTGCCTTTCCGTTCCACTGCGGTCTCATCGAATGAGAAGGGTCTCCCCCCTGCCCGCTACTTTCGCCACGAGGCGTTCGGCAAGTAGGTACATAATGGGCACGGCATGAAAGCCGGGAACGGCCGCCGTAGAGGAGATATGTCAGGGCAACGATTCAAAAAGATCTTTCGTGCGGACGGAGAGCGCCCGCGCCAGCTTCACAATATTTTCCAAGCCTACGTTTCGTTCGCCCCGTTCTACGCCACCGATGTAATTGCGATGGAGGTCCGCCCGTTCGGCCAGATCTTCTTGCGAGTAGCCGCGCTCTTCCCGCAGAGCGCGTATCGCAATTCCAAACAGCGATTTGGTCGAGGCCTTGGGCACATTCCCATGGTTCGGCTGTGACCACTATGAGTCTACACACGATGAGTGTGATATTCTTTCGGCACGGAGGCCGCCCCATGATCGAATGCAAAGATCTCGCCAACAAAACCATTCATCTCTTCACCATCTTTGAGGACGGCCATTATGGCCCTGACATTCAGATTGAGTTTACCGATGGCACTCGGTTTTCCGCGTGCCTCAAGACCGCCGTCTCAATAGAAGCCACCTATTCGCGGGACCAAGGCGGACAGCCTCACCTACTCCGGGATTACAGCAGTCCTGCCGTTCCTCTAAACCTCTGAAAACTTGAACTCCTTCAGATGCAGGGAGGAAGTCTCCTCCCTTGCTGGGACCGCTTTGCTTCCTCCGCAACGCCGACCATCATAGTAATGCCGTTGTTTTCATATTTGTCTAGAACCGCCCGATGACTGCGAAGTTTCGAGAGATCGCCAGAGCAGCTTGATTTGCCCTGAAAGCTTCGGATGACGTTCCCCCTTCCTGCAACATTCCCCTTGACTGCCTGCGGCCCTTCATCTATATCTCTTGAACAAAGCTCACGTTAAACGGGATTCTTGGTCAGAATGCGCGGGCGCGTTCTATAAGTTTGCGGGCATGTTCCATCTAGCATGGTACCGCCAGCCAGTTGCGCAGTCACCGTGATAGTGCAATTTGCAACCGTGGCAGTTAGATGGAGCCAGGTGTTTGTTGGGACGCCACCCGGAATGCTTGCACTGGAGAGGGAAGTGTATCCGTACGCTTCATTTCCCAGTACGACGATTCCGCCGGTGTCCGCGCCAACGTTAGAAAGCAGTATTTTCGGTTAGGATCGGGCCTACTTAGCGATCGCGGATGATTGCAGTGCGACCGGACCGAGAAGACCTGATTCGAGAAGCGTGTCGTCTGGATGGAAGGGATTTCCTGTAATCCAGGTGAGGCGCTGGCCCTCTGGAAGGCTACTGTCGCCGATGAGTCGGTTTGTCCAGAGGTTGGCGACGATCACCTCCAGCGAATTGCCAGTCTCTCGCAAAAGACCAGAGGGAATCGTGATTCGCCACGGCTCGCACCACACCACGCCGAGGTCGCGATCATTGATCTTGATCGCAGCGATGTTAGCGACGCGGCCCAGCGAGAGGAAGTAGTTGGTCCCCGGGTTCAGCTGATCGCAGTCAAAGGAGGTCCTATAGGCTACTTTACCGGAATAGTAGCGGATTCCTGGCTCGGGACGCTTGCTCCAGTCCTCGAGTCGCGGGAAGACGATCCGTTCAGGGCCGCCCCATTTCGGATCGAAGTGGAGTTCCCAGGGCGAGGTAATCGTTGCGACGGTCTCGTAGCTCGGAAAGTTTGGACCACGCTCGGTCGGATCCGACGATGCGCGTTTGCGAAAGAAGACGAAGCCGCTCTCGAACGGCTCAAGGCGAATGGGTATTTCGGTGCGCCCGTTAATCGCAGAGAAAACTGGCAGATCGCGGACCTTCCCGGTGATGGCGTCCCACCACTCCGGCTGACGGCCAGTTACGCGGAAACGGCAGATGGCGGTCTTCGCTGTTGCTTCACCATTGGCGATGAAATAGAAGTCATCCATGCCATCAATGCGATGGATGTAACGGAAGGGTTCGTTGGACTCAAAGTCGGACTGGACGCCCATCTGAAGTAGCAATTCTTCCGTGAACGCGTAGCTCGGGTAGATGTCAGCTCGCTCTATGGATGCGTCATTCAAATTCCATGGGGACATGTCGTACGGCCCCAGTTCTCTTGCCGGTAACTGCGAGCCTCCTTCGCTGGACGACCATGTCCAACTCTGATCGGTTGCGATACCGGTATGACTTCCGTTACGGAAGTCAATGGCCATTGAGGCGATCAGACCGGACTGACCGACGTTCCTCTCGACCGATACGGTGAAGCGGTTGCTACCGGAACGCAGCGAACTCGAGATGTCGACCCGGCGCACGCGCTGGGCCCCCTCCTCGGCGCGGCCGCTCAAAATGAAGCGACCGTTCAACGAAAGACTGTAGCCACGATCTGCGGTGATCGTTACGACGGCTGTTTCCACTCTGCGAAGTTCATCTACTGAAAACTCCCGAGTGAAAAACAAGCTTCTGATCTCCGAAGGAGAGCTATCCCCGCTCGCACCCCAGATCCACTTGGCCGACGCGAGAGGATTCGCGGAAGCTGTGAGAGCCGCCCCTGTATCCAGGACGACGCGACCTCGGCCGACCCGGTATTCGGCTTGCACCAAAGGCTGTGGCCATAGCCGTGCGGCCAATTCGCGTACCTTGTGATCGCAATCGGGATAGTTCGCCAGACTGGGTGATTTCTGGGGTGGTGCTCCCAAGACGGTCGCGCCCGCTTCGGCCAACGCGACGATTTTGCTAAGCAGGCGCGGAGTCATGGTTTGCATTCGCGGCAGAACCAGCAACCGGTAGCTCATGCCGTCGGGAAACACGATGCAGCCGTCATTCACCCAAGCACGTGCGATCAGTGTTTCCGGCGCGCATCCGTCGAAATTAAAACCCCTGCGGTCAGCGAAGGGACCGGGCCGAAATGCAGAGCGCGGAGCGGCGTAGAACCTGCTGACAGCGTGTGAGGTAAAGGTGGTATGCGGAAACAAAATCCCACCACGTCTGGGTGCGCTCCCAATGCACGCCGTAGCCCCCGCCTACGCCCATGGTCATTCCAGGAAAACGGTCAAGCCAGGGCTGCGCCTGATACCGATGGATGACAAACTTGTTGATTCCCTGGCAAAAGGCCCAGTCGCCTTGCTCTTTCATCGATGCAGGGTGCTGGTGGCCTCGCTCTTCCGTCACGGCTGTAAAAGCTTCGGAACCGATGACCTTGTGGCCTCGCGAGTGGCCGACTGAGGCGGCTTCTGCGAGGCTAAAGGCCGTCAATGGAGCACCCCTCGTTTGCGACCAGAACTCGCCCATAGGTACGTCCGCCGTGGCTCCGAGGTCCAGATCTGCTGAAGGATTCAAGTCGTACGGCTCCAGTTCTAGGAATAGTCCGTATTGCTGGCCGCGCTCACGCAGTCTCTGTGCTTGGTTTTCGCAGACGAGTTCACTGGCGGTCTGACGCACATCCCAGAGAAAGCGCTCGGAGACTTCGGATGAATCCACGACATGTCCAGCGAATGTGGGTAACATGGGAACTGGGTCGTAACCGCGTCGGCGTTTGAACTCCAACTCAAAGTGCGCAGACCAGTTTTGAGAGCTCATCTCCCAGCTATCGAAATGCAGCGCGACCAGGCCTCGCCCGATATGCTGCGGAGCGCGAGTCCTTTTCAGCAGTGGAGAGATGAAAGCATCGAAGTGGGCATCCATGGCGGCTGCATCGAACTTATCTGATTCGAGTCCAAGCCCTGGTTTGGGCGCCGGCCGCGTCGTCTGGCCGGTGATCGTGCGGCCAAAGCGCATGATGGTCCATTGACCCGGTGGCACCCTCCAAGTGAGAGTGCCATCAGATGCGAGCTTGGTGGAAAGGTTCACTATCGCAGCTGAAGCAACGCAGCGTTCCGCAGGTACATCCGCATAGCTGGCATCGCTGCGAAGGAAGGGGCGTACCCAAGGTCCCTTGGTGAAGGGACCAGGAATTTGTGAGGAGTAGGAACCTCTGGTGTAGAGCGCCTTCTCATCGATATCAGCGATAGAAGCCGCTGCGGTCGGAGTAGGGAAGGCAAGCACAAATTCATCGCTGTAGAACTTTTTCCAGGCCTCGAGAAGCTCGGGCGACAGGGATTCCAACCCGAAAAAGGGCGTGCGCGGAGAGGGCTGAGACAATACTCCGTGAAAATCGGCAGGCCCTTGTACAAGCGTCTTGCTGGCGACGAGATGCTGCATGGAACGATCCGAACTGACCCACGGACCACCGGCGCCACACCAGCCGGGGCCAGCGCCAAGAGCGATCTGCAGTCCGAGCCGGTCAGCGGTTTCAAATGCGTGGCCAAGCAACTCTTGCCACTGCTCGCTCATGAACTCTACAGGCCCTGGCTTGATCCCGATGCCAACTTCCAGAAAGATTGCGCCCCCAATGCCGGCACGCTTCATCGCGACGAGATCTGCCTCCATCCCCTCGCGTGTCAGGTTGCCATCCATGAAGTACCAATAGACCCACGGACGAGCGTCGTCACGGGGAGCGAAGAAGTCGATCATGGCTGGGTCCGGCAGGACCCTATCGAGAGCCATCGC
>Ga0207104_1058_pt1 | contig 26187 bp, 20 predicted proteins | sample Alteio_BWMinHeat_79_FD_153538 | JGI IMG/M metagenome (GOLD analysis project Ga0207104, IMG submission 153538) | Enriched cells from forest soil in Barre Woods Harvard Forest LTER site, Petersham, Massachusetts, United States -... | ecosystem: Environmental > Terrestrial > Soil > Temperate forest >...
GCAACATGGCGAAGTTTTCGTTACGGAAGATGGCGCCGAAACTGATCTGGATTTGGGTCATTACGAAAGATTTACTGATGTTGACGCTAAAAAATCGGACAATGTCACCGCCGGTCAAATTTACCAAACCCTTATAAACAAAGAGCGCAAAGGCGATTATCTTGGCGGAACGGTGCAAGTTATTCCGCATGTTACCGATTTAATTAAAAATTTCATTTTACATGATTTGGAAGATATCGATTTTGCCTTGTGCGAAATCGGCGGAACCGTTGGTGATATTGAGGCGCTGCCATTTTTTGAAGCGATCCGTCAATTAGGTTTTGAATTGGGCAACGATCAATGTGCTTTCCTACATTTAACGCTTTTGCCTTACATTTCTTTCGCTGACGAAATTAAAACCAAACCAACGCAACATTCCGTCAAAGAATTACGATCAATCGGCATTCAACCTAGTGTTTTGCTCTGTCGAACTGAAAAAGATATCGATCAAAAAGTCATCGATAAAATTGCACAAATGTGTTCAGTGAAATCGGAAAATGTAATTCCGGCGCCAAACGCCAGCAGCATTTACGGCGTTCCGGAAATTTATCATAAAATGGGTTTGGATAGGCAAATTCTGAAATTCTTCAACATCAAAGAAGGTAAGCTGGATCTGACCAAATGGCAAAATATCACGAATGCGATTGAAGAAATTAATAATGAAATCAACATCGCCGTCGTCGGAAAATATACCGATTACAAAGATTCCTACAAATCGCTTTTGGAAGCCATCGATCACGCCGCTATTCACTTGAAACGCAAAGCCAATATCAGATGGATTAACGCTAGAAAATCCAACAAAGATATTTTGCTCGATTTGAAAAATATCGATGCGATCCTTGTTCCTGGTGCTTTCGGCGAAGATGGCTCGGAAGGAAAAATCAAAATGATCGAATATGCGCGTGTCAATAAAATCCCATATTTCGGCATTTGTTACGGAATGCAAATGGCCGTTATCGAATTCGCCCGCAATGTCTTGAACATTGCTGACGCTACTTCCAGCGAGTTAAGCAAAAAAGGTACCAAAGTTGTTGGCTTGATGAATGAATGGTTGAAAGAAGATACTAAAATCAAAAAAAGCACCAATTTAGGTGGCACGATGCGCTTGGGTTCTTACCCGTGCGAGTTGAAGAAAAACAGCTTGGCGCACCAAATCTACGGCAAAACCAATATTAATGAGCGCCATAGGCATCGTTACGAAGTTAATATTAATTTCAAAGATAATTTGGAAAAAGCTGGCCTGACCTTCTCCGGAATGTCGCCGGACGGAAAATTGCCGGAAATTATTGAAATTAAAGATCATCCATTTTTTATCGCTGTGCAATTCCATCCGGAGCTTAAATCCAGACCATTTGCGCCGCATCCAATTTTTGTTTCATTCATCAAAGCTGCAATTAAATGAATTTCGTAAAAATAATCTGCACAATTTTACTGTTAAACTGCTTGAGTAATTGCGGTTTTCAGGCGATTTACAAAGAACATCCGAGCGACAGTGAAATCAATTATGACGATCGTTTGGCCACGATTGATATTTCGAAGAAACGCAAAAGAATCGATCAAAAATTGCGCGATAATTTGGAAACAGTGCTAAATCCGAATAATATTCAAACCGAAAAAAAATATTTGTTAAATATTGATTTGGACAAAACTATCGCCGGAACCTTGATTAATCCAACTGGATCGGTGGGCAGGAATAAAATAACTCTGACTGGTAACTATACATTAACCAGAATTTCTGATAATAAAATAATTTCAACTGGAACCGCCACAGCTAAGGACGACTTTAACGTTGAGTCGAAAAGATTTGCGAATTATATAACTGAAGAAGAAATGGAATTGAATCTGACGAAATTAATCGCCGAAAATATTAGAAATTCCTTGATTAATGATTTGATTCTGGAAGTAAAATAATATAGCTCCAATTAATTCAAGCTCACGCTAACCGCAGCTCTTTGATCTTCTTTGCGTTTGAGATTGGCTAAAGAAAATTGCTCCAATTTCGCATAATTACGCACTTGATTGAAGGCAATATTGACATCTTGTTGCAAATATTTGCTCGATAAAAATCTCAAACGATCCGGACGAGTCAAATAACACCATTCAACATTTAAAAGTTTCAATTCAGATTCATCATCATGAATTTGCGCCTGAATTGCATCAACTTTATCTTGCAAATTATCAACTTGAAATTGCACGAAAAATAGCAGGCAAACACTGGCCATAACGGCCAAACTCAACATTAAATTATTGAGATAATATCTTCTAATATTGGCAATTTGCGTTTGCACAATTTTAACCGCAAATTCTTGTTTTTTCTTTTCTTCCAAATATTCAAAAAGCGTAGATTCTTCACTCAATTGGATATTTTTGTTAATTTTTATCATATTAATTCCTAATTGCCACGCGCAATCTCGACGAGCGAGATCTGATATTATTTTCAATTTCCGTTTCTGAAGGCATAATCGCCTTATTTACCGGCACGGAAAGCCTGTATTTCTTGTTTTCATTCAACAAATTGACCGGATCATAACGCGAAGTGCTTCTGTCGTTATAACCGCTATTTTCGCGGAAAAATCTTTTGACATAAGAATCTTCAAGCGAATGGAAAGACACGACCAGCAAGCGTCCACCGCTTTTCAGAACATCCAAAACATCATCCAAAACCAAACGCAATTCGCCTAATTCGTCATTAACAAAAATACGAATGGCCTGAAAAGTTTTCGTCGCCGGATCAATTTTTTTTGGATTATATTTTCCATAAACGCCACGAACGATTTGAGCCAATTCCAGAGCGGTTACAATCTCTTTTTCCTCTCTTTTTTCTACGATTTTTTTAGCAATTAAACGGCTTTTATTTTCTTCGCCAAAATCTCTGATGATCCGCGCCAATTCTTTTTCCGACTCGTAATTCACAACTTCAAACGCGCTAATTCCTTTGGAACGATCCATTCTCATATCCAATTTCGCATTGGAATTAAATGAGAAGCCGCGATCTTCCTGATCGAGCTGCATTGAAGAAACGCCCAAATCTAAAACAACGCCATCAACTTTTTCGATATTGCGCTCTTTTAGAGAATTTTTGAGATTGGAGAATTTTTCATTAATAAAATGGAAGTGATTCGGGAATTTTTCAGCGAAACCATCAGCAAATTTTTTGACTGATTCATCACGATCAAAAGCATATAAATTACAATTAGCTTTTTTGAGGATGGCGCCAGAATATCCGCCTGCTCCGAAGGTGCAATCGACATAAGTTTCATTATCTTTAACTTGAAGATTTTCCATAACTTCACTCAATAAAACTGGTTTATGAAAATTGTAATTTTCCAATTTATTAATATTTAATTTTGTTAATGCTAATTTAGATGAACGCCGGATGAAGAAAATCAAAGCCTCCCAACTTTTTTTACGATTTTCTTCACCTTAGCAGCTCTCCTTTATTCTTTGACCAGTGGTTTGGTTAACCTCAAGCTGGCTCTATCTTCTCTGGCTTTTTCTTTAGCCTTTTTCATGTAATCAAGGAAACTTTCCGGTTTCCAAATTTCAAAAGTTTTGCCTTTACCGACGAATGTTGCACCGTCTTTTAAATTGGCGAATTCGATTAAAGAATCTGGCAAAACCACCCTGCCATCAGCATCAAAAGGCAATTGTACCGATCCGCCCAAAATAGAAGTTGCGAACGCATCTCTAGTTTCAGAAAATGGATCTAATTCATCGATAGAATCGCTTAATTGGCGGATTCGGCCGATATCGCAGCCTTCGATTGATTGATTGACAAATGATTCATAAACAATAACTCCCAAATAATCTTGATCGCTAACAGCTTGGCGAAACTGCGCTGGCACTGAAACCCTGCCCTTTTTGTCTATTTTGTTTGTAAAGTTCGATAAAAATAACGCCATATTCGATTAGTTATTTCATAATTTTCATGGTATAAGATGGAAAATTATGGTTTTTAATGGGACTACATGGGATTATGAGTCTTTTTTGAAGAAAAGTCAAGAATTTTTATGCAGTGATTCAATAAAAATCATGGAAATTTTGGGAGAAAATTATAAACAGCAAAGCCTTGTTGATAAAGGACTCAGCGCGTTTTATTTAGGTTTTTTTGAATTAAGGATTTGGAAAATTTAGAAATTCTTTAAAAATTTAAGAAAATTCTAAAAATTTTGGAAAATATTCGGAAAAAAACTACGAATTACAAAAACTGTTCGCGAATTATGCGTTCTTCTAGGGAATGATCTGGATCGAATAAAATTTTGAAATCCTCGCTTTTATCAACCATAACTTCTACAGTCACCACATCTCGAACCTCGAAATAATCAGCAGTAGCGCTGACTGGTCTTTTTTGGTGATTGATAATCTCAAATTTAATATTGGTTTTGTCTGGAAGCAAAGCGCCGCGCCAGTTTTTCGGGCGAAATGGGCTGATTGGAGTGATAGTTAAAGAATCCGAACCGAACGGAATAATCGGCCCGCCGATTGCAGAATTATAAGCAGTACTTCCAGCTGGAGTCGCAACCAGAACGCCATCAGCCGCCAAATTTTCGATTCTAACTTTACCATTAATTTCGATTTTAATTTTCGCCGTTTGATAGGTTTGGCGCAACAAAGAAACATCGTTAATGGCAAAATATTGATGTTTTTTGCCATTAATATCAGTCGCAATCATTGTGAGCGGATGCAGAATTTCCAACTTGGCTTTATTAATCGATTCCATCAAATCATCGCTCCAAGAATTCATCAAAAAACCAACCGTTCCATAATTAATTCCGTAAATCGGCACATTTAAATCCTGATATTCATGCAACGAATGCAGCATCAAACCGTCGCCACCAAGTGCAATTATTAGATCTGGCTTAATTTTAGAATTTCCTTGGCAATCAATAAAATTATATTTCGCGATCAGCCTTTCTTTTTCCACGACCGCCTTGGATTCTTTACTAGCAATGATTCCGATATTTTTATACTTCATTTCTTCTAAAAATTTAATTAAAAATTCAAAACAAACTATATTTTACGAGTGAGTTCGTATAAAGCGATGGCTGCAGCGTTGGACGCGTTCAGGCTTTCAACTTTGCTCGAAGTTGGAATTCGCAGTAACAAATCGCAATTTTTCTTCACTAATTGCCGAATTCCGTCGCCTTCGCTGCCTACAACTAAACAAATTTTTTCGTAATTGCGGATTTCGCTAAAATTATTGGTTCCATAGCCGTCAAGCCCGATAATCCAATAGCCGTGCGTTTTCAACTTTTCGATAAAATAATTGATATTGCCGGCTAAAATTAAATCAACATTTTCGATAACGCCCGACGAGCTTTTGCAAATTGTGGCATTTTCGCCGTGAAAATGCTGTTTGCTCAAAATAATTTTGGTCACATCAAACGCCGCTGCGCTGCGAATTATGGCGCCGATATTATGCGGATCGGTTAATTGATCCAAAATCAAAATATGGCCGAAATCATTGTTTTTAATTTGGGCAAAAAAATCATTATCGGAAGCGAAATTAAGCGTTGAACATAGAACTGCAAAGCCTTGATGCGTAACTTTTCCCGGAAAATTCAACGCAATTTCTTCGTTATTTACCACCGCAATCAGCTTGCGATCAATCTCCAACTTATTTTCTTTGATAAATTCTTCTAACTCTTTTTGATGAGCTGGAATTACCAAAATCTTAAAAATCTTGCGTTTTTTATTGAGCAAAACCGCTTTCACTGGATGTTTGCCGTAAATCCAAATTTGGTTCGGCTCTAACTTTGGCGCTAGCTTTGGCGCTAAATTCTTCGCAGAATGAGATGATTTGTGAAATTTTTTCTTAGCAAATGACATGGAATTAAATCAAAATTTTTACTTCCGCATGCTTGGTAATTCTAGAAAATATCCTATTAATTTCCTCTTTTTTAATTTCCTCCATCAATTTACCTTTCATCGATGCAAAATCCCCTAATTCCACAGTTCTGACACCGGTTAATTTAATGATATACCAGCCTTGATCGGTTTTAATTGGCTGAGAAAATTCGCCTTTTTTCATGGAATCAACTATCAAAAACTCTTTTTTGATATCTTTCGAACTAAGATAACCCAAATCACCATTCTTGTTTTCTAGAGCATTTAAAGAATTTTTTTGTACTAAATTTTCAAAAGATTCATGCGAGTTTAGCCTTTTAATGATTGCATCCGCCGCTTCTTTTGTCGGAAATAACATCACGCTAATTCTATATTGTTTGCCGTCCTGCATTTGATCGGACAATTCGGCATATTTCTCGCTCAAAGCACGATTAGTGAGTTTTTTATTAATCATTGAAGTTAAATAATATTCACTAATCACTCTTTCTGAATATTTATCAATCTCTGCTTTCACGGTTTTATCCTTATTAATCATGGCGCGCTTGGCTTCTTTATAAATTTCTTTTTTGACAAAAATCCCTTTAGCCATCAATTCCAAAACAGGATGTGGCAATTTTGCGAGCTCGAATGTTGAGGGATCGCTATTCGGGAACATTTCCAGCAGCTCATCTTTAATTTCATTCTCATAAATTCTTTCATTGCCGACCAAAGCCACGACTTTGTTATTATAAAAACCGAATCTTAAAAACAGAAATATCGCCACGATAATCAATAGCGAGATTGTACCCATTATAATCGCGATCTGTATTCTTTTATTTTTGTTTAACATGATTTTATTTTTAAAGTTGTGCTAAAATAAATTTCGGAAAAATTCCCCGTTCCTGACAAATCCCGATTATATCTTCCTCTTTCGGTAATTTTCCATATTTAATATTTAATATGTTAGATAATATTCCACCAGGAATTAAGGCGCTATCGATTTTATTGTTGTTGGCACCTTTAATATCGGTCTCAATCCCATCCCCGATTGCTAAAAATTTGCTGCTTTCTTTTTCATTGGCTAAAGCAAAAATAGATTCGTAAATCGCTTGGTGCGGTTTGCCGAAATAAATCACTTCGCCGCCCATTTTTTCATATTGTTCCGCCATAAGTCCGGCGCAGAGAATTTCTTGGCCGCTATGTTTGATCACGACAAAATCTGGATTAACGCAGATTAACGGCAATTTATATTTGGCAGCTTCTTGCAAAAACTCCAACTGCTCGTCTTCCGTCGACAAATCATGATTAAAGCCGATGGCGAGAATAAAATCGGCATCTTTTGCTTGGAAAACTTGATTATAATTTAAACCATCGACCAAACCACGATCGCGTTCCGGCCCGATATAATAATAATTCTTACCGTATTTTTGAAAATTATTCTCCTCATTTTCCTTCAAAAACAAATATGAAGCCTCGCCAGAAGTTATTATAAAATCATAGAAATTTCGGGTAATTCCGTATTTTTCCAAAGTTGCGATAACTTTGTCCGCTCTTCTTGGAGCATTTGAAAGAAAGTAAATTTTTTTATGCCTTTGACGCAGATGACTCAAAGCCTCAATCGCGCCATCATAGACGGCAGTTCCGTCGTGAATTACGCCCCAAAGATCGATGATAAAATGCTCATAATTCTCAATTAAATCGCCCGAATTATTTTTGAAAATCACTTTTGGGAACATAAATTAGGAAATTTCAATCTTGGAAAAATCAAATACAGCGTTAAACAGCGTTTTGATTTTGCCCAAAATCATCAATCTATTTTCCCGAACATTATTTTCCTCAACATTTACCTTAACATTATCAAGGAAATCGTGCAGCGGCGCTTCCAATTGCGCAAATAATTCAAACAATTCCTGATATTTCGCGGCTTTGTTCAGTCTTTTAAAGCGCGCAGCAATAATTTTGATTTTTTTATAAAGAATTTTTTCGTATTTATTAGTGAGCAAGAAATGCGGATTAGAATCGTAAGTTTTGTTATCTTTTTTCTCTTCAATCGTCACAATATTCACCACTCTTTTATAGAGCGCGATGATGTTGGAATTTTCCTTTTTATTGACGAAATCATTGATAAATATGGCTTTGCTGACCAATCGGTTAATGTCGAATTTTTTATCGCCTTTGATTTTGTGCAGATAATCATTAATCAAAACATTGGCAACATCGGCGCGGACATTGAAATTCTCTTTCAAAATCGATTTCATTCTTTCAACGATAAATTCAATCACCTCAAACAACGCAGTTTGCCTGATTTCCTTGAGTTCGCGATTATTTTTATCCGGATAATTGCTTTTCAGAATTTTGCTAGAAAAATTATTGATCGATTTTTCGGTAATAATACGCAGTGGAATGGAAATATTATGCTGAATAATAATACGCACAATGCCCAGAGCCGCTCTGCGCAAAGCTAGAGGATCTTTGGAACTTGTTGGTTTTTGCCCAACCAAAAACAATCCGCAAATCGTATCAATTTTATCAGAAAGCGCCAAAAGCGAACCGAGCGGCGTTTGCGGAATCTCACTATTTGGGCCCAAAGGCAAATATTGTTCAGCAATGGCGCGGCTCAACTCCTCATTTTCGCCTTGCATTTTAGCATAATAAGCGCCGACAATTCCTTGCAATTCCGGCAATTCCGCCACACATTTGGTGTTTAAATCACTTTTCGACAAATCAGCAAGCTTCTCAGCCATGCATAAATTGGCGTTCGGAATAAAAAAGGCGATAAATTTATTCAAATTTTCCAAGCGCTTAACTTTATCATAAATCGTTCCCAATTTTTCATGGAAAATGATATTTTTTAGATCGTCGAGCCTTGAAATTAAAGGTGTTTTCAAATCTTCCTGGATAAAAAATTGCGCATCACTCAAACGCGCTTTTAGAACTTTTTGATTATCCAAAATGATTTTTTCATTAATCTCGACATTGCTAACGAAAATAAAATAAGGTGCCAAATTGTGTTTTTTATCTTCCAAACAGAAATATTTTTGATGCAATTTTGCCGTTAAAATCAGAACTTCTTTTGGTAAAGACATGAAATTTGCTTGAATTTCACCAATTCCAACCTGCGGAAATTCCGCCAAACCAGCGGCTTCGTTTAAAATACTGTTATTTTCGTCCAACTCATCAACCGTTCTCAGATTTTTTTCATGATAGATTTTTTTAATCTCGGAAATGATGAATTTTTTGCGCTCATCTTGATCAATAATGACAAAATTTTCTTCTAATTTTTGCTGATATTCCCCGAAATTATTGATTGTAAGGACTTTTTTTGAAAGTAAATTATGGCCGAAAGTTTTTTTGCCGCTTTTAATTTCAGCAAATTCAAAATCGATAATTTTACCATCAAAAATCGCCAGAATAGAACGAATCGGCCGCACCCATCTGGTTTGGCTTTTATCCGACAACCAACGCATATTTTTCGGCCATAAATTACTCATTTTTTGCAAAAGCGCGACGATATTATTTTCCAAAATTTCTTTGGTCGGAATTTCGGTTTTTTTGCTATTGAAAGCATAATAAGCGCCTTTGTCGGTTTTTATGATTTGCAAATCCTCTTGCTTAGCCCCGACCGACTTAGCAAAACCGGCGATCGCCTGCGGATTAGCATCAAATTTTGGGCCAATTTTTTGCGTTTCCGGCAAAATTTGGAATTCGTCAATTTTACTAACGAGCAATGAAATCCGGCGCGGTGAAATGAATGATTTCACATTTTTTTCATGCACTTTGATATTTTGTTTGGCAAAAAATTCCAAAAAGATTTTCTCAAAATCCCCCGCAGCCTTATTCTGCATCCTCGCGGGAATTTCTTCGCTATAAATTTCTAATAAAAATTCGGACATTTACATTAATTAAATTTTTAATATCTCCATTGGTCTTTTGAAAAATTCGCTTTTGCAAAGAAGTACGAGGCGCTTTGAAAATAGGGTAAAAGCGTTAAAAAAACGATTAATAATCGTTTTTAGCTTTTACGGGAAAAATCTATGATTTTTCCCAGGATTTTATTCCACATTTTCAAAGCAACGAAGTAATTCGAAGCAAAAGGTAGAATTTTTAATGGGATAAGAATTTTTCCGCTTCCAGAGCCGCCATACATCCGGTTCCGGCGGCTGTAACGGCTTGGCGATAAATTTTATCCTGCACATCACCAGCAGCAAAAACTCCGGCAATGCCAGTTTTTGTTGAGTCTGCAGCGGTAATTATATAACCTTCTTCATCCAATTTTATGGCCGTATTTTTGAACAGAGCCGTATTTGGTTTGTGGCCGATGGCAATGAAAATTCCGGTCACTTTCATTTCTTTTTCGCTGCCATCTTTCGTGCTTTTCAAAATCGCTCCAGTCACGCTATTCGGGTTTTCCGAGCCTAAAACTTCTTTTAATTCGCTATTCCAAATCATTTCGATTTTTTCATTTTTGAATAGTCTTTCTTGCAAAATTTTTTCGGCCCTCAACTCTTCTCTTCTGTGAACTAAATAGACTTTTTTGACATGATTTGTTAAATAAAGCGCCTCTTCCACGGCCGTATTTCCGCCGCCGATGACTAAAACTTCCTGATTTTTGAAGAAAAAAGCGTCGCAAGTGGCACATCCGGAAACGCCATATCCTTGGAATTTTTTCTCGGATGGCAATCCCAACCATTTAGCTTGCGCGCCGGTGGCAATAATGATGCTGTCCGCCTCATATTCATCGCCGGATTCACCCAATAATTTGAACGGTTTTTTATCGAAATTAACTTCTTTGATATGATCTTGAATTATGGTTGTTCCGACATGTTCGGCCTGCTTGGTCATTTGCTCCATGAGCCACGGGCCTTGAATTACATCGGCAAAACCTGGATAATTTTCAACATCAGTTGTAATAGTTAATTGCCCACCCGGTTGTGATCCGTGAATCAAAATCGGTTTTAAATTGGCGCGAGCCGCATAAATCGCTGCTGAAAGCCCAGCTGGCCCGGAACCTAAAATTGCTACTTTTGTTTTGTGTTTATTTGTCATTTTAATTCTTAATTAAAAAAATTTAATTTAATTGGACTTTTGGCAAATTCGCTTTTGCGACGAAGTAATTCGCAGCAAAACTTAGAATTGGCATTAGATCATCAACATTGCGCCGTTGATGTGAAGCGTTTGACCGTTGATATAGCTGGCTTCGTCGCTAGCTAAAAATAAAACGCCGGAAGCAATATCTTCTGGGCTTCCCATTTTTCCAGCTGGAATTGCTTTCAAAATACCTTCTTTTTGCGCGTCAGTTAAAACATCAGTCATTGCGGTTTGAATGAAGCCTGGTGCGATTGAATTGACGGTAATGCCGCGGCTAGCAACTTCAATGGCCAAAGATTTTGACATTCCGATCATTCCGGCTTTTGATGCCACATAATTGGATTGACCTGGATTGCCGCTAACCGCTACCACAGAGGCTATATTTATAATTCGGCCATTTTTTCTTCTGATCATTTTTTTAATCGCCGCTCTATTTAACAAAAAGGTTGAACGCAGATTAACATTGATTACATCGTCAAAATCTTCATTTTTCATTCTTAAAATTAGATTATCTTTTGTGACACCAGCATTGCATACCAAAACATCAACTTGACCCATAACCTCTTCCGCCTTTTCTACTAAGGCTTCGACCTGTTCAGAATTGCTTAAATCACAAGGAAAAATATAAGTTTCGCCGCCGATTTTTCCGGCTAAATCTTGCAATTTTTCTTCTTTAGTTCCGGAAAGACCGACAATCGCGCCATTTTTGCTGAAAGCCTCAGCAATTGCGCGGCCAATTCCACCTGTTGCTCCTGTAATTAAAACTTTTTTTCCTTTTAGGTTAAACATAATTTTTATGATTTATTGATTAAAATTTTAGAAAATGAATTGGTGATTTTAGTTAGTTTTTCTACTGAATAGCGTCTATCAGTTGATTCTTTTTTGCAATCTCTTTTTCATTGTAACCCTGCTGATCCTCATCTGCCGTAGGTGCTTTATTAATTTCATCTATTTTTTTATCCAAAGCACTTTGATCCGTGGTTTCTGTTTTTGGAGCTGGTTTTTTTGGCTGAATTTTCGCAGGTTGTGGTTTCGTTGCTTGAGGTTCTGCTTCAGTTTTTACTTGAGGTTTGGTTTGAGGTTTAACTTCAGCTTTTGCTTCGGTTTTTTTCGGAGCCGGCGCTTGCGTTTTGGTATCGATTTTTGCTGGTTGTGACTTGGTTTCTTGAGGTTTTTCTTCAGCTTTTTTAGCTTTTACTTCAGTTTTTTTCGGTGCTTCTTTAGGCTTAGTTTCTGCTGGTTTTTCCTCTTTTTTAGATTCAACTTTTTTAGGTTCAGTTTTTTGTAATTCTTTCTCATCCACATCACTATCTTCATCTTCATTTACTTCATCCATAACCTTGTCAATAAGTGGTTGGAGCATATCGGCGCCTATTTGCAAGATACTATAGCTTTTGGCCTCAACCAACCAATCCGGCCCTACTCTGCCATCTTTTGCGGATTTTTCTGAATCAGAAATTAAATCGCTGGCATAAACTGTGGTTAGAATCGCGAAAAATAAGGCCATAATGATATATCCTTTAACGAAACCGAAAAGGAAACCAAAAGATTTATCAATAAATTCCGGAATTACATTTAAAAAACCACGCGAAATGGCTGCTGTAACTATTCCGAAGATGATTATGGAAACTATAAAAAGAATGGTGGCGATAATCGGATAAAGCACGATTTCCGGATATTTTCCGGCAAAAAGTGGAACGATTAATGGCGTGGCGAAATAAGAAATAACTAAGGATAAAATCCAATTTATGAAGGAGAATGCTGATCTGACAAAGCCTTTCAAGAAAGACAAAAGCGAAAAAAGCGATAGAACAAAAACAAAAACTATATCAAACATTATTTTTTACGATTAATTAACCTAACAAATGGTAATTTCGAGATTTTTTCTTTCAAAACCTCATTTACCCCTACATATTCTTTGACTTTGGAAACGCAATTCTGCATTTGCTTTTTTACTTTTCCGATTTTCATCACCCTTTCGATTTCTTTATCCAAAAAATCCCAGCTTTTTTGGTTATCGGCCGAATTATCGTGGATAAATTTCAGCAAAGTTTTGGAAAAAACTTTCGAAAGTATCAATCTTTTAGTGTAAAAATTAAAATCCGTTGATTTATCGCCGGAAATTTCCCACATTTTATCGGCGATTTTATAAGAATTTTTCAACAAATTCGGGATTTTTTTACCTTTGGAAATCGCAGTTAAAGAACGCAAAGCGCGTTTGTTATTTTCTTCAATCAGCAATCTCGCTTTCACTAATTCCTTGATTTTATCCCTAATTTTTAGGGGTTCTAGATCAATATTTTCAAATTTCTTTTCGAGCTTTTTATTGCCTTCATCAATATAAAAATCGATAAAACTATAAATGCCCTTTTCAAAAAAAATATTCACATCCGCATCAGTAAATTCGGCTTCACGAGCCGCTTCTTTCAAACTTTCATTATTCCAGCCGTTTAAAAGCGAATTATCGAGGAAAATTTCTAGGATTTTTTGCTTATTTTTTACTGAATTAATCATTAATTTGATTGATTTGGGAAGCCTTAATTACTATTGATAAATTTATTTGAACAATATTAAATACACTACTTAATTTTACAAATAATTAATTCCCCAAAATAACCAAAATGGAAAAATCTCACATATTACCAATCCACAAACGCCTCGATGTTGCTTTTACAAGAGGCAAAGGCGTTTATATTTATGACGATAAAAATAAAGAATATTTGGATTTTGGCGCCGGAATTGCGGTGAATTCTTTGGGTCATTGCCATCCAAAATTAGTCAAAACAATTAAGGCACAAGCCAGTAAATTATGGCATGTTTCCAACTGTTATCACATCAATGAATTAGAGGAATTGGCGAGTTTGTTGACGAAAAATACTTTTGCTGATTACGCATTTTTTTGCAATTCCGGCGCTGAAGCTGTTGAATGTGCAATTAAAATGATTCGCAAATATTTTTACGATAAAAAAGAGAAAAAATTTGAAATTATAACTTTCAAAGGATCATTCCATGGTCGTACTTTGGCCACAATTTCTGCTTCCAATAATGAAAAATTTTTAGAAGGTTTTGAACCAAGATTAGAAGGTTTTAAAAGCGCAATTTTCAACGATATTAAATCCGTTAAAAAATTAATTAATAAACATACCGCCGCGATTTTAGTGGAGCCAATTCAAGGCGAAGGTGGAATCATTCCGGCGGATCGCGAATTTATGAAAGAATTGCGTCAATTAGCTGATGAAAATGGCCTATTATTGGCTTTGGATGAAGTGCAAAGCGGCGCAGGACGCACTGGATATTTTTACGCTTACGAATATTACGGAATTAAACCTGATATTTTAGCTTCAGCCAAAGGAATTGGCGGCGGTTTTCCAGTTGGAATTTGTTTATCGACCGCAAATGCGGCGTCCGGAATGGTTGTTGGAACTCACGGAACCACTTACGGCGGTAATCCGCTAGCGATGAAAGTTACGCAAACTGTTGTCGAAAAGCTTTTGGAAAAAGGTTTTTTAGGAAAAGTTAAGAAAAACGGGAATTATTTTATTTCACAATTAAATATTCTCAAAAAAGAATTTCCTCAAATTATTAAAGAAGTGCGCGGAATTGGTTTGATGATTGGAGTTGAGCTGCATGAAAAATATAATAATGTGCGTTTTGTGGAATTGTTGAAAGATTACGGTTTGCTTGGAATTCCAGCATCGAAAAACAGCGTCCGCCTAATTCCACCGCTGATTGTGACCAATAAAGACATCAAAAAAGCCATCAATATTTTGCGTAGCACTTTGATGAAACAACAAGAACAAATCTAGAATCTGATTCAAAGCTAGACAACTTCCAAAAACTCTAGATTTTATAGTTGCCTTAGTTTATTTTTTATGTTACTATTATCTTATTCAAGTTGCCGTCAGCAGACCCGAAAAGGCACCATCATAAAAACCCGCGATTTTAAGATCAGAGTTCTAAGATTTAATAGAAATTGCTTCGATTCCCGGCAAACTTTTCCCTTCTAACCATTCTAAAAAAGCTCCTCCAGCAGTTGAAATATAGCTAAATTTATCGGCTAAATTGGCGTTATTTAAAGCGCAAACCACATCACCGCCGCCAGCTACAGAAATTAATTTTCGTTCTTGCGTTAATTGTGCTACTTTTTTGGCAACTTCATTGGTTGCTTCGTCGAAAGGCTTGAATTCAAAGGCTCCGAGCGGGCCATTCCATACTAAAGTTTTGTAATTTTCCAAAATTTTGGCCAAATTTAAAACCGAATATTGGCCAATATCGGCGATGATATCATCGCTTTCAATTTCATTTAAATTAATATTTCTGGCCGCCGCATTATCCTTCAATTCTTTGCAAACTCGAACATCAGTTGGCAAAATGATTTGGCAATTATTGGCTTTGGCCTTGGCTAAAAGTTCCAAAGCAGTATCTTTCAAATCTTTCTCACAAAGCGATTTTCCGATAGGATGACCCAAAGCAAAAAGGAAAGTATTGGCCATTCCGCCACCAACAACGATCGCGTCTGATTTTACAATCAAAGCATTAAGCAAATCAATTTTTGTTGAGATTTTTGATCCGCCGACGATTGAAATTAAAGGCTTGGTCGGTTTTCCCACTAAATTTTGCAGATTATCTAATTCACTCTCCAAAAGGAAACCAGCGCAGGATTTTAATGTTTTCGGAATGCCGGTAATTGAAGCGTGGGCGCGGTGCGAGCAAGAAAAAGCGTCATTAATATAAAGATTGCCAAGACTGGCCAATTGCGCCGCGAAATCAGCGTTTCCATCAGTTTCTTCTTTATAAAAACGCAGATTTTCCAGAACAATAACTTCGCCGTAATTGGTTGCTGAAATGGCTTCGTGGACTTTTTCGCCAATGCAATCATAGATAAAATTAATTTTGGCGCCGCTTAATTCAGCGATTCTTTCGACCAAAGGTGAAAGCGACATTTCCGGATTTTTCTTCCCTTCCGGACGGCCGAAATGTGACATCAAAATCACTTTCGCTTTATTTTCCACCAAATATTTAATCGTCGGAATAATGGCTTTAATTCTGGTATCATCTTCAATTTTACCATTCTTCATCGGCACATTAATATCAACTCTCAAAATCACATTTTTATTGGTGACAACGCAGTCCTTCAGGCGAGTAAAATTCATTTGACTATATCTAATTTATGGTTAAAAGATGAGAGTCAATTTTACGACTCTAGAAAGTCGCCAGTTTATTTTTTTGCACCAGAAAGTCAATAATTGTAATAATAATTCAAAATGTCAGAGAAATTCGAAGCTATTAAGATTGAAGAAATCATCAAGAGTATTCCACACCGTTATCCTTTATTATTAGTTGACAGAATTATCGCCATGGAGCCAAATAAAAGCGTAGTTGGCATTAAAAATGTTACTTTTAACGAACCGCATTTTATGGGACATTTTCCCGAAGCACCAATTATGCCCGGAGTTTTGATTATTGAGGCGATGGCGCAAACTTCAGCAATTATGGTGGTTAAATCTGCTAATTTTAAAGCGGAAGAAAAATTGGTTTATTTCATGTCGATTGATAATGTGAAATTTAGAAAACCAGTCGTTCCCGGTGATGTTTTGGAACTTCATATCGAAGTTCTGCAAAATCGCGGCCCGGTCTGGAAATTCGCCGGAACCGGAATTGTTGACGGGCAAAAAGTTACTGAAGCTGAATTCAGCGCCATGCTTGTTGATAAAAATCGAGCTAGATAATTTTTAGAAAAAATGACTCAAAAAATCCACCAAAGCGCCATAGTTGATAAAAAAGCTAAAATCGGCAAGAATGTTGAGATTGGAGCTTTTTCAATAATTGGTGAAAATGTCGAAATCGGTGATAATACTATCATCAAATCTCATTGCGTGATTGAAGGTTTTACCAAAATCGGGGAAAATAATATTATTTTTCCATTTGTGGCGATCGGCCAAAATCCGCAAGATCTCAAATTTAACGGCGAAAAATCGGAAATTATCATCGGCAATAATAATCGAATTCGCGAATATGTTACCATCCATCCTGGAACTAAAGACGATAATTTAATTACGAAAGTCGGCAATAATTGCCTGTTCATGATCGGCGCTCATATTGCGCATGATTGCATCGTGGGAAATAATGTAATTCTCGCTAATAATGCTACTTTGGCCGGACATGTGAAAGTTGGCGATCATGCCATAATTGGCGGGCTTAGTGCCGTTCATCAATTCGTCCGCATCGGTAATAATGCTATGATCGGCGGCATGAGCGGAGTTGAACATGATGTTATTCCTTACTCAGCAGTCACTGGCGAAAGAGCTGGCTTGGCTGGATTAAATATTATCGGCCTGAAAAGAGCCAATTTCCCACGCGAAGAAATTCACGCTTTACGCGCTTTTTACAAAGAATTATTTGAAGATAAAAATGATAATAATTTGAATGAGAAAATCAGCGAATTGAGCAAGAAATACGAGGGCAAAAAGCTGGTTAGCAATATCATTAATTTCCTGCAATTAGAAAATTCTAGGGCAGTTCTCAAACCTAGAAAATAACTCCATAAAAAATGACAGAAATAATCAGAGAAATTTGTTTTGATACTGAAACAACTGGGCTCGATCCACGAGACGGACATAAAGTTATCGAGATTGGTTGCGTTGAATTAATCAATAAAGTTAAGACCGGAAAATTTTTTCACGCTTATATCAATCCGCAAAGAGATGTTCCAGATGAGGCTTTTAAAATTCACGGAATTTCAACGGAATTTTTGCAGGATAAGCCTTTATTTTCGAATGTCGCCAATGATTTTGTCGAATTCGTGAAAGATGCAAAATTGGTGGCGCACAACGCGGCTTTTGATATGAAATTCATCAATTTTGAATTGCGGCAATGTAATTTGGAAATTATTGAGCGCGGCTGGGTAATTGATTCGCTGCAAATCGCGCGCAGTAAATTTCCCGGAGCTAGCAATTCTCTGGATGGTTTGTGCAAAAGATTTGGCATTGATTTATCGAAAAGAATCAAACACGGCGCGCTTTTGGACGCAGAATTATTAGCCGATATTTATCTGGAATTAAGCGGCGGCAGCCAAGTTTCGATGTTTGGTAATCAGGTAAAAGATGAAATTATCGTTCAAACTTCCGAAGTTCGTGAGAAAAAAAGAATCGCTATTCCGGCACGCAATTTTGCTTTGAGCGAAGAAGAAATTGCACTTCATCAAGAATTTATCAAAAATAATCTTAAAGAAAATCCTTGGAACGATCAATAATAGGTAAGAAGAGTTTTAAGCAAAATCTTTAGAACGATTAATAGCTGCTAAGAATAATTTTAAGGAAAATCCTGGAAACGATCAATAATGGTTTTTAAGCTTTCTATTTACCTAGCAGCAGCAACTCCAGCGCCTTTTGCTTCTCTGTCTCTTACTTGCTCTTGTATTTGAGGGACATTAAAGTTCGCCAATCCTCCCGGATAACCTTTACAATCTAAAAGTGTAGTTGCAATTTGTTTATCAATCATCCGATCTTCTGAAGGGCGATATACATTAACACCGTTTGCGCCACGGCCTGCTCCAATTGATCTTATTTTTTCCAAGCAAGCCAATTCATCTTTTATAGAAACTGGCGTTCCTACTCTGGCTCTAGATCCTTCTAGCTGAACTAAAATCTTATCACCAACTTGAAGCCCCGCATTTTCTGCTGCACCATTTTCAACAGTATCCAATATTGTAAAGGCAAAGCATGTTACATTAATACCATTTATATTATGCTTTACAATCTGCGGAATACCACTATAAACACCTATTCCGGGAAGAAATCCTGGGGTTAAGTAGTCTTTCTGAACTTCCTCGATAGCACCTGGCACGCCACTGGCAGTCGCTTCAGCTAAATCTTTCTCGTATTTCTCAGATAATTGATCATTTATTGCAGATTTTATCAAATGTAATTTTTGGTTATCGGATTGTTCTTGCGCTGGGCTTATTCTAGCTGGCACAGGAACTACAGCTGCTGGCGGCATAACAGCAGCAGCACCGACTACCGCAGCAGCAGCTGGCAAAGCGGCAGCACCAGCTACCGGAGCTACTACCGGCTGCTCTAATACGCCTAATGTCATCTTCACACCTTGAACCTCAGGATTATCATCACTAACTCGAGCTGCTCTTAAATTTGCAAGATATAGATGCATCGGCTGAGTTTGCGTTAAGTTAACTTCATCAGCTCTAGTTTTAGCCTCAAGATCTACTGCATAAAGAGGCGGAACAGGAGAAGCACTAGGGGGAGCAGCATGTATTACTAATACAGGATCTCTAGGAAGCGGTCTTTGATCATTATTCTGCTTATTTTGCCACCATTCAAAAACCTGAACAGCCTCGTTAATAGTAGGTCTTTTGGTTTTATCAGGATCAACCATTGATAGAATTAAAGCTGACAAACCTTTAGGTGTTTCAAAGCCATTAGCGTTTAAAAACTTTTCTACATAATCCGGATGGTCACCATCCAGACCAAGTTCTGTTGTTGCCTGCGCAAGCTTTGCTTTTACAGCATCAACATCCCCCGGTTTAGCACCAACATAAGATTTAAAAGGTCTTCTTTTATTATCGCCATTCAACTCATCATTATTCTGCAAAAAATCAAGCATACTTTGACCGGTATACATCTCAAATAAAATACAACCAAGTGCATATATATCAGTTTTTGCATCCAATTTCTGTCCACCTTTTGTATCTTCACCAGAAACATAACCATGTGTAACCGTCTCGATAAATTTATTAAATTTAAGATTTTTTTCTGCTTCTTCTTGAAATTTTAACTGGTTAGCAGTTTTACCAGTATCTACCGAACCAAAATCTATAAGCTTTACATTACCAAAGAGCAACATGAAGTTTTCTGGTTTTAGATCCTTATGCACCCATTCTGTATCATGAATAGTTACAATACCTTGAAGCATTTTAAGCGGAAAACCAGATTCTAAGAATACCCTTCTTGCTGCTGGAGTTTTATTATTATCCATTTCATCGCGCAAACTTCCAGAACATTTCTCTAATACTGTAAAAGAATGTAATTTACCATTATCCATTAGATAACCACATTCTTGGAAATTTACGATCGGATATTGACTTCCTCCCCTTCCAATTGCTGCAGATACTCGATTCTCTCTTATAGACTCTACATCAAGAATATATCCAGGATCATTTTCTCTTATGTTTGGATCTGCCATCACCTTTAAGGCAAATTCTTCACCATTTTGATTACGACATTTATAAACAGCGCCGTTTCCTCCTTCACCTAGCTTAGAAATTATTTCATATCTATTATTTCCGATATTTATTGAAGAAACTCCATCTTCCATTTGGTATCTACCATCGGCACCTACTTTTGAATCATTAACCTGAACCTTAAGTGTGGATACCTCTTGAATATTTTTATAAAGAGCTAAGGCGTAAACTTTTAAAGTATCGTGTTCAATATCATGTTCACTTGCTGCCTTATAAGATAAATACTTGATTAAATCAGATGCAATCTTTTCAGCTACACCTCTAACACCTGGTTTAACTTCCTTATTTCTTTTAAGTTCATAAATAGCACTTTTAACAGCAATTTTAAAATAATATTGCAATATTTCTAAATCAGAAGCACCAGCTCTTATTTCTTCTGACACCCCCATATCTTCAAGTATTTTATCATTATACTTTCTTAAAGATTTCTCAAATTTTTTGGCATCATTTTCAGTATAAACTATTTCCGGTCTCATTTAATTATTTATTTTATTAACTAAAATTATCGTTAATTACTTAGATAAAAATTGAATAACATAGATTTGCTATGCTAATTTTGGCACTAAATATTAATTTCCGGCAGATCATACCATGATTTCTGACCAATTTCAAGTTTTATTTTTTAATAAAGATAAAAATATGACCCTAACTTCGCCATAATTCTGTATTGTACTAATACAAAAAAACTCATCCATTGCCTTTTAATATTAATTATGTATACTTTTAATTTAGGATTATTATATTTTTTCGCCTTTTTTAGAGCAATGAGATATAATTGCATAATAATTAAATAAAAAACACCTATGTCAAAAACAGCTAGAAATTCTCAAGATTCTTTATTTGAAAGTGCGATAAATTTTGAAGCAAGTCAAGATTATAAGTCAGCATTTTCAACATATGAGAAGATATTTACTGATCCTAAAAGTTCAGAGTATCAGAGAGCAAGAGCGTTGCTTGGAATTGGTTTATTATATAAGAATGGATTAGGTGTTGATAAGGATTTAGTAAAAGCCGCTCATTATTTTAAATCAGGATCGGACGCCGGAAACGGAAATGCTAGTTATGAATTAGCTACTCTTTATCAGGATCATGAAAATTTATTTGGTAAGTCATTTGATGATATTCAAGGTTTATTAGAAAAAGCTAAGGGACAAAAAAGAGAAACAGTTACTGGTAAAGATTTAGAAAGAGAGATCGCAGAAGGAAATTTCGAGCATGTATATAAAAGATTATTATTGCCAGAACTAGAAGCTAAAGAATCTGCTGCCGAAAGTGATGTACATAACAGATATTTGCTTATTGCATTAAGTAATGCTCACGGAATAGGAACTCCTGTTAATCCGAAACAAGCTGGAAAATATTATGATCATCGCGACATGAAAGCAAAAGATCTAGCTCCATCTTTTAGTAATAATTATGTAAAGTATAAAAGATATCAGGAGCAGTCTGAGAAGTTGGCAAAGTTAGAAATTGTGAAAGCAGAACAATTAAAGCTAGAACAAGAAATAAAAACTCAAGAGCAAAAATTAAATGACATATTTGATAATAAATTAAAAACGCAAGGAACGGTATCAGATGCAGATACTACTGCACATATGGAAGCAATTCAGAATCTTAGAAAAGAACCCTCTTATGTTGCTAAATTTAAAGCTCTTGAACAAAAACTTGAACGAGAATTTGTAAAAATTGGTAGCGATCATCTTGAATATAAAAGATTAAAACGTGAAGTTCCGGCACTTAAAGCAGCATTAGATGAAGAGGTAAAAACTGGTAATTTCCCACCTTTTAGTAAGTATGGTTTGGGTTATTATATGGCTGAATTTAGCGCTATAGAAGAAGGAAAAAGTAAGAAAACATTCCAACAATTGTTGGATGAAGTGAAAAAAGATGTTGTGGAACGATCCAAAGAATTAAGCTTTGCTGGTTTGCCTCAGGATATACTTGCCGTACTTAATGAGTTACAAACCTTATCTGCCAAAAATCCTGAAATATTTAAAGAAGAATCAATTGGTCAAATATCATTTATCAAAAAGGCGTATTACGCTAAGGTAGAAGAGAATTATGATATAATAAAAAGACAAGATAAAGATAATAAAAAATTAATTGAAACTCATAATAGAAAAATGGCGACCGATCCTGTATATAAATCTCATTTTGAGTATCAGGAGTTGCGTAGTAAAACTACTGCAGCATCGGAAGAAAAAACCGGTCCTTACACTGCTCAATTTATTTATATATCAGCAGGAATGAGTAAAGACACATTCCAAGACTTAGTAAAAGATATTAAAAAAGACCTTGAAAAAAGATCAAAAGAGTTAACTTTTGCTGATTTGCCGAAAGATATGCTTGATGTGATTAACTCATTAGAAGCATTATCTGAACAAAGTCCTAGCAAATTTAAGAAAGGTTCAGTTGCTGAATTAGTTGATGCAAAAAAGGCATATTATACAAATCTAGAGACTAATTTTCAGGCAATAACACAAGGTAAGAGTACTAAAGATACTAAGGATCATCCTAAAAAAATCGCGAACGACTCTAAATATAAGGAAAATTTTGAAAATTATCAGTCATTGCGTTTTAAATTATCAAATGCTGATAAACCGGAAAAAAAATCTGTAGAAGAAAAAGAACCTAGCGAACAAGAAATTCTAGAAAGAGAAGCCGCAGCTGTAAAAGCTGAAGCCGCAGCTACTGAGGCACAATCCAAAGAAATAGCAGCAAGATTGGCTGAGTTTAAAGGACAGTTAATACAACTAGTTACACAGTTACACGACAAACAAAAAGAAGCTGATAAAAGATCAAAAGATCCTAAATTCAAAGAAGAAATAAATGAGATTTATCAAAAAATAGCGTCTACGGAAGAAAAAATATCCAAATTAAATAGACGCCAAAGAGCAAATGAAAAACAAAGGAATAAAGCCGCTACACCAAGATCAGAAGAACAAAAAGCTTTTGAAGCAGTAAAAACAGCAGCTGAAGCCAGAATATTAGAAAAAACTCACGAGCTTGAAGATGCTATCCGTGGCGCTGAGTTCTACAGACAAGCTAAAGAAGCAATATTATCAGCAAAAAATGCTGGAAATGCTGAAGTAAAATCAGATTCACCTGCCGCAAATTATGCAAAGTTACTTGAATTATCAGTACTGGAAAATAGCTTGAGCACCAAACAAGAAGCACATATCAAAACTGATCCTGAGAATTTTAATTCACTTTTAATTCAAGAAAAATTAGCCAGAAAATCAGATTCGTTATATGAATTAGCTTTGTGCTATAAATATGGTATTGGTGGAGTAAAAGCTGATACTGATAAAGCTAATAATTTATTAGCCGAATCAATTGCTTGCCTTACTAATCCTAGTATTAGTGTCGAAGTTGTTAAAGAATCGTTAGGAAATAAACAAGACATAGAACTTAGATCTCAACTTCCTATCTCAAATGCTAAATCACAAGGTTTAAAAGAAGGCACTCCTGAGTTTAACGCGAAAGTTTCTGAACTTATGGCACACCACCCTAAAGAACGCGACCAGTATTTTCAAAATCAATTATTCTTAAAAATAAATCCAAAAGCTACTAACGAATTATTAGACACTCCTAAAGCAGTAGTAATAGATCCTGCAAAAGAAGCAGCAAAAGAAATAGCAGCAAAAAATGCTGAACTAATAAAAATTGCAGCTGGAGTAAGATCGAAAGAAAAAGCTTTGGCCGATTTTAAAGCTGGTAAAATTCCTTCATTTGAAGCTAATGAACCGCCTTCTCCTGTAGCTGCTTCATCTTCTTCCTCTTCAGGAATAGATGTAAAAAGAGAAGCTACACCACAAAAATATAGCGATTTCGTAACTAGAATTTTTACCGCGGCGAAATATAAAGACAAACCATACCAAACCTTTATTCAATTTCAAAGGCTGGCTCCATTCCATATGACTGCCGAGAATATAGGATTTTTAGAAGCTGTAGATATTTATAATCAAAAATTTCCTAGCTTAACTCAACCAGAAAGAGTGGCATTTTTCAAGGAAATATATGATAGATTTGTTGATGACGGAAAAAGTAAAGAAGAGAAAAAATCTATATTTACTATCGCAGATGATAAAAATGCTAAAAAAACGGCAAATCTAACTTCTGCAGAAATTGCACAGCTAGATAAAATAGCAAGTGCTTTAAAAACTGACCCAACTGTTGTCACACAAGATGTTTTCGCTATCCCATATAAAAATATTCTTGCCATGACTGAGAAGAATTTACAAAGTACTTCAGGTAACGAGTTCGGCAAAGATATACCAGAGTACAACAAACCTGCAGGGAAATCAACTCTATATCCTGAAAAAAGAGCTGCTCTAGATGGAATATCAGACAATGTAAGATCAGCAGCAGAAGCTTTAGATATGGCAATTTTGCAAGGTAAATCAATTCAAGAAATTGAGGTATTAAAAGCTGCATTTCTAGAAGAAAATATAAAAAATCTTGCTGCAGAAGAAAATGCTAAAAAATCAGAAGCTTTCCCACAAAAAACAGCACAATTTATTAAAAGCTTAAGTAAATCCTATACTCAAGCGGAAGATATTTTTGCAGATTCTGTTATATATAAACGAATGCAGAGACAAGATTTTAATATCCTAAAGTTTGATAATATTGATGCTATAGGTATATTAAAGAAATTGAGTGAAGCTGAAGCTTTAAAAGGAAAAGAAGCAAGAACCTTATTTGGTAAAATATCTGAATTTGCCGAAGCTTACATTAATATCCCATCAGAAAATGATACAAAAAATCCTCAAGAACTAGCTAAGTGGAATGAAGAAGTAACTCTATATTTTAAGGAAAATTCAGACAAATTCTTTCAAGATTTAGAAAAATTTATTAGAACGCAAAAATCAGGCTTCCCAGTCAAATTAGGTCTTAGTAGCGAAGAACTGAAAGATCAATTGGAAACTAGAAGGCAAGATCTTTTAGCGGAAATTCAATTCTATCACAAAGATATTAAAGACATTTTGCGTGAATTAGGTAGTTTGAGAACTAATAGTCCTGAATATAATGAATTATTGCCAAAAGTAACATTCTTGCTAAAAGATTTCATTGATGAAAAATCGATTATTGATTTCATTCGTGAAATTAATCTTATAATTGAACCAGCTACTCAGTTAGGTAAGCAAGTTGATTCGCTAGATCAGCATGTTCATATGATAAGAGATGTTGAAAATACTGGTATTACCGATTCAGCTACAGAAGGCAGTATTGTATCTGAGTTACAAGCTCAAACCTTAAACTTTAATAATCAAAAAAGACTCCTCGGAAAAGCATCTGATATAATTGATAAGTTTGTTAAAACAAAAATCGATCCGGCAAAACTCAAAGAAACAAACCAAAAACGAGAAGAGCTAATTTATATTTTTACAAATGGTTTGGATAGACTTGATGATCATCATGCGGATAAAAAAATCTTTAAAGATAAAGATGGAAATATATTCGATAAGCCAGACAAAGGTTTGCAAGAAATCAAAATAACCAATGCTTATATAGAAAAATTAGTTAAAGAAACTACTCGTAATGCTCAACTTAGTGAATATGAAGATAATACTCCATTGAGTGAATATCAGGAAGCATTAAAAGCTTATAAAACAGATCAAAATAAAGATGCTAAACATAGCGCAGAATCTAGATCGTTCTATTTATCCACTATTGAAACTGCTAAGGAAACTCTTAGCCTTTTAAAAGATAAAATTGTAGTAGATCATGATGTTGAAAATGAAGCTAGACTTACTGCAGAACAAAGACAGGCACGAGCAAAAGAATCAGAACAGCTTGGAGCCTTGTTATTCTTGACTGGTCAAGTAGAAATCGATGGCCAAAAAGCTAAGGCTTTAACTGCAGAATCTACGCCAGAAGAGTTCGGAAAATTTGCAGCAATGTGCAACAAAGCTGGTTTGACAGAAGAAGCTCAATTCTTCTCTGATCGTGCTCCAAAACTGTTAGCTCCAGCAGCT
>Ga0207104_1057_pt1 | contig 26142 bp, 33 predicted proteins | sample Alteio_BWMinHeat_79_FD_153538 | JGI IMG/M metagenome (GOLD analysis project Ga0207104, IMG submission 153538) | Enriched cells from forest soil in Barre Woods Harvard Forest LTER site, Petersham, Massachusetts, United States -... | ecosystem: Environmental > Terrestrial > Soil > Temperate forest >...
CAAAACAAGACATCGGCGGAAGAAGCGGCTGAAACTGGCCAAAGGACAGTATGGAGGGAAGAGCCGGCTGTTCCGCACTGCAACAGAATCAGTCGATAAGGGTCAGGCCTACGCCTATACCGGACGGAAAAACCGGAAACGAGATTTCCGCGTGTTATGGATTGCGCGCATCAACGCGGCAGTTCGGGCGCATGGACTGACATATGGCCGATTCATCAATGCTCTGAAGAAGGCCAATATCCTCTTGGATAGGAAGGTCTTATCCGATATGGCGATCAAGGATGCCACGGGATTTGAGCAGCTGGTCGGTCTTGCCAAGCAGCAACTCGCCCCTGCCGGGGCGTAGGCACAGTCGCCTGCCGAAGATGCCCTTCGACATATTGGTTTGGTGAGGATGTCACGTCTTGAGGAGTGCGCCGACGGGCGTAGTCCTCAAGGCCGTTCGGTAAGTTCCGTCAGATCGATTTCGAACGCGACAGCCGGGATACCGATCTGCCATCGTTCGAGAACTTCTGGGTGCAGCTCCCCAATCACACCGATGTGTTTCCCGTCGGACACGACACTTCCTACTCGCCCAGCAAGAAATGAAGGATGCTGGATCGGTTCCAGGCTGTACGCTTGGTTCACATAGTAAAACAACGTGTCCAGACAGGAGTGGGCCTCGGAGAAATGCGCATCGGCGTGGGCGATCATCCCGCCGAGCACCATAACCGTGCGCGATCCTTCAGCTTGCGAGAGATCGTGACGCACCACTTCACCCGCTTCGAACATTCGATGGGGATAAAATGCCCGGTTCGATGCGGCTTCCACGCGAAGTAACGACGGAAGCATCCACTGTCGAAGAGCAGAAAAGCTCTGGGACATCACATTGTCTACTTCGACCAATTTCCCCCACTCGGTCCCTTCCAGCTGCATCGCATCGCGAAGATCTTTGGGCGAAGCGAGAATATTGGAAATGATTTCCTGGAAGCCCATACCGACCATAAGGGCCCTGATATGGTCTGAGATCTCCTCAATGCGCGACAACCCACCGACCGTGAATTGCGAGGGCATGACCGGTAAAAAATCACTGTACCCGCGGCTGATCGCGACATCTTCAACGACGTCCATCGCGTGCATCAGATCCTGCCGATAGAGCGGAAGCGTGACCCGTACTTCTTTCCCTTTGGTTGTCACCTGATAGCCATAGGCCGTGAGAGCCTTCGCGACTTCGTGGGCGCCGAGCGCCTGCCCAAGGGCCTGTTCGATCGTACTGACGGAAAGCTTTTGTGACTTCCTGAGATCGTGTGGAGTCATGACGGCTTTGCCGAGAGCGGTCTTATAGGGATAGCGAACTTCAATTGGCTCAATCACGGCACCACGATCCGCAAGATTGGCTGCAAAAATGTTGAGGGTCAGGATGACCATAGAGAGATCGGTGCCAGTCACTTCGACGAAGAGGGCGTCGTCTCCCGGCCGTACTTCCCCGACTTCGCGGCTATTGATGATCGGCGGAAAGGAGAGAGCCTGACGTTTTGCATCGCGCAGGTAGGGCAGACGATCATGTCCCGCGAGAATCCCGCCGAACTCCAGACCCTTGGGATGCACGAGCAGCATCTCCCCCAGCGTCATGACCGTATCCATGCCCAATGGCGTGAAGGTGACTTCGTCCGGCCTCACCACATCGTAGGTGACAGGAAACTCTATGGCTGCAAGCCGATAGAGTCCGATCGATACGGTGCGGCGTTTACGGCCGAACATCTCGGCGAGTTTTTCTTGTGTCTGAATCAGCTGGGCGAGGCCCTCCTGGGTCACATGGTAGCCTGTCGCAGCACAGGCTGCAACATAGGGTCTGATTTCCTCCAGACCGTGAGCCACGTTCAATTGCTTGGGCGATTTTGATTTGCTGGTCAGAAAATCGTACTTCGCGAGGGAGCCCTGCCGCTTGATCCGAATCTGTCGAGCGATCCCTTCGCAGCACCAGAGATCGGGACGATTACTGTCTTGCAACTCAATTCGCAGCTCCCCGGTGTCGGGGTTCTGACCCTTCAACTCGCCTTTCACGAGCATCAACGACTCTTCGAGCTGCTCTATGGTGATCGGTTGGTGCACCTCGCCCGGCTCCGCGAGCAACCCCTCGAGGTCCCGCTTAAAAATAGTAATCGTAGGCATGTGAAACCTAGGGAGCCCCTCTCGTGGAACGAATCAGATCAAGATTGTCGGTGAACAATTCACGAATATCGTGTATGCCAAGGGCTATCATCGCCATGCGATCGAGTCCCAAGCCCCATGCAATCACTGGAACGGTCACGCCCAGCGGAAGGGTGACTTCAGGTCGGAACAACCCGGCTCCGCCGAGCTCCATCCATCCGAGCTTCGGATGGCGCACGTGGAGCTCGACCGACGGTTCGGTGAACGGAAAATAGGCTGGGAGAAATTTGACTTCCTTGGCTTGTGCCACTTCACGGGCAAAGAGATTCAGCAGGCCGAGCAACGTGCGAAAGTTAATGTCTTCGCCGAGCACGATCCCTTCGACTTGGAAGAAATCGGTCGCGTGCGTCGCATCGACTTGATCGTAGCGAAAGCAACGGGCGATAGAAAAATACTTTCCCGGCACCGCTGGCTGTGCCGCCAATGTATGGGCTGAAACAGCCGTCCCCTGGCTCCGCAAGACCAGCCGACGCGCGCGCTCCGCATCGAAAGGATAGTTCCACCCGGTTGAGCCGGTTTCACCGCCATTTTGGTGCGCTTGCGCGACATGGGACAAGAACGGTTCTGGAATCGACGAGGCATGAGTCGGTTCCTTGACAAAGTAGACGTCATGGATGTCACGTGCCGGATGGAACTGCGGCATGAAGAGGGCATCCATGTTCCAGAATTCGGTCTCCACGATCGAGCCCCGCATTTCCTGGAATCCCATACTCACGAGCTTGGTCTTCACCGTGTCGAGAAATTCGCGATAGGGATGCCGTTTGCCCGGCGCAATCCGTGGCGCGCGAAGACTGATGGTGTACTTACGGAAGCGTTTCATCCTCCAGCTTCCGTCTTTCAATAGTTCGGGTGTCAGCTGAGAGACCTCCTCTGCGGTCCCCTGCCGAGAGAGCTGCTGAGCAGCCTCGATGCCGGTGATGGAAAGCTTGAACGCTCTGGCTACCCGATCATCAACTCGGAAGGGTTCCCGTGCATTTCCGCGTTTGACCGCGTGGTCTTGTATGACCTGCCGTTGTGCTTCGGGAAACGCCCGAAGTTCACGAGGCGCCCCATGGAGCTGTTGCAGCAATCCCCGCATCGCTTCGGCCGTCTGGCTCGGTCGGCCGGTCGATTCGATACAGCCGCCTTGAATGATGAGGAGCGCGCCCTCTTTTTTGAGCCGCCCGATCGCACCACTGACTTCAGTCGGTTCAAGCCCTTCCCGAGATTGAATGTCCTGAATGGTCAGACGCTTGCCGGTTTTGGCCGCATCGCGAGCAGCGGACAGCACCCGTTCGATCGGCGAGTACTTTTCAAAATAGAGTTCCCCGATTTTTGTGAGCGAAACATTTGGGGTCACGGTCTCGGAATCGACCGTGAGCAGCGACTTGGCGAGCAGCCATTCGACCGCCATACTCAACTGTGAGGGTTCTAACCTGGACGATTGCGCCAACTGTTCAGTCTGGAGTACTGCGGAAGGGTTTGCCCCAAAGGTCGAGAGGACTTTGACTTCGAGGGGATGAAGACTGTCGATGAGGGAAGAAATGTCCACCCGCGCGGCCTATCGGTGAGCGGAGACGCGCTTTGGCGTCCTGGAAGAGGGTTGACCGGCTGCGCGTAGCGCCGCGATCGTCGCGGCATAATCACGACTGGAAAAAATGGCCGATCCGGCGACCAAGACATCGGCTCCCGCAGCCACCACTTGAGCCGCATTGTCGATCTTGACGCCGCCATCCACTTCGAGCAACGCGTGACTTCCGGCTCGATCGATCATGGCACGAGCCGATGAAATCTTTCGCAGACAGGACGTGATAAACGTTTGACCGCCGAAGCCTGGATTGACCGACATGATCAGCACCACATCGACATCCGGGAGAATCTCCTCGATCGTGGTGAGCGAGGTAGCCGGATTCAGAGTTACTCCGGCCTTGACGCCTCGTTCCTTGATCGATTGCACCGTACGATGGAGATGCGGACAGGCTTCCACGTGGACCGTGAGATAGTCCGCTCCAGCCTCGGCAAACTCTGCGATAAACGCGTCGGTATTTGTGATCATAAGATGGACGTCGAGCGGCAACTTGGTGACTTTTCTGATGGCCGCCACGATCGGCGGTCCGATAGTCAAATTCGGCACAAAATGCCCGTCCATGACATCGATATGGAGGAAGTCGGCCCCTGCGCGTTCAACGGCTGCCACTTCCTCGGCCAGTCTGGCAAAGTCAGCAGCTAAGATCGAGGGAGCAATACGTGCCATTACAAGACCTTCCTCAGTCGTACGGCGTAAAATCCGTCCATCGAACACTGATTACCCACTGTGGAGAGGGCACCCTGTTCAGTGACGAATCCCTGTGCCGCAGGCGGGAGCCAGGGGACGACGGACTCACGCTGGAACTCCGCATGGGCATGACAGAATTCTTCGATGACCTCTTCGTTTTCTTCCGGTTCCGTCGAGCAGGTACTATAGACCAGCACCCCGCCGGGCCGCAAGCATAGGGCAACCGCTTCAAGGATTTCACACTGGAGCGTGTGATGTCGAGGAAGTGCCTGCTCGCCTTTTCGCCACTTCGCTTCAGGATGTCGCCGTAACACGCCGAGTCCGCTGCAGGGCGCATCAACCAAGATCCGATCAACTGATGGTTCGCCCGCTCTGGTTTTCTTCGTAGAGGAAGGTCTAGTCGTTTCTATGTTGGGAAGCCATTGGCGTGGCTGACGAATATCGCTGACCATCGGCACGACAATCTTGATACCGAGTCGATGGCAATTGCTTCGCAAGAGATCGAGTCGGGCACCCTTCCGATCGATGGCATAAATGGTCCCCTTGTTGTGCATGAGATCGGCTAAATGAGTCGATTTTCCTCCCGGCGCCGCACAGGCATCAAGCACAATGTCATCAGGCTGAGGATCGAGGAGGGGAGGGACCAATTGCGCGGCTTCATCTTCGACATAAAATGCACCCTCATGAAACCCAGGGAGTGAAGGCACAAGACCTCCGTCTTCAAGCAGAATGCCACATGGGCTCACACTGGTCGGCTTGGCTGCAAGACCCGCCTGTGCGAATGTTTCGAGCAGTGCTTCCCTGGTCGTGGTGAGCCGGTTCACTCGAAGTGTCAGAGGAGGCGCAATGCTGACTCCCTCGCAGGCCGCTTCCGCAGACGCGACGCCCAGACGTTCTACCCATCGACGACTGAGCCAGTCTGGAACCGAATACCGCACCGCAAGCGCTTTCGCGGCATCATGATCCGTGCTGGGCCAGGCCTGAACCGGATGGCGCAAGAGCGCGCGCAAGACCGCATTGACGAACCCACTCCAGTCCCTGCCGAGTGTGGGGGTACAGGCTTTGGATAGATTGACGGATTCGTTGACGGCGGCAGACTCCGGAATACGATCGAGAAAGAGAAGCTGGTAGGTGCCAAGCCGGAGCACCATTTGCACGGCTACGGGAAGGCGAAGAAGCGGCTTGTCCAGCACCGGGTCAAGCCGCCAATCAATGGTCGCAAGCCGACGCAAGACACCGTAGGTGAGCTCCACCGTGAGGGCCCGTTCCCTGCTGTCGAACGAGCATCGCGCGAGCGCGCGATCCAGCAACACATCGACCCCCTCCTCACTCTTGACCGACTCCACCAACAACAAGAGGGCAATCGAACGAGCTGACGACGCGGTCTTGGCAGTGAGTAATGATCGAGGACCAGAGGCCATAGGGGACTCAGGACAGAGAAACTCCCGTTGCGTGATGAACGGGACGCTAGGAAAGAGACAGTCCTCCCAACTGCAATCCAACAGCAGTCGGATGGCCTGTCACATATTGAGATACGGTCATGCGTCGGCTATTCGTTGGCTGCAGTTCCATCACGGCAAGGACTCCCTCCCCGGTCGCGACGTGAATCGCTTCGTGTGTGACGGCGACGATCATCCCAGGAGGCTTTGTGACAGGCCCTGGAAGCGCTCGCGCACGCCAGATCGTCCAACGATCACCTCCCGATACGGTTGTGTAGGCCCCGGGCCAGGGAGAGAGTCCGCGAACCCGGTTGGCCAGAGCCGTGGCGGACAACGCCCAATCAATCACACCATCTTCCTTTTTCAGTAACGGCGCAAAGGTCACCTGTGAAGCATCTTGCGGTTGTGGTGCGAGGGTGCCAGCCTTGAGCCGGGCAATCGTCTCGACCAGCAGTCTGCCTCCGAGCGCAGCCAACCGTGGCGAGAGGGTGTCGGCGGTATCGTCCGGCGTAATAGGGATAGCCTCTTGGAGCAACATTGCACCGGTATCCATTCCCTCATCCATGAGCATGGTCGTAATGCCTGTTTGCGTTTCGCCATTGATAATAGCCCACTGGATCGGACCAGCGCCGCGATATTTGGGAAGGAGAGATCCGTGCACATTGATACAGCCGCGTGGAGGAAGTGAGAGGATCGTTGGTGTCAGGATGCGTCCGAACGCCGCGACTGCAATCAGGTCCGGTTTCCACCCAGCCAGGGACTGGAGAAATTCAGGATCCTTCATCTTGAGCGGTTGCAGGAGAGGAATCTGTTGTCGCTCGGCCAGAAGTTTCACCGGAGACGGCGTGAGGATTTGCCCTCGCCCTTTCGGTCGATCCGGTTGCGTGACCACGCCGACAACCGAATCGTTCGACCTCAACAAGGCTTCAAGAGAGGCCACCGCAAAATCTGGCGTGCCCATGAACACAAGACGCATATGATCGCTTTAGCATTGCAGGTGAGCGAAAGCAACTCAGGGCGTTGGCTTGACTTGCCGTTCAGCGCTTTGTTAGCATCCGCACGCGGGGTGGAGCAGCCCGGTAGCTCGTTGGGCTCATAACCCAAAGGTCGAAGGTTCAAATCCTTCCCCCGCAACCAGAATTATTTACCTTATTTTCCCCCGTCAGGCGCACAAGCCCAGCATAATCTCCGGTCATCTCGGCTTCCAGCCTACCATCGTCTGTCGGATGAAGGGTAATGGGATGGCCTCCGAGCAGCAGATGGAGACCGCGTCGAGCCTCAGCAATCCTGCTCCCTGGTAGCTTGGCCAAGTTCTCGACAGCGACTCGGAATTGCTCCTCTAGCCGTGGCAAGGTCTCCTCCACCGTCAGTAGGGGCGGTCGTGTGGTCTGTCGCGCTATGAGGCGTGCCTTCTCCGCCTCTAAACGTTCCAATTCACTCTTCGTGGTTGCGGTCCAGATGCCGGCTTTGATTGCTCTCAGAACGTTATCGACTTCCGCGTTGACCCGTCGGAGGTCTGTGTGTAGTTTGTCCGCCTGGCTGTGGGTTTCCTTCCGGCGTTCGGCGAGTATCCGGCAGACCTCCTGTCGGAAGAAGCCGAACCCCTCCTCGGTGAACAAGTCTTCCCGGATTCCGCGCAGGAGCGTCTGTTCCAAGACTCCCCTGGCTATGGCGACGACGGTTTCCACAGACAGCCTCGCCTCGATTCAGGAAGGAGGTGCAGGCATAACGGAACCGGTCCGCCACGATATAATTGGCTCCGCATCGCGCACACTTGAGTAACCCGGAAAGTAGATAGCGACCGGGACGGCCAGCTGCCTGGCGACAGGCCGCTCGAAGGCTCGCATTGGCACGACCTGTCATCCGTCCCTGCACTTCCTCCCAGAGAGGCTCCGGAACAATCCGCAACTCCGGCATCTCGACCTCGATCCACTCCTGCCGGGCTCGTAGGCGTCGAATCCGTCGCTTCGTCTCGGGATGGCGCTCCCATCGAAACCGATTCCAGATCAATCGGCCGGCATAGCGCGTGTTGCATAAGATGCCTGTCCCGTCAGTGGGGTCTCCATGGATAGCGCTGGCACACCACGTTCCACCGCGTGGCGCAGGCACGCCTAGTTGATTCAACTCCGCGGCGATATCCCGCGGTGAGGAGCCTGCCGCAAATCGTTCAAAAATCCACCGCACCCAGTGCGCTTGCTCTGCATCTGGTTCCCACCGGACTGCTGTAATGATTGGACGGCCATACTCGTCCTGCTTGCTTGGATCCTCGATTGGCACACGCCGATATCCGTAGGCCCTGCCCCCGCAACTATACCCTTTGAGGGCCTGTCCCATGAGTCCTCGATGTGTCTTCTCTCGGAGATCATCTATGTAGAGCTCATTGATGATGCCACGAAACGAGGCCTGCAACTTGTGCCCTTTCGCGGCAGAGTCATACCCATCACTGACTCCGATGAGCCGAATGCCCCAGAAAGTCAGCCGGCGACGAAGCTGAATGCTCTCTGCTTCATCCCGCGTGAGCCGCGACAGATCGTCCACGAGAAGGACGTCGAAACGGCGTGCTTCGGCATCGTGTAGCAGCCGCTGGTAGCCTGGACGGTCGGCTCGACTCCCGGTGACGGCCTTGTCCTCATAGCGGTGCGAGACCTTCCAGCCTTGGCTCTGAGCGGATCGTTCACACGTGCGAAATTGGTCTGCAATCGAGGATTCCCGTTGGTGTTCAGATGAATACCGGGCATACAGCGCGACGTGCATCGAACCCCCCATTCCGTTCATGGTTTCAGACATCCTATTATAATAGGACATCACCCTCCATAAGCAAGTGTCGGTCCCTGGCTTTCGAAAGAGATTCCTGGCAAGTTAACTAGTACGGGACACTTTTGTCGTTATGGCCAAACCGCGGTTCGCACAAATGGAGGTAGTCTTCGATAACCCTCCTGATCAACATGGCTTCACCACCTTCACCATCATTCGCAAGGTTGGTCGTTCGGATCACCGCTACGAACGACATGTGAAACTGGATGACCTGTTGTCCTCCCCTGAAGCCGCACGCATCCTACGGATCTCCGTTCGCCATCTGTACCGGTTGGTCAAAGAAGGACGCATTAAGTGCAAGAAGCAGAACGCACATTTATGGTTTATCTCGAGGGATGTTCAACGGATACGGTTAGGCCATAGGCGGGTGTCAGGTCGTCGGGAGACCTTCGTGATCAATTAAGACGGGAAGGCGACTCGATTCGCTTGTCTACTCTGCTCTGTCCTCCTCCTATTTCCGGACAAGTGGCGTGGTGTCAACGGTCAGCACGTTGTATTAATTTCTCAATTCACAACCGAATTTGAAAATGTGATGGGAATATTTCTTCGGAAATGAGAATTGGACTGACATTCCATTTCAGGAAAGCTGACATGAGGAAACGTTGAGCCGATCGCTCGGTCCTCGCCTTAAAAGCTCGAAAAGATGGATTCACACAGGGGCTTGGTTTTGCGAAGGTTTCCCCATTTTTTCTTTGCGAACAAGGACTTGAGAGGATTCTATCCATTCCATTGATTCTGTAGAATACGATCCATTGTGCAGATTTTTAGCACAAATTTAGCACGGCGGCTGGGTAGGCATATTCCGACCCCAATAGCGCGATGCTCACCGTCTGCCCGGAACACACTATGAGTTTATATTTTTTCATCTCCTGGAGGACCGGCTCGATCGTCGCCGTGTGTTCGTCGCATCCAATGCGCAGGGCCTCCCAACGTATCGGACCCTGCTCTGTCACGAATTAAAGCACCTCGCGCTGAAGGACCTGCCGGGTGTTCGCTCTTGTCGATCTGTGAGGGAGTCACTTTGGCCACGGTGGCTTCGAATGCCTGGTGAAAGACCTACGCTCCATACCAAAGTCGCTCGATCCCCGCCGCGGTAATTTTCACGAGGTTGTGCGCACCACGCTCGATGAATTGCCGTCCTTCCAACTCTTGTAACGCTGGTCCGATGTCCCCCTGACTCTGAGCGTCGAAACGAATGTAGAGCGCGTTCCAATGCAGCGGGCCATGGTCCTTGAGATGGCGCAACGCCTCCTGCTGTAGCGCCCACTGACTTATTGGTTCTTGGTGTTCTAGCAGCATATGATACCTATTTTTTATTCTTAACCTACCAGGCACGCACAAGCGAGTGTTGTGGCGCATCACTGACGCCGCCCTACCATTTTATTGTGGATGGTCACTTCAGAAATCTTATATCTCCAAGTCCGGCATATCCGACACCACTTCAGAGGGTGGCCGCCACGACGACAACTTTAAGAATGGTCCGCGACCAAGAGCTCATCACCATTCCCTCGTCTTTGGCCCTGCTCATGTCCTGCATGGTTGGCATCTGAGGGTTACGGACGCATGGCCGACACATCAAGATTCCATGACAATTTTGGCGATGGGGTACCGAAGATAGGCGCCCAACTGTTGTGCCCCACTGAAATTGTGGGCACGGTCCTAAAGTCAGGAGAGATGATAAACATGACGGTGAAACGTGATTGAACGGTCGAGTAAACGCGGTATTGGTCCTTCACGTTTTGACGATCGGTGCTCTCAGATGCCGTAAGGCGCAGATACCCATGTGACTGATTTCTTTGGGAAGTCGTGAGGTAAAGACTCACCACCTGTCCAGAATGATGAGGTGGAGTACAATGATCAACAAAGAGGAACAACCTGGTTACACAGGACGTGTGGCAGGACCCTCCTCACAAAGGCGAGGGCTTCGATGGACGCCGCTTCTTTCACGGCACTGACCATCAACAAAGGCACCTGTTTCGCCGTGTTTGCCTACGATATTGGGTGGGCGATCGATTTGGAGGCTGTCAGTCACCGGATCTCCGCCGACAGAGAACGCAGCCGCTTCCGCCATAAGACCAAAGCCCCGCAATATTTCGAATATCGACCCGCTCCGCTCCGCCTCATGCAAGAAGGAATCAGCCTCGCGGTCGGCCAATTTCACTCCAGTCCTACGGTCGAAGTGATGGTATATGACTTTGGCGCCGTGACCATTACCTACCGATTTACGTTGGACGGTCCCTTCGAGGGCTTGCTTGAACTCAGTGAGTCGCTCTACGAGAACGAGCCCTTACTCACGGAATCTCGCAAGCGGGTCGAGCAGCTTGTTCAAGCGATTCATTCGTCAATCGAACGGCCAAGGATCGCTAAGGAGGTGGAGGATTACATCGTCTTTTCGATTGAATCCTATGCGCCCGTGCAATCGCTCCCCCTCTGGACCAGTCGGGAAGCGGAATTGGCGCAGGTACTTCGCGGCGAACGGACGCCGCTCTCAAACCAAGAAATTCACGATGCCACGTCTTGCCGCATTTCGTATGGAGTCGGGGACGCCGCGCTTATCGACTGGCATTCTGCCGTGCTCTTTGGAACAGAGATGGACGACGTACGAGCCGTACTCGAATTTGCCAATGTGGAGCTCTTGGAAATGCGGATGCTCGATGAACAGCTTGACACGTCGTTGGACGAGGGGTATGCCGCGCTCACTCGCAAGCCGCGCTTGCTGCCGCTCCCCGGATTGCACGACAAGGACACCACGCATATCGCGCAGCTACAGGTCGATGGCGCACTCCTCTTCGAAAGGGTGACGAACACCTTGAAGCTCTTAGGCGACCAGTACCTCGCGCGTGTCTATCGCCTCGCATCCCAACGGTTCCACCTCGAAGCCTGGGATGCGAGCATTCTCCGTAAGCTGGAGACGTTGGAAAGCATCTACGGCAAGATGTCGGACCGCACGACGACTCGTCGAATGGAGGTCCTGGAATGGATCATCATCGTCCTGATCACAATCTCCATCGCGGTGTCATTTTTCCCGATGGGCGGACACTGAGGCGTGTTATCGCTCAACCCCATGCCACTGCGTCGGTGCCGGCATCATCATCTCAGAGCTTGTGTGATAGGGCCATGCGTGGCGAGGCGAAGGAGGTGCGGATCGAGGCGAGGCTGCAGTCTCCAAACAAGCGGAGGGGTTTCAACCGAACTCTCGTCTGCATCGTCCTACACACTGCACAACCTTGTTCGTATGTTCTTAACACACTCTTAACCCCGTCGTTCCAGGTCTCTGCTATGGTTTTGTTGTCATGCATACAGAGTCAGACTCATTGGGAGAACCCATGTCAGATCAGGCGTCCAGTACCGAGTACGCACGAGGCTTGGTCAGGTTACGGGAGCTCCAACAGGCAGTGTTGCTACATCTCATGGGGGCTGGCCCTACAACATGGGACACGCTCTATACGCGCTTCACACAATATAGAACCGATGAGATTGCCCATACCTTGCGATACCTGGCGCGATGGGACTACATTACGATTGACGCGGATAGCACGACACGAATCACTGCGTCGGGTACGCACCAACTCCAGCGCCGGAGTGCCTAAGACCTCAATAGCATGTGGAGGGATGATGGCAGACCACACTGACACCCTCGGGTACGCACGAGAATGGGAAAGGCGAAAGAGCCTTCAGCCTGCTATGTTGTTGCCCCTCACGGAGAGCGGCTCTGCGCAGTGTGACACGCTATACAGCCACACCGCGGTTGAGTCAGAGGGCACTGCGAAGATCACTGCATCGGATATGGAGCAACTCAAGTAGGCGATCCGTCGATACGGCACTTCGGTTTCTATATTTCATTCCGCCTCAATTGCTCACCCAGCACCCAACATCTCCCCGCCTTTAGGCTTCCTTGACTTCCCCTGAGTTGCCTCCTATCGTTTGCTCCACACCCGCCTGGAGAAACAGTGTCACAACCGCCTTCCGGTCCACAGGACGAAGGGACAGGTGTTTGCCATTCGCACACTGGGCCGAGTTGAGCGTGCCTGAGATCATTTATCTGGGAGGAGCCAGAGTCTTTGCCCCCTGCGATGTGTTCACTGCGAGGACATCATTGACCGCGGTGGTGGCCTTGAACCGCCAGAAGCTCAGTCCGAATAATACTGGGATGAGGGAGGCATGTTAGGGGAGGCCGGAGGAGAGAACCTCTCAAGACGCAAAAGGGTCTCCATGGCCCGTCCGTGTTTCGAGACTGCAGCTGCCCGAGATTCACAACGGACCCAGGGAAGCGCCTCGTTACTCAATGGTTTCAGACAGACCTGCGATGGGTATAGGGATCCGAGAGCTGTCTGCTCATGATTCGGAAGGGGATGGTTTAGATCGTGCTGTTCATATCAAGCGGGAGTCTGTCGGGATGTTCTCAGCAGGTCTCTCACCTGTTTCACGGCTAGGACCGGAATAAAATCCTTGATGCGGGCACCTTGCTCAAGCTGGTGGCGTTCACTGCCCAGAATCTGCTCGACGGTGGAGAACGGGCAAGAGAATTCTTCCGCGATCCCCTGAATAAGGCCTTCCCACTTCACTGGCTGGGGCTGAACTGCCACCTGATCTTTCCGCATGGTGATGAATACATCCATCGAGGGCTGGTCTTCCGTCCGAACGATCAGGCCTGCGACCGCGTCTCGCATCGGTCGTCTAGCTTACAAGATTCCGTTCAAGAGGGGCAAGGCACGTACGTGCAATTCGAACAGCCAAACCGTGCCACTCATCGACCTCAGCCCTGGGCGACGTGCCTCCGATTGATTTAACAGATAATTAATCGCATCGAAACGATTTCTTATTCGGTGTGGCCCTACTATTCCTCCCATATGTTGACGGATCATTCACCCATGATACAAGCACGCGCCTCGGTGCTCATCATGATGACCTCCGAGTCGTTCGCGCAATCGCTCAAAGGGGCCTTGGACACGAGCGGTTGCCGCAGTACCGTGGTCACCACGGAGCCGGCTGCCCTCTCCGAGGTGGACGCAAACGTGCCATCCTTGATTCTGCTTGACCGTCACTCCGCTTCCATCGCCACCTTTCGCCAGAGGAGAACGCTGAAGGCCGTTCCGATCGTTGCCCTGCAGGCGGGCGACATCCCCTGCTCGGATGAGGACTGTACTTCGGAATATGGGCAAGATGTCGATTTAGTCGTGTGCAACCAGAGCGTCCGTGAATTGGTGGCGCGGGTGCGCGCCATTCTTCGACGCCAAGAGGTCGGGATCAGGTCGAATACCTTGCAACAGGTGGGAAAGTTTCGGATGTATATCGACCGCCACGAAGTCCTGATCAATGGCCAGGTCGTCAACCTGACCCCGAAGGAATTCGAGATTCTCCGGCAGTTCCTCGAATCGCCAAGTCGCGTATTCTCTCGTCAGGAGATGCTCAATCGGGTCTGGGGAGAAGGCTATGCGCTCGAAGAGCACGCGCTGGATGTGCATATTCATTCGCTACGACAGAAGATTGAGCAGAACCCGGCGAGTCCGAGATGCCTCCTGACGGTCAGGGGGGTAGGGTACAAGCTGCGAGGCTAACCCGAAGGAATACGGGTTATTTCAGAAACGTCTCGCTTAAATTTCTAAATAGTTGGTTGGCTGTCCACAAAACCTGCAAGAGGTCGGGGATTGAACGTCTCGTATTCTCGACCTGCTGAAACGAACCTCTGCTGTCCATAACTTCGATGGTTGGGGACAGCTCCAGGCGAAGGACAAGCGGTTTAGGAAAGCGCTGTCACCACCCTACTCCAGCCTATTCAGACTCACTCAGGCCTACTCCAGCCAAGGTTTGCACAAAACCCGAACTTTGGCTGGAGTAGGCCTGAGTGAGCTGGAGTGAGTTGGAATTGAGCACAAAATGAGCACAATCGGTGTATCTATTCCTTGGAAGTGAGCACTTTTGACCAGACCCTCTCGGACATAGTTTTGCACTATTACATGGTGTCCCGTTCTTAGGTTAAGAAAACCACGGGGCTTATTAAACTACCTCACCCTGGAAGCCGGATCTCCTATGGGAACAAATGAAACAATCTCCTCACAAGAGCTGCGCGATAAAACCGACAAGAGCTTAGAGGATGAGCGGAGTAAAACTGACGAATACCTCGAACGAAAAATCCAGGTGGTCGAAGCAAAGGCAAGCGAGACAATCCGTGTTAATCGGCTTGTCGCCGATAAAGATCTTGAAACTCATCGGGCCGAAGCGGCCCTCGATAAGGAACATCGACTCGACATAACGGGCCTTCGAACCTCACGATTCGACGAGAAAGTCTTGGTTCAGGAGCGCGAACGGTCTGACACAGCCCTGCGTGTCGAGCGAGAGAATGATGATCGTGCTCGGGCACAAGAACGCATTCAAAAACGATTGATCGCCGAAGCGCTCCTTGAAAATGAGCGTAAAGAAACGGACAGCAATCTTCTGGGTGAACGAGTCCGCGTCGATGTAGAGTCCGATCACAATTCTGACCAGCTGACGGAGGAAGTAACCTCCCACGATATAACGAAAGCGGCCTTGATTACGAGGGATCAATATATCGCGATTGTCAGTCACGACTTGCAAAATTCACTCGTCGCTATTTCTATCAACACGCATTTGATGCGGAGAGATTTTTCTAAAAATGTGATTGATTCTGTGAGCGTTCTCGAAAACCTCGGGCGAATCGAGCAAAGCGTCGCGGGGATGGACCGGATGATAAGCGATCTACTTGATGTTGAACGAATGGCACATGACAAGCTCCTTCTTAAGCCTGAAAGGATCGACCTTCGCGGTTTGTTTCAAGAATGCCTGGACCTCTTTGCCCCTGTCGTTGCTAGTAAGTCATTTTCAATGACCATTCACACAGGGCCTGAGCCGATATTCGCCGACCTCGATCACGACCGAATTCTTCAGGTGTTATCCAACTTGATCGGAAACTCACTGAAGTTCACGCCCAAGAGAGGCACTATTGACCTATCCGCACGAAAACAGGAGACTCACGTTGAAATTTCGGTAACCGACAATGGCCCTGGAATTCCTGAACAGGCAAAAGCACAAATATTTGAAAGGTTCTCGCAGCTTAAAATTAACGATCGACGTGGCCTTGGCCTTGGCCTTTTTATAGCCAAGTGGATCGTTGAGGCCCATAAGGGACGCATTTGGGTTACATCAGAAGTGGGAAAGGGAAGCAGGTTCAGCTTCACGATTCCATTAACTATATCGAATTAAGGTGCATTGTTCCTCAATACACCTCGGAAGGATGGTAGCAGAACCTTAAAAACGACATTCAGTCTATTTCCGCCGGCCTAGGTGTTCTATCCACAGTGTTCAAAACCTTTCTCCAGCTCAAGACCCAAGAAGCCCATTTTTGTGGGGCTTTGACGCATGGTTCTGCCGTTCCATAAACAACTGATTCTGAACAACCGGATAAATATGTCTGCGTCCTGTGCCGCTTGAGGCAGGGTTCTTACCCATGCCGCACCATCGGCCTAGTTCCAGGCATCTCGATTTTCAGACCGCCGACGAGGCGCGTTGCTACGGGTGTTCTTCCTGAGGAATGACGGATCGAATATAGGCGATCACATCCGAAATCTGCACCTCTCGCAATTCATCCTCCCAGCGATGCATGGCGGTCAACGAACGCCCACGCCTGATGGTCATACGCAGCTCGGACTCGCTTTTGATCCGTGAATAGGGGGCGCGAAAATTCTCAGGCGGCACGCTGAGAGATGTGCCCTCTGGGCCCTTCCCATCAAGATCCTTGCCATGGCAACGCAGGCAATGGGATTCGTACACGGCTCGGCCCTTTTCAGGATTCCCCTTAAAGGCCTGGGCGTGTGCGTCGACCGCAGCCAACAACAACGCGTAGAGGGCAACACAGAACCACCATACCTTCATACCGCCCTCCCTTTTCTGTTTCACAGCATGTGTTTCACATTCGGAGCGATCCCAGAAACAAACTCGTGATTACCGACCTCGCTGATCATGCGCGCAAGTCGAGAAAAACCCACATACCAAGAGCAATGAAGTTCGAAAAGACGAGGGCGCCTGCTTGCTCTTATTGTAATCGGAGCCAATGAGGAGATCCAGTTGAGCTTTACCGCCACGTTCATCGAGGAACACGGCCATAAAACTTGACCAACGATTCCTCTGAATTTCTCCCCGCTCAGGTCATGCTCAGTTGCTCTCCAAAATCATTTGTTTTTGTGACCTGCCCCCTATAGTTGTACCAGCCGCAATGTGAGTCAGGCGTATTGCTGGTCGGCCCTACCCTAACATAGGATCTGGACCCGTTTAAGGGGGCGAGGTCACTGGATTCAAGGGGTTAGCAATCCTGCTGGCGGCCCCGACGTGGTCATTGGTAGTATGATGATGCCCAGGCACCGTGGGAGTATCGGAAAGCGAAGAAGCAAAGGCATTACTTATGAAGACGAACGGTGACGATTCACGGTGGGTGCGAAGGTGTTAGGGTTCGATGATGTTTAGATTCATGGTTTTGTTCGGTGTTGTTGTGGCCCTCGCCGCTGTCCTGTGGTGGTACTATCCCACCGTTCGAGGCCTTCCGGATGCCAGCCCTCGAGAAGCCAAATGTAAAGCCGTGAGAGAGCGTGCCGACATCCAAGAAGGACTTTCGATGTTGCATGATATCGACAAATCATTGGCGAAGTTGAACGCTGAATATGCCAGGAGTAAAAAATTAAATGCGGACACTCCGGCGGATCTAGGGGGGGTGACAAAAGGGGTTGAGGAACGACAACTCCATCTTTCTAACAAGAAGACCAAGCTCCTCGGTGGCGTCCCATGCTTGGCCGATATATATAATGCAGAACCGCACTGAGCAGCCTCCTTGGGAGACGGTGAGCCTGGTTATGCAAGTAGTAGCAGAGAATCGGCGGGCATATGTCCGTGTGAACAACCGCGCCGAAGGCAACGCTCCTCACACCGTCGAAGCCTTGGTGGATCAGCTACAAGCCTAGTTTTCGGTGCATCTGTTTGCACCTGCGATCAAATTGATGGAAATATCTGTGCGAGTGTCCAACCAATCAGACTACGTGGGTGAGGTTCTGGTCCGTGGCGGGGAGGGCCATCATGGCACTGAGTTACAACCATAATGACTCGCCTCGAACAATAGGATGTGTGCCCGCCAGGTCAAGTCCTAGCTATGAAGCTGCCTTGCTTGAGACCGTAATCATTTGTTTTTGGATCTGCAGAAGGATATGTCAAAACCCAAGATAAATCGACTTCTCGGATGTTGAATTGGAGAGAGGTTTTTGAACACTGTGCGCAAAACGACTAGCAGGCGGAAAAACGCTAAAGGGCATTTTGAAGGGTCTGGCTATAGTACGAAGCGGAGATCAAGGTAGTAATATCTGACGTATTTTCTTGGTTGCCTTCGCCCCCTCTTTCCTACCCCGAGTAAGCTAGTGATGTCGAACAAGGCGAGTAACGTCGCGTATGGCGCGTAAGCTAGCTGTATGTCGTGTACTCGCTCCTGGTACGAGCTGGACTCATGTGTGAAAAAACCCTACTCGTTCATGGAGTGAGGGCGAATACAGATGTGGAGCACAGCGCACACGAGTGAGGAAGAGGGGACGACATAGGAACGGAAGGCAGATCTAGTGTTTCGAGCGATTGTCCTGAGGGGGGCGTGTCAGCTTGATGGCCACATAATAGAGGATCACGCCGACGAGGAGAGCCAGGAGCACCCAGCCCAATGGACGGACCTCCCATCCGGTGCTCATGCAGCCTCCTTGGGGATGCCCATCAATTGCGCCTGCGTTTCGCTAAGGAGAGGCTTCCAGCACCGGGGACATAGACCCCGGCATGACGGACCATCACAAGGAAATCCTGTTTGGGAATGATGCGCGCGTGCGTGTAGGGCATCTGGTAGGCACATCGAAGACAGGTGATGTAGCCGGTCTTGCGTTGACAGAGCGGACAGGTAGGGTCGGCGCAGCCACCCACGTCAAAGAACTGGAGCCGCGTCCGGCCCTTCTCGGTCAGAACATGACCTGAAATGATTCGATCCAGCAAATCCTGCCGCTTGAGATGGGAGAGGTACGAGCGGGCGGTCGGGCCAGAATAGCCAAAGGCCTGCACCAGATCCTTCGCCCGTACCGCCTGCTGGGTGATCTGCCCCCTATAAACCAAGCCGGATCGAGAGTTAAGATTTCGACCGGCGAAAGGAGGGAGCATGGCACGCAAGCGGTATACGGCGGAAGAGATCATCGGGCAGTTACGGACCATTGAGATCGAGTTGGGCAAAGGGCTTGGGGTGGTCGAGGCTTGTCGCAAGCTGGGGATTACAGAACAGAATTGGGGGATGAATTGCTCAACGGCGAACTCTTCTATACGCTGCACGAGGCGCGGGTGATCGTGGAAGGATGGCGCCACCGCTACAACACGCAACGCCCGCATCGTGCGCTGGGGTACCGGCCACCCGCCCCAGAGACGCGGACCTTCGCACCGCTCAGCGTGTCGGCGTGAAGGAACTTGAACGGTGGCCTAACAACTGGGGGCTGGTCAAACCCCAGAAACGTCTACGACCATATCAGTCCTCCCAAGTATGCGAATGGCATAAATATGACCAACGGCAATTTCGAAGATCCCGCGACCAGTGCCACGAGATGGCGAACGCCCGGCATAAAATAGCCGAAGATGAGTGCATATTTGCCCCACCGAAGATACCAGGATTTTACTTGGTCTAAGTCTTCAGCCCGAATTCTCAATACGCGGCCCACCGTGCAGATGAAATAATCCCCTAGACTACGACCGATGACATAGCTTCCTGTGATCCCGCTGATGCTGCCAAGAAAAGCGGTGGCCATGGTTGGTATCAGCGCGAGCTCATTTTTGAAAACGAGATAACCGGAAAATGTTAGCAAAGTTTCATCTGGGATCGGCAATCCCACAATACCGAGCATGAGCAATATGAAGAGGGCGGGGTAACCATATTGCGGGATCCAATTTAATATGGCATCCATGGCATATCTTCTAGCGACTGTAGGAATTGAATCATGCTGACCATTAAGGCATTCACTGCAGAATCCGCTCTAGGGTTTCGGCCACCGGCCCCCCAGACCCGTACCGTCGCACCGATCGCCTGTCGCCGTGAACGAACTTGAGGGGGTGGTCTAACAACTGGGGGCCGGTCAGTCCGCTGACCTGAAAGTTTGGCCGTGCCGCTAGGGAGACAGGGCCACTATCACACCACGGACATCAGGAACAACCGTGGGGTAGACGCCCTCCAGAGTGATGATGAGGACTTCCTCCTCATTGCGACCAAAGCCAATCAGCTCATCTTCATTCGGTGGTCTGTCAAACCGGTGCTCCCACTTCAAGCCATCCGAATCCATATAGGTGCTGACTGTGCCGAAGAAGTCTTCCACTCCTTCTCCTTTACGCTGACCCACCAGTTTCCATGTTTTGTGGATAACCGGGTGTCTGGTCGCACCCTCTTCGAGAGTCACCAGCACAAACGAACTGGCAATGGTGATCAGAAAATTGCTTCGATCTACATGAATCGCGACAGCCTGCCGGATGCCGGACGTATAGTCCGCGATGGCAACGGCTCTCCTGCTGATACTCCTAATGGTGCCAATCGTGGCCTGGAGTAATCCAGGGGGGTGAATCCTCCCGAAATGCGGGTGCTCGATGTTTAGTAGTTCCGCCGCGCTTGTCATGTGAGCGAGATCCATGCACACATTCTACTGCAATGGCCTCTCTTCTCACAGGGAAAGGGGCCCTAGTCGATATGTAAGACATGGCCTAGGAGAAACCACCTAGAAGCCAGTGCAGCGATTGGTGGAGATGTTATGCGGTTAGCTCGTTAGTCACTCGAGCCAATGCACGATGGAGGAAATCAGGTCGGGAATAAATCCATAGACCCACAATAGGCGACGACATAGATGACGACAGAGACAGCGAACAATCCAACAACCACCTCGATCAAGGTTTCAACAATCGCTGTTTCCATGGGGTTCATGGCGAATGCCTCCTTCGATTACGGAGTGTGTACATGTGGACAGTTCGTCGGCTCCTATCTGCGGTTCTTATAGCCGAGTCATGGTCGAAGTCCTATCGACACACCTAGGAAATTTTTGTAATCCTTAAATAAATTCGCAATGTCGTAGTTCGTACGACAGCGGGAAAGAAGCGAGGCGGGGTTGATCGTGGAGCAGGTTGCGGGAGTAGCACTTCTCGGTGACAGGCCCAGGACGCCATGTTTTCCCATCTTGACTCCCTCCTCTGATCACTGATCCAATTCGCTTCCCGCACAAACCGGAGTATTCGGAAATGCCACCGAATCCCGACCTTCCTCTTACTTCTGTTCTCCTCATCGATGGGAACGACACCGACCGCAAATACTTCGCCGATCAACTGAAGGGCCGTTCCCGAGACTACAAAATCCTTGAAGCCACTAATGGGGAAGACGGGCTGCTCCTCTATCGGTCTCAGCGGTTTGATTGTGTCGTGGTTGCACTCGAATTACCTGATCAATCAGGTTTGGTGGTATTGGTGGATCTCGTTCCGATAGCCAGTAGACCAAATGTGGCTGTCGTGATGCTCACCAACCGTCTTCAGGTAGGGCTAGGCGAGATGGCTCGGCAAAATGGGGCCTACACATGCTTTGTCAAACAATTCATGTCGGGGGAAGAATTGGATAAAGCAATCCAGCGCGCAATGGCCTATGTCAGATGGATGCCCAAAGAAGATCGATCCAGCCTCTCTAGTTTCTTGCTTTCTGCCCCTCGACTTCGCGTGGGTTCACAGAGAGGTTGATTCGACTCCTGTCTTCAGCTAGGTTTGTGTAGGTCTGTAGAGACCGACGCGATTGGGAGGTCTGATATTTTGGCCAGGTGGGGGGGTCCGTTGGACGGATCAAGTACAAATCTGTCGGAAGTACGAGTGGTATACCAGCGCCAGACAATGAAATGGCAAGGTATTGTGGAGAGTTTAGGTGAAGAGTTCTCTTGTCCGTTACCCGAAGTTGAACGGATGCTGAGTGCCGCAGCGCACCAGCTAGAGCAAGGGGCACAGATCAAAGAGTTTATCCCGGTCTTGGCAGTGAAGGAAGTAAAAGGCTTCCTGAGAGCGTACCGGCCCACATCCCCTCGGCAGAAACCGCGTGAACTGAACCCTCCCCTTCCAAGCCAGTAGAAATTTTCGCCATAGTTTTTAGCCAGTTCCGTGGCGAGAGCTTGTCACCTAACCTTGATCTGGCTCCTATCTGTCCGTAACGCTCAAATGCCATGCTTGCTGTAACTCAGCGAGACTCTTCTTCAACGGAGGAGGAATGGCAATGAGGCCTTGGTTGGAAACCGTCCTCAAAGTGGTCGTCATGGGGGTCACCGTGTGTGGTGGTATAACCGTGGCCAAATACGACGGGCCGGTGGGGGATAAGGGCCACGAAAGAGGGCGGGGTATTAGGCAGGATCAACGGGGCTTAGACCGCGCAGCCTAATAGGAGGTTCGCGATGAACTGGAAAAACAAAGCGAAGCGACTCTTCGGTAATAGGACGATCCATCTCCAAGGAGAAGGACGATTTGCCCTGGTCACCCCTTGCAGAACTCCCGCGTTCTCTCTGTGGCCAACGAGAGCGGAAGCAGAGCGAGCCAAGAACAGCGTCAGATCCTGTGGAGGCGATTGTCAGGGTGTTTCTTTTCACTATATTGCGGACCTCGGAGGGGCGGCCTGATCACTTCCCCTACGACAGGTCAGCCGTCTGGCCCTCCGCATGCCCTAGATGGCCTGGGGCGATTCTTTGACTGTACGGTGGCGGACGTATTACGCCAAACATCGATCGGTTTCACATTTTCGCGCTTGCACTTGGGGCAGGTCGGACGACTGCAGATGAACAAATTCATCACGAAAGGCTAGAAGGATGCCGGCCTGTAGCGAGGGCTCGATGGATGGGGAGGCCATCGTCATTATCGAAGGAGAAGAACCAGCACGGTGCCGGTGGCGACGATGACTCCCAGCACCCCCAGGGCCTCGAAGAGCGTGCGCATTTCCTTCATGGTAATCATCCCCCTCATGTGAAGGATAGCCGCGAGATGACATTCCGTAAAGCTGGGATGCTCCCAAAGAAGCGAACGGAACATCATGGACGGTCGACATGGTGAACTTGCTGACGTGGGATGACGATGATCTCATGTTGGTAGCTTCTCAGTAGCCAGTCCCGCTAAGCCATTGAACTCGCCCAGTGATTCCTCCGGCCCGCTGATACGCAATCAAATCCCATCTTCGGAACCTGTGCGGGAACTGCTACTCGTTTTCTGGAATTTGGTAGCTTCTCAGTAGCCGGACCGGTTAGGCCGTTGAAATTGAACAATGATTCCTTCGGCCCGCTGATACATTATCAGCGGAGTCGCTACTGCGGGCGGCTAATACCCAGTTTCTGCATCTTCGAGTTCAAGGTCGTGCGTTTGATGCCCAGCTTGGCGGCCGCACCGGCCTGGCCGCCGATGATCCAGCGCGCCTCACGAAGAGCTTTGAGAATGTGCTGACGTTCGGCATCCTCGAGGCTAACCCCGGGACGATCCGAAGCGGTGGTCGACCGCTTCAATTCCGAGACCGGTACCTCCAGATCCGTGGTCTGGGACAGGATCACCGCCCGCTCGATGAAATTTTCGAGCTCGCGGATATTGCCCGGCCACGAATACTGCTGCAGGGCCGTCATCGATTCGCGCGGGATCGTTTCAATCTGCTTCTTCATGCGCTGCGCGAATTTCTGGGCAAAGTGGTGGACGAGCATCGGAATGTCCTCTGGACGCTCGCGCAAGGCGGGCACCCTGATCGGAAAGACCTTAAGGCGATAATAGAGATCGCTGCGGAACCTACCTTCTTCCACCATGCGCTCCAATTCGCGGTTCGTGGCGGCGATCAGGCGGACATCGACGCGGAGCGTCCTGGTGCTGCCGAGTCGCTCGAACTCCTGCTCCTGGAGCACCCGAAGGAGCTTCACTTGTAATTCCAACGGAATTTCCCCGACCTCATCGAGGAACAGCGTGCCATGATCGGCGAGCTCGAAGCGGCCGATCTTGGTTGCTATGGCGCCGGTGAAGGCGCCTTTATCGTGGCCAAACAGCTCGCTCTCGACCAGTCCCGTCGGAATCGCGGCGCAATTGAGCTTCACGAATGTCCGTTCGCGTCTCCCACTCAGATGATGGACGGCCCGCGCCACGAGCTCCTTGCCGCTGCCGGTTTCCCCGAGGATGAGGACCGTGGAATCCGTGCCTGCGACCGTTTCCACCTGTTTGAGGACGCGTTTCAGTGCCCGGCTCTCTCCGACGATATCTTCGTATTCGCTCTTGATCTCTTCTTCAAGGTACAGCTTCTCCTTCGTCACCTTATCCCGTAGCCGCGCGATCTCCTCATAGGCCAGCGCATTATCGACCGCCACGGCGACCTGCTTGGCGACGTGGCAGAGAAAGTCGACGTCGCCGTCGTGATAGGCGTCCTGCTGGACGCTGCAAAATCCGATGGTGCCGAGCCGGCGCCCGGCTACCGTCAGCGGAAAGCCGCACACGGACTGCAACCCGTCCTTCTGCATTTTGGCAACAATAGCCGGCCAGCGGCGTTCAGCCATGATATCGGCGATGAAGAGCGGCTCTTGCGTTCGCCAGACATAGCCCGCCGGCGTCTCGTCGACCGGCAGCTCATATACGTCGTCGGGCGACTGAATTGGTATGTTGGCCTGGATGCTATGCAGCGTCATGGTGTGGCAGGCGGGATTGTAGAGGGCGAGGGCGACGAAGTTGACCGGCACGACTTTGGGCAGGAGCCTGGCGAGATCGCAGCAGACCTCGCCCAGATTGCGATGCGTGGCGATTGTTTCCGCCACTTCAAACAGTGTCCGGTAACGCTCCGGCAGCGCCCCGTCGCGCGGGAACTCGGTGGCCATCGCCGCGCATTATGGCGCATGGACGGTTGGGGCTCAATAGGTCGGTGACAGCAAAGGAGAATCGGGGTCCCGTGCTCTCATGCCGGCAGGGCGGCAGGTTGCGACGACATCTGTGAAGCGGATCCCCAGCCGAAGAGATGCTTCGCCTTGATGATGTCCGCCACGGTCCTCGGAACCATCTCCTCCCAGGACGGATCTCCTGACTCGATTTTTCTCAGCACGTCAGGCGTCTGTATTGTTAGGAGTGTTTCATCGTACCTGCGGATTGGCTCGACGCGGCCCATGTCCAGAAGGAGGTTGCGCAGATGATGCCAAGGAGTTGGGATCGCCGCCCGTTCCACTGAGATAATGTCGCCTGACACAGGGTCACGCGTCGGATAGACGTACATCGTGACGGAACGCTTGAAGAGCCGTCCTGCTGACTCGAGGACGCCGCCGGGCAGATCCGTGTAGTACCGTTCATCGGCAATCTGGCGTATCGTGGGCATCCCAACCGCCAATCCGATCGGTTTGTCGGTGTACGCCGCAAGGTACTCGGCCAGTTCGTAGTACGGTTCGAACCGTGAGATGAGGACGTCCACGCCGAGCGCGGCAAGGATCTCCGCCCGGGCCAGGAAGTCACGATGATCGGCATCGGACCCCGGCTCGAGCGACCGCAACGTCATCTCAGCCAACACAACAGGCCGTTGCCCAGCGAGGTGCGGATGCTGGGTGAATTGATCGAGCGCTCGATTCAGCAAGTCGACCGTGAGCTTCGTCGCTGGCCGGAAGCTGCCCCGTTGGACGAGAATGGGTTTGTTGTATAGAATTTCCGATGGCTGCACGACCTCGCCACGGCCGCTCAACATTGCGGCGTCGGTGAGCCCCCGCTCCACCAACATCAAGCTCGTCGTCCGATTATCGAGGCCCGCAAATGCCGGGCCCGACAGCTTGATCATGTCGATGTCGATACGCTCGCGAGACAGGTCGTCCATCAGCGTGGTGATGAGGCCCGCGGCGTCGTGACCTTGGAACAAGGCCCCATACAGGAGATTGACGCCCAGCGTGCCGAGTGCTTCCTGCTGACGGCCGACGGCCGAATCGAGGAGGTGGGCGTGAATGATGATGTCCGATGGGTCTTCGCGTGCCGTGCGTTGAAACCGGATTCCGAGCCACCCGCGCCCCTTCCCAGGATGGCGGTAGCTCGCCGTGGCGACTGTGTTGGCAAAGACGAAAAATCGCGTCGAGTCCCCTCGCTTCACACTCAAACGCTCCAGCAACTTACGGAACTCGTACTCCAGCATGGCCTCCAAGCGCTGCCGGCTGACGTACCGCTCCGTGTGCCCGTACAGCGCGTCGCTCACCGTCATGTCGTAGGCCGAAATCGTCTTGGCCACTGTCCCGGCCGCAGCGCCGACGGAAAAAAACCATCGAGCGACCTCCTGCCCGCCGCCGATCTCGGCGAACGTGCCGTACGACGCGGGATCGAGATTGATGGCCAGCGCTTTCTGTCGCGTCCCCATAGTACTTTCAGCCATGTTGCACCTCACTTTTGTCAGTTCAAGTG
>Ga0207104_1059_pt1 | contig 26016 bp, 23 predicted proteins | sample Alteio_BWMinHeat_79_FD_153538 | JGI IMG/M metagenome (GOLD analysis project Ga0207104, IMG submission 153538) | Enriched cells from forest soil in Barre Woods Harvard Forest LTER site, Petersham, Massachusetts, United States -... | ecosystem: Environmental > Terrestrial > Soil > Temperate forest >...
TGAAATGGGGAAATAACTCTTTCAGCATGCCAATCATATGATCCACTGTCATCACAGCATAAACAGGACCATCCACTTTGCTGAGAATTTCTTTGTCTGAATACAGACGATGTAGTTCTGGCAGGATTATTTTTTCCTCATACTCCTGATGCTGCAGGTTGCTTGCCTCAAAACGTAGAAATGCCAGATAGTATTCATGGCCAGATTGAATCCTGTCATCGTCATCAGGGCTGGATTTGATTGAGGTGAGGAGCTCATCCATGTATCCAAAAACTGAACCATGCTCATGATGATCGTCTTCAACTTTTTTAGATAATGCTAACCCTTTGTCCTTTAGCAGGGGATGAATGGTATTATTTTCATGGCCAGCATGTCCGTGCATCAACTCTTTAATTTTTCTGAATTTTGTAATAACAGCATCAGTAGAGTGATTATCAGAAAAATCTGTTTTTGCTATGAATCTGCTGAATTCAGATAACCTGAATGATACATATTTATGCTCGGTATAGAGTTTGCGCCTATTCATTGTTCATTTTCCTGTTCTTCAGGCGATGCATTTTTGTGATCATTTACTATTTTTCCAATTGCCTTTTTAATTATTTGGTAAACCTTGTAATGAAGGTAATCTGTTTCAGCAAGTTGATTTTTATATTTTTGATATGTTTTTTCATCGTAGTGGCAGAAGGAAAATGAATGGGAAGCATCAGTTAAACCCTCTAATAATTTAATAATTTTCTCAATTCTTCGTAAGTGTAATCTGGGTATGTCTCATTAATAATTGCCAGTAATTTCCTGACGTTTATCGCCCATCTATTGATCTGATTACGAAGAGATTCAAGGCCCTCCACTTCCGTTTGGACACCTGGATTATCTGTATAAAATATTTTGTAGATTGGAGCTCGATTTATCATGTAAGTTTAATTTTCCTGTATGAATACTGTCTTGTGAGATCAATATATGAGATATGAGTAATTTTTTCGGGTATGATAGCAAGGTTAATAAGATATTGAAAGTTTTCTTTTTTGAATAGTATCTATCTATATTTGATAAATACGTACTTTCATGTAGAGCAGTATAATTGTATCCCAGCCAATAGAGGTGTCGGTACCCATTTGGTTTCGTGGAGCACTCCTGGGATGTTAAGAGCCAAATAATTAAGATTTTTTTTTACTGAAGTTTCACCGTTTTCACTGAAAACGTTAAAGATATTTTGAAATCTCAATTAAGTTTCCGTCTGGATCACGAAACCACACTGATTCCATTTCACCTAAGGTTCCTGTTATAACCATTGGCTCTTTCTCGATTTTTATATGATATTTTTTCAAGTGATTCAGTACATCAGGAATCGGAGTGTCAGTGACAAGACAAATATCTGCTGACCCAGGAGTTGCTTTTAGGGCCTTTGGTTCATGCTCTTTTCCAACCTGATGTATATGAAATCGCTGATCGCCAAATCGTACTGCTTTCAATTCAATATTCTTACTTTTTACTGTAATTTCCTGCATATTGAGCACTTTAGTGTAAAATTCTATAGTAGCTTCAACATCCTTAGCCGTAATAACGAGATGATCTATGCGCTTTAATTGCATTTGAACTATCCTTTACCTCAAGTGTTGGCTTTATTCATTGAAAATTCGCTGTAAAAATAAAAAAAGAAGCTCCGATTTGGTAACATTGCTATTCTTCACAACCTCAATGGAATCATATCATAAGGAGCTTCCGTGTTTATTCTAAAGTCCATCCTCGACCCAATTCAATCAGAATTTAAAAAATCTCATGACCGAGGCAAATTATTTGTGTCGGTGTTGCTTGCGCTCCTACTTCCTGCTGTTGGTTCGCGGGGTTCGCAACTTTTTCGCATTATTCGAGCCGTTTTTTGCTTCAAAATTTCCCGCCGCAGCTTCTATATAATGATGGCATCTCCCAAGTTGCCGTTGATGCGTTTATGGCTGTGATTATCATTACGATCACGCCGCTAAAGCAACCTACGCTTGCTTGTCAGGAATGCAGACACGAATACGATGTCCGTCTGGATCAAGCGCTACGAAGGTTAACCCAAATACGGCTTCATGCAAGTCCTGCTCTATGGCTACTCCCATTTCTCCCCAATGTTCGCGCAGTTCACGCACTGTCTGTTCATCCTGAACCATGAATGCAAGCTCGAAGCGATGGCCGCTTCCTCCTGAAACAAAATTTTTTGCCTGCTTTGACTAGAGGCTAAATGTCAATCCATTTTCAAAGACAAATGCAACATAGGTTGGAAATGAAGCAACTGGCTTGATGTCAAAAATCCTTTCGTAGAATAAAGCGCTTTCCATCGGGTCGCTTACATAGAACAGCAATAAATTCGGGATAAGCATGAATAATCCTCTTTAATGAAATTTTCCATATTTTAAAGTATAATACTGCCAAAATATGGCAGGAGCATGAATGATGAATCGAACCGAACGACTTTTGCATTTATTGCAGATTTTACGAGGTTATCGCCATGCCGTCAGTGGAGAACGCCTGGCGGAACGGTTGGGGGTGAGCATACGAACCTTGTATCGTGACATTGCCACCTTGCAAACAATGGGTGCCAGCATCGAGGGAGAAGCAGGTGTTGGATATGTTCTGAAACCAGCATTTTTTCTTCCACCCCTGATGTTTTCCCAAACAGAGATGCAGGCTTTGCTGTTAGGCATGCAGTGGGTTTTGCAGTTTGGCGACGCGCCATTATCGAACTCTGCAACAGATGCTATCAATAAAATATCAGATGTTTTGCCTGCCAGTATTAAAAATAGCATCAGCGCTTTTACACTCCGTGTAGGACCACCTGCACCAGAACCCATGATCAGGGAAGACCTTTCACTCTTAAGAGACGCCATTGCCAGTCAGCATAAAATTCATATCGTCTATAAATCTGGAGATGGCAAGGAGTCCCGGCTAACTGTCTGGCCATTTACCATTGGATATTTCACTGACAAGCGCATACTGGTCGCATGGTGTGAAAAGCAGAAGGACTACCGGCACTTTGAAACAGCTAGAATTATTTCACTTGAAATACTGGAGGAGCGCTATCTCCGCCCGAAAGATAGCCTCTTTCGTGAATGGCAGGCAATACAATTACGTAAGCATTCGTAGAAATGCCATGTAGTATTCATGGCCAGATTGAATCCTGCCTTCGATCCAGGTGGGAGAAAATTTACTCTGCCAGTAACACAATTACCCGCTTCAGGTCCTGGTATTTCTGGTCCCAATCCTGCCTTCACGGGTAATACCACGACGAGTCAACATATTGTTGCTGTTATACCTGATTTTCCTGCTGTCACTTCTTACAAAAGACAGTATTCCATTAGCAATAATTGTACGGTTTTACCTGGCGCTCCAGCAGAATGTTACGATATGAGCGTCAATTTTATTATCAATGATAACAATGGTACATTTAAATATGATGATAGTATCACGTGTACATTCACAGCGAATGGGTAAATAAAGGTGTGCAGCCATTATTGAATTAGGCTAAATATAATTTATAATATGTTGCTCAAAAAAACGTTTAATCCACTAGCAATTAGCAAACAGAGAGTATTAATAAATGAAAATCAAACCAGAGGTTTTAAAAACATTAGCTACATGCCAAACCTCTCGCAGCTTTATGTGGTTATATATTCAATCATGTTGCTGCAAATGAACAGGAAGCTGTGCGTCAATTTTTTAAAGAAAACTGTAAAATTGATTTTTTGAAAGAACAATATTTATTAATGTCATTAAATACTGTTAAAAATGAAATTCAGGATGAAAAACATTTTGATATTCGATGGGCTGTTAACAGCACATTGTCAAAATAAGTTATATGCCAGCATTAGCTGGCATACTTATATTAAAAAACCCCGCTAGGCGGGGTTTTTGTTTGTCGCAATGACAATTACTATACCATTCGCACCTTCAGGTGCGAATGGTATATTGATCAAATATATTGATTTATTAAGAAACGAGCCTATACTTGCGCTTAACAACACCCATCCCGCCTCTTCATAATGCGCACCCCGATGGGTTTTTTTGTTTTTAAGTCATGCAATTGATATCGCAAGAATAATACTCGCACTAATGGTGCGAGAAGTGGTAAGGGAAATCACATGAAAAAACAGACAGGCCACGTAACCAATACGATTATTTATCAATCAAAAAGCGGTGCTTTAGAATTAAAGACAGACAAAGAACATGAAACTATCTGGCTGACGCAAGATCAAATGGCAGCGTTATTTGATGTTCAAAAGGCGGCTATTTCCAAGCATTTAAAAAATATTTTTGACTCTAAAGAGTTGTACAAAAAATCAGTTGTTTCCATTTTGGAAACAACTGCCGCTGACAATAAAATCTATAAAATCAATCACTTTAATCTAGATGCAGTGCTAAGTGTTGGCTATAGAATCAATTCCAAACAAGCTACCCATTTCCGCCAATGGGCAACCAGGACTCTTAAAGAACATATCCAAAGAGGGTATACGATTAACCGTCACCGCATTAAATCCAATTACGAGGATTTTTTAAAGGCGGTCTCTGATGTTAAAAGCTTGTTACCAGCAGGCTCAGCAGTGGATCATGACAGCGTGCTGGAATTAATCACTTTATTTGCAGACACTTGGTTCTCATTGGATGCTTATGACAGGGATACTTTAGCCACCCAAGGGGCAACTAAAAAGAAAGCAGCGCTAACAGCAGATAAACTCACTCAGGCATTGACTGAATTGAAGCTGAATCTCATTGAAAAGGGAGAGGCAACCGAGCTTTTTGGTGCAGAACGCACGCCGGATAGCGTGTCAGGCATTGTAGGCAATGTCATGCAATCCTTTGGTGGAGAAGACCTTTACCCAACCATCGAGGAAAAGGCAGCGCATCTCTTGTACTTCATCATCAAGAACCATCCCTTTGTAGATGGTAATAAGCGCAGTGGTGCCTATGCGTTTGTCTGGTTTTTGCGGCAAGCTAAAATTTTGGATGTGACACGTATCACGCCGCCTGCGTTAACTGCATTAACATTGCTGATCGCTGAAAGCTCGCCCAAAGAGAAGGACAAGATAATTGGCCTCGTATGTACTGTCCTGAAAGGCAGAAAATAACCGTTACTGAATCATGTTGATACTGCTTCAAGCTTTGTCAGCATGTGTTTCATTTTCGTAAATTGCGTTGCTTCCTCCATATGCAGCTTTGCGAGTTTGTTCAGCACCAATACATAAGGTGAACCCTTGCGCTCAGTCTCATGCGATACCGGTATCATTAGCTGTTCAATTATCCGATGAATATGTTGGCGGCGATCTTTTGCCATTGGCCAGCGCAGAATGCGTGTCTCTGATGAATGCAAAAACTGTTTGAGCGCTGTACAGTCGGTACAATGGCATTTGTATTTGCATTCAATTGACCAGTTATCTGCTGCACGCCTTCCTTTTTTGGCTTGTGCTTGTAGGTCGGCAAGCACATATTCATGCAGTTTTCCGTATATTATTTTTCCCTGAGGAAGTCGTTCAATGATTTTTTTATGGCGGACCAATGACTCTCCCAGTGCGGCACAGGGGTAGATTTCCCGGTGCGTCATGACATGTTCTATCCATTCCATGAAGTGTGTGCCCGCTTTAGCGCTGGCACAGGAGAGAAGAAAATCAGTCAATGCTGTCATGCGTTCAGGAAGTTTTCTGAAGTGCTCCACGAGTGATTCATTCTGGAGAGCGCTGGAATCATTCTTGATGAGTTTTTTCATCTGATATTGCAGTACGTCATCAGTTAATTTCGCATGGTCTGGCAGCTGAACCAATACCTCTACAATAGCCTGAATGCTTTCCTCATTCTTGCCATAGTGCCACCTTACTGGTCTTTCCATCCAGGCGGCGAGTAATTTTTGACACCATGTCATACCATATGCATTCTGCAATTTCAGGAGATGCTTGGCTGTTGTCGCAGTCAGTGCTGAAAAATCAAATGTTGAGACGAGTATAAAAGCCAGTTTTTCATCTGCCACTGCAAGCGCAAGACGTAACAGCAGGGGTGCCTCATTCGCCAGTTGGATATCCTCTTGCATGACAGGCGGCCAGTATGGCAAGAAGCTACGAAGTACTTCAAGTGCGCGAGGCCAAGAGGATTTGACTGTCATCTGTTTTAGGAGTTCACGCAAAAGCCCTGCACGATCAAACCCAAAGCGCATGCTGTTACGATCCCTGCTCGGCCACAAAACGATTGCAGCACGATGATACCAGTGATCCATGGTGTCGCCAGCATTACCGGTAAATCCTTCATATTCTGAATTGAAGGGTTTTAATTCATTGTGTGCCTTGGTAAATATCAGATGGCAGGCACTCCCATGTGGGCTGTATTCTGGAAATGCAACGGATTTTCCATCCTCATCCAGCCAGTGACGTAATTCGATGTCCTCATCAATCAGGTCGGTAAGTTCTACGTCAGGGTTTTCTTCATCCTCATCTTCTTCCTCTTCCTCACGGTATTTTCGGTAGCGGTATCTGGAGTCAAATTCCGGTTCACACGACCAAGTTTCGTGTACATCTGCAAGGCAAAGGTGAATATCCAGCTGAAGTGCCTGAGCAGCTGCTTTGAGTGCAGTTCCACGCAAGGCATCAATATTTTTTAGACCCTGCCAGCTTAAGCCATATTCGGTATAGTCATGATCCAAAAGATAGACTAGATGCTGCGGCATCATCATTGTCTTTTTGTTATTTTGGGAGAGGGGGTCAGTTGCAAAAAACTTCTTTAAGCTTCGAATGAGTGCGTCCTGATGCGTGTCAGGTTGTGCTTTCACTGCGGCCGCATCTGTTTTGACTACGAGCAAGTTATAGGTCAGAACAACCCGATAACCTTTTGTCACTTCTTTCACAGTGTGATGGCAGTCTGTATAAAATGCCACTGCTGTGAGTTTGTCTAGAGAGAATTGACTGCTGCGGAAGGTTTTCTTCTCTCCGTGATTATCGATCACTAGATCTCCTCCGGTGTGCTGTGATGGCAGTACGATAAGGAGAGTGCCAATCATATCTTCCGCTTTTTCAGTGTCCTGATGGTATTTGAAAAACTGGCCAGGTTCATAAATCAGCAAATTATATAACTGTGCTACCAAAGAAAGATGATCCGGCAGTCCGAGTTTTTCCTGAATCCTGTCGAGCAGTGAGCGAAGGCTATTTTGCCAATTTTGGCCGGTCTTAAGCTTGGTTTTTGAGATTTCCCAAGCATTGCGAACGTTTTTGTCCAGCAAAGTCTGGTCACGTAAGCCATATTTTGCAGCGCTAGCTTCCTTGATGAGGGCAGCAGCTGTCTTTCTGTTTAATGGAAAGGAGAGGCGTCCGGCAGATTTTACATCCAGATCGAGATCGGTGAATGGAAAGTCCAGCTTGCAGCAAAATGAACCACTTGATTGAATATTTTTTAACGCTTTCAGTATGAGCTCAGTCATCGCCAGTAAAATCTCTTGAGATGTTCGACAGGTGCAATTACAGCATAGGTTGTGACGAATCTTCCAGTTTATTTTATGTGAGCGCAGAAAATCAATTTTTCAACGATGTTTTAAAAGCAGTTGGTGATTTTAATAATGCATTAAACTATAAAGAATATGGTCTTGAAAGTCATACTCAATTACGTAGCCTGCCTGAATGTAAGGGGTATGTATAAGCTTCAGGAAATTATTAAAACTGCTGATGAATGGTTATTATGAAAATACAGCTACAATCATATTGTCCAGAATTTCCAGACCATTTATTTCATTATTACTGATAATCGCAGACTGGAACCTTGACGTAACAAAAGATTATCAGTGGTTGCCTGTGACTCATAAGTTTTTTTATTTGCTGCGTTCACCAAAAAATGAGCTGAAAACAAAAAAAGATGATTCTGCTTAATGACAATACATCAAGGTCAGTATAAATTTTCAAACGTTTCATTCATTTTGCCTTGTTGGCATCTCATCTTGCTTCGATCAGGTTGTATTGTTACTTCCAAAGGGATTATTTTTTATGCCTACTGTAATGGCAGCATGATTATCCTCATCAGAGGAAGACATTTTGCGCGGGGAATTTCCTGGAGACACATTAAATAAGGACAATGGCTCAGCCAAAAACAGGGAATCCACTTTTTTCTGTGATTGCTGCAGTGAAAGAGTTAATTTTAGCGCCATATATTCATGCATGTCTTCTGCGAGCCCAATAGCCAGCAAGAGTTGCCACCATTCTCCTGCCCGTGGCTTAGTTTCCTTAATCCTGTTTAAAATGATTTCAAATTTCTGGACTGCCTGCTCATAATCCAGATTATTCTTGCAAACAAGCTTGTACATCATATACATCATTAACACAGCAACAGAACGACCGACGCCTGCTGAACAATGAAAAAATCTGTTCCCGCCATATTCTGCATCATGAGCCAGCAAATGTTTGTCTGACTCTGTAAATGCTGGCATGCCAAGATCTTTCCAGCCAGGGACATGCATGATATAAAATGTTTTTTCATTTTCCATACGTGTGTAGCGATAAAATTTGATTGTAAAATCTGTTGAATTCCTGAATTCGTCAGGCATGTTTTTAATGTTGGTAGCACAATCAAGATATTCTGCCGCACTAATTTCCACGGCTTCCTTCATGTAGTTAAAATATTTTTCCTTTCCATTTTCCTCAGTTGGGCCAATTGCAATCAGAACATTTACGCCTTGTTCCGCCAAACGATCCAGTAGTACTGGGAAAGTATGTGGATAAGGTCCCTCGCCCAATACAACAAACTTGTCTTTGTTATTGTCATCAAGATGGATTTTAGCTGCTGGATAAACACCTTTTGGAATATTTCCGGGCTGATGTTCATTATCCTGCAGGCAAATATCCAGGGAATGATCGCCTGAAAATTCCTTTTGCCTGCGCGTGAAAATAGTCGGATAGCGACAGCGAATAAATGCAGCATCACCCAGATATTTTTTTGCATAATCACCATCCGGACCATATGTTTCATTAAGCTTCATGAAAATTTTATAAAATGGAAGATAAGCTGTATCAGCCAATAAATTTAATGATAATTCATGCTGCGAAGTTTCTGCCTGTTTTTCAGCATGCTTTTCTGGCAGTTTTTCAAAAATTGCAGAAACTTCAGAATAATAATTCATGGGAAACAGGCGAGAATTCTGCATGATTTTTAATAGCTCCTGGTAGAATATGCTGGGCTGATATTAAGATAAAGGCGTAAAAGGATCAAGGGGTCGGACCAAGGGGTCAAGTGTTGGCACTTGACCCCTTCCTTCGGTATAATTTCTGCCAAGTATTTATCGATAAATGGCGTGGCTATGAGTCTCAAGGTTAAAGGTTTAAGTCATATTACTTTCGTCTGCAAAGACCTGGAAAGAACTGCCAAAATGTTTAAGGGCGTTTTTAGTGCTAAAGAGGTCTATTGCAGTGGCGATAAGACTTTTTCTGTTTCCAGGGAAAAATTTTTACAGGTAGCAGATATCTGGGTTGCCATTATGGAAGGCGAATCCGTTGAAAAAACATATAACCATATTGCATTTCAAGTGAATGAAAAGGAGTTAGCTGAATTTGAAGCAAAGGCGCGCTCCTTCGACTTGACTATTTTGCCGGGAAGGAAGCGTGAAGGCGCTGAAGGCAGATCATTGTATTTTTATGATTATGACAACCATTTGTTTGAACTGCATACTGGCGATTTGAACACGCGGCTTGAATATTACAATGATGAAAAATAAACTTGCTTTTAAGTCATTATCAGTGGCAGACGTGCCATTAATGTACCAGTGGTTCAATCTACCCCATGTTCAGAAATTTTATTCCTTACGTCAATGGACGGAAAATCAGGTTTTAGAAAAGCTTATACCCTATATAACAGGTGATAAGCCAGTATCAGGCTTTATTGTTTTACTGAATGAAAAACCGATTGGCTATGTTCAACAATATAAAATCAGTGATTATTTGTGGCCTAATCACAATTTGTCGCAAGCAATTATTGATAATGCCGCAGGAGTGGATTTGTTTATTGGAGAGGAAGAAGCGTGTGGAAAGGGAATTGGTAGCCAAATCATTAACGAATTTATTGAAAGAAAAATATGGCCACAATTTCAGTATTGCATTGTTGATCCTGATATCAAAAATATTGCAGCGATAAAATGTTACGAAAAATTAAAGTTTCAAAGCCATGCTGTTATTGATAGTGAGGATGCACTTGGCCAGCCAGTAAAGCTGAATGTGATGATTTTAAAACGTTAATTTAAAGAGGTGAGAAATGAGAAAGGAATTGGCATTGCTTGGCTCCAGCTTTTTCACCGCACAACGCGCTCAATTACCTTGACCGAGCAAGGAAAAAAATTTTTTAATGCCTGTGAGATGATTGAGCAAAACTGTTTTGAGGCAGTAAATCATCTTAAACATGATTTTAAGTCTATGCAGGGAAGCTTGAAAATAACCGCTCCGATGCAAAGAGAAAATTCTTTCTTGCGATCACAAACGGGTTGATCTATTGCTCAGTAAGATTATTGTCTATTTCGAGGTGACCATCATCGATTCAGAACGTCTGGTTACTCACGTGATGCTCTGAGATTTGATTGTAAATTCACTTTCATTGATTTCTTCTGCTTCATTGTTGTGTAATATTCCTGGATCAATATATTTTTTGCTAAATAGACGATCAGGCTCAGCACCTTTTGATAAAGTAAAAGTGGAGCTAGAAGTAAAAGTTGATTCTGTTGTTAATGCAGACTTGAGGTGGATTTTCTCATTAACATCCAAAATAATTTGTTTATCTCGAACTAATTTCATGTTAGGCATAATTCTCTCATCATCAAGCTTGCTTTTTTCAATTAATATCATCTCTTCATTCGTCTCAATAGACTTCTTGTTCATGACCAAGTCATGCGACTCATTCTCTTTTAGTGAAATCCGATATCGATCATATTCCTCATGATATTGTCTTGCATGCTTCTTCTTCCATTTAATGGCTTCTTCGAGTATTTCAGATAATTTATTATGTAGAACACTATTCAATGTCCAATTTGCATGCTCCTGTATTACACATAAATTATCCAGCATTTCTCCGTAATTATGAGTTTTACCAGCATCTATGACCGATTGATAAACAAGCGCCAACTCCTTCCCACGAGGAAATATTTCACCAGAGTAAATAAAATTACAAAATTCATAATAGGAGTCATTCCAGCGTTCTTTTCTGGTATTGATATAGTTCTTAAGATGTGCTCTAATGCGAGCAACAAATTTCATTGCAAAATAATACAAAGCAGGGTACGTGGTTTCCAGTTTCTGACTTGGCACAAGACGTGCCGCTTCCTTGTCGGCATACTCTAACATTGTAAAATACAAGGGATTATCAAGTGAAAATCCAGCATTTTGCGCAGCAAGAGTCAATGGTGTACTGAAGTGGATTTTTTCATGATATGGTTTGATCAAGACATAACATTTTTGACATATGCTATCTATAGACATCTTTCCATAGTTGTCGTTCAAAAATTCTTTTAATCCAGCAATCTCTTCTACCTGAATTAATACAGGATCATCTGTGAGCGTATTATAATAGCTTAAACTCCATTTATATTTATCATCGCTCAAGACATATGTAAAATTATTTATAACTGTAAGCATAAAGCCGACTGAGAAATCTGGCACATTTCTTGAAACCACACTCGCGCCTTTTTCAAGTAGACATTTCACCTCATCAATGTTACCTTTTTGAACTGCACAGAATAACAAAGTTCGATTATTCATATCACGTAGTTCATCCGCCAAAGCAACCTGATCCTTGCATCTCTCCAGTTCTGTTGAAAATTCCGTATTCACTTTATTCAGTAATTTACGATATTGAATCTGTCTGTTTTTTATAAAAGATGACTGGAATTTTGATCTTGCTGAATTTTGATTAAGTTTTACAATATTCTCAATCACAAATACATTTTTACGCTGGCATTCATTCAGGTAGCTTTTATAGTCTTCCAATAACTGACCTTCTTTGGGATGACAGCAAGTTGTTAATTTAATCCTTTCTTCCAGTTCTTTCAGATATATTCTGGCATTTTCTCTGGGGCAATCATTTGTATGAATTAATTTATCGTAATGATTACGACCATCATAAACAATGTCCATTTGTATTTTTGATTTGGGGAAAGAAAAACTGGTTAGTTTATCCATCTTAATCTCCTGAACTCCATCTGATATTTGTTTGTCATATATATACAGTGAAAATTCCTTTTCACGTGCATAAATATGCAAGGCGTATTTACCTATCGGATAACCATCATTGTTTAATCTCACTATGTATTCATTAATTCTGCGTTCGTCATTATTCAAGTCATTGCGGGACTCTTCAAAAAGATCATAAGCAAGCAATTTCAAATTTTCTGGTTTTTTTATCCCTTGCTTCAAAATGTAGATAAATTCGTCTCGTGAAGCTATATCAAGTGCATTCAGGGCGCTATTTCCATCATCTGGTACGGAATGCACTTCAAAACCTGCATATTCAAATTTTCCTTGATCTACTTCTTTATAGTTGTAAAAATAATTCTCTCTAAATGCTAAAAATTCATTTTCTTCTGTTTCGGGATTATTCTCTGTCAACAAAAAGCAGGAAATGTTTTTACCATGGGAGTCATTCTTGATCTTAAAAATATTTTTAAAACTGGAGGTCTCTATATTCTCATTAGCCATGCTGATACAGATCAGTTTGTTATTAATGCCGGAATCAATATAGTCAATAAATATTTGGTCATGCAAATAATTATAAATCAGGTTGTCTTGTGTACGCGCAATACTTTCAATAAAATTTTTTCCAATTTTATTGATATGTTTATTCTGAATAAAGTCACGAATACCTGAAAACACATAACCTCTCGCTTTTGCAATAATAAAACCATCAATATCATTGTCCTCCTTGTGCAAGATATCATTATTTCTTTTGACATTGTCCTGTATATTCAGTATCTCTTTACAGCCCATGGAAGCAAGTAAACTGTCATCACATAAAAAAATATTAAAGATATCTATTTTTTGTGGGTTATCTTTAAACAAGATATGGCACAAACTGGTTTTATCCTGCGTTACGACGGAGAGATTATTTTGCCTGGATTTCTTGATATTTTTTTGCAATATTGTCCTGTTTTCAGGAATTACCTCTTCTTCAGGTCTTATGCTGGTTTCAATCACGTTATTAGTAATGTAGTCAATCTTGATGATTGTGTCTGGATACTTGCAAGAATTACAGCTATCTTCTTCAGTTTTTATCGATCCATTCTCCGAGCTACTAAAAATGATACCGAGTTGTCTATATTCAGCTATCGCCTTGATTGTAGTCTGCTTATTACGTATATACACCAGATCATTATTTTCCTCCATATATCTATATTGAAAGTAGGCTAATACAAAATCTTTATCATTTATTGTAGCCTGAAATAATAAATCACCACTTTTTTTCAATCCTTCCTTATAAGATTTTATCCTTTCCTCGTATATTTTCAGGTAAGGAAAATTCTGATTACTGGCTAAGTCAAGCAAATCATTATTGGATCTAGCCAGCACAGAAAGGTCTGCGTTATTTTTCTTAAGCGTAGTTCGCAATTCTTTTGCAAGAACAGGCAGTGCCTTAAAAGGAGCATGGTAGGCATTCAGATCAAAAATACTTCCGCTACTTTCCAATAAAAATTGCAGGCGATTAGATAGCTCATTGTTTGTAAGTATTTTTTCAGCTTCCATCCCAACATATAACCATGATTCATTTGTATTCTGGTTTAAGTAGACTAAAAAATTCGTTAGATCTTTACGCTCAATACCCAAACAACTGAATAATGAATTAACCGTAGAATTTTCTGTTTTATCAAGCAAGAATTCTTTACGGAAGACTGAAGAGGATAAATAAGCCTTGTGATTATGGATCACATTATCACACTTATGGGTTACAAAACCCCTGACTATTTTACCCATTCTTATGGCTATATTATCAGCCATGGTACCAATTACTTCATCATTTGCCAAATTCCCAAAAGGCAAGTTTTTCAATGTTTCAAGAGAAGGTACATCAGTCATGTTTATAACAGCATCAAGAATAGTAGGGTTAGTACTGTCCGTGCTTTTGTCTGTACATGCAGCCATACACTGCTTCCAGTATATCTGGATACACTCACCTAATGCTATTGCATCCACATATTTCATTAAAAATACCAGACATCCAGTAACCGTTGTTAGTTCATCAATCTCGCCTACCATATCCTCGATGAAAGTAATATCGTATAAGGCGTCATATAATTTTATTATACGGTCTAGCTCCTCAGCCTTCAGATTCAGCTTGTCTTTATTTGCCTGCAAAGCCGTGCATACTGCATCTATATGTTCCCTGGTTATCATGATGCTGTTCTGAGAAAAATCGGTTTGAGCTGCTTCTAAAGCCCATATGTTTTGAAGGCTGTTTGATCCGTTTAAGCCCATAATTTTTAGTTCGACATTTTTTAAATATGTGAAAAGCCATTGTTCATTAAAATCCATAGGGTCTGGTTTTTCATTCAATGCATGTTTTAAATGAAAATATAAATATCGGGCTGTATGTTGCTGTGCTTTTAATATAACCTGCCGATTTGTTTGTACTGTATTTCTTATGACATTAATTTCAGCCACTTCTTTGACCATTGTGGTTATTTGTGGTATCCATGTTTTCATATTTTTTAAAAAAAATGTTGAGAATTGTGAAGGCTCAGTATTCCTGTCAAGTAAATACCAGTTATCCTTTTCTGTTAATTCAGGTAGTTTATGTAACGCATCAATAAACTTATTTAATACTGTAATGTATTTTTTACTACTCTCATTTATCGATCCAGTATTCGATAATATTTTTAATACTATTCTGAGCAAAATATCCTTGATTAAAGCATATGGATGTAATAAAAATTTTGTTGGCCTTATTAAATCTTCATCAATTTTTGAACTTAACCCTATTTGAATTGCCACATCACTTAAAAAACGGTTAAAACGTTTATAAAGTTCACCTGCTCTTTTATCAAGTTCGACTGTTAATATTCCCAATGTGGTATATTTTCCTGAATCTGCAATGTGAATATCCCATTCCTTTAACTTGCGCAGCAGGGCTGCATAGTTTCCATCTATCTTGTGAATATTATCTTCTTCAAGAATTTTTACCTTTTCGCTTTCATCCAGGACGTTAGTCTGACTCTTGATCCATGCTGTGAGAATTGCAGTATTTAATACTGTTAGTGCAACTTGCCGTTCTTGAACGGTTTCTAGTAAAGGCACGATTAATACTCCAGGTTATATACTTTAAATTAAGTTGTTATGCTAGGAACAATCCCCTGCGTGATTATGCCTGTCATGGAGAATAAATTATCATAATTGGGTAATATGAATATCCGTATCAAATACGGGGGGTATAGGCAGGATTTTTTAGTTCTGAACAGGGGCCTCATCCAGAGCTATTAATTTCCCAGATAATCAATAGCCTTTTCTATTAATTGGGATTTCGTTTTTACTTTCATTTTATTTTTTATGTTTTCCAGATAACATTCTATCGTTCTGAATGAAACACCAAGTATTATACCAATTTCTTTTGCTGTTTTTCCTTTAACAATTAATCTTAAACAATCATGTTCTCGGGAGGTGAAATGAATATCATGTTTTTTATTTTGAGGAGGATTGAAAAACGGTAAAAATATATTAGATAAAAACAGGTTAATCATCTTGTCACATGAAACAGCAATCTGGTTTTTATCTAATTGAAATGAAAAACCAAATATTCCAGCGATATGATCGTTTTCATTGTACCATGGCAACTTTATGGTCATGAGTTCAAGTCTTGGGCTATCTAAAAAGGAACACTCCTCTACAATAACCATCGGATTATTAGTGGCTATTACTTTTTTATTATTATGCATTGCTTTAATAATTGTATCTTTAGATACATCAGGAAAATCATGATAACCTTTACCTATAAATTCATTTACCGAATCATATTTATTAAAATTTGCCGTGCTTTCATTTGATGCTTCAATAATATTAGCCTTGTTAATGAAAAATACATTCGAAAGCATTTGTAAAATGGATTTAACTGTACCAAAAGAAGAATTTTCCCCATGAAAATCTGGTTTGATTAATTTAATACCATTGCGATAACGCGATATGACGAGTTCATTGCTTGTATCAGTATTTTTGGCATAAATGTTCATAGGTTATATTAAAATGCTTTTTCAGTACAGTGCAGTATAATACCTGCCACTTGGCCAGCCAGTAAAGCTGAATTTGATGATATTAAAACGTTAATTTAAAGAGGTGAGGAATGAGAAAGGAGTTAGCATATAAATCAGAAATTAAATTAGTTGGCTTGACAGCAAGAACAAATAATAAAACCGAGATGAACCCACAAGCTTCTAAAATCGCTGAGTTGGCAGGTCGATATTGGAATCAACATATGGCAAATCAAATACCCAATCGAAAAAATCCTGGCGTAACTTTATCGGTTTACTCTGAGTATGACAGCAATGAGCATGGGGATTATACTTATTTCATTGGTGAAGAAGTTACTTCATTTGAAAATTTGCCTTCAGGTTTTCAAAAACTAACGATACCCGCTGCTAAATATCAAAAATTCACTACTCTATCAGGAAAAATGCCGGAAGTAGTTATTAACGCCTGGCAGGAAATTTGGAAAATGACATCACATGATTTTGATGGTGATAGGGCTTACATGGCTGATTTTGAAGTTTATGATCAACGTGCACTTGATCCTGTCAACACAAGCCTGGATATTTATATTGGGATTAAATGATATGGAAGTAATTAAATGAGAGTTCATAATAAAGTTATTATCATAACAGGTGGTGCTAGTGGCATTGGTCAAGCTGCTTGTTACTTGCTGGCGCGTGAAGGCGCAACTATTGCGATTGTTGATATTAATGATCAGGCAGGAAAAGATACCGCCACAACAATATGCTCCCAGGGTGGTAAAGCTGAATTTTGGCATATGGATGTCACAAATGAAACTAATGTGGAGCAGGTATTTAATTCTGTTGCAGGTAAATTTTCTCATATTGATGTTTTAGTAAATAATGCTGGGTTTATTGGTAGTAATAAACCAACGCATGAAATGACGGAATCAGAGTGGGATAAAGTGATGAACGTAAATGTGAAAAGTGTGTTTTTCTGTACTAAACATGTAATTCCATATCTTAAAAAATCTGGTGGTGGCAGCATCATCAATATTTCCTCGATTCATGGTTTAATAGGTAGCCCTGATTATCCAGCAAATCATGCTTCAAAAGGTGCAATCAGATTGATGAGCAAAACAGATGCCATGCTGTATGCTAAAGATAAAATTCGAGTGAACTCGATACATCCTGGATATATTCAAACACCATGCTTGGGTGATATTCCGAAGAAACCAGGCATGACTGCTGATGCAGTACAAGCAGCGTATGATCAATTGCAACCAATGGGTCATGTAGGTGAAGCAAATGATATAGCTTATGGCATTTTATATTTGGCCTCTGATGAGTCTAAATTTGTAACAGCGAGCGAACTTATTATTGATGGTGGCATCTACGGTGGTCGTTTATTTAATTAAATATTTTTTTATTAATATCAATGAATGAGGCCCGCGTCGTATAGCCTAACTGCATCATGGCTTCAATTTCAAGGAATGATTAAATGTTTGCTGTAATTTATCGGTCATATATAAAACCAGGGCTGGAAGATAAGTATCAGAAGCTATGGAATCAGGTTACCAATTATTTTATTGAACACAGGGGCGCAATTGGTTCCAGCCTGCATAAAACGGAAGATGGTATATGGCTGGTATATTCAAGATGGCCAGACAAAACGAGGCGTGATGCTTCATGGTCAAGTGATAGTAGCGTTAAGGACATGCGCATAAATAACCTATACAAGTTAGCATCCCATTTGGCACGCACCTTTGAACGAACTTCATTCGAAAAAACGCTTACATAGAACAACTATGCGCGCATTTTTCCTCATTCAGTTCGTTCAAATCTGCATGCCAACTGGGCGCTAACTTGTATAGGTTATTTATGCGCAGGCCCTAATGATTTACCAGATGTTATCAAGGAAGCAATCACGAAAATGAAGGATTGTGCAGATCAAAATCGCAAATTGCCAGAAATTTGCATGGAAGTGGTTAATGACTTGCTGTGATAACATTTAGCGTTATACTTAAGGATAGGAAAAATATAAACAATATCAGGAGAAAGGGTAGTGATAAATTTTCTCATTAAAATAATGAACTTGGCTCTTGCTATCATGAGATGGGGTCTTTTCATCATTATACTGCTGGCTATTTTTGGGCTAGTCCAACCCTATATTGCACATGTTGGATCCTACGAATATCTGCATCCTGTTATTGTTTGGGAATCTTTTATCGACAGTGCTGTAAAAACACATATTCCAACTGTCATTGGCGGTTATCATTTATCACATTTGTTTGTCATTATAGGTGCATTAATCCTGATTAACTGGATGAAGTCATTTTCTGACACCTTACAATTTAGCTCTCAAAGACATAAAATGATAAATGATTTAAAGCTCATGCAAAAAACATCCCAATCATCTGAGCAAACTGACAAGATTGCTATATTCGAAAGCAAGCTGAAACAATCCAGTTTGAGTCCAGGTCAAGCCCGTCAAAATTTATTAAAAGAATTTTCCAGCATTAAAAAAGAATTGGAAAAAATGAGCAGGGATCTTGTATTTCTTTCTATTGATATTGTCGATTCAGCTGGCATGAAACACAATGAGGATCAATCTGCCATTGAACTTGATTTCATCGAATATCGCAATTATATAGAAGCTAAATTCAAGAAACATGGGCTGATTAAAGATACCTGGACACCAGATGGTGTCATGGCGTGCTTTAACACCCTGGATGCTGCCATTGGAGCGGCTCAGGATATTTTAAGCGGTTTGACATATTTTAATAGCAATGTAAAAACTATGAAAAAAGATTTCCTTATTCGTTGTGGCATAAATGGCGGACGTGTCTATTATGACGAATCCATGCCATTGGAGAAATTCAGCGATAGAGTCATTGATATTGCCGGGCATATGCAAAAGCACTGCCCGCCTAATTCTATTTTAGTAGCCAGGCAATTGATTGAGCCGGCCAAGTCTCACGATAATTTTGTATCTACCAAACGTATTGTAGATGGCATGGAAGTGTGTGAGTGGGTAAATAAAACCAGTACTGATGCATAGTTTTGCAGGGAATCCTTTATGAAAGCGCTAATCATGATGACGTTCGCCGGAATTTTATTGTATTATTCATTTTCCTTTGCAGACACTCAAACAACTACCAGTATAACGAATACACCAGCTTCTAATGTAATCAATAATAATGGTGCTGAAACAAGTCAATCGAGCACAATTATCACTACAGTAACGAAGGATACCTCTACACCAACTCCTGCAGACGATAAAATTGTATCTGCCGTATATGCCAAATTTTCCAAAACTTCTGCATTGATAGGCACGAATTTAACGGTCACATCTCTTAATGGCATTGTAACAATTGAAGGCATTGTAACTTCGCAATCACAGGCAGATGCTGCAGTTGAGGCAGCAAAGTCCATTAAGGGGGTAGATGACGTTAGATCAAATATTACAGTAACGACTAATCCTGATTTGAATAAAGGGCATCCTGCTCCCAGATATTAGTGGCACAGCATCACACTGAAGTGATGCAGTAAATTTTAGACTAATTTTCTTACTACCAGAAAAATGGGAACAGATGCCAGCTGAATGCCTACAGAAAAAATAACAATGCCAGTGATGGAAAAATCATATAGGGCTCCCATTAAAACACTGCCTAAAAACCAGGAAATGCCGTATCCCATATTGAATATTCCATAAGCAGATGCTCGCCTGGTTGCTGGCACCATTTTTGCAAGGATTGCCCGCATAAGTGATTCATGTGCTCCTACGCCTACACTCCATAATACGATGCCCACCATGGCGAGTGAGAAATTTCCAAAAAATACCAAAGGCGCAAAAATGCTTGAAATGATGGTAATAATAATCAGAATGCCAAAACCATTTTTGTCATAAAGATGTCCAAACAAAAGGGCAGCAAAAGCGTCTACTCCCATTGCCATGGCATAAGCAATGGGGATTCCGGCTTTGGGCAGAATATCATGTTTGGCAAAATGGAAAGCAATAAGAGGAAAATCTGCGAAACCGGCTGCAATGAATGAGGCAGCTGCCAAATACAGCCAAAATGCTTTTCCATTCACATTTTTAATTTCCAGATTATTTTGTTGTATTTCCAATTCCTGTGGTCGGGGATATAAGTAACAGACAAATCCTAAAAGACTTAATGCCAATATGGCAGGTATTAAAAGAATGGCAAAACTTTCACGGTAACTGCCTTGATAATAAAGTATGGCAGCAACAATGAGTGGACCAAGCAGGGCGCCTGTTTTATCCAGTGCTTCATGTAATCCAAAACCCCATCCCATTCCTGTCTGCTGTCCAGCATGCGATAACATGGCATCACGTGGCGGTGTGCGAATTGCTTTCCCCATTCTTTCCAGAATCATTAAAGTGGCTGCTATCCACCAATGTCCGGATAGTGCAAGCAAGGGAACAGCGAGCAAGTTGCAGGTATAACCAATAATGGTAATTGTCCAGTATTTCCCCGTTCGGTCAGCGAGGTAGCCTGAGACAAGCCGTAGTCCATAGCCGAGAAGTTCGCCAAACCCTGCAACAAATCCCACGGTGAGAGCATTGGCACCGAGGAAAGCCAGATAAGGTCCTGTAATGCTGCGAGCACCTTCATAAGTCATGTCTGAAAAAAGACTTATGATTCCCAATAAAATAACAAAATTAAGAGCGGTTTTTTTGTTGTCCATGAAATGATTTTTTTGAGTCACGCAAGCTCCTTCAAAACAGCAGGGACAGACCAAATGTTAATGTGTTTTCTCCACTGGAATTCCCCAGATTGACCTGGATATTTTTGAAAGCACCATAATATTGGTCTCGTTCGAATTCTGCAAAAATATTTAATCCTGGCATTAATCGATAATAGGGCTGCAAGATGTATTTCATTTGATTTAGACCACTTCCTATCGCAGCCTGATTAACAGTCTTGCTTGCCAAAATGCTGCGTACACCTAATCGTATAAAAAAGTTATTCGTAATTTGTGTATCTCTTGATAGTTCAATATCGAGTTTGACACTTCCACCATAAAAATAGCCTCTTATGTCCGTATCTATAAAATACGGCAGTAATCCTTCAATACCAATGCCTGGTTGCCAGTAGGCTGAATGCGCAGGACGATAAAAATAATTTACCCCTGCCTTGATTGCCCAAAATTGATCGAGTAAATGCCAATAAAAAATATCCATATCAGCATTTTCAACTTTTCTTTCCTTAATTTCAGTGTCATTCGCAAATAACTCCAGTTTATTGTAGTCAGAACCATATAAACCTTTAAAAGTTGCTTTCTGAACATGAGTTACTGGATTGACACCAATATCCAGAAAATTGGCAAGCCATAATCTTGCTGGATGAGCCATCGGATGCTTCAGCAATGACAGATCAATAGGCATTGCTTCATCTACTCTCACTATAGGGCGATTGTGAAACAGCGTTGATTTAACAATGTCCTGAGGTTTTACTTCATGTCTGGTAATCTCTATCAAGCTGGAATATTGAATGCTACGAGCCATGCCCGCCATCATGTGATAAAGAAAATGGCAATGAAAAATCCATTGTCCACTCGCATCTGTATCTACATCTGCTGTTATGGTAGCGCCAGGCGGTACATCGATAGTATGTAATAGTGGATCGTAGACAGCATTTCCCTTGCGTAAAATAAACCAATGGCCGTGAATATGCATAGGGTGATGCATCATCGATGTATTTGTGAAAACAAAACGATAACGCTTTCCTGGCTGTAATACGATGGGATGTGCTTTTTGTTCTGGTACACCATTGATGAACCAGATAAATCGATCCATGTAGCCAAATAATTCCATGTTAATAATCCCTGCCACGGGTTTATTGGGATTATTGGTTTTTACTGCAGCAACCACATTTTCATATTTTGTGCCTGCGGAAGTTGAATAAGAAGAATTGGTGGTTAATATCTTGTCTCCTGTTATGCCTGGCTCTGTTGGCATGTACATTGCATGGTTCATTGACATGTCATGATGCATTTTCATGTTTGGATTCATGCCATTCATATTACCCATCATCATGGACATCATTTCCCTTGTGACGGGCAATGGTTCAGGAAAAGGATGAACGGCCTTGTAATTAACGAATTGATGATTTGATGTGACTAAAGCACCGTAAGCAGCTCCTGCCGTATCAATGGATGCAGCATAAATGATATAGGGCTCATTTTTTTTTATTTTTACCAATACATCGTAAGTTTCACCAGGTGCAATCGTAAAATCATTAATGTCAAATGGTATTACATCGTTTCCTTCAATATGTACCATTTTCATGGAGCTGCCTGGCATTTTAACGTGAAAAATCGTGCTTCCGCCTGCACCAATAAATCGCAAACGTACAATATCACCAATTTTTACCGGTGCAGACCAGGGATGGGTTTTTGCCTGTCCATTTAATAAAAATGCATCATATGCTACATCACTGAAATCATAAATGCTCATGCGCATTTGCTGCATCATCTTGTAATCAGCTATTAATTTTTGGCGCTCATCTTTCGATGCCTTGCGGTAATCATGAATAAACTTAATCAGTGAAGGCTGGAGAGGAAAATCAGGAGAATAATAATCCCCTTCTTTTTTTAAGTTTGAAAGGATTTGCTCAGGATCAGTGTTGCTCCAGTCAGATAAAACGATTACATAATCCTTGTTGTAGCGGTAGGCAGGACGTTGGTGAGGATCAATCAGGAAGGCGCCGTATAGGCCTTGTTGTTCCTGAAGACCAGCGTGGGCATGGTACCAATAGGTACCTGACTGTTTAAGAACAAACTTGTAATGAAACACGCCACCTGGTGGAATGCCTTGCTGATTAATCCCCAGTACACCATCCATTTGCCAGGGAACAAGAATACCATGCCAATGAATGGCAGTTTCCTTATCCAGGTGGTTATAAACGTTAATCGTGATTGAATCGCCTTCCCTGAAATGCAGGGTGGGTGCTGGAATCTGGTTATTAACAACAATCGCTTTTCTGTATTTGCCAGTAAAATTAATCATCTTGTAGCTAACAGTCAAATTTACAGTTCGATCAGCAGCAAAGGAATTTGAAATTGCAAAAAAGCTTATGATTATTGCAAATATATATCCTGAAATGTTTGATCCTTTGCCAATGCTATTCATCTGATTTCTCACCCTGATCCTCCAATCCATGCCATGTCATTTATCAGGTCCTAATACTTTAATCCCAAAATCACGCAATAATACGCTGGTTTCATATAATGGTAATCCAGCTACAGCTGAATAGCTTCCTTTTAGGCGTGAGATGAATGCAGCAGCCAATCCCTGAATACCATATGCCCCAGCCTTGTCACTAGCTTCACCTGTATTCCAGTAGAATTCAATTTGCGAGGCTGTCAAATGAGCAAATGTTACTTCACTTTCAACCAGGCATTGTCTGGTTTTTGTTGCATTTTTTATTGCAACAGCGGTGATAACCTGATGAGTGCGGCCTGATAAAAGATTGAGTGTGGCTATTGCATCTTCACGATCACGTGGCTTTCCTAAAATCCTGTCCTCACAGACAACAATTGTATCTGCAGCAATGACTGGCAGGGACAGCATTTTTTCAGCGATTTCCCAGCCTGCCTCTGCCTTGTTTAAAGCAATGCGATTAGCATAATCAGGAGCTGCTTCTGACGGTAGTTGTAATTCCATTACATTTGATTCAATGACTATTGGTTTAATTCCAATCTGCATTAGCAATTGCAGGCGACGCGGAGATCTGGAAGCCAGATAGATGGATTCATGAGTAGACATTTTATTACATCTTATGCAGTTAAAATGAGAGTATTTTAGTGAAAGATTAGATCACTTGCCAGATTTATGACGCAGGATACCTGTTGTTAGCTTATGCCCATTTGAGTCACATTATCAAAAAAGCAAGGTTAGGCCCTGCGAATAAATAAATCGTACATTTAGCATCCCACCTGAGGTTCATCTTTGAAAGATTTTCTTGCTGAAAAATGCTTACATAGAGTAACTATGCGCGCCTTTTTCAGCAAGAAAATCTTTCAAACCTGAACCTCATCTGGGCGCTAAATGTACGATTTATTTATTCGCAGGGCCTAAAAGGACCAGAATTTATCAAGCAAGCCATGTCACATTATCGTGATACCCAATATTCAAAGGATGATCCGATGAAGTCGCTTGCTCATGATAATCATCAGATACATGATCGGATCAATCAATCATTTTCATGATTATTCAGCAATTGCCTTTGCCTTGTCCCAGAAAGACATTAATTCATCAAATGATTTTCCATTTAATGTTGTCAATCCTTCCCTGACAGCTAATTTCCTGACAGCATTAAATCTTTTTTCAAATTTATTCACACTATTTTCCAGTGTTGCCTGTGGATCAAGCTTGCAAAAAACGCACAGGGAAAAGACTGCATGCAGCAAATCACCAATTTCTTTCTGCAGTTTTGTTTTATTTTCATCATCAAGATGAATTTCTGTTTCGGATATTTCACTTCTGATTTGTCTGATAACTTGTCCTGCGGTTTCCCACTTGAAGCCAAAATCAGCAGCCTCAGTTTCAAGCGCTGTTAATTTGTCGAATATATTCATCCCGGTTCTCTCGCTGGTTTGACATGTCAATCTGGCATTCTACAGCTTGTTTTGAAACATATATATGATTTATTTAATTTAATGTAATGGCTGGCTAGCATATTATAATAATATAAGAAAATCTTTAATAATATCCTAATAACAACGAGGTTTTATGTGCAAACATAAGCAACTGGTTTTTATTTTTAATTCCTTGATGATATTTATGCTGGTCGCTGAAGCAAATGTATAATTTGGACTAATGAAGGAAATGCATATGAAATATTGTCTGCTCATGATGTTGCTGGTCACCTGCCTATTGTCAGGATGTGCGACAACGCATACCAAGTCATCTCCTGCATTGGCGGGTCATACCCGATATCCTGGAGCATTGCCATCACCATGGAATACCCAGGAAAATGGTGCTATCAATGCGTCAACCATGATTCCAGCAAGATAGAGCTTGTATTGGTCGCATGCTATACCCATTACACTTCAAGATGGGATGTTAAAACTCGCATCCTGAAGTGTAATGGGTATAGTTGGTTTTTTTCGCATGGCTTATGTTCTGTCTACACGCGTTCCCAATTGGGGATGGGGATTTTTTAGCGGTCTGCTGGCCTTGCTTCTCGGTGTGCTAATCCTGTCAAGCTGGCCGCAATCAGGCTTGTTCGTTATTGGTTTATTTGTAGGGATTGATCTCTTCTTTGTAGGTCTTGCCTATATCATGACATCACTCGCTGCTCGTTCACTTGGAAAATAAGGTGTGTTCACGTAACAATTGATTTTTCACCCGGTTGAATGATCGGCGATGAATGGGGCATACACCAAATTCCTGCAAACGTTTTTGATGTTCTTTTGTTGGATATCCCTTGTGCCTGTGAAAATGATAATCTGGAAATTGTTCATGGAATTCAGTCATCATTTTATCGCGTGTAACTTTTGCAATGATTGAAGCTGCACTAATGATTTTGACAATTCTGTCGCCACCAACGATAGCTTTCATGTTGAAATCAATTTTGGGTGTTGCCCTGCCATCAATCAGAACTTGTGAAGGTTTTAATGTTAATCCACGGATTGCGCGCTCCATGGCAAGCATGGTGGCATGAAAAATATTCAGGCGATCAATTTCTTCAACACTTGCAATGCCAACACTAAAATTCAGTGCACGTTCCGTGATTTTTTGATACAAAATTTCCCGCTGTTTTTCTGGCACAATCTTGGAATCGCGCAATTTATAAATTTTATGTTCAGGATTGAGGATAACA
>Ga0207104_1051_pt1 | contig 25326 bp, 27 predicted proteins | sample Alteio_BWMinHeat_79_FD_153538 | JGI IMG/M metagenome (GOLD analysis project Ga0207104, IMG submission 153538) | Enriched cells from forest soil in Barre Woods Harvard Forest LTER site, Petersham, Massachusetts, United States -... | ecosystem: Environmental > Terrestrial > Soil > Temperate forest >...
CATAAAATGTAAATCATTTTCTTTCACTGATTCAATGATTTCTGGCACATACTGGGAACCAGAGCATCCGGTTTTTTTGAGGGACAATCGAAAGCCCACACCATTTTTTTGTTTCGCGAGCATCGATAATAAATGTATTTTTGCACTATCTGTAAAAGTAATAGGATTCATCATTACTCCGTAGATATAACACAGCTATCATTTGATAATAAGGCATTTAACGTATGCCAAGCCAACGTCGCACATTTTACGCGTAACGGAAATGCAACAACACCACTTAATACATTGAGCTTTCCTAATTTTTCTTTTTGCGCTTCGGTTATTGACCCTTGCGTTAAACATTGATGAAAAATACCAAAAATTTCTTTCGCAAATTCGACAGATTTCCCCACTAAATGTTCTGTCATCAAAGATCCTGAAGCGATCGAAATTGCGCAGCCGCAACCATCAAAACTTAAATTTTTGATATGTCCTTTTTCTTCATCGAGATAAATTGTAATTTTATCTCCACATAAAGGATTATAACCTTCTTTCGTAAGCGTTGCGTCTTTATTCACTTTAAAGTTTCGCGGTGATTTCCCATGATCAAGGATAATTTCTTGATAAAGCTCACGTAACTCAGACATGGAAAATCCTCTTAGTCGTTTCAATCCCTTTCACCAAAGCATCAATATCATCGACGGTATTGTATAAACCAAATGATGCGCGCACACAGGCAGGAATGTTAAATCGTGTCATGATCGGCATTGCACAATGATGTCCAGCACGCACCGCGATTCCTTCTCGATCTAAAATCGTCGCAATATCATGCGGATGTATATCTTTTAAAGTAAAAGATAAAACGCCTAATTTTTCTTTAGCGCTGCCAATTATTTTTAATCCAGCAATCGCATTTAATTTTTCGGTCGCAACTTCTAATAATTTTTTTTCATGCTCTCTAATATTTTCCATACCAATGTTGGTGAGATATTCTAACGCCGCATGAAATCCTACTACATTGGCAATATTCGGCGTTCCCGCTTCGAATTTATAAGGCAACGGTGCGTAGGTTGATTTTTCAAAACTCACACTTTCAATCATCGCACCACCGCCTTGATAAGGCGGTAATTTTTGTAAAGCTTCGGTTTTACCATAAAGTACACCAACGCCTGTTGGCCCATATGCTTTATGTGCAGAAAAGGTATAAAAATCGCAATTTAAATCTAAGACGTCAACAGGCATGTGCGGAAATGCTTGCGCACCATCGACTAATACCGGAATATTTTTTTGATGTGCGATCTCAATGATTTTTTTTAAAGGATTAACCGTTCCCAATACATTAGAGGCATGCGTGATGCTCACTAATTTTGTTTTCGATGAAAATAATTTTTGATATTCCGTTAAATCGATTTCACCTTGATCTGAAATCGGAATCACTTTTAATTTTACAGGCAATAATTGCCACGGAACAATATTCGAATGATGTTCCATTTCACTAATGATGACTTCATCATCGGGTTTAAAATTTTTTCCAAAAGTATTAGCCACTAAATTAATGGCGGAAGTCGTACCACTCGTAAAAATAATTTCGTGTGCGTGGGATGCATTCAACATTTTTTGAATTTTTTTACGCGTATTTTCAAATAACGTTGTTGCACGCGCACTTAATTCATGAACGCCACGATGTACATTGGCGTGTGATGCTTCATAATATTGTTGGATAGCATTCAACACCACCAAGGGTTGTTGTGCGGTTGCGCTACTATCCAAGTAAACCAGCGGATTTCCATGTATTTTTTGAGAAAGAATAGGAAAGTCTGATTTATGACTGGACATTGCAACCTGCCTCGCGAGTCATATACTCTCTCACAGATTCCAATTTGATTTTATTCAACACTTCCGTGCTAAACGCTTTGCAAAGATAATCGATCGCGGTTGCTCTATCCATTCCACGGGAACATAAATAAAAAATAGCAGCAGGATCAATTTGTCCGACCGTTGCACCATGCGTACATTGAATATCATTCGCATAAATTTCTAATTCAGGTTCTGATTTGGCAATCGCGCGTTTCGATAACAATAAATGATGATTTTCTTGCGCGGCTTTACTTTGTTTTGCACCCGCGTGCACTTTCACTCTTCCTGTAAATTTCGCTTCAGCATCATTATCCAATACGCCCTTATAAAACATTGCACTTTTTCCAAATGGCGCGATATGGTCAACTAGCACCTGATGTTCAACATGTTGTTGATCGTGTTCTAAAAGATATAATCCATGTAACGCACAGGATGCATGTTTTTCAGCTAATTGCACTTTTATCGCATGTTTCGCCGTTAAACCACCACAATCCATTGTAAACATTTGCAATTGACTTGATTCACGTTGTGTAACAGAAAAATTTGCATGATGAGAAGAGCCACTATTTTCTTTTTGTAATTTATAAAAATCAAAATGCGCATGGGGATGCAGCGTGATTTCTGTGTTCACATGGGTTTCATTTTTTTTATCGAGATGATTGCTATATTCTTCAATAAAATTGATTCGACAATTTTCTTCGACAATAATAGTGTTATTGAGTTCGTATTTTTTCGTTCCTAAAAAAACAAACTGTATTGGCGTCTTAAGCGTAAGCATTTTTGGAAAACGTAAAAAAATAGATTTAGGCGTACATTGAAATTCTACTTCTTTCGGAAGGGCCGCAATCGCAGATTGTTTTTTTTGAAACTCACCGTTAAGAAAGATAAAAGAAATCGGGTTCATACCCCCCCCTCTCCTTCAATCCAACCATATCCTTTTTCTTCGAGTAATAAAGCAAGCGATTTATCACCGGATTTAATAATTTTGCCTTTTGCCATGACATGCACAACATCAGGAACAATATAATTCAGCAAACGCTGATAGTGCGTCACCATCATGAAACTTCGTTCTGTGTTTCGTAAGCTATTGACGCCTTGTGCCACCATTTGTAATGCATCAATGTCTAAACCAGAATCCGTTTCATCTAAAATCGCAAAGGAAGGTTCAAGCATTAGCATCTGAAGAATTTCATTTCGTTTTTTTTCACCGCCGGAAAAACCTTCATTCACTGCACGCGATAAAAACTTTTCATCCATGCCAACTTCTTTCATTTTGCTTTTGACAAGTTGTAAAAAATCATAAGCATCGATGGGCGGTAAATTTCTTTTTTTGCGTAAACTATTTAATGCCGCTTTTAAGAAATACATATTATTGACGCCGGGAATTTCAACAGGATATTGAAAAGCTAAAAATACGCCTTCAGTCGCTCGTTCTTCTGGAGCCAAATCAAATAAATTTTTATCACGGAATTTAATTTCACCATCCGTAATTTCATAACCTTCACGACCCGCGAGTACATTCGCGAGCGTACTTTTTCCTGAACCATTGGGCCCCATAATCGCATGCACGGTACCCGGTGCAATCTCTAAGGAAATTCCACGAAGAATCTCTTTCTTTTTTTGGTTTTCATCCAAAATAGAAACATGTAAATTTTTAATTTTCAGCACTACCCCACACTCCCCTCTAAACTCACTTCTAACAATTTTTGTGCCTCAACGGCAAATTCCATTGGTAATTCATTAAAAACTTGTTTACAAAAACCATTCACAATCATCGATACCGCATTTTCTTCGGTAAGTCCTCGTTGTCTACAATAAAATAATTGGTCTTCACCAATTTTTGAGGTACTTGCTTCATGTTCAATATGCGCAGTGTCATTTTTCGCATCGATCGTTGGAAAAGTATGTGCACCACAACTTTCCCCTAACAACAATGATTCGCACTGCGTGTAATTACGCGCATTCGTTGCGGTCGGTAAAATGCGCACGAGTCCGCGATAAGTGTTTTGACCAAAACCCGCGGAAATTCCCTTTGAAATAATGGTGCTCTTTGTATTTTTGCCGATATGAATCATTTTCGTGCCGGTGTCTGCTTGTTGATAATGATTCGTTAACGCAACAGAATAAAATTCTCCAATCGAATGATCGCCCTGTAAAATAACGCTCGGATATTTCCAGGTAATCGCAGAACCGGTTTCGATTTGCGTCCAAGAAATTTTTGACGCTTTTCCACGACAAGCACCACGTTTCGTCACAAAATTATAAATGCCGCCCCGACCCTCTTCATCACCGGGATACCAATTTTGTACTGTAGAATATTTAATTTCTGCATTTTCTAGTGCGACTAATTCAACGACCGCCGCATGCAATTGATTTTCATCACGCATGGGCGCAGTACAACCTTCGAGATAACTCACATAGGCATTGTCATCAGCAATAATTAAAGTACGTTCAAATTGGCCAGTATTCGCGGCATTAATACGAAAATATGTGGATAATTCCATGGGACATCGCACACCTTTTGGAATATAAACAAATGAACCGTCACTAAAAACCGCTGAATTTAATGCCGCAAAAAAATTATCGCGATAGGGCACAACCGTTCCTAAATATTTTTCAATGAGCTCCGGATAATCTTGTACCGCATCTGAAAACGAACAAAAAATCACGCCGGATTCTTTTAATTTTTCTTTAAAAGTGGTCGCAACCGATACGCTATCAAAAACCGCATCGACCGCAACGCCAGCCAAACGACTACGTTCATGCAATGGGATGCCTAGTTTTTCGTAAGTTTCGAGAAGTTTTGGATCCACTTCTTCTAAACTTTTCGGCGCATCTTTATTGGTTTTTGGTGCGGAATAGTAAATTATTTTTTGATAATCAATCTCGTCAAATTTCAAATGCGCCCAAGTCGGCGCTTTCATCGTCAACCAATGTTCATAAGCACGAAGTCGCCATTTAAGCAGGAATTCAGGCTCATTTTTTCGTTGAGAAATTTTGCGGATCACTTCTTCCGATAAGCCGGGCGCAAAACTATCAGACTCAATAGCGGTCACAAAACCGTACTGATAATTTTGATTAACGACTTCTTTCAAATACTTATTGGTCACAAGACCACCCTCTGTCTTTTAGGTGATGAAGCATATCACTTATGATGATTAGAATAAAATTTTCTGTCATGCCAGCATGCTTAAAGGTGGCATAAAAGCATGCTGGCATGACAAAGGGCCTGTTTATTAATTGGGCATAGTATACCATGCTGCTCTCTGTCACGAAAGCTGCTAATATCGTTCTCTTTCAATTTTCAAGGAAGTTTTATGCAATATAACAAACTGGGTAAAAATGGAATTCGCTTAAGCGAAATTGGTTTTGGGTCTTGGATCACGTTTGCCAAACAATTAGGTGCCTCACAAGTCCTTGAATTTATGCATATTGCTTTTGATAATGGTATAAATTTTTTTGATAATGCCGAAGGTTATGCGCATGGAGAAGCAGAACTTCTCATGGGAAAAGCCTTCAAAGAATTTCGTCGCGAAGATTTAGTCATTTCGACAAAAATTTTTTGGGGAGGAAATGGCCCAAATGATACCGGTTTATCTCGAAAACATTTAATAGAAGGCACGAAAAACTCCCTCAAAAGACTGCAATTGGACTATGTTGACTTGCTTTTTTGTCATCGTCCCGATCCTGAAACTTCCATTGAAGAAACCGTTTTAGCCATGGATTACCTCATTCGAAATAATTATGCATTTTATTGGGGAACTTCGGAATGGAGTGCGCTACAAATTGAAACCGCTTATCATCTCGCTGAAAAATTAGGTTGTATTAAACCCTCAATGGAACAGCCTAAATATCACATGTTTTTCCGCGATCATCTCGAAAAAGATTATTTACCTTTAATTGAAAAATATGGCATGGGTACCACGATTTGGAGTCCGCTTGCCTCCGGTATTTTATCCGGAAAATATCACCATGGTATTCCGCAAGATAGTCGTCTGGCCAAAGAAGCGTGGCTTATTCCCAATAATTTTCAGGAACTGGTTGAAAAAACCCGGGAATTATCAACGATCGCAAAAGATTTACAATGTACGATGTCAGAACTTGCGATTGCCTGGTGTTTGAAAAACCCCAATGTCACCTCCGTCATCACTGGAGCCACTAAAAAAGAGCAGCTTATTGAAAATTTAGGTGCAATTGACGTGAAAGCAAAACTTAACACTGATATCATGGCGGCCATTGATAACATATTACAATGAGACATAACTCTCACTTATGCATACAAAATTAAATATTCATAAAATTGAATTTCCGGTAACACTCGGTTGGTCAGAGGATGAGCGTCGAGAAAAACAAAATATCTTCGTTGATTTTGAAATTGTTTTTTCGACGCAGCCGAAGGCGTCCGAAAGTGACCAACTGAACGATACTTATTGTTACCAAGAATTTAGTGTATTTCTTTACGATAAAATTTCCAAAAAAGAATATCGTTTAATTGAACATTTGTCGCATGACATTTATAAAAATACTAAAGTATTTTTTCAAAAAGCATCTTTCGTTTCCGTCTCTGTGACAAAAAAACCAAAACTTATTTTTAAAAATGAAGGGGTTTCGTTTACTTTTGGGGATTAGTCCATTGGTTATTCTAGGTTTAGGCACAAATATCGGAAATCGTTTAGAGAATTTAAGAAAAGCCTATCAATTATTACGTAAAATTCCGGATATTTCGATTAAACGTGTTTCTTCTATTTATCAATCCCCCGCACTTTTACCAACAGGCGCACCGGCATCATGGGATGTTCCCTATTTTAATATGTGTGTCGCAATCGAAACTACGCTTTCACCATCAGAACTTTTAACGCAAACCAAAGATATCGAAAAAAAAGTAGGACGAAAACCTGAGTTAGAATGGGGTCCTCGTGTGATGGATATTGATATTTTGGCGTGGGAGCATTTAATAATAAATGATGGAAAATTACATATCCCCCATGAACATTTGCATGAACGCGCTTTTGCATTATTTCCATTAGCTGAGATTGCACCATTTTGGACTTATCCGTTACCGGGTATTTTTTGCGGAAAAAAAGCGATAGAAATTGCAGATTCTTTTGGACCTCGCGAACTTTCTCTTACCAAACCTATCCCACACCGTATCGATTTTCCTGAATTAGTCGGTATCGTGAATGTGACGCCGGATTCTTTTTCTGATGGGGGGAACAATGTTTTATGCATGCAATTGGTAGAAGACGGTGCTGAAATTATCGATATTGGTGCAGAAAGTACAGGCCCTCTCGCTACTCCCATTTCGGAAACGGAAGAATGGAATCGATTGCACCCGATTTTGCAGCAATTTTTGGCGGAAAAATCTTCGAGTTTAATCACACCCCGTATTAGCATTGATACCTATCACCCGAACATTGCAAAAAAAGCCTTAGCATTAGGCGTCGACTGGATCAACGATGTCACCGGATTAGATAATATTCACATGCGAGAAGTTCTCGCCGAACATTCTTCAGATGTGGTTTTTATGCATCATATGGGTGTCCCCGTTTCTCGATCAGACCTCATTCCATTGCATGAAGATCCTGTCGCACATGTTTTTGAATGGGCAGAAAAGCGTATTGATTTATTGCAATCATCCGGCATTGATCGTTCAAGATTAATATTTGATGTGGGCATTGGTTATGGAAAAACCGCCGAACAATCTTTCGAGTTAATTCAGAATATTTCCGTATTTCGCAAATTAAATGTCCGATTGTTAGTGGGTCATTCTCGAAAATCTTTTTTGAAAAAATTTACGACGAAACCAGCAAAAGATCGCGATCTCGAAACTGTTATCGTTTCACTTTATCTTGCAAATACCCATGTCGATTATTTACGTCTGCATAATATTGCGGATCATTTAAGGGCTTTTAAAATCAAGGCTGCTTTTTGAAGAGTAGCAAAGTATCTCACCCACCGTATGAAACGATCCAAAAACCACGATGCGATCGTTTTTAGTCGCCTTTGATAAAATTTCTTCGTAAGCCTCTACAATGGTTTCACACATTTTCCAATCAGCGATTTTTTGAAAAATAGCCTCTAATGTATTTTTATCACTACCTCTTGGAATGTGTAACGGCGCAATGTGCCAACGATCAATTTGTTTTTCAATTACCTCAACCGTACTTGCAATATCTTTATCCGCTAACATGGAAAATACTGCGTAGGTTTTACCTTCAATAGGATTTTTTAACAAATAATTGGCGAGTAATGAAACAGCATGCGGGTTATGGGAAACATCGAGAATTTGTGGGATTTCTCCTGGAATCACTTGAATTCGACCGGGTAATGTTACTTTTAGCAAAGCGTTTCGAATTACAGACTCCGGCACAAATAATGATTTTTGTAATAACTCAATAGCCATTAACGCCGTAGACAAGTTTTGACAGTTCAAATGGGGTATCTTTAAGTCTTTTAAGCTGGTATTCAAAGACCACCAGTCCCAACTGGTTTTATTTTCCTTAAAACCAAATTGTTTATTTTGAGCAAAAAGAGGGGCGTCTATTTCTTTTGCATAATTAATCAATGTAGAAGGTGGATCAAAATCTCCGCAAATCGCGGGACGATTTTGACGAAAAATACCAGCCTTTTCTCGACCAATGGCTTCTCTTGTTTTTCCTAACCAATCCACATGATCAATAGCAATCGTCGTCACGATCGAAAGATCCGCATCTATCGCATTGACTGCATCGAGGCGTCCTCCAAGACCCACTTCTAAAATCATGACGTCTAAAGGCTGTTTGGAAAAAACACATAAAGCCGCCAATGTACCGAATTCAAATGGTGTGAGAGGAATTCTACCTGCGTGTGCTTTCACTTTGGCAAAAGCATCGCAAATCGTGGCATCGTCGCATGATTTACCATTGATTCGAATTTGTTCGTTGTAATGGAGCAAATAAGGCGATGTAAACGCGCCAACAGAAAACCCGGCCTCGAGGTAGATCGTCTCTAACGCTTTGACTGTAGACCCTTTTCCATTCGTTCCAGCAACGGTAATCACCAGAGCGTGACTTCCATAATGGAGTCGCGCTAAAACTTCCTTAACTCTAATCAAAGATAAATCAATTTCCTTCAATGTGATAGATTTTATCCACACTAACCACTCAGTTAAATTTTGCAAGACAAACCTCTAATAACTTGTTCACAGACCCACTCTAACCTATGTATTTCATGTGCAAAACTGATGGAAGAAAGGCAATCCCAAAAGTTATCCCAGTTATTCATTTTGAAAACACAAGCTATACCTTTTTTTTACACAGACTTATACATCTGTAATATATTGAAAACATTCAAAAATAATGACTTACCCACAGAAAATCCCTCCTATATTAATAAAAGCAACTAAATAAAGAATTATATAATAATATTATTTTATAAAGAGAGATCTTTTACTCGTTGACAAGAATCCAAATGCTACCTATGATAGACCCCCTGATTTTAATAGAGTTATTAAATAGGTTTCTTATGAAAAGAACGTACCAACCCAGTGTGATCAAAAGAAAAAGAACCCATGGATTCAGAGCACGAATGGCTACTAAAAACGGCCGTGCAGTATTAAGCAGACGCCGCGCAAAAGGCAGAAAGCAATTAACGGTTTAAGATTATTTTGTGAAAGTGACTTTCTCTCGCGAACACAGAATCATCACCAAGAAAGAATTTAAATATATTTTTGACAAAGCAGAAAAGATCAGTCAAAAACACCTATTCATTCTGTTCAAGCCCAATCTATTGTCTTCTGCAAGACTGGGCTTAAGTATTGGAAAACGAACAGCAAAAAGTGCCGTTGTCAGAAATCGTATAAAAAGAATTATACGAGAGAGTTTTCGAAGTCATCGAATGCACTTGAAAAAAGTTGATATCGTCGTTATTGCACGACAACCATGCGAAAAATTAAGTAATCAAAAATTACGTGAGGGTATAGACAAACTGTGGGAAAAATTAGGGAATTCTTACTAAAAACCTTATATTTCATCATAAGGATATATCAATATTGTATTAGTCCTTTTTTTGGACAGTGCTGTCGTTTTTATCCCTCTTGTTCAACTTACTGTTTAAATGCTTTTTATACTCATGGTATTTTTCGTGGATGTTATCTTACATTACGAAGAATTTTACGTTGTCATCCTTGGTGTCAAGGTGGTTTTGATCCAGTACCGGAAAAAATAAAATGTTAACTCAAATGTTCGATTATTTAAGAATAGCGTTGTATGCAACTTTAGTAGTCTTAGTGTTGATTTTATATCAAACCTGGGAAAAAGATCATCCGCAACCCTTAACATCAAAAGCGGTCTTGCAAGAAGAAAAAAATTCGAGTTATGTTCCAAATATTGTGGATACACCAAAAGATTATGCGAAACCTGTCACGACGTCTGTTAGCAATGCACCTAAACCTTCTTTTATTGCAGTGAAAACGGATGCAATCTCTATGGAGATTGATCCACAAGGCGGCAATATTAATGAAGTTAAACTATTAAAATACAACGAATCGTTACATTCTAATACCCCCTATATTTTATTGAATGACTTGCAGCAAACGCGAAATATTGCACAAAGTGGGTTGATTGGTCTTGAAGGACCGGATACCAAACAAGGTCAAGCACTGTATACCGTTGAGCAAACGCAATATGAATTACAACCTGGTCAAAATGAACTCCAAGTTAAATTGAATTGGCAAAATACAAATATCCAAGTGACTAAAACATTTACCTTAAAACGTAATAGTTATGTCATTGATGTTGACTATGAAGTGACCAATCATTCTGATAAACCTTATGATGCTAATCTTTATTTTCAATTAATGCGTACGAATTCTCCGCCACCTACGCAACAATCGGGTTTTATGAATCTCGCAACTTATTTTGGTGCAGCGATTTCAAGTCCGGAAAAAAGATTCCAAAAAATTTCTTTTAAGGATATGCAAAATAATAAACTCAACCAAACTATTACCGGTGGTTGGGCTGCCATGATTCAACACTATTTTGTAAGTGCGTGGATCCCTGATAAAACTTACACCATGCAATACTTTACCAATATCACACATGATGATTTGTATACGGTGGGAATGATTAGTCCAAAAATTAACGTCAATCCGAATCAATCCGTCCATATTCCCGCAAAATTTTATGCGGGTCCTGCGATTGCAAAAGATCTAGAGGCAGCCGCCCCTGGTCTTAAGTTAACCATTGATTATGGTTGGTTTTGGTTTATTTCAGATCTTATTTTTTGGATGATGCAGCACATCTACGACCTTATCGGCAATTGGGGTTGGGCGATCGTGATTGTGACTATCATTATCAAGCTGGCTTTTTATAAATTATCTGCAAAAAGTTATCGTTCTATGAGTGCAATGAAAAAATTGCAACCAAAGTTGAGCGCACTCAAAGAGCGGTTCGCAGATGACAAACAAAAATTCACGCAAGCCACCCTCGAACTTTACAAAAAAGAAAAAGTAAATCCGATGAGTGGTTGTTTACCCATTCTTATCCAAATTCCTGTTTTCATCGGGCTTTATTGGGTCTTGATTGAAAGCGTGCAGTTTAGGCAAGCACCATGGATTTTATGGATTCATGATTTATCCCAGAAAGATCCTTTTTATGTGCTTCCTGTTTTAATGGGTTTATCGATGTTTTTCCAACAACGATTAAATCCGCCTCCGCCAGATCCGATGCAAGCAAAAGTTATGATGTTTATGCCGGTGGTCTTTACGGTATTATTCATCAATTTTCCTGCAGGATTAATGTTGTATTGGTTTGTGAATAACTCACTTTCATTTTTACAACAATGGTTCATTATGCGAAAGCTGGAAGCTTCCAAAACCAAAAAAATAAGTTAAATGAAACAAGATACGATTGTTGCACGTGCAACCCCTGAAGGTAGAGGAGGGGTTGCAGTGATTCGAGTTTCAGGTCCAACAGTTCGAAGTATTGCCAACGCCATCTTAAAGTCTTTACCAAAACCTCGCTTTGCAACTTTTACCTCTTTTTATGATGCGAATGATGAAGTCATCGATGAAGGGCTTGCACTATTTTTCGAGGGTCCTCATTCATTCACAGGAGAAGATGTCTTAGAACTGCACGGTCATGGTGGTATATATGTTGTTGATAACATTATTCGTCGAGTGATTTCATTAGGCGGAAGACTAGCGAAACCCGGAGAATTTTCTGAACGCGCTTTTTTAAATGATAAAATTGACTTGGTACAAGCAGAAGCAATTGCAGATATTATTGATGCTTCGAGCATCAATGCGGCGAAGGCAGCTATTCGTTCCTTGCAAGGCGAATTTTCCAAAAAAATTGAAAATTTTGTCGCATCCCTCATTCATTTACGTATGTATGTAGAAGCGGCGATTGATTTTGCAGAAGAAGAAATCGATTTTTTAAAAGATGACAAAATTGCGAAAAATTTAGCAACGTTAATTCACGATTTGCAATCCATCGAAGCATCCGCCATGCAAGGTAGTTTATTAAGACAAGGAATAAAAACCGTCATTATCGGCAAACCCAATGTGGGTAAATCGAGTTTGTTAAATGCATTGAGTGAAAAAGATGTCGCTATTGTGACGGATATTGCGGGAACAACTCGCGATGTTTTACGTGAAAATATTGTTATTGATGGTATGCCTTTACACATCATTGATACGGCGGGATTAAGAGAAAGTGAAGATGTTGTTGAAAAAGAAGGGATTAGACGATCGTATCTTGAAATGTCGGATGCTGATTTAATTTTATATGTGACCGATGTGCGAGAATCTTCGTTTGATATTTCTTTTTTTCCACAACATATTCCAGTCATTATCATAAAAAATAAAATTGATATTACGAATAACGATGCAAAAATCATAGAGAAACAAAAATATTCTGAAATTTATCTTTCGGCCTTTACCCATCAAGGCATCGATATTTTAAAAAAACAAATTAAGCATTGCGCGGGTTTAACTGAAAATACGGAAGGTGTTTTTTCCGCACGGGCGAGACATTTAAATGCCATTTCCCATGCAAAAGAAGCTTTATTTCAAGGATCACATCATCTTTTGGAAGGCGAGTTATTGGCGGAAGATTTGCGGACCGCTCAAATCGCCTTGAATGAAATTACTGGAGAATTTACAACAGATGATTTGTTAGGGAAAATTTTTTCAAGTTTTTGTATTGGAAAATAAGCTAAATCCAATAATGTGCATGCGCAACAAGACCCGTAAGACCTATGCTCATGCCCATTAACCAAAAAAATTGTGCCCACATGCGACTGTCGAGACGATCGATTTTTTTATCCAAGTGCTCAAACATATGCTTCATATCTTGTCGCATATCTCGCATTTCTTGCTTAATATCAGACAATGCTGATGTGATATTCAACATATTCGTTTCAACTACTGCGAGACGTTCCGCATGACTCATAAATTCATCTGAATTTTTTGGGTTCATTATTATGACATAATTTAAAATTAAGTCTCTGTCATTCCCGCGAAGGCGGGAATCTATTTAGAATGGATTCCCGCCTTCGCGGGAATGACAGAGACGTAAAAAGCCAATTTATGCTATAATTTTCAGTAAGATAGTAATGACGGTTTTGGGCATGACTGCAATAATCCGCATCATTCGGAAGAACCCGACACTAGCGCGACTTGACTTATGATTAATTTTTACAATATCTTTGATTCTCTCTCTGATTCAGGAAATACCTTTTTCTATGACAAAACCTTTAATTTTAGTGGATGGCTCATCTTATTTATATAGAGCATTTCATGCGATGCCTTCGCTTGCAAATTCTAAGGGCATGCCGACCGGAGCCGTTTATGGCATGATCAATATGCTGCGAAAACTTATTTCGCAATATCAGCCTCAGCATATGGCGGTTGTGTTTGATGCAAAAGGTAAGACTTTCCGAGAAGCCCTTTACGATAAATATAAAGCGAATCGTCCTCCGATGCCTTCTGAATTGGTGCAACAAATTGAGCCCATTCACTCGGTTATTAAAGCGTTAGGATTACCACTCATCATGATAGAAGGGGTGGAGGCAGATGATGTGATTGGTACCATCGCCAAAGAAGCGGAACGTCTGGACGCTTCGACTTTAATTTCGACGGGAGATAAAGATCTCGCTCAACTGGTTAATCCACATATTACATTGATAAATACGATGACGGATACTTTATACAATCCTGAAAAAGTATTAGAAAAATTCGGTATCCCACCGAATCTTATTGTCGATTATTTAACGCTCATCGGGGACTCGGTGGATAACATTCCAGGTGTTCCAATGGTTGGACCAAAAACCGCAGTCAAATGGTTAAATCAATTTGGTTCTCTCGGAAATATCATGTCTTCTGCTGACAAAATTACGGGAAAAGTCGGCGAAAATTTACGAGGCGCATTATCCTATTTACCACTCTCCAAAGAATTAGCTACGATTAAAATTGATGTGGATGTTAATGTAAAACTTTCTGATTTAATTTTGCAAAAACCGAACGAAGAATTGTTAATTCAATTGTTTCAAGATTTAGAATTTAAAACGTGGTTAAATGAATTATTAGAAAAAAATCCTAAAAAAGTGCAAAACAAATATGAACATTACCTTACTATTTTTGATGAAAATGTTTTAGATGATTTTATTAAAACACTCTCGACCCAAAAATATTTTGCATTTGATACCGAAACGACAAGTTTAAATTATATGGATGCAGAATTAGTAGGATTATCATTTGCTGCAGAAAAAACAAAGGGCGTTTATATTCCTTTGCGACATGATTATCCGGATGCACCAAAACAATTATCACGAGAATGTGTATTACAAAAATTAAAACCGATTTTAGAAAATCCTAACATCAAAAAAATCGCGCATCATATGAAATATGACAAAGAAATTCTTCGAAACCATGGCATTCAATTAGAAGGAATTGCGTTTGATACGATTTTAGAATCCTATGTGTTAGATGCAAGTGGTGGTAGCCGCAATATGGATTCTTTAGCGTTAAAACATCTTGGTTGGCGCGCAATAAGTTATGAAGATGTGGCAGGAAAGGGCGTGAAACAAATTCCTTTTAATCAAGTGCATATTGATGCGGCTAGTACTTATGCGGCAGAAGATGCCGATATTACCCTTCATTTGCACGAAATTCTTTGGGAGAGATTAGCGAAAGAATCAAAACTAAAATATATTTTTGAAGAAATTGAAATGCCTTTGGTATCTGTGCTTGCACGAATGGAACAACATGGCGTACTTATCGATGCAGATATGTTAAAAAAACAAAATGGTGAATTAGAAAAAAAATTACAATCATTAGAAGCAGAAATTACCGCACTTGCCGGACGATCTTTCAACGTGAATTCGCCGAAACAATTACAAGAAATTTTATTTACACAATTAAAATTACCTATTTTACAAAAAACCCCGGGCGGTCAACCTTCCACTGCCGATGCTGTTTTGCAAGAATTAGCTTTAGAATTTGAGTTGCCCAAATTAATTATTGAATACCGATCGATTGCAAAACTTATTTCAACTTATACGAATAAATTACCGGATCAAATTAATAAAAAAACCAATCGCATTCATACCTCGTATCATCAATCGGGAACAGCAACGGGACGTTTGTCTTCCTCAGATCCTAATCTTCAAAATATTCCTATTCGAACGGAAGAGGGAAGACGTATTCGCGAAGCGTTTGTAGCACCCAAGGGCTACCAGTTTATTGTTGCTGATTATTCACAAATTGAATTACGCATCATGGCACATATGTCGAACGATGCTAATTTATTAAAAGCCTACGCAGAAAATTTAGATATTCATACCGCAACCGCTGCAGAAATATTACATATTCCTTTGGATAAAGTTTCAAAGGACGAAAGAAGAAATGCAAAAGCGATTAATTTCGGTTTAATTTATGGGATGTCAGCATTCGGACTTGCTAAACAAATTGGGGCTTCCCGAGACATGGCACAAACTTACATTGATCGCTATTTTGCACGCTACCCGGGCGTCATGAATTACATGGAAAATACGCGACTAAAAGCGCATGACCGTGGCTATGTCGAGACACTTTTTGGTAGACGATTGTATTTACCTGAAATACATTCAAGCCAAATTCCGAGACGAAAAGCAGCAGAAAGAGCGGCTATTAACGCACCCTTACAAGGAACGGCGGCAGATATCATCAAAAAAGCGATGATTTCTTTAGATCATTTTATTGAAACGCATGATTTGGATGCCAAAATGATAATGCAAGTGCATGACGAATTAGTTTTTGAAGTGAGCGATAAGGATGTGCCAGCCATGGTGGATATTATTCGTTCTCATATGATGAATGCCGCTGAATTAAAAGTGCCTTTATTAGTTTCCATCGGGGTCGGCAATAATTGGAATCAGGCTGCGAAGGATTGATTACCGGCCTTACTACACCTCTTGTCATGCCAGCATGCTTTGATGCCACCTTTAAGCATGCTGGCAGGCATCCAAGCAGATCCGCTGAATGCCGACTGGATGCCAGCTAAAAGCATGCTGGCATGACAAGCAATCAAGTTTACCATGACTGAACTCTTTTTTTATGGCATGATTAGAAGCACTTCATGACAAGGAGAGCTAGTAGGATGGCGATTGAACTTTCAACAAGACCGGAATCCAATCCCACTTTATTAAAACGAAGTTTCAGATTGTACATAGCAAGCTTTTTGCAAGTGATTCCTTTAGCCTTTCTGTTGTCCATCATTGTTTTCGTGCCAGAGTTTTTTTCCTGGATTTTTGGTAGAGATGTTTTTGCGCCTAATCTTAGTATGGATAATTTTTGGGGCTTATTTTTCAATTTAGTTATTGTATTTGTGTATTTGGCATTGTTATGGCGCATGAGAGGTGTCATTTATGAGGCCCATGAACGTATGAAAGAAGACGTTCGTGAAGCCACCAGAAAATATCTGCGCGTGGTGATTGCAGGCTTAATTGTCACTTTTATATATGGTCTAATTGCTTTCACTACCATGATTATTTATTCTTTTTTGCTCGAACAAAGAATTTTTTTAGATCCTAGCTATTTTGCAATGACTATTGTGAGTATTATTTCTTTTGTTTATGCCGCAGTAGTTACCTATCTTTATTTCGCATTTTATTTTTATTTGCCTTTAATTTTGACAGAAGACGCAGGAATAATTACTTCATTAATTGAAAGTTTCATTTTAGTTTATAACAATTGGTGGAGAGTGTTTTTATTACAAATTACGCCAGGAATCACGTATCTTATTGTTCTCATTCTTGTCCGCTTTATATTTCACTTTAACGTCAATATTTTCCTTTTATCCCCACCGGGCCAAATTTCAATTGGGGTTTATATTTTTCATATTATTTCGCTTTCCTTATTTATCCCATGGATTGCCGCGATTTTACTGTTACAATTGCATGATCTAGAGCAGAGAAATGAATATAAAACTACTAAATGACAAAAAATCTATCAAATATTTTGCTAGGATTCGATTTTGGCATGAAGCGAATTGGTGTTGCTGTGGGTCAAACAGTCACTAAAACAGCCCGACCTCTCGAAACGCTGAAGGCGAAGCTTGGTTTGCCACAATGGGATCGGTTAAATAAAATTGTCCAAAAATGGCAACCGGATGCATTTGTCGTCGGCATACCTTTAAACATGGATGGCACAGAACAACCATTGACGGCTAATGCCAAACATTTTGCACAAATGCTCGAAACGCGTTATCAAATTCCCGTTTATGAAATGGATGAACGTTTAAGTACGAAAGATGCGAGAGAACGTATTTTTAATGAAGGTGGTTTTAAGGCATTGCAGGATGGACAAGTGGATAGTGTCGCTGCACAATTAATTTTACAAAATTGGTTAATACAACAGAAAGAGTAAAGTCATGAATATCGAAAAATCTATTCGTTTTATTAATTTGTTTGGCTTGATTTTTATTATTATTTTATTGGGTGCCGCAAACTATGTAGAACATTTCCTTAGATTAATTCCGTGTCCGTTATGTATTTTGCAACGATATGTGATAATTGCGCTCGGAATTATTTTTTTCCTAGGCGTTATTAAAAAATGGAATAAAGTAATTTATTTCCTTCTCACCATATTGGGTTTAATTTTCAGTGTTGCTGGGATTCTTTTTGCGGGACGACAAGTATGGTTACAACACATACCTAAGGAAGGATTAGGAGAATGTGGTGTTAGTTTATCTTATATGCTTAAAGTATTACCCTTAATGGAAGTATTAAAACACATTTGGCGCGGGGGCATTGAATGCTCTCAACAGGGCTTTGTTTTTTTAAATTTAAGTTTAGCAGAGTGGTCACTTATTTGGTTTGTGATATTTTTTATTTTATTTGTTATCCAAAAAAGAAAGTTAACTTAACTGTCATAAAAATAGGTATGCTATGCAAATAAAAAAAATGTTCACGCAGGGAATTTTTATTCTCGTCATATTTTTTCTACATATATCCAGTTATGCATTGCCTTCTTTAGCTGAAACGCAAACCCTTCAAATTTACACACATTTTCAAACTTTTATCGGTAAACCGACATGGTTGCTGATCGTTCGGGATGTCGAAAGCGGATTGGTTTCTCCTTATATTTTCGATATTCGAAATAACGATAATTTTTGGGTAGCATTTACTTTTGGTCATCATTACAAAGTGACAACTTCCAAATTGACTTTTGATCGCTACGCTGTCATTAATAATTTTTGCGGATTAGAAAATGGTATTTTATCAGGCGTTTCGATGTTTATGAAATTAACGGGTTCTTTAACACCAGATCCTAAAACCATGAAATGTCACGTGACGAAATATCAGGATACACAGCTTACGATTGTAAACGATAATTTGAAATAGCAATAAAATAAAGGGATTTTTATGCGTTTCAATAATATTTTAGAAGTCATTGGTAAAACGCCGCTCGTACGCCTCAATCGTGTCAGTCGTGATTTACCATGTGAATTATACGTAAAATGTGAGTTTTTAAATCCGGGCGGTTCTCTCAAAGATCGCATTGGATTAAGTATGTTAGAAGATGCAGAAAAAAGTGGGCGCGTTAAACCTGGCGATACGCTCATTGAAGCAACTTCAGGCAACACAGGAATAGGACTCGCACTGGCAGCTGCAGTCAAAGGTTATAAAATTATTATTACCATGCCAGAAAAAATGAGTCATGAAAAACAAGTCGTATTAGAAGCATTGGGCGCTACCATTTATCGTACGCCCACCGAGGTGGCATACGATAGTCCAGAAAGTCATATTTCTCTCGCAAAAAAGCTGCAACAAGAAATTCCGAATTCTCATATTTTAGATCAATATAAAAATCCAGCTAATCCGCTCGCGCATTATGAAGAAACCGCCTCCGAAATATTAGCAGATATCGGTGAAAATCTTGCGATGGTGGTTATCAGCGTCGGCACGGGAGGTACGATCACCGGCGTCGCAAAAAAAATGAAAGAAGTAAATCCTAATATTCAAATTATTGGTGTGGATCCATACGGTTCTATTTTAGGTGGTGGCACAGAAGTTTATCCATATTATGTTGAAGGTATTGGTTATGATTTTATACCTGACGTGTTAGACAATTCTCTCGTCGATGAATATGTCAAAGTGCATGATGAAGATTCTTTTGTGATGGCAAGGCGTCTAATTCGAGAAGAAGGATTGTTGGTAGGAGGCTCTGCGGGCTCGACTGTATGGGCAGCATTACAAGCGGCGAAAAAACTTAAAAAAGGCCAAAAATGTGTAGCCATTGTAGCAGATGGTGTTCGAAATTATTTAACAAAATTTGTTGACGATCGATGGATGACAGAGAAAGGATTTCATATCGCATGAAACAAAAAATGGAAACGCGCGTTATTCATGCAGGTCAGCATCACGATGTTGAAACAGGTGCGGTAATGACCCCGATTTATGCGACTTCAACTTATGTGCAGCCAAGTCCGGGACAACATAAAGGTTATGAATATTCACGCACGCGAAATCCGACGCGTGATGCTTTCGAAGCATGTATCGCTGATTTAGAATCAGGCACGCATGGTTTTGCTTTTGCATCCGGAATGGCTGCGATCGCAACAATTTTGGAATTATTAAAACCGGGCGATCATGTGATCGCAACCGATGATCTTTATGGCGGGACCTATCGTATATTAGAGAAAGTACGAAAGTATTCCGCAGGTATTCAAGTTTCGTTTGTTGATTTTAATGATCCTAAAAATGTAATGTCAGCGATTCGTCCTGAGACCCGAATGATTTGGGTTGAATCACCGACCAATCCATTATTAAAAATTGTCGATTTAAAACAAGTCGTAGAAATTGCTAAAAAGCACCATTTACTAAGCGTAATCGATAATACATTTGCATCTCCTATTTTACAAAGACCACTCGAATTAGGTTTTGATATTGTGATGCATTCCACCACGAAATATTTAAATGGACATTCGGATGTGATCGGTGGCGTTGTGGTGGTGTCGAAGCCTGAATTAGCGGAAAAACTCGCCTTTTTGCAAAATGCTATTGGTGCAATCGCAGGACCGTTTGATAGTTTTCTCGCGCTAAGAGGCGTTAAAACGCTTGCGTTGCGCATGGAGCGACATTGTCAAAATGCGTTAGCGTTAGCAGAATGGTTATCCACGCATCCCAAGGTATCAGAAGTCATCTATCCTGGTTTAAAAAGTCATCCACAACATCTTTTAGCGAAGTCTCAAATGCAAAATGGTTTTGGCGGCATGATTACGATGACTCTCAAAAAAGATTCTATAAAATTTTTAGAGAGATGCCAATTATTCGCATTGGCTGAAAGTTTAGGTGGAGTCGAAAGCTTGATTGAGCATCCCGCTTTGATGACGCATGCGAGTATTCCTAAAAATGAGCGGGAAAAAATTGGTATTTCCGATCATTTAGTTCGTTTGTCAGTTGGTATCGAGGCATTCGATGATTTGAAATATGATTTGGAAAATGCGTTGAAATAAACAGACCTGACTTGCTAAGACTATTGATGATCAATCGTTCGATTTTGGCGTGGTTTTTTGACTTCAGGGTAATGATTTTTGCGCGTTAATTTATCTTTGATCCAAACCACAATATATAATATAACGCCAACTAAAGCGCCAAAGATGAGAAGATAAGAGAGAATAATAATCCCTACAGCAAATAAAACAATCATAATACCAATAAAAATAAAAGGTACGAGGCGTTGCATTAGAATTTGTCCCATAAAGTTTTGGATTCTTTTGAATCATGGTTTTCATCGCGTAAACGATAAATGCGTTGGTATTTGGCGATTTCTTTTTGTTGTGACAATGAGAGTTCCGGATTCGTTTCATCAAATTTTTGTAAAAATTGATCGGTCTCACTGACGAAATTTTTATATATAGGGTAATTACTCATACTGCCGCTCCAATTAATACGATAAATTATATCATATATTGTTTACAAAATAGTCCGATTTTAGTAACTTTCCTTTGATTCAATAATGGAAAAAGTTAGGAAATAATAAAATGATATTTTGCCGAATGATCATCATTCTATGGATTGTTTTTTTCACACATCCTATCCTTGCAAAAGAAAAAGTGCAAAAAAAAGCCAAACCCAAAACTGTTTCGCTAAAGATAATTCCCAAAAAGGTAGTTTCGCAGAAGATGCTCTCACAGAAGGTGATCTATGATAAACCCGCGTTAATTGCTGAAATTAATCGCATTATTGAATCTTCGTCGGATGCAGCCATTGGTATTCAGATAAAATCCATGAAACATGGCGATTATCTCTATTCCAAAAATGAGAGTCGGCTATTTATTCCAGCAAGTACTGCCAAAATTTTGACCGCTGAGGCTGCGTTATTGTATCTCGGTGCGGAATACCGATTCCCCACGTCATTGTTGACCGATGCCACGAACCTAAAACCTGAAAACGGCATCATTCAAGGGAATTTATACCTCGTACAAAGCGGGGATCCGACGCTGACTTATTATGACTTGACCGATATGATGGTTACCTTAAAGTCCCTTCAAATCCAAGGCGTTGATGGGAATGTTTACATCGATAATACGGCCTATGACCAAGAAAATTTTGGTCCAGGCTGGATTTATGACGATAAGCAATATTGTTATTCCGCCCCTATTAATGCGAGTATTATTAATCATAATTGTTTGTCGTTTCAAATATCGCCAGCCTCAAAATCCGGTCAATTAGCAAGTATCGTGCGAAGCCCTAGGTTTTTTTATGGGACGATAGAAAATGCAATCATCACCAAAAATCCCGGCACTAAGGGCTGTTATGTGCAAATGGATAATAGTACTGACAATCTTTCCGTAGGTGGTTGTGTGATCCGAGGACGGGGATTATTGGGGGTTAGTACCGTTATTGAAAACATTGAAGAATACAATAAAGAATTGCTTACGGATCTTTTTAAACGCTATGAAATTCGGGTGAATGGTGAAATTCAGGAAGGTGAAGCCTTGCATCACTTAACCACCATCGCGGTACATCATTCGGATGCTCTGCATACTTTAATTTATGACATGTTAAAAAAATCAGACAATATCATTGCCGGAACTTTACATAAAAAAATGGGTGAGTTTTTCACGAGCCAACCGGGTACATGGCAGAACGGTGGAGAAGCGGTGAAACAAATTCTCGCGAAAAAAGCTTTTGTTGATACGAGAGATTTACACATCATCGATGGCTCCGGTTTATCGCCCGATAATCGCATTAAACCACAGCAAATGATGCAAGTATTAGATTTTGCTTTTCATAATTATGCGAATAGTTATGAATTCATCTCAGGTTTACCAATTTCAGGACGCGACGGTACGCTAAAGTTTCGTTTGCATAATGTTTATAACAAAGTACGGGCAAAAACAGGGTCTTTAGCGAAATCCGGCGTCGTCGCGCTTGCAGGTTATGCTGTTAGCAAAGACAAAGAGCCGATTGCATTTGTCATCATGATCAATGGTCACAGTGGCAATGTGTGGAAATACCGTGAAATGGAAGATAAGATCGTCACCGCGCTGACGAATTATCAGCGTGGGTGAAAACAGCTGTCATGCCAGCATGCTTTAAGCTGGCATCCAGTGGGCATCTATCGAAGCTTTCTGGATGCCAGCTTAAAGCATGCTGGCATGACACCACTCTAACTTCTTTTCAATGATTTATAAATACTATCTGAAGTTAAAGATACCCCAAGCTCATAATCTTCAATAATATCTGTCAAAGGTGGAATAATTCCCGTCATTTCCTCAACCTTTTCTTTTCGCGTTTGCCTTGATTCATGATATTCGATGATTCCAAATGCATGAAATCCTTGATAAGCAATATTGCCATTGTCTAATAAAGTTAATTTTTGCGCAGATTCTCCCGGACAAACTGGAGGCGTATATTCATCAACCATTTTTCCAGTTGTAATATTCCAACGTTTTAATTTGTTGTGATGATTGCAAGTCACAATGTTCCGGAAGGTATCTTCACATTCTTCTAAGGTAATAAGATATTTTTCATCAAGAGAAATAATAGCATCTTTAATGCTTCTTTCCTTCCCCATCTCGACTTGATAAATAAGACGAATAGGTTTATTTTCAAAAAGAGCATCATATTCAAAAATAAGAAGCTTAGCAGTGATTAGCAAAGCAAAGCGATGATTAGATAACTTTAAGAAAAAAGGTTTGCGATAAATCATATTCACGATATCGTGAGGATCATTTGGGTCATCGTAGGGAAGTGGGACTTTATAGTGAATAATTGTTCCATCTTCCAGATATACAAGATAAATGTCATTATTTTTGATAGTAATGTCGTGAGAAAAACCCGTAATAATCAAATGATTATCAGATAAAACATAGTATTGATAGTTTACGTGATAATTGTACGGTAGTAGATTTATCGGAGAAAATAATTTATTTAGAATAGATGATCCACCACTGATATTATGAATAAATAAAGATACTTCTTTTGTAACATAATGATAAGATAAATAAATCAACTGGCCATTCGGCAAAATGGATATAAATTTTTTTCCTGCAAGCTGTGCTGTATTTTTTAATGAAATGGTTCGTCGCATTTCATTTTGTATATCAAAAACCTCTATTGCTTTAGCATTTGTTGGATGTTCTAAAGTATAAAAAATTTCATTTTGATGAATACCAATGATATAACTATCTTCATTTTCCACATACATTTTTTCGTGTTTTATCCAATTAAAGCTTTCAATATTATTGTTATATTGAATAATCATATATCCTAAAGAATTATAATGAAGAGAGCTTATGTTTTTGTAAGGTATTTTATCTTCCCAGAATATATGCGATATTTTTTGTGGAGGGAAAAGTCTTTGCGAGCATCTTGTCCAACAATTTTTTTTATGATTGTTTCTCGTGTGGATGTTAAGTGTCCTTGTTTCCATTTTGTTTCCTTTAGTTGAATCTAAATAAATACTATTTATATTTAAATAGTTTAAGCAGCTATTCGTGAATCAGTATTTTTTCTTTTATGTTTTAGGGTAATTTCTACTTCAACTTTCAATCCTGCACGGTCAACTAAATCTTGCAAAGCTAATCGTATAAATTGTTCTTCAGAAAAGCCAAGTATTTTAGCATATTTGGCAGCGAGTTTAGGACTTATAGATTTTCTTTCATGTTCAATATCACATAAATGTTGTCGTGTTATTTTAAGTTTATGTGAAAAATTTACCTGTGAGATTTCTTCAGATTGTCGGATAGCCCAGATTAGCTTTCCTAAAGTCAACTTTGTACCTGTAATCTTTTCGATTTCTTTTAAAGATTTTTCTGTCATTTTGCTTTTAATACTCATGTTTATGTACCTCTTGAATTTCAACAAAACGGATGGTATCTTGATGGATGATATAAATTGCACGATAAGCAATGTTTAATCGAATTGAGCGTTGATTTTTTCTTTTACCTTTTAAAGGTTCATCATGATATCCTGGTATTTTTCTCACTTCATTTAATCCTTTATGTCCTACAGCATCAATCCAAGATTGAAGTTTTAAGCTAATATGTAAAGGAACTTTTTTTAAATTTTTAATTGCATTTGAAGTAAGATACACATCAAAAATGTCATCCATCGTTTTGTAATCCTTTTTGCTTATTTATCTATTGTACATAAAATTAGTGTACAAGTCAACTAAAGATCCGATGAGAATTTTTATGTCATTCAGAATGGCAGAATAAATGTTTCAAGAAATTTTATTACTATTTAAATAGATATTCAAACGCTTCATACCCTTCTTCTTTTAATTTCGAAGCGGGGATAAATCGTAATGAGGCAGAATTCATGCAATATCGTTTACCTGTTTCTTTCGGACCATCATCGAATACATGACCTAAATGAGAGTCGGCTTCTTTAGATCTCACTTCAACGCGTGACATTCCAGCGGTACGATCCGCGGTGGTGGTAACTGCTTCCGGGTGGATGGGTTTGGTAAAGCTCGGCCAACCTGTGCCGGAATCGTATTTATCGGTGGAGCTAAAA
>Ga0207104_1062_pt1 | contig 24982 bp, 23 predicted proteins | sample Alteio_BWMinHeat_79_FD_153538 | JGI IMG/M metagenome (GOLD analysis project Ga0207104, IMG submission 153538) | Enriched cells from forest soil in Barre Woods Harvard Forest LTER site, Petersham, Massachusetts, United States -... | ecosystem: Environmental > Terrestrial > Soil > Temperate forest >...
CAAATATAATATTTTCACGAATGGTGCCATTAAATAAATTAGGACTTTGGCCAACTAATCCGATATTTTTTTGTAAAGATGTTAATGATACCTGACCAATATTTTGGTCATTAATATAAATATTTCCGTTCGTCGGCATATAATATCTATACAGTAAACTAAAAATAGTTGATTTGCCTCCACCACTTTCACTTACTAATGCAACGGTTTGGCCTGATTGAATGGTGAAAGTCAATTGATCAAAAATTTTAGATTTTTCTGAATAACTAAAGTCAAGATTTTCTATTTTAATACTTGGTGCAGTTTTAATGTCGAGTGGATTCTCTGGAAAATTGTCGATAATTTCAGAGGGTTTTGAAAGCTCATTAAATACATATTTTAAATCTGGGATGGATGCAAATATATCATTGAGCGCTTTACCGACTTCCGGAATTGTCGAACAGAGTTGATTTAAATAACCGAACAATGCGATAAATTCCGCAATAGATAATTGTTTTCGCAGAATAAATAGTGCTAAGAACATCCCTATACGTGGGATGAGTATGTGTCCATAAGTGATTTTGATAGGAGTCACTAATCCTTTTATTTCGGCATCCGCATATTGTTTGACAACTTTCGCGACTTTTTTCATTGTCTCATTAACTTTATTAAAATCATGGATGGTTTTATATTGCGTGGACGGTTCAGTAATAGCATTCCACGCTTTTGGGCCGGCTTTTATCAGCTCTTCTCGTGTATCAATGATCGGCTTCGTAGTTAATCCGCAATACGCGGTATAAATTCCGAAAAGTACCGATACACCCAATCCCATTCCCACATGATATTGCTTAGACAATGCAATTATCGCGATGAGAATATCTAAAATTGCAGGGGCGACTCTAATGAGTAAAGGATTTCCCAAATTGGCCACTGAAAAACTTTTTTGAATAGGATATAGTTTATCCCCTTCCTGTGTTTTAATATGATAATCCAGTGATTTATTTAATTGATGTTCGGTAATCCGAGTTAATAAACGTTCGGTATTCCTAGATGCCACCGGAATTAAAATTTGATCCCGCACATTTGGGATAATTTGCGCAAGTAAATACAACAAAAGGACCGCAGATAATTGTCCTAGATGTTCTCCAAGATTATCTTTTTCTTCCGTAAGACTCTCGGTTAACTTACCTAAAAGATAGGGTGCAAAATAATTGACGGTCGTTGCAATGGAGGTTAATCCCATCGCAATGTGAATCCTTTGACGATTTTCTGGCGCATAAATAAAACTTAAATAATCTTTCATCAATTGTTTTGTTGTGATAGTTATCGTTTTGGAATCTGATATGGTGGGTATTTCTGGTGTTTCGACATCAATGAGATCTTCTTCTTTTTTCGCTGGTAGGTAATCCGTCGGCCTTTTCCAAATAAAACTACCAATATAGCGACCAACAGATTTTGCAGACTCTAACATTCGTTGCATTGTATTTTCTCCTCGTATGATTTTTTTGCTTTTTTTAAACTTAATGGTGAAATTTTATTGAAATCAGGCGTAAAAAGCGGGAAAGATTATATCGTTTTAATGTGTAGAAATACAGTGGGTTAATCAAAGATAAAGGATTGTTGCGAAATCCACAACAATCCTGATAATAAAAAAAGAGCGAAACGTTGATTAAAAAGGTTAATCTAACATTCCGTATTGTTTTAATTTTTTGCGTAAAGTTCCGCGTGAAATACCTAAAATTTGAGCCATACGCACTTGATTGTAATGTGTATGATTGATGAGTACTTCAAGTAGGGGTCTTTCGATTTCTTCAAGCAAAATGCAATAGAAGTCAACGGGTTGTTCACTTCCAATGTTGGTAAAATAATTTCGCAATGTATCTTTTACGGCTTGTCTCAATGTTGTGCTGTCAAGATTTTCTGTAATAGCCATTTTTTCAACCATATTAAACTCCATGTTATCTATTCCTTATTTCCATATACAAATAATAAGTTAAAGCATACCCAAAAATTCACTTACTTACAGTTCTCTAAAAAATTACTCCAACAAAGTCTCTATTGGAGTAATTTTCAGAATAATGATGCAGAACTATTCCTTAATAGTATCGACCTGTTCCTTCAAACCTTTGCCCGCTTTAAAAAAAGGCACAACGGCTTTTTCGATAATCATTTCTTCTCCGGTTTTGGGATTGCGTACTTTACGTGCTGCACGCGTTTTAACGCCAAAATTCCCAAACCCAATTAAAGAAACGGAACCTCCTTGCGTAAGTGTTTCAACAATGCAGTTTAAAGTAGCTGCTAATGCTTTTTCTGCTTTATTGACAGGAAGGCCAGCACCTTCTGCAATGGTTGAAATAAGTTGAGATTTATTCATAACGCGTTCCTTACCTTTATTAAAATAGGAATAACTTTTTTTCCATTATGAATTGAGTTCAATAGACTCTATTGATTCCATCATCATCGGTTCTGAAGCGGTTGCTTCATGCGTCGTGACTGGAGCGGCAGCACGTGATTTGCGAACTTTCACAGCAGCTTTAGCGGGTTTAATTGTTTTGACAGGTTTAGCAGATTGGGTCCATTCTTTCTCGAGTTTAATAATTTGCTTTTTGATAGCAACATATTTCGCTTGTTTTTCTGAAAGTGATTTGCCTTGTTGGCGATTTTGGTCAATCTGTTTTAAAATGTTAGCAATTGCTTTATTTAAAACATCCGATGCTTTCTTTGAAACTTTTAACTGTTTTTTCGCAGCGGTGGTAAGTTTATCTTTGGAAGCAAGAGAGCTTTGTTTGGTAGTAATTGTTTTTTGTTGCTTTTGCATTTTTTGTAGTGAAGATTGTAGTTTGGCTTCTTGTTGTTTTAATGCAATGATATCTTTTTGAGTTTGGACAGCAATTTTAGCTGGGATTTCTCGAAAAGATTTTTCCAAGGATTCTGTTAGACTTTGGACTTGACGTTTTACTTTAACAGAAGTTTTTGTTGCGCTAGATCTTTTTACTTTTTTGCGTGGCATGTTTGATGGTCCTCACCATAAAATTTTTAACGACGTAAGAATTTAACATTTTTTTGTAAGAAAAGTCTATAGCTTAAGTATGATTTAATATTGATTTCAGTGTGAGAAATTATTAGAGTACTGTTTTCCTTTGCAAGATTAGGTTAAAACATCATTCTATGAAAGAATTTTTAAAAGTGAAACCCACATATTGTAGGAGCAATGCATGAGTAAATTGACACTAAAAGAACAATTAGAAGCTTTATCATTAGGCTCATCAGAGAAGCCTTTGGTCACGCCAAAAATTGTAAAATCAAATTATAAAACCCCTGAAAAAGTCAATCGACCTCCAAAGCAAAAACCGGCATGGCTTGAGCACGCACAATATGGTGTCGAATTGTTAAGAGCTTATTTCCCCGCTTGTTTTAAAGAAATGAAAGAGATCCAACCATTAAAAATTGGTATTAAACAAGATTTAGTAAAACACTTAAGCACGAGAGACGATATCGTGTTGGGAGATAAAGCTTGTATGGTGAGTAGTCTTGCTTACTATGTGAGTTCTGCTGCATACCATAAAAATGTAGTGGAAGGCGCGGCGAGAATCGATTTGGAAGGAAATGCGATTGGTCTCGTGACAGTAGAAGAAGCACAGTATTCGCTGGAATGTCGAAAAACAAAAATGCAAAAGAAAAGTAAAGAATTAGAGGTTGTCGAGAAGGCATAATAATTAATTTTTCGTCATCAACTATGTCATGCCAGCATGCTTTAAGCTGGCATCCAAGAGGCTTCGCTACGTGCCCACTGGATGCCAGCTTAAAGCATGCTGGCATGACATAGTTGATGACGGAATAAAAGTAATAATTCTCTGGATGGAAGCGGAAAACATGCTGGCAGGACAGACTTAACAATTACTCCTAGCTTTAAATTTGCCAAATGAGATACAATAGCCAAAATTAATGGATAATCCATTTTATGGAATTAATTAGGCGATTTTCCCCCTTCACACTTTTAATACTAAGTATCAACGGAATGGTTGGTTCCGCTTGGTTATTTGCGCCTCTATATGCTGCAAAAATTGCCGGGTCTGGCGCGATCATCGCATGGATTATTGCCGGTTTTGCGACCGCCATCATTGCACTGACCTTTGCTGAGCTATCAGTCCTCATTCCCGTGGCTGGCGGGACTGCCAAAATTCCTGAAGTGAGTCATGGGACGTTAACGAGCTTTACGCTAAGCTGGATTGCTTGGCTTTCAGCGCTGACGATGGCGCCTATCGAAGTGCAAGCGGTCCTACAATACGCGTCGACTTATTTTACCTCTCTCGTGCATACAGTGAATGATACACCGGAATTGACCGTGATAGGGTTGGTATGGGCTACTGTACTCATGCTTACATTTTGCATTATTAATATTGTCAGTTTTAAAGGTTTAGTGCGTTTTAATTTTTTTATCTTTTCATTTAAAGTCGCGATTATTATTTTCACTATTTTTGCTTTAATAAAAGTAAGTTTTAATTCAACGAACTTTTCGGATTTACATACCAGTTTTTCAGTGACAGGATGGCAAGCCATTCTCACCGCTGTCGCAACGGGTGGGGTTGCTTTCGCATTCACCGGATTTAAACACGGTGTGGAATTAGCGGGCGAAGCAAAAAAGCTAGCTTTCGCCATTCCTCTTGCCATTGTGGGGTCTGTGGTTTGTTGTTTAATCCTTTATTTGGGTTTGCAAATTGCGTTTATTGGCGCACTTCACCCAACAGCGCTTTTGCAAGGATGGGCAAATTTAAGTTTTGTCGGTGATGTCGGACCTTTTGCGGGACTCGCCGCAGGGTTAGGATTAATATGGTTATTAAAACTTTTATATATCGATGCTGCTGTATCACCGAGCGGTGCAGGCTTGATTTATGTGACTTCCACGGCACGCATTCTTTATGCCATGAGTCGAATTGGTTATGTTCCAAAGTTTCTTTCCTACCTTAACAAAGAAGATTTTCCTGTTGCCGCTATTTTTGTGAACTTTGTCATTGGTATGTTTCTCTTCTTACCTCTACATGGTTGGCAAGCGATGGTGAGTTTTTTGGTTTCTGGTATGGTGATTTCTTACGCGATTGGTCCCATTGCTTTACTTTCCTTACGACTCGATTTGCCGAACGAAAAACGTTTATTTCGTCTTCCTGCGGCACCCGTCATTTGTTTACTTGCTTTTTATTTCTGTAATTTAATGAGTTATTGGACGGGTTGGGACACGATGTGGAAGCTCGCGATTGCGATACTCATCGGATTTGTGGTTTTTTCATTAAGTTTATTAAATAAAAAAAATTCATTCCCTAACATGGGATTTAAGTCAATTTATTGGATTTTTCCATACCTCGGCGGGTTAACATTAATTTCTTACTTTGGTGCATTTGGGGGTAAGAATGTCATTCCTTTTGGTTGGGATTTTTTAGTGATTGCGATGTTTAGCATCATCATTTTATTACTTGCCGTCAAAAATCGCTCCACCAATCTCAAAACGGAATCCATTAATTCCTTATAATGACTGCTACTTTCCCTGCGCCTTCCGTAAATTCTTGGTTTAGCCATTGCGCGTCATTCACAAACATCCGAATGCAACCATGGCTTGCATTATATCCTGGTACTTCATAAGAACCATGCAATGCAAAACCATTATGGAAATACATACAGTAAGGCATTGGCGCGCCTCCTCTTCCAACGGGAAATTTTGTAGATTTGCAGCCTGCGCCTTCTTTATTATAAATAGCGAAATTTCCGATAGGAGAAGTGCATTTACGATGTATATCGGGACAATAACCTCTACCACCAGAAACGGGTCCCCAATGTTCTAATGTTCCATCTGCATCATATGCACCAAAAGCAAGTTTGCTTAAGGACACAATAATAGTTTTCTGACCCGGCGCATCAATTTTATTACTTATCGGCGCATAAGTTAGGGGATTGGTATTGATGTTGTTAGGAATCGAAATGCGCATACCGGGATATAATTGATTATTTGTGCGATTGATTCGCATGACTACATCGCGTTCATCTGGATTCGGAAACAAACTTTTCCAACTATCTTTCCTTTTCACTTTATAACAATGATAGCTGGAATCATTCGCGCAAAGGTTACTACCATAAGGTTTCGCGCTGGCGATCCCACTAAAAAGAAAAAAGAAAATAGTGAGAAGTGAAGTAATGATGACAATCATATGGTGCTCTCCTTGTTGTACTTTGGTGGAGAAGCACTCCTTGCAACCTTTAAACTCCTATAAATACATTGTAGATCAAATATAAAATTAAGGTGTGAGACAAGCTTAAAAAAATTAATTATCCAATCAGATCATAATGTTATAGAATGCAAACCACATGAAACTGAAAGATTATGAGGTAAAATCATATGGAAATTTTAAAATGTCAAACGTTAGAAAATGGTATTTTACAAATTGTCTTTAATCGTCCCAGCGCTTTGAATGCATTAAATGCTGAATTTATGCAGCAATTTTCTGAAGTGCTATTATCAATAAAAAATGATTCCACAGTTAAAGCATTATTATTAACAGGAGAGGGTAAGGCTTTTTGTGCCGGTGCTGATATTAATGAATTAACGATGTTAAATGGTAAAGATGGTTTAACCTTTGCACGTCGCGGACAAGAAATTTTTAATTCTCTAGAGTCGTTAGGAAAGCCTTCGCTTGCTGCAATCAACGGTTTTGCATTAGGTGGAGGACTAGAGTTAGCCATGGCTGCGACCTTAAGAATTGCAGCTGATACCGCCATATTTGGTCAACCCGAAATAAAATTAGGTGTAATTCCTGGTTTTGGAGGGACACAACGCCTCGCACGATTAGTAGGAAAAGGACGTGCATTAGACCTTTGTTTAACGGGGCGAACCATCAAAGCCACGGAAGCACTTTCTATCGGGCTCGTGAACGAAGTCGTTCCGAAAGACGAGTTATTAACGCGCGCAAAGACTTTACTTGAAAATATTGTTCAACTCCCACCCCTTGCTTTAAAGAGTATTATTACTGTCATTAACCATGGATATGATTTAACGATGGATGACGCTTTAGAATTAGAAGCGGCGCATTTTGCCTTATGTTGCGCGACTAAAGATAAATCTGAAGGGACGAAAGCTTTTCTAGAAAAACGCGTAGCAGTTTTTCAAGGGGAATAATCATGTCTGATATTTTATTCGAAGAAATAGCAGGGAAAAATGGGAATTTAGGCGTCATTACACTTAATCGTCAACATGCTTTAAATGCATTAAGTCATTCGATGATTTTAAGTATGAGCGAACATTTGGAAAGTTGGGAAAAAAATACTTCTATTAAAGCGATAATTTTACAAGCGTCCGAGGGCCGCGCGTTTTGTGCGGGCGGAGATGTGCGGGCGGTGTATGATAAAAAATTAAAAAAAGATCCCAACCTCATTCAATTTTTTAAAGATGAGTATGATTTAAATCAGCGTATTTTTCATTACCCTAAACCTTATATTTCTTATTTAAATGGCATTACGATGGGAGGAGGTGCGGGCATCTCCATTCACGGTTCTCATAGGATAGGGACAGAAAATTTAATTTTTGCAATGCCAGAAACCACGATTGGTTTTTTTCCTGATGTCGGTTCTTCCTATTTTTTATCACGATTACCTTATCATGTGGGATTGTATTTAGGCTTAACTGGCGAAAAAATTGGAATAAATGATTGTATTGCATTAGGTCTTGTGACACAAAAAGTGTCGGGAGATCAGCTTACAAATATCACACAAAAATTAGCAGAAAATTCCTTGCCAGATAAAAAAGCGGTGACGACTATTCTTGAGACATTTTCGATATCTGCAGGTGATTCAGCATTATTAAAACAACAAAAAGAAATTATCGAATATTTTCAAAAAAATTCTATCGAAAAAATTACCGCATCGTTAAAAAATTCTGATACTGATTGGGCCAAAAAAACCCTTGAAATACTTAATGGAAAATCACCATTAAGTTTAAAAGTGACTTTCAAAGAATTACAAACTGCGAATGAATTGGATTTTGATGCTTGTATGAAAATGGAGTTTAGTATCATGCAAGGATTTTTAAATTCACATGATTTTTTCGAGGGAATTAGGGCACTTTTAGTGGATAAAGATCGCCATCCAATGTGGCAACCCCATTCGATAAATGACGTTTTATCTGAAAATATAGCACCCTTTTTTCCGAAGATTCAAGAAGATTCAATAGGATAAAAAAAATAAAAAATAATGATGGCGAACCCCTTAATTTTCTGTCTATACTTAATATTGAGAGAAGCATTTTTTAAGGGGGTTTCCTTTCAATGTAGCGTACAAAGGATCTGGCTTTAAGTTTTATAATTATTAGATTTCTATAATTATTAGAGTTAAAAGAGGGGGTTCTCATATGTTACCAGTCCAAGTTACCATTCGTGATATTCCAAATTCACAAGTTTTAGAAACACATATTCGAGATAAATCAGCTAAACTTCAACATTATTATGACCACATTAATAGTTGTCGCGTTGTTGTTGAAGTGCCTCAAAAACACAAGCATCAGGGGAAAATATTCGGGGTGCGAATTGACCTTTCGGTTCCCGGCAAAGAACTAGTTGTCAATAAAAAAGAAAATGAAGATGTTTACATCGCTGTACGGGAAGCCTTTCATGCCATTGAACGTCAACTTGAAAAATATGCCGAACGTAGACGAGGGGACGTCAAGCTTCATCAAGAAAGTTTCGATCAAGAATAAAAACATCAGAGGTCTCTACATAACCGTCGTCCTGCGGCAAGTCCTAAGGGATCCAGAACGCCTGCATTGTCGCTCTGGATCCCGCGAATAAATCGCGGGACGACGGGTTATCGTCGACTTATTCTGGATGACAAATTCTCTACATCATCGTATACTGTGGCCCACTACCCCCCTCCGGTGGTGTCCACGTGATATTTTGTCGTGGATCCTTTATATCACAAGCTTTACATTGAATACAATTGGCCGCATTGATTTGTAAATAGGGCTTTTCGGCGTGTACGATTTCATAAACGCCCGCGGGACAATACCGACTTTCGGGAGAGGCATAAATTTTATAGTTGACCTCAATCGCTAAACTGGGATCTGTCAATTTTAAATGACATGGCTGATTTTCATCGTGAAATGAATTGGTTAAAAAAACAGAATTCATTAAATCAAAAGTGATTTTATTATCATGTTTAGGATATTCGATTTTTTTGCATTGATCCGCCGGTTTTAATTGTAAATAATCGGCATGATTACGCAAAGTCCACGGCGCGTTTCCTCTAAAAATATAGGTATCAAAAGCCGCATAGATAAGTCCTGGTAAGAGACCCCAATTCATCGCGGGGCGAATATTTCTTACTTTTTTGAGCTCAGGCCAAATCCAGCTTTTTTGTATGTTAGCAGAATACTCGCTCGAATTAAGGGTTGCATAAATACTTTCCGCTGCCACCATGCCGGATTTCATGGCGGTATGAATGCCTTTAATTTTGGGAACATTCAAAAATCCCGCAGCACATCCTACCAATAGTCCCCCCGGGAAAGTTAATGTTGGAATAGATTGAAAACCACCTTCATTCAATGCTCTTGCGCCATACGCAATGCGTTTACTTTTTTCTAAAAGTGGACGAATCATTTCATGCGTTTTGAATCGTTGAAATTCTTCATAAGGATTGAGGTATGGATTTTGATAATCTAAACCGACGACAAAACCAATCGATAATAAATTTTTTTCGAAATGATACGCGAATGATCCCCCGTAAGTTTTATGATCGAGCGGCCATCCGATAGTGTGAGTGACTAATCCTGCTTGATGCAAATCTTCTGGAATTTCCCATAATTCTTTAATGCCAAGACCGTAGGTTTGTGGATCATTGTTTTGATTTAATTGAAAATGATGCATCAGCTTTCGAGTAAGAGATCCACGACAACCTTCGGCAACTATGGTTTGTTTAGCGAATAAATTCATACCAGGTTGATAACTTTGCGTTGGATTACCTTCTCGATCGATACCTTTATCACCGGTAATAACGCCTAATACTTGATTATTTTCCATGATTACATCAGTCACCGCGAAACTCGGGAAAATATTTACCCCTAAATTTTCTGCATAACCACTTAACCACTGACACATCTTTTCTAAACTAATAATATAATTTCCCTTGTTATGCATCGGTTCCGGTGTCGGGAGTTGAAAAGATTTATTTTGACTTAAAAATATAAATTGATCTTTCGAAACAGGCGTTGTGATAAAACCTTTTTGATCTTGCCAATCTGGAATTAATTCATTGAGTGCGCGAGGTTCTAAAACTGCGCCCGATAAAATTTGTCCGCCAATTTCCGCCGCTTTTTCTAGTACACAAATCGATAAATCTTTGTTGAGTTGAATTAAACGAATGGCTGCAGATAATCCTGCAGGGCCGCCTCCCACAATGACTACGTCAAATTCCATGGATTCACGTTCTTTCATCACATATTTTCCAATGCAATTGCCGTTGCTTCCCCACCACCAATACAAAGTGATGCGATACCATATTTTTTATGATGTTTTTTTAATGCTGCAATTAATGTCACTATGATTCGCGCGCCAGTTGCACCGATGGGATGGCCTAAGCCACAACCACCGCCGTGAATATTGATTTTTTCGCGAGGAATTTTTAATTCGCGCATGGCGGCAATGGGAACCACCGAAAAAGCCTCGTTAATTTCAAAAAGGTCAACTTTATCCACGGTCCATTGTAATTTATGCATTAACATTTTCATGGCATCAATGGGTGCGGTGGTAAATTGTTCGGGTGATTTTGCGTATTCGCTATAATCTATAATTTTGGCTAGTGGTTTTAAATTTCTATTTTTTGCCTCCGATAAATGCATCAAGACGATGGCGGCTGCGCCATCTGCAATCGAACAAGAATTGGCGGCGGTAACCGTTCCATCTTTTTTAAAAATGGGTGGTAGAAGTTTCACTTTTTCAATGTTGACTGAAAAAGGATGTTCATCATTTTTTACGATTTTTTCGCCTTGCTTTGTTTTCAAAACCACCGGTGCAATTTCACTTTCAAAAATATTTTTCTCAATCGATGCTTGTGCACGCTTTAAAGATTCTATCGCATAATCATCTTGTTCTTCCCGCGTAATATGATATTTTTCAGCACAAAGTTCCGCAAAAGAACCCATCGGACGGCGTTTTTCGTAAGCATCTTCTAAGCCATCCAACATCATGTGATCTAAAACTTCTGCGTGTCCTAATCGATACCCTTGTCTCGCTTTTGGTAGTAAATAGGGTGCATTGGTCATGCTTTCCATCCCGCCTGCGACTAGTACTTTTTTATCTGGTTCCGCAATAAGTGTGTTACAAGCCAACATAACGGCCTTCATGCCTGAGCCACACATTTTATTGAGCGTCGTACAGGGCACATTATTCTGAATTTGGGCGAGAAGGGCGGCTTGACGTGCTGGCGCTTGACCCTGGCCCGCCGGTAGGACACATCCCATGATAACTTCACTCACATCTTCCGCATTCACATGTGCGCGATGGAGGGCAGATTGGATCGCAATGGCACCCAATTCAGGTGCGGATAGATCTTTTAATTCACCTAATAAATTACCTTGGGGAGTGCGTGCAATACCAACGATGACAATGGGATCATTTTGCATGGAAATTCCTCAAAAAATGGTTGTTCCGAGTATATTATGAAAAGAAGAATCTAGAAAGAATTTATGTTACAATCCTTGTACGCAAAATATACATGGGAAAAAGATTATGATTTCAAAGAAATGGTTAATTATCGATACCATCATCATTGTACTCGTTGTCATAATGGTTTCATTGCATAGTTGTAAAAAGAATAATAATCCCGCCGAAGAAACGGTGATTGTTAAAACAGGTACGGTAAAAGAAAAAATTATTGCAGTCGGCAGCATCGTTCCTAAACATACTATCAGCGTAAAATCTAATATTTCAGGTATTGTCGGACAACTATTCCATGAAGATGGAGATTATGTTGATCAGAATGCCTTATTATTACAAATTTCTCCAACAGCCACTCCCCAAAGTATTGCGGAAGCCCATGCTAATGTAAAAGAACAAGAAGCGATTGTGGAGCAGACAGAATCCCATCGGCAACGTCTAGAACAATTATTAAAATTATCTTTAGAAACACCGGATAATTATGCGATTGCGGTAAAAGATGTTGCAATGAATAAAGCACGTCTCGAAATGGCAAAACAAAAACTCGCACTATTGCTAAAAGGCGAGACTAATATTGCCGGCAAAAGTATTAAAACCATGATTAATAGCCCGATAAGTGGTTATATATTACAACGTAATGTCGATCTCGGTGATCCGGTCGTTCCCTTAACCGATATGCAAGCAGGTACTGTGTTATTTGTGATTGCAAACATGAATGACCTTGTTTTTAAAGGTTTAGTGAATGAAGTGGATGTTGCAAAAATTTCTTCAGGGATGATCGCCAATATTCGGATTGCTGCGATGCCAAATGCGAATGTAACTGGCACGTTAAGAAAAGTAGATTTACAAGCCAATAATCAAAGTACAACTACGACCACCACTACTTCGCCTTTTAACGTAGGTTTTAATATTGAGTTGGATCATTTAACTTTACCTAAAGATATGAAATTGCGCGCAGGATATTCGGCAACGGCTGAAATTACCGTTCAACAGGCAGAAAATGTTTTGGTCATTCCTGAGAGAGTTTTAATTTTTAAAAATAATAAAGTATATGTGAATCTACAACCAGATAAATCGAAATCAAAACCTATTGAAAAAGAAATTGTTCTCGGACTTTCTGATGGTATTATTGCCGAAGTAAAATCAGGATTAGGAGAAGGCGACAAAATTCTTGATAACAATACAATGACTTCGAAAAGCTAATGCATTTCATCGATCTTAGTAGACAAATTTTATTAAGCATATGGACCCATAAGATTCGAACCAGCCTCGCTTTGTTCGGCATCATGTGGGGAACGATGACAGTGACGTTGTTGCTGGCATTGGGGAATGGTTTTTATAAAAAAAGTATGGAAAATCTCGCTTTTTTAAATAATGGCACTATCTTTGCTTGGGCAGGTAGGACAAGTAAACCTTACGCTGGCATTCCGCAGGGTCAAAATATCCAACTAGGAATTAATGACTTTTTAGAAATCATGCAAAATATTCCAGGGATTCAATGGTATTCACCAGAATTTGCCAAAGAATCCTTATTTCAATATCAGAATAAAGAAACAAAAAGTTCATTAATGGGTGTAGGTCCTGGATATGAAACGACGATGCAATTTAAAATTCTTCCGGGAAAAAGTCGATTTTTTAACGAGTTGGATTTAACACAACAAAATCGTGTCGTTTATCTCGATGCAACTCTCACAAAAATTTTATTTGCAATGGAAGATCCAATTGGAAAAACTATTTATATTCAGCAAATTCCTTTTGTCGTGATTGGTGTTTCAGATCCAGATAAAAATACGGGTATTGTATTTTCAGGTAATAAAACGAGAGGGTATATTCCTTATACGACTTATCTTGCATTGCAAGGTCTTGAAGATATCAACACGATTTTTTTAACTCCTAAAAATATTGAAGACTCTGTCAGAATAAAAAATAATTTAAAAAACTTATTAGCAGCAAAATTACATTATGATCCCAGTGATGATGAAGCATTTCATATGCCGGATTTAGAAGATAAACAAGTTTTTATTAGCTGGTTCTTTTTTATTATTGAATTATTTCTGGGATTTTGTGGAGCCCTCACACTCTCCGTTGGTGGTTTAGGTGTTGCAAACATGATGTTTCTGATTGTAACAGAAAGAACACGGGAAATTGGTTTACGAAAAGCGCTAGGCGCCAGCGAAAAAAATATTTTGTTACAATTTTTATGTGAAACATTATTAATTGTGGGTTTAGGCGGCGCAATAGGAATAGGTATTTCGATCGCCTCTCTTTTTGTGCTTTCTCATTTACATTTGCCTGATTGGATGGGTAATCCTTATATTTCAGCGTTCTCAGCGGGTTTAACAATTTTTATTTTAATGACCGTTGGTCTTTTAGCAGGTTATTTCCCCGCAAAAAGAGCAGCCAATATGGAACCAGTGAAGGCACTACTATCATGATCTCACAAATTCTAAAAAATATGATGGTGCAAAAAACTCGCTTAATTTTAACTATTTTAGCGGTAGCATGGGGCACATTTACAATTGCTTTAATGCTTGCCGTCGGCGAAGGTTTGCGAGTGACCTTTGGAAACACCATCAAAGATTCAGGTACTGGTGCATTAATTATTTCAGGGGCTGTGAGCACCGAAAGCTTTCAAGGCCAAGGGAACGGTGTGAAAGTAAATTTTTCGGAAGATGATTTACATGCGTTAAAAAAAGAATTATCGGATAAAGCGGATGTTACGGGCGAAGCAGAATGGAATGTAAAATTAGTCAGTGCAAGCAAAAAAGCGACGCGACGTGGCAGACCTGTCATGGCTGTCAATGCAAACTATGCTGACATTCACGGAATTAAAGTAGATCCGCCGGGGCGATTTTTAAATGTATTAGATGATATCAATCGGCGACAAGTCATTGTTTTAGGGATTCGCACTGTCGAAAAATTATTTAAACCAAAAGAAAATCCTGTCGGACAATATATTTTTATTGAAGACACACCTTTTTTAGTGATCGGTGTACAAAGTAAAATTATTCAATTGATAGAAACCGGAAAAATGCCCGATGATTTTATGAATTGGATTCCTTATAGTACCTACCAAGCATTAACGGCAAACCGAAATTATACGAGTTTTATCATTGCGCCTTTCGAATTATCACAAATTCCTCGCATCGAAAAAGATGTGCGAAGATTGATTGCAAGAACCCGCGCACTGAATGCAGATGATCCAGGCATTTTGAATGTCATTAATTTACAGGAAGAAAAAGAAAAATTAATCCTTTTTCTGAAAGGAATGGAATGGATTTTGGGAATTATTGGCGGGTTAACATTGATTATCGCGGGTGTTGGTATTGCGAATGTCATGTTTATTTCAGTAAAACGTGCCACACGTGAAATTGGTATTCGTATGAGTTTGGGCGCGAGAACACATGAAATTTTATGGTATTACACTAGCGAGGCAATTCTCACCACGTTAATGGGAGGATTATTAGGATTTTTACTCGCATTTGCTCTCGTTTATTTTTTACAACATTTACCTGTGCATTCTGAAGTAATGGATCATCTCGGCAATCCGCGTCCTATTTTATCTTTCAATGTAATTTTTATTGTGATGATCGTCTTGGGAACGATTGGTTTATTAAGCGGTATTTTCCCCGCGCGAAAAGCATCACGAATTCATCCTGCAGAGGCATTACGTCATGAAAAATGAAAACTTAATTGAACTTAACAATATTCGAAAATCATATAAAATTGGAAAAGTAGAATTTGATGCTTTACAAATTGATGAATTAACTATTCGACGTGGAGAATATGCAGCGATTTTGGGGCCTTCCGGTTCTGGTAAATCGACGTTGATGAATATTTTAGGATGTTTAGATTCTCCGACTGCAGGGCAATATATTTTAAATGGCAAAAAAGTGAGTTCTCTCAAAAGAAATGAATTAGCGAATGTTCGTAATCGTGAAGTTGGATTTATTTTCCAAAGTTTTAATTTATTGGAATATGCAACCGCTGAAGAAAATGTCGCCTTACCATTAGTTTATGCAGGTTTATCATTAGAAAAACGTAAAGCGCGCGCACTGCAATTGTTAGAACGTGTGGGACTCGCCAACCGCTTACATCATCGCCCTTCTGAATTATCCGGCGGTCAATCACAGCGTGTCGCCATCGCTCGCGCACTCGTCAATCATCCCAATTTAATTTTAGCGGATGAACCCACAGGTAATTTGGACAGCCGCTCTGGCGAACAAGTCATTCAATTATTCGAAGAATGTGTAGATGAAGGAAAGACCATTATTATCGTGACTCACGATTTAAATTTAGCAAAACGTGCGAAACGTATTATCCGAATTTTAGATGGAAAAATGGTACACGAAAGCTAAAAAGAAACTTGTTGTCTTTTTTTATTTTTATTACATAATGACATCCGCAAAAGATTTAAAAATATAGGATAAAATTAAAAATAAGGAAAATTCTAATGATGTCATTTACCCTCTTTCAAAATCCTGAAACTGATCCATTCCTCGCTACATTTGAAGAAGACTTAAAAAAATATCGAACGGTACGCAGTCAATTATGTAAAAAATTATGTTTTTTAATAACGATTGGCGGGTTGTCAGCGGTCACCGCTTTACTCGCAAAAAAAAGTGTTGATATTAAAAATGGACCTTCTTATGAATCTCAAGGTTCTGATCTTATCATGGTATCTTTCTGCGCCTTATTATCTGCTGGAGTGACTATTTCAACATTATGTTGCTGTATTCGCCAATTTTTTCCGTCTGATAATTCAGATAATATTTTAATTCGTGATTTACCTTTACCTATGCAGAATAATGTTAGCCAGTTAATTTATCAAAATGGAATAGATCCAAGTCAAATTCTGACAGTTGGTGATGTACGTTTTTATTGTAAAGACAGTGGAACACGAGAGTTGAGAAATTTTGTGGCTTGATGTGTATGAAACGTCGTCCCGCGGCTTGTCCGCGGGATCCAGTGAGAGCGGATATGCCATTCTGGATCCCGCGGACAAGCCGCGGGACGACGAGGGGGCACGCATGACAAAAAATTTTATTCCTTCGTCTTCACATCACAAATAGTTTCAACCAAAATTGCAGCAACTTCATACGGATTTGCATTCGCGCCAGGTCTTCTGTCTTCTAAATATCCGCAACCTTTGTTTGCAACAGGTCTTGGAATGCGAACCGAAGCACCACGATTACCCACACCAGCTAAAAATTGTGAAATATGTGCGGTTTCATGTTTGCCGGTGAGACGTAATTCAAGATCATGACCATAGACCGCGATGTGATCCTTATGACGTGCTTCCAGTGCTTTAATTGCTTTGTGAATTGCATCCATGCCTGTTTTTGGGTCGCGCATTTCGCGAGTTGAAATATTGGTGTGTTTGCCTGCGCCATTCCAATCGCCTTTGACAGGTTTTGGATGAAGTTTTGCGGTAATATCAAATTCTTCGCCTAATCGATAAAGCAACCAGCGAGCAATCCATAAATGATCGCATACTGTCACTGGATCTGCGCTTTCACTATCAATACCACGATAACCAATTTGGAATTCCCACTGTCCTGGCATAACCTCAGCATTTGTGCCATAAAGCATAATACCCGCATCGATACAGGCTTGCGCATGGGTTTCGACTAAATGCCGGCCAAAAACCTCATCTGCGCCTACCCCGCAATAGAATGGCCCTTGGGGTGCTGGGTAGCCACGGTCTGGCCAACCGAGGGGCTGTTGGCCGCTAAAAAGGGTATATTCCTGTTCAAAACCTAACCAAGGGTCGTGTTTTTTACCCCCTTCATTCATGATTTGGGTCAATCTGGCGCGTTTATTGGTGGGATGGGGTGTGCCATCTGGATTAAGAACTTCGCATAATGCAAGAAAATTATTGGTGCCAGTCACAGGATCTTTGACAAGACAAACCGGTTGTAAAATCAAGTCAGAGTCATGTCCAGAAGCCTGATAAGTGGAAGATCCATCAAAACTCCACTGTGGCAAATCCTCTACTTTTAAAGGACTATTTTTATAAGGGACAATTTTCACTTTAGAGCGGAGCGTTTGAGTAGGGCTGCTGCCATCGATCCAAATATAAGTCACTTGCGAAATATTCATAAATTTCCTAAAGAAAGAAGGTTTTTATAGGAGCAATCAAACGAGCTAATATATACCAATTAACGTCGTTTTTATAGTGTCTGGCTTCATTTTTTCCAATACTTTTTAATAAAAAAATTACATCAATTTACAATTATTTTTTTCAGGTGTATGTCTGTATTCTTTATTTCGATTAGAATTTTTAAAAAGTCTCGGTTTGTGATGTGACGACATCGTTTCTTCCGAAAAAGAGCGTGTAATCGAAGCCTCTGGAGAGGTAGTTCTTTCAGTTGAATCATCAGGAGTAATAGCTCTTGTACTCATCAAAGGAGAATGAGAACCTTCCGGCGTTCTCGAGTCACTTGGAGAGGAGCCAGAGCTACTTGCAAAGGAAGTTGAAATGGAAGGTGAGAACGTTGAACCAAAACTGCTCGCAGAGGATGGAGAAATTGTCGGTGTTAAACTTCCGTGGCTTTCAAAAGAGTTCGTCGATAAACTTGTTTGACTTTGTGACCTTGTATCTTTGAATGAAGAAGAATACCGTAATTTTTCAATGGGTGAAAAAAGACGATTATCCATTTTTAATCTTGTTAATCCCTTCCCAATTTGAATAGCATTTTTTTCAGAATCGAAATGAACAATCCAGGTTGGTGCAGGGAAATCATGTAATTTTGAAATTCTTTCTTTGGATTTTGCAATGACATCTAAATACTGTTGTGAGGGAATTTCTCCATTAAAATTATTTTCTTCAATTAATTGGAAGGTTTGTAACATTCCTTTTTTAATAACAGAAAAAAGTTCTTCTTTAGAAATTCCAGATTGAAAAATACTAGAGGGTGGGAAATTATGTTGCATCAATAAAATATTAAGAAGAATGATAGAAGTTCGAGTATTTAAGTCTTGAAATCCATGTAACATTAATATTTCATAATGGCATTCAATGATAGCCTCTAATAATAAATTATCATCGTTTAATGATTTTGCTTTTTGGACTTTCAGCTGGTAGTTTTCAATTATTTTTGACATAACAGCATTACACTCAAGAACGGTGTGATCAATAGAATAAAAGAAAATGGGTGGTTTTTCTTTATAATGTTCAGGAAATTGGGAACGGGCGGAGCTATAAGCTACAATTAATTTTGTATGAAATAGTTTGAAGTTATTGATATCAGATAATAAGTTATCTTTAATTTTTTTATTAAAAATAATATCGCTTTCTATTTTGGCTTGAATCCCAAATGAAGCATATTTTTTTGCGAAAGCAATGGCATCTTTATAAGCCTTTACACTTAAGTTTGTGAAATGAAAACCAAAGGGTGCGCCAGCTTTTCTCGTATCGAAAAATTCTCCACCTTTAATTTCAGGATAATTATTTCCTTTGCACGTATTGTGAATTAGTTGTATAAAATCAACATCTAATTTCTGATCTTTGCATTCAAACGCTAAGCCAAGCGCATTTTTTCGATTTTCAATAGGTTCAGGATCATCCGGCTCTTCTACGCCAACCAGTTTATTTTGATATTTTTCTGGAACCAGACTTAACAATAAAAATCCGAGTTCAAAATCATCCTTAAGATTTTCAACCCATGGTTTTGCTTCTATGATGCTGTCTTCTAATAATTCTAGTTCGTTTATTTTTTTATTGAGATCAATTTTATTGTTTTGAAAATAAAGATCATGATCTTCTAATTCAGATTTTAATTCAGGCGTCATTTCTGAAATGGCTATCATTATTTCATCATAATAATCCATTAGCGTCCGGTCAGTATCTACGGTAATGACTTTATCTTTATTGTTTGATCGAAGGACAAAATGGATATTTGGCATCAATAAAACTCTTTTTCAAAGAAGTGAATAAAAATTATACTATAAATGGCATTATTTGTCCATCGGTTAACTTATTGAATAAAAAGGGTTATTTAAAAAATATTCGTAAAAGTTTAGTTTTTTATACCAATTCAGCAAAAATGTCTCTTTGGTTTTTTAAAATATTTTTTGAGATACGACGTGCATTATCTAATTCTTTTAATAATTCGCTTAAAGGTGGGATATTCAAATCTCGCTCAATCATCGTAGAAACGGCCCCAAATTGTTGTAACGATGCTTCATATAATTCCCATACTTCATGACTTATTATCGTCTCATGTGTATCGATGATAGGATCGCCTTGATAGGCAAGTCCTGCAAGTTGCATTTGATAAATTCTTTCACCTGGTACTCCATTTAAATAAGAGAGGGGTGAAAATTCATGGTTTATCGCATTGACATAAATGTTGTTAATATCCAATAAAAGAAAACAATCTGCACGAGTCACAATTTCGGATATAAACTCCCATTCTGTCATTTCAGAATGTTCGTAGGTGAGATAGCTAGATACATTTTCAATTAAAATTCTTCGTCCCAAAAATTCTTGAATTTTTTGAATTTGCATCACGACATGGTCAATGGCTTCTTTCGTAAAAGGTAACGGTAAAAGCTCATGCATTTTATATTGATTAATTCCAGTCCAGGCTATTTGGCCAGAAATCCAAAGCGGTTCAATTCTTTCACTTAAGTTTTTAACGTTAGCAAGGTGATGATAGTCTAAAGGATCGGTGCTACCCAGCGAAAGGGAAGCGCCATGCATCATAATAGGATAATCGACGCGAATTTTATCGAGATAATAAAGCGGTTTACCGCCTTCTACGAGATAATTTTCTGTAATGATTTCGAACCAATCGACTTTCGGTTTGGTTAATAGAATATCTTTATAATGTTCGGGTCTTAATCCGAGTCCAAATCCAAGAAAAGGTCTCGTGTGATTCATGACAAGAATGACACCAAAATTTGAGAAGCCATGGAACTCCTTTTCTGCTTTCCGAATGTTGGCTGTAAGGTAATGTGAATTGTTAACTAGTATAGAAAAAAATGAATGACAACGTCAAGTTATCGGACAAAACTCGACGTCTTTAACCAACTTTTATCAGGGTAGTAAGCCACAACCAATGTATTGTTTTTGATGAGATCGATAAGGGGTTTAATGACATCACGACTGAGTGCAAAGCAACCCCAGCTACGACCTAATTTTCCATCTTTAGCTCTACCTGGGCTCACATAATTGGCGCCATGAAACACAATATTTCGATCATACGCATTACTATTAAAATTCGGCTCAAGTCCTTTTACTCGCAAAGAATAACCATTATTACCGATATAAGTTTCATCAGTAACAAAAACGCCTAAGCTGGATTTTAAACTTTTTGGCGTATTAGAAAATGAAGTTGAGGTTGCATCGCCGCTGTGTTTTCCGTGCGAAACCCAAGTGTTATATAATACTTTCAGATTTTTTAAATCAATAACCCATAAACGACGTTCAGCGGAAGGTTTGGAATAATCCACTAACGTTAATAATTGTTTACTATCCATACCGAGTTTTCGTGCTTTTAAATAAGCGTTTAATCCGACTTTTAAAACTTCTGGATCTAAATTATTGGCTTGTGCGAGTATGGTTTGAATAGTTTTATCGACCCAATATTTAGAGCCAATGATTAAATCAAATTTATTGTGAGTTAATTGATTCGCAGATTGGAAAAAATAGGAAAAAGGCCCCATACCAACCATAATAAATAATGAAAATGATAATAATGCAATTTTTAATTTCATATGTACCACTACTCGTTAATTAGTTAATTTTAAAAGTTGTAAAATGAATGTAAATATTGAATTAAACTTGTAACTTAATTCTGAATACTGCAAGAGAGGGGAACATTATGGCTGATGAGTGATCATTAGTCAATGAAATATTCCTAATTTGATCAACCTGGAAAGGTAACTGAATGTAAAATAGAATATTTTTTGATGTAAAAAAAACCCGGAAATTAGGCTAAATTTCCGGGTTTTTTAAATGAGTTAATTAATATTAATGTCTACCATGAAAACTACCGCCACTATGAAAACTGCCACCAAATCCATGTCCTTGGAATCTTCCTCCATTAAAATGAAAGTTTTGGTGACGATTAACATTGAAATGCTCTGAAGGCATTCTATTAAAGTTTTGATTTTCTTTGAAATGTTGTTGATTAGAGAAGTGATGCGTAGGGCTCGTCGTTTTATACAAATTGTTATTGTTTTTATTAAAATTGTTTTTGTTAAAGTTATTATTATTTGCTTTATACATGTTGTTATTATTTTTTAACAAATTGTTATTGTTTTTATTAAAGTTATTATTATTCGCTTTATACATGTTGTTATTATGATGACAGTTTCCTTGATAGCAATAACCGCCGCCGTGATATCCATTAGCAGACCAATAATATGCACCACCTCTTGGTCCATGATAATAACCCGCACTACCATTCGCTCCATGCCATGAATTCCAATATCCGTTATTGTGATAATAATAATTGTTAAAATAATTATTATAATAATGGTTATAATAGTCATCGTTATCGTGATTTATTGCATAAAACAGCCCGCCAATGGCAAGACCCGTTGCTAATCCTAAAAATATTCCTGATGCCGAATTGTCATAATAGCCAGGATAATAATAGGGGTTGTAATAAGGATAAGGATATGAATAAGCAGGATAGTAAGTTGTCGTGCTTGAATAATAATGTGTGACGGTGGGATTGTTGTTTGTATTGCTTTGTTGTGTTGTTGTGTTTTGTTGTTCCGACATGGACTCATCGTTAACCGTATTGGCTTCCTCGTTATCTGTACTTACTATCGTATCTTCTTCGGGAGTAATATAAGCAGCACACGTATCTGCTTCAGGATAAACAGGTAAAGCGATAGTCGGGATACATTGAATATTGCTCGGCGGAGGCATTGGCAATTCATCTGCGCTATTCTCATCTGCAAATGCAATTCCAGTGGTTAAAAATAAGAAAAGACAAGAATAGAGGGAAAAATTATTGCGTTTCATATAGACCTCCGTCTAGCGATCATCTATATTCTTATATTACTTCCATTATAACACTTTTTGAACATGTTATAATTTACGGCTAAATAATTGATGAGATTAGAATAATGTATAAAAAAATCATTGGATCTATTTTAATGTTATTAGGCACATCAGTTGGGGCTGCGATGCTGGCCTTACCCATTGTGACTGCACATGAAAGCGTCGCGATGAGCTTTTTCCTATTATTTTTTAGTTGGCTCATGATGACCGTCGGCGCTTATAGTTTGCTTGAAGTGAATTTGTGGCTGAAATCCGATACGAATATGGTGAGTATGGCATCCCATACGATTGGGCGTTTCGGAAAAGTTCTCACTTGGGTAATTTATCTATTATTGCTTTATAGTTTAATTTGCGCCTATTTATCTGGGTTAAGTGATATTTTACAAAATTTGTTACTTAATTTTCATATTGCAATTCCGATCTGGTTTTCTATTTTTTTAGTATTAGGAATTTTTGGTACGATTGTCTATCGTGGTATACATTCTGTCGATATTCTTAATCGTGGTTTAATGTTTCTTAAATTAGTCGCTTTTTTTATTTTGGTTGTTGCAATGAGTCAACATGTTAATTTTACTCTTCCCTTCGAAGGAGATTATGAATGGCATAATAGCGTGCTAATGGTAATGTTAACTTCATTTGGTTATGCCATTATTATTCCTTCTTTAAGAAATTATTTGAATAATGACAAAGTATTAAAAAAAGTCGTACTTATTGGCAGTCTCATCCCTCTTTTGTTATATGCCATTTGGATTTTCTTCATTCAAGGTATTATAAGCAGAACGGGAGAACATGGTTTAATTAATATATTGAATTCAGAAAATACGAATTCTATGTTAATGAATGCCATGACTTTAAAAATGAATACCGCTTTAGTGGCGGAAATGGTGAAATTATTTATTTCCATTTGTGCAGCGACTTCCTTTCTCGGTGTTTCGGTTTGTTTAACCGATTTTATTGCAGATGGTTTATCCATTCAAAAAAAATCGAAATCAGGAATTATTGTTTATCTATTGGCATTTTTGCCGCCGTTATTCATCGTATTAATTTCACCAGGCATTTTTGTGACGGCATTACATTATGCAGGAATTTGGTGTCTACTTTTATTAATTATTATTCCTTTAATGATGTTGTATTGGGGAAGATATAAAAAAGGTTTTATGCAAAATAAATTATTACCCGGAAAAATATTTTTGCTAGGTTCCTTTTTTGTAAGCATTTATTTATTGGTAGTGAATATTTTGCAAGTTTAAAAAAGTATCCACGCCTTTTTAAAAATATCGAATTTTTAAAAAGGCGTCGCAACTAATCTAAGTGCCAAAAAACCTATCCCCAAAATCTCCTATGCCCGGTAGCATAAAACATTGTTCATTTAAATCTTCCTCAAGCGAAGATGTCACGATTTTGACTTTGGGGTATTTTGTTAAAACCGCATCTATACCTTGGCGAACCGCGAGTAAAGTGCCTAATACAATGTTATCTTCAGACACACCTTTCTCAATCAATAAATGTATTGCTGACAAGGCACTTCCTCCGGTTGCTAACATTGGTTCCATCAGAATGACATGTCTTTTACTAATATCTTCAGGAAAAATAGAATAATATAAACGAGGTAATTTAGTTATTTTATCTCTTTGAATGAGAATTTTTCCTATGCGAATGGCAGGAATCATTAATCGCAATTCTGTTTCCATGCTTTCTCCCGCCCGAAGAATCGATACGCCACAAATATCAGATGCAAATCGGAGGCCTTTATAAATGTGACCCACAGGAGTTTGTACCATTTCTTCTTGAAATGGTAAAAGATTCAGTGCTTCTTCAAGTACTAAACGATTAATGCGAGTGGAATAATGAATAAAATCCTGACGACTCGCATTTTTATGACGAATAATCGTATGCATAGCGCGCAATTGATTGGTTTGACGAATTAAATAAAAATGGGTTTTAGATTGTTGTTCTATATTTTTAAGCATTGGTTATCTCTTTATTCAGGTTTATTTTCAAATGATGGAGGTAATATTGGAGTTGTAGTAAATTGAGCAGCAGCTGCACGATAGATAGATTTTTTATTAGTCCTTTGCCACAGCAATCGTAACACATAAACTAGTTTTGGATTGTGTTCTTCATCTTCTAGAAAAGCGCGTTCCATAATTTCATGCCAGTTCTCTTCCCATAATCGGGTTGATTCTTCGGAATCTATTTTGCTATTAAATATATTATTTAATGCGATTAATTTGGATTTATTTGGAAAATATCTTTCAGAAAACAGAATACATAGCATACCTATCCAAAAACA
>Ga0207104_1064_pt1 | contig 24678 bp, 17 predicted proteins | sample Alteio_BWMinHeat_79_FD_153538 | JGI IMG/M metagenome (GOLD analysis project Ga0207104, IMG submission 153538) | Enriched cells from forest soil in Barre Woods Harvard Forest LTER site, Petersham, Massachusetts, United States -... | ecosystem: Environmental > Terrestrial > Soil > Temperate forest >...
CTTCTTTAACCAAAATATCAATTGCTTCATTATCTAATAAAATACCAACTTCGCCTTCTTCAAATATTGTTCCGCTACGAACATAGTTTTTATTAAAGACTACTTTTGGATTGCGTGATGGATCTAGATTTTTAATAAAATTTTGAACAGATTCAGCAATTTTCTCTCCTTCTCCTTCCTTTATTTCTAGCGCAGCTCGATCAAATTTGTTATCAAGAGAAATAAACTGCAATTGTTCAATACTTATTGATCCGTATGCTAAATAGCTAGTTTCTCCAAAAGTTGTTTTTGAATAAAATGAATTACTAGCAATTTCATCACCTTTATCATTTTTGCCTTTTTCTTTAGATCCGGATTTTCCAAATTGTTCAAAATTACCATTATGTAACTGATCAACAAAATCTTCTAACAATAATGAACTTGTTCTTTTATAGCGATTATTCGGTCCTCCAACATAACCACGAACTAAACCGACCATTGAAGAAAGATACTTTGTCATTTCAATATTTTCTAAGCCCTTTAATTGCACATAAGAATTCTCTTTAAATAAATGGTGTCGAATGCAATTCTGACTTATGTAAAGTGGAGTCTCCTTAAAATTAATATCTTGAGGTTCTTTCAGATATTTGTGGCCTGTTTCATCCTTTACTTGTCCCGTGTAATTAGAGTAGCCTCTAAGTTTAGGCATAGTATGATTAATTTTTCCAAGCTCACTATCTGTGGTTTTTAACTTTGTTGGTCCATTATAATTAACAACTCCATGACCTGATGCAGTTACTTTAAAATCCACGCTTTTAATACCAGTTACTTTTTGCATAAATTACTCCTCATTTGAATTTAATTGTTTAATAGAAATTGCGCCAATTGGTTGTCTATCACATACGGCATAATAAATGGCATAATTATGTCGCTCTCTTTCTCCGCCTACACGTAGCAAATCGTTCGGTGTATAGCTAAGATAAATAGGAAATTCTGGATCTCTTGCTTCATTTAGTAATATAGAATCTTTATAAGCTTTCTTTGTTCCTAAAATATTGTGATGTTTTTTCTGCATATGTGCTAATAAATTTCTTACACTATTTCCATATCCTTCAATTTCATCTTTTGAAGCCGTTAAATTATCAAAATCTTCGCGCTCATTAATTGGCATTTGATAGGCATATTGTTCAAGAAACTCAGGTTGGTTTAGATTGTTAAGATTTATTATCGCCATCTGCACAAAACGATTTTCCCCACGCAAAGAATTTTTACTAATTTTAGCCCTTTTTGCTAGATTTGTTTTTTTCGAAGGAATAACGATTGGATCAATTACTTTGTAATCAATTAGTTTAATACTGGATTTGAATGAACCTATCAAATCAGATTCAATAAATTTTTTGGCATTATCGGATTTATAAAATTTTTCATATTGCTCATATAACCAAGACAGTTCGAATGGTTTATCACTAAGTTCTGATTGTAAAAATTTATACCATTCTTTAGTTGAGCCAAATTCAAAATTCCTTACTAAAAATTTTGCGCAAGGTCCCACTCCTTTACCTTGATGGATTGATTCTGGAATTGCGATAGAATAAATATTAACATCATTATTTTTACCAAAACGATCAAGTCTACCCAGTCTTTGTAAGGAATTCTCAGGAGTAGTAATTTCAGAAATCATATTATCACAGCTTATATTAAGCGAAGCTTGAACAATTGGACCACTACGCAAAATATCATACAGATTTTGACCATCTTCTTTAAAAGATTCATAAACACTCTTGAATAATTCATTCTTATCACTTTTCTTAAATTTTGAATGAAACAAAATTGCATTTTCATTTTTCAAATTCCAAATAAAACTTTTTTGAGCAGTAATGGCAGTATTGCTTATTATAAAAGTTTTAGCCCTTTGTTTTTGATAAAGAGGATTGCTATCATCTTGTTTAGTTTCATCAAAAATTTTGAATTCAATTTTATATTTTCTTTGATTGAAAGATGGCATTGCAACTACATCATAAGATTCGATATCTAGTATTTGTTTTAAATAAAAGTAATGTGGAGTTGCAGATACAAGTAATGTATTAGACATTTTGCCCTGCTGTTTCTTACACTCTACTAATTCAGCAAAAAGCAAATTGAAGGCTGGCATATTAACATATTCGTGAAACTCATCAAATACTATGTGTGCATTTAAGTAGTTAATTAAGGTATCAACTTTGGTGTGAGTAATGATAGAATTTAAAATTTGATCTATAGTGGTAATTACAATGTCACCGGAAAAATATTCATTTTCTGGAGTTAAGCTATCCCACTTATTGGTAAATTTAAATTCACCAGTATTGATCTCTATTCTGGCATTTGGAAGATATTGTTCCGATATTAAATCAGTGAATAAACCTTGACAAATTTGCACTCTTGGACAAATCCAAATTATTTGCTTAGCTTTTGATAAATATGCCCATTCAAGACCAATCTTTGTTTTTCCACAGCCCGCTGGACCTGAAAGAACTGCAATATCTTTTTTATCAACTAGTAGATTCGCAATTTCATTTTGTTTTTTGCTTCTTTCTTGATCTGGAAATGATTTCAGGGAAGTTTCAATTTGAGAACACAAATTAGAATCTTTTATTATCGATAGGTGATTTTCAACTAAATCGTTTAGTTTTTTATCTTGAATAGAAATTTGTAAATCTGATGCAGAAAGTTTAGATATCAAGCGATCTGCTGATATAACACATGACCTAATTATATTATTTTCTGCATTAAAGCGAATTTGTGATTGATAATTTTCTAAAGTTAAATCTTCAGATTTATAATTTTTATAATTTGGTAATGATTTACCTTCTAAAGTTGAGATTTTATCTAGATCAATTTTTTCTTTAAAGGTTTCTAGGAGAATAGAACTTTCAGTTATTGATCTATATTTATGATCAACATCACATACTCTTTTTAATAGAGAAACTACCTTTTCTAAGATATTTTCAAATGATTGCTCTTTAAGATTGTTTTTAAATTTTATGTAAATTTTTTCATAATCATTAAATTTTTTTTCTTCTTTTCGAAAAGGCTTGGCATGATGCCAATATATGGCATGTTTTATTGATTTTTTATTATCAGGATTAAAAAATTTTAGATCCAAATCATCAAGCAATTCATAAAGCAAAACTGATATTTCATGATGTCTTGGATGATCTTCAAAACTAAATTTTTTATTATCAATATGTTGTCCATCTTCAACGACATAATCTTTTTTCTTTGGATCAACTACCCATTCTTGAAAACGAGGATCAATTTTTCCTAAATCATGAAGGCATCCCGCAATAAAAGCTGTTTTTGCATAATCAATTTTTTCTGGTAAAAGTTTTTCATATAATTTTTCCGCTACATAACCAACTGCAAATAGATGGTCAGTTAAAGGTTGTAATTTAGTATTAGCATAAATCACACCTGCTCTTGGTTTATCGCTTATAATATCCATAAATAGTTCTTTTTGAGTTATATTAACTGGTACCATTCCTTGTGAATTAAATTTATCCCTATTACCCACAATCCAAACCAACTCGCTTCTACTACGAGAACGAAGCCAGTGACAAGAAATTGCGGTATTTTTTGTTGCTGTTTGGCGCAAGAGTTTTTTTACAGTAATTAACCCATCTTCAGTAATTATAGTTTGCCAAGTATTATCTCCGATACGATTAGCAAAAGCGTCTAAAACTTTTCTAGTTCTGTTCAACGCTTTTTTTTCACACTGACTGATAAAAGTAACCATCATAGTTTTTCGCTATTTTGTATTTCGATATTGCTTGATGTCTTACCAGTAACATAATTTTTTAATGCTGCAGCCTTAACTTCATCAAACATAAAATCCAAAACTTTATGTTCTGTAAATTTTTGTAAAATTTGTTGGCGAAATTCTTGTTCGGTTGCTTTTTCTTTAGCGCAAATAAAAGACCATGGGAGAACAATGGCATCTTTAATTAAATCTGCGACATCAAAAACTAAAGCGCCGCGGCGTGTTTTGCCATGCATTACGGCAAAACTATGAGAAATTCCTAAAACCCAAAGTGTGGTAGCAGCAAGGCCATATGCGAGATAGTTTCCATGATTTAGAAAAGTATTTGCTAAATCCGCAGAACTATGTTCGCGCACAAAATCATCTGTTTTTGTTATTTTGGCTGAAATTTTGTATAATTTTTTGGTAAGTAGAGCTTCTTTTAATAAAAGGTCTCCAACTTTTTTAGTATGATCAATTTCATTTTCAAAACTATCTAATGCAGAAATTATATTAAAATCATCTATATAAAAACCTTCTTGTTTGAGATCGCGATCTTTACTCCAAATATTTTTTAGAAAATTAATTCGTGATTTTTGAAAATTTTTGGCAACTTCAAGTCGCTTAGATTCATCAAACCAGAAACTCATCCAACCTTGCATATATTCAGTTGGTCGATATTCACTTTGAGGCGATAGCCACTCTATTTCATTTCCAGAAATTAAAGGAGTACCTCCATTTCCGCTAAATCCAATCATTACTGAGGCGGAAGCTAACATTCTTACGGCAGATTGTGTAATTGAAGTTCCTATTCCAAGCAAGATAACAGTTGTATTGGCAATTGGTATATTCCAATAATTATTATTATTTTTATCTTCCATTAAATAAACGACTCGCCCATCTTTTACCATTACTCGGCATTTTTCTAAATAAAAAATGTTAGCGCGCTTTGAATGTAAAATAGTTTTTAAATCTGAACCAACGATATCTCTCATTAATAAAAAAGTTACTTTAGCAAATCTATCCTATACTTAACCTCATCATTCTCAAATCTGATTCCAGCTTTTTCAAATGCATCAATAATTTTTTCTAATGTATCTACTTTTAAATTTCTTAGCCCTCTTTCAAAATCAGCCAAAGTTGTTTTATTGATTCCTGCTTTCTCACTCAAATCATCTTGTTTCCAACTTAATAAATCTCTTGCTGCTTTGCATTGTTGATAGGTAATTATTACTTTTGCCATGTTTTATTATTATTTATAAAGTTTATTGACTAATAGAATTTTATTGCTTATTTTATGATTTAAATTCTATTTTTTATGAATTTAAACTCTTTTATAGGAAGTTTTATCCTATTAAGAGGCGCAAAGGAATCAATTTAAAATCAAAATTATATAAATTGAAATCATAATCTCAAAATTATTAGAAATGGATCAATCATTACTCAATCAAAACCTAAAATCTCTAGCTTCTTCAATTGCTCATGAAACTAGAAATCCTTTAACTGCAATTCAAGGTTGTTGTGAGTTAATTAAAGATAATTTGACTCAAGCGATGGAATTTATTGAGTTGATCTCGGTTTCTTCAACTAGAGGATTATCAATTATTGATATTATCTTGGCTAATGTTAGGGAAGAAAAAATTGATGAAACAAAGTTTGTTGAGCTTTCAATTGCCGATGTTGTGAATTTAGCAATTAAAGAATATGGGTTTGAGAGTGACGAAGAAAAAAAGTTCATTAATCTTAATTTAGAAAATGATTTTATTTTTAAAGGTGATGAAACTTTGATGGTTTTTGTTTTGTTTAATCTTCTTAAGAACTCGCTTTATTACAAAGCTAAAATTGATATTTGGTTAGGAAGTGATGATGGTTTTAATTGTGTTTACTTCAAAGATGATGGAATTGGGATTTCTGCTGATAAATTACCGCATATTTTTGATGATTTCTTTACAAGTAATAAAAAGGGTGGTACAGGACTAGGTTTACCATTTTGCAAAAGAATAATGCAGGCTTTTGATGGCAATATAATTTGTGAATCAAGAGAGAGGGAGGGGGTTTTATTTTCCTTAAAATTTCCAATTAATTAAGGGTTGGCGCTGAATGTAGTAAAAGTACCGGGAGTCACCACCACGCAAACCCTGCGTGTTGTTATTTTTTACTGTGAAGTTGTTGTATGAATAACAACTCCCGATGAGTTAAATGGTAAATTTGGATCCACTCTTTTTCAAGAATAATTTCTGGTTTGTTGGTTTTTGATTAGAAATGAATATTAATATTGTCGTTAAGACAGTATAATTAAAGAACACAAATTTATCATTTTTTATTTAACGGTTAAGGCTGTTTCTTTATATAAATTTGTACAGGCTATAGCCGCATTTGTTAATTCTTCTTTTAAGATCTTCGCATTATCATTTAATAATTCATCGTAAGTTGGAGGATTTTCTATTTCCCTTTTACTACCAGTTTTATGACAAGATCCTTCTGCAATAATTCTTGCATTTTTTAAATCAATTAACCTAAGTCTTGTTCCATATTGAGTTATATAATGATTTACGTTAAATCTTATATAGATTATGCCCCAACCAGCAGTATTCACATCAAGAGCATAATCCGCTACATTGCGATATTGTTCTGATATTTTATCAATATTATTACTCGTCTTTTCTTCTAGTCCTTTATCAATTATTTGAGCATTATATTTTGATTTAAATTCATTAGATAAATTCCTAGCAATTAGATATGAAGGATCTTCAATTTGATTATTTTTTACTATTTTATTTCCATTATGAACCATCATTGCCGCGCCTGCAATACCACCAGTTAAGAGTGCGAAAGTCATATTTTTTGGAGTTGTAGCCATAAAACTTGGCGTTTCCCCATGAATAATAGCAATTGTTTTCCCGCTGATTATTGACGAATCATTTTGACTTAATGGAATAATTTTATCGCTAGCGCAATTAGTTAATATTGGTAATAAAGTTAGTAATATGATGATTTTGTTTTTCATTTTTTTTATTAAAGATTGATATGGTTTTTACCAGTAGAGATTTTTTCTTAATGGTAAATAAGGGGGTAGTATACACATTAAAATAACTTGATTATGAGGAATTTCCTATTTGGTATTTTAATTAAATATACTGTCACTTTATTTTCCTCTGTTGTTTTTGTTTAGGAATTAAGTAGGATTAATTGATCAGTTACAATTTTGCCATTACGGGAATTAGCAATCCAATTAAAAACCATAACTCAAACAAAATTGATAACCAAAAATAATTTGAATATTTTAGAGATGAGAACATAAACTGATTATTAAGAATCTTTTTACTGGTATAAAAAATGCCAAAACAAATAAGCAAAATTATTAATATTGTTGAGATACCAAATATATAGAATGTTACATCTTGGTCTAAAAAAATCATGTTTTTTAGAAATAGTATTAAGAGTAATGGCACACCAAATACTGCCATATGAAGATTAAGGGAATAATATTTTACATTTTCCATACTAAACTTACCTCCAATAATAAAATTTAAGGTTTCTGATAGAAATGAAGATGCAAAAAGTGCTAAGATAAAACAGAAAACAATAGATAGTATTTCCTTTTTTTTATTAGTTTTAATCATATTAATTATTCCCATAAAGAGCATAGCCAATAGTCTATAAATTGGACGTTCTTATTCTTTCTAAGAGTTAACCTTTAATTTTTTGATTAATTAGATCGAAAGCTTTCATCTTATCTTTCAATGTAGCGTAAACTATTTTTTTGTCTCCATTTTTTAGAGTAAATTCAAAGTTTTTATAGATATTTTTTGTTAGTTCGAGAGATTTAATTTCTGAATATTTTAATTCAATCTTACTTTTATTAAATAAATTAAAGACTAATTTTTTATCCAATAGTTCTAATGATTTTACATAGTCTCTAGCTACAAAGTATCCAGCCAATTGACCGTATAAGCAAATACCAAGGAACAATCCTGTTAATCTTATATCTCGTAGTAGCATTCCGCTAAACATTTCAAAAAACATAAAGCCTTTACCAGCAGAAATTGGTCTGATTATCATGAATAATAATATACAGCCAAATAGTATAAAACCCATTCTATATCTAGTATTAGATGCTCTCCAATCTGCGTAAAATTTCATAAATTATAATAATTAATGAGTACTAAAATTTGGGCTTAATAACCAAGTGGAATTACTTGCCAAGTTTTGTTGAGTATAGTCAATATATTGAGTTTGGGTATTAAATAAATTATAATTTGAAGTAATTGCTGAAGCAGAAATACCAGCACCAAAACCCATCATTCCAGCTATTGATTCAACTGCAAGACCAGAAGCTCCTGTTGCACCAATTGCTCCTCCAAACCAACCTCCAACAGTTCCACCTATAAAACCAGAAAATGAACTTAGAGCAGTATTATTTAATATTTCTTCATTACTTGCATTGGGATTTGTTAGTGTAGTTGTAAAATATCCTTCAAGACCACCACCAACAGTTCCAACTGATGAGCCTATAATAATTCCTTTTACAGCATTTGTAGCACTACCCGCTCCTCCACTTACAACACCAATAATTCCACCAACTCCTCCTGCGATAGCAATATTTTTAGGGTCTCTTTCCCCTCCAATATATGACGATGTTGCTGAACCCCCAGCACCAGTAATTCCGCCTATGAGCATTGCACCACCCATACCTACTCCTTCTATAATAAGACCGCCAGAAATACCAACAGCTGTAGCAAAAATAAGCTTAGCACCTACTCTATCATTTTCTAATCTTGCAGTTTTATATGCTTGATAATCCTCATCCTTTATTTCTCCTTTAGACCACTTAGCTTCCATATCATCATCCATCATCTGATATTGCAAGAAATTATTCTCGGCTGCAGTTCTTCCGATTCTTTGGCCTGCGAAGATATTGTCGGCGATTTCTTGGTCGGTTTGGTTGGTAAATCCGCCGGTAAATATTGCTGATAAACCTCCTGATAATCCGGATAATTCTTTTATAGTATTCTCGCTGAACCTAGTATTGATATCAAGCATTTCAGCTGTCAATTCTCCGGTAATTCCACTTACCGCTCCTGACGCACAATCATTCCCTCCTGCCGCTGCCGCTGCACAACCTAAACCTCCATGAAGTAATAATTGTGTGGTTTTACTTATCTCTCCTGTGTGATAAGCCATGCCGATTTCTTGTGCACCTACTTGCGCTGCAGCCATAATAAGAATATTCAAGCCTTGATTTTCTAAACTATCTGTAAAACTTTCCCCTTTTATTATTGATTGGGCGGCGATATTAGTTGTGTTGTTGATCGCAGATTTGGCTAATTCATCTCCAACTTTAGTATAAAAAGTTGATGTTGTATTAGTGGCTGTTGATCCACCATTAACTCCATTACTTGCCGCCGTTGTGCCTTTCATTATGGAACTTAAATAAGTTCCTGCTGCTGCAGTAACTCCGGCGATTATCATGTTTTGGATTGATTCTTTACTTGTAGTATCATCCCAAACTGTTTTAGATACATCACTCACTTGATCAAATGCGCTACCTTCGGCATTCATTCCGGCATTAATTCCACTTACGGCCATTGTACTGAAGGCTGTTGAAGCAATCGCAGTTCCGCCCGCATAAGCAATACTTGCACCTAAAGACATTCCTCCAACTGCAGTCCCAGTTCCTACCGCTGCTCCTGCACCAACTGCCGCTCCTGTTCCTACGGCAGCCCCAGTTCCGGCTGCTGCTCCTGCACCGACAGCTGCGCCAGTTCCCGCAGCAGCTCCTGTTCCGGCCGCTGCTCCAGCGCCTCCCGCAGCAGCTGCACCAGCCGGAGCTAATGCACCGGCAGTTAATATCGTTCCTACAACTACGGCAATTATTACGACCGCAGTTCCGACGCCAGTCATACCTCTTACTGCATCGTGGTTTTCTAATGAATAATCCTCTTTTAACTCTTCACTTAGTAAAGAAGAAGTTTGCTCTCTTAATGCTGTTACATAAGCTAAGTCTGGGTTGTTGCTAATGTCATTTTCACTACTGAAATTATTTATTATCTGAGCATTATTTGGATCGTTTGGATCTAAGTTATTGATAAAACTGTTAATAATAGCATTATGCGCTGAATTATCTTCTTCCTCTATCCCATCATTATAACTAACTTTTACCTCATTACTAACATCAAAGTTAAATTCATTGCCTGCATTTAGTTTGCTATTAACAACCTTTCCCTCTTCGCTATTCTCATTATAATTATCAAAAGTTAATGTACGCTTCTCCTTTTCCTCGAAAGTTCTTACTTTAGTCTCTTGGCCTGAAGCTATAGTTAGATTTTCCGTTTCTACATTAATATCATGTGCTGCATCTAAATTGCTCGCAGAAATTATTACATTATTTTCACTCGTTAGATTAATGTCATTACCTGATTCTATATCAGAAGAAGAAATGTGTGTCTCGTAATTATTTTCCGAAATTTTTAGATTTTTATTGTAAGTCTTATCACCAAACATTATATCATCCATCGTATCGGCAACTCCTGGTGTAAACTGTCTCGTGAGACCTCTACCAATCGCCGTAGAAGCTCCAGCAACATCCGCGATAGCCGAACCAACCGTTGCAACAACACTTCCAACTCCACGATAAGAACGGTTCTTAGCATAATTGTGATATTCCAATAGATTAGCTTCTCCTATTATTGTGTTAGAACTTTCTAAAATAGTATCATTTGTGCTGTTTAAATCGCTGGAAATTAATAGAATATTGTTGTTGGCAGCTAGATTGATGTTGTCCGCAGATAGGTTTGATTCAACAGCCGTTTCTTTGTAATCTGTTTTGGTGATTTCCGTCCTAACAAATGCTCCTCTTTTTGTAATATGATCTTCACTGAAGTCACTATCAACGGCATTGGAGATGTTGAGATTATCATTTGCGCTAATGTTGATGTCACCATTGGCGGTTAGATTACTGCCGTTAATATTAATATTACTTCCAACATCAGCGGTAAAATCAGAAAGCTCAGGTTCTACCGGAGGAGTTGGTGGAGTTAGTTTTGCAATTATAGATGACTCAAATGAACCTCTACTAATCTTGCCAGATTCAAAATCTTCGAGATTATTTTGATATTTGGCTAGGTCTTCGTTATATTTTTCCAAATCTTCATTATATTGCACTACGGCCTCTTGATAGTTGTTCTGCGCAGTAACCATCTCATCATCTTCACCTAAGCCAGTTGTAACTAACATCAGATCGCCGCCAGTTGTAATGTTTGATCCGACATTCTTAGTTTCATCATTAATCATAGTGGCTTTTCTGCTGTGATATTCATCACGGTTTCTTACTTGCGCTGTATCAATGTTGATGTCATCTCCGGCGATTACTACGGTATCGTTGGTTGTTGTGATATTGGCGCCGTGATTGCTAAAATCGTTTCCGGCATTAACGACTAGATTGGTGGCTTCAATACTTCCTTGCTCAACTAATTTACTGTCGATATTGCCTTTGTCTCTGGTTGGAAGTCCATTGGAAACATAGGCTGGATTATTGGTATCAAGTAAGTTTTTGGCGTTGGTTTTGACTGTGGCGGTATTGATAATATCACCAGCTTGGGCTGTCAGGATAATATTATTATCAGCTTTGAGAAGTGAACGATTTAAAATATCGCCGTCTGTGGAATTTAAGGTTAAATTATTACTAGCAACGATTTGTGAGAAGTTTTCGTTGGTTATGTTGTTGTGGGCGATGATATTGATATTGCCGTTTCCGATTATTGATCCGTTATTGCTTAAACTGTTACTAGTAATGTTGATATCACCATTAGCGAAGATGTTGGATTTGGTGGCGATGTTGCTGGTACTGAAATTATTATTGCTTGGATTGTTATTAAGATCACCAGCTAACCTTGCTCTAGTGGCTTGGCTTAGATAAAGTTTAGGTGCAATATATTCATTTCCGTCAATATTAACTGCCTCGAACCAAATTATATCGGAAGTTAGATTATTGATTTGTTCTTGAGTGAGAGGTTCATTTAGAGTTAATCCTAAAGCTGTATATTCAGTTGCGGCATTGTCTAAAAGAGTTTGGATTTCTGCATTAACATCAACTTCACTTTGTGATAATAATAAAGAATTTTTACTGATGGTTCTTAATTCATCTCCCAATAATTTAGTCTGAAAGAATTGATCGCCGATTAATCTACGATTTTGCTGCTCAAATTGCGTTTGTACATCAGTTAAGTTCAAACCGATTTTTTCATAGAAATAATTTGATCCGAAGAATTTACTTTGATCGATAAACTGACTTCTAGTTTCAAATAGCGGGCCATTAGGATTTGAGTTTTTCGTGAACATTCCCTGATTATCTGGACCATTGATATATTGAACTAAATCAGCGTTGGTTTTGGAATCATCATTTACTTCTTCATTGACCGAAGACTTTTTATTTAATGTACCACTAACCCTAGAATTGCCCGTAACATATTGCACTTTGCCAGTTGTTAACAAAGTGTTCATATCCAAACCATTGGCCGTAGTGAAGATTTTGCCGGTAACATTTTGGGTTTGGGTGTAGTCGTCAATATCCTCACCATCAATCAAATCATTTCTTAAATTGCCGTTTTGCAGGATTGTTAATGATCCGCCGGATTTAATAGTAGCGGTAGCATAGAGTTGTTCATCATAGTAATATTTGGTAGAATGGAAATTCCATGTTCCCCAGCCGGAAAGTATCCAACCATCTCCACTCTTAATATATCCTTCCTTACCTAACCAATGATCTTTCGTACCACTAAAAACATAGTGCGAATTATTAATAATATCACCCTCAACATTTATAACAATATCACCTTTAGCATGAATTGTACCACCATCATTATTGAGATTGCCTAAATCTAAAATTAAAGCACCTCCGGAAACAATATCAGCCACTTTGCCATTAGTGCCGGTGAAGGTATATTCTGTGATATCGCGGTTTAAATAGCCATCTATCTTATCTCGAAGTACAACCTTTCCCGGATTTTGCGTAGCAAAGCTGGTTCTGGTGTTAATTAAATCTTTAGCCTCAATGGAAATACTTCCGGCATAAGTTTCAATTGATCCGGAAATGTTTTCTAGTTGGTTGATTTTATTATCTGCCGCATTGTAATTCGAGTTTGATGGATCATATTTTTGGATTACTAAGTTATTTTGGGCATAAATTGCGGCATCTTCTTCGTTAGTGATATTGTGAACTACATTGAGAAACATATCATCTCCAGCAAAAATCATTGAACCACTTTCGTTGATAAGATCATTGCCGATATTCATTACTAGAGTGCCTGAGATGTCGATTTTACCAGTATTGGTGTAGTTGTAAGAATCGATTATGTGGTTACCGTTAACAATAACGCTATCTTCACTATATTGATTAACATTACCGTTGGTTGCTTTTAGCAATAACGTGGCTTTCTTTGGTTTATCATTGTTTGAGGCAATTAATTCTGCACCTTCGTAGTTGTTAATATCGCCATTGTTCGAGATTAAATAAAGATCGGTTTTAGAAGAAATCGTGCCATAATTATCTATATCACCTTGGTTTATGGTGATGTAGAGATAATTAGTAGAAGTCAGTTTGATTTTGGAATTATCTCCGCCATTTATGCCATTGATGAAATTGTCATTTGCCACAAGATTAATATAATCCGCCTCAATAATACCCTGATTGCTTATGTTATTAGCTTTGATTTGGATAAAGCCGTTACTTTTAACATTACCCAAAATTAGATAATCCGCACTTCCAAGATCAATATCAATTCCTGCAAGGGCTTTAAGTGTTGAGTTGGCATTACTGATGAGATTGATCGCATTTTTAATCGTTAAAACATTACCGGCATTAATTGTTCCGTAGTTATTATCGAGATTGGTAATGTTTAAATTGATATTGCCGGAAGTTGAAAGAATTACACTGTTGACCGTGTTGTTATTCAGATTCTCTGCATTGATTTTAATACTACTATTGGCGGCAATTCGTTTGTTATTATTGATAGTTTTGGCGTTAATTATTAAAGTATCCTTAGTTAAATCAGTAGAAGTGGTTAGAATATCATTATTATTCGTCAAAAAATCCGTCGCCGTAATATTTAAAACTCCACCAGCGCTAATATCATTGGAAGTAATCTGATTAGCGGTAATGGTGAGGTTATTATTTGCCGAAATCTCATCTGAAGTAATTTGGTTTGAAGTTAAATTCAAATCATTTGCCGCAGCGATAGTTCCAGCATTATTTAAACTATTCGTGGCTTGGATATTTAAATTGTAACCTTGAATTAATTGAGTTTGCGCGATTTGATCAGCTGTAATCTTGATATTACCATTCGTCGCAATACGCTTTCTATTAGTTAGAGTCTTGGTTTTTATAACAACACTATCAGCCAATCTATTGCTTGAAAGGCTTATAATATCATTGTTATTCGTTAAAGAAGTCGTCGCATTAATTTCTAGGTTTTTGCCAACTACTATATCATTCGTTGTGATTTGATCTGTGTTTATCGTGAGATTATTATTTACCACAATCTCATTAGAATTGATAATATTCGCTTCTAAATCCAAGTCATGAAGAGCCAAAATACTGCCATCATTATTTACAGTATTCGCCACAATAATTGTTAAATCATTATTGGATTTAAGACTTCCGGAGTTAGTTAAATTAGCAGTTGTGATGCTTAAATCATAGGCTTGAATCAATTCCGAACTTGTTAAAGAGTTAGTAGCGCTGATTCTAGCATTACCATTTGCCGCAATCCTGTTATTGTTCGTGAGAGTTTTGGTATTAATAACAAGATTATCCCCTACTTTACTTGCTGAAAGACTTAGGATATCATTGTTATTCACCAAGCTTGTTGTGGCATTTATCAATAAATCATTTCCGGCAATGATATAGTTTGTTGTAATTTGGTCGGTTGTGATAGTTAGATTATTGTTAACAACAATCTCATCAGAAGTAATTTTATTAGAGGTTAAAGTAAGATCATTTAACGCTGAAACCGTTCCGGAATTAGTAAATTTATTCGTCGCAATAATTGTTAAATCATTGCCTCGGATTAATTTGCTGTCGGTAACTTCTTCGGCGGTAATTTTAATATTGCTGTTGGCGGCGATTCGGTTTTTATTGGTTAGAGTTTTGGTGTTGATGATTAGAGTATCTTTCGTGAGATCAGTTGATAGGCTTAGAATATCGTGATTATTTATTAGACTTGTAGTTGCAGTAATGTTCGCTTTGTTACCAGCGATTATGTAATCGGAAATAAGTTGATCAGAATTTATAACTACATCCTGATTGGCGCTGAGTTGATAAGAAGTGATTTGGTTTGAGGTTAGAGTTAAATTATTAAACGCCGTGATTACTCCGGAATTATTGATTTTATTGCTCGAATTAATCGTGAAATTATTATTAGCAGCCAGAATTGCAGAATTGTTAACTTCTTTGGCATTTATGATGAAATCTTTATCGGCGAGGTTGGTTATTAGATCGCCTTCGGAATCTACGGAAACATTTACATTATTATTAAAAGCATTTCCGGCATTTACTTGAACATTTCTATTACTGATTATCTGGCCTTCATTCCTAACATCATTTGCAGCTTCAAGTTTTACATCAGAAGTTACATCTTTAGTTTGAGTTACACCAGTTGCAGTAACATTGCCTTTACGACTTTTAACTTCAATATTTCCCTTTTCTGCAGCGATATTATTATAAGTTACATTGCCCTCCGCATCAATCGTAACGCCGCCGCGACTGGCCAACATATCCGCAGAATATTTAACGCCGAAGCCTTCTTTAGTCGCAATCATGTAGATTTTTCCAGCTTGGATTTTGGCTAAGTTTGATGCATCGATGGCAATTTCTGCAGGTTGATTTGGATTTGTATTATCTGAAGTTACTTCTTTAGTCTTGTAATTAAATTCCTTATCGCCGGCTCTTAACGCAATCTCTTTATCATCAGCATAAACCGGTGCAACCAACTCCATAACATTGGCCACGAAATCAGTTTGATCTACTTGCGTTAAATCAATCCCAAGTCCAGAAATCACCAACTTCGGAAGGAAACCATTATTAACATCTTCACCAGATAAAGCAAAAACTAGATTATTCGGATCGCCATCAAAATTATTTGGAGTAGAACCAACAACTGCAGTCAATCGCGAAACATTAATAAATCCAGCGCCGTTAAATTGAATTCCGTTTGGATTGGCGATAATCAAATCAGCCTTTCCACCGGCAATTTCGGTGTAGCCGTTTAGGTAGGATTTATTTGTTGAAGTTACTTCATTTAAAATAACCGTAGCACTTCCGCTGTCTTTTAAATTCGGGTTATTCAAAATCAACCCGCCTAAATTGGATTGAATAACATCGTTTTTATTGCCAATCGAGTTGTTAATAATCAATCCATTCTGATTAACATTATAATCCGTAAATTTATTGTGAGATAATCCGGAAGAATTCGGCGCAGCAATATTTACAATCGGAACATCATTTCCAGCTTTTATAACTTGTGTGTTGGTAGTTCCATCAACAGTTAAAGGAAGTTCAGCAGCATAAACTCTACTATTCGCCAAAGTCAAAACCGGCAGAATCGTCAGTACATAAATAATCGTATAATGTACTAAGAATTGAGTAAATCTTAGGAAATTCGCGTGGCAAAATTTAGCTATTGCACGCGCAAGGATATGGTAGGCGAGAGGAGTAGTTTTCATGTTAGGCTTTTAATGTGGCTTAATTATAAATTATTCTACTAGTTAAAACTTAATTTTGAAAAAAATAAGCTGTTCATTAAATTCATAAGCAATGATGAATGTCAATAAATATCTTAACACTGTTCTAATATAATCAATTTTGATAGTACGCTTCATCTTGGAAATCAGCCGTGGCTTTGGCCTAAGATATTAATCTGGTATAATACTACAGCATCCATCAACAAAATCTTGGGTTTTCTTAATATCTTCGTCAAACCTTATAATCATTTTATCAATAGAACTAAGCTTAACATCAAGTTCTTTGTACTTATCTTTCAAAAGTCCTTGGCAGAAGTTCATACTATATAAACGAAGCTGCATCTTATTTTTTATTATTCTGGTAATATTATGAAAAACTTCTAATTCGTCTTCTGCCTCTTCATTATCTTCTGATTTACAGAATTTTTTAAGAGAATAATATTTAGTGTTATTCTCTATATCTGTTATTAGGCTAGACATCATAGTTATAAATTCTTGCCTTTTATTTTTAGCGATAAAACCATCAACCAAAGCTTTATTCAAAATATCAGCCACTTTATCGGCGATTTTATTTATATCTTGATAATCCTGAATTAAACTAATCAAAATATATTTCAAATGTTCTATTTTAGATTCATCTTTCTCTATTTCTAACCCAGCTATCATGGTTTGATTAAAGAATTGGTAATATTTATTATAGATACGAATTTCATTGTTGGTTTTAAAACTTTCCACCAATACTTCCTTTTCACTGTCTGTTAAAGTTCGCTCACCAATAAAAACTTCTTTGATTATGGTATCAAAAAGGATCATTGCTCTTTGGTTTGAGTCGGAATTTTTGAGAATGTTGTTAATATTGAAGTTTTGTAGGTTCATGGCTATTTCCTATTGGCGTTAAGTAATGATTTAATCTCTGCAAGCTGGTTTTTAATTCTGCTAATTTCACTAACTTCAACAATCGATTTAAGCAAATCCGCCTCACATTTTGCTTGCTCTTTACTTATTTCTTTATTTCTAAGCCTCTGATAAACATTTGTAAGAAGCGCTTGAATTTGACCCAGTTCCAATTGTTTCATAGTTAAATTTATGTTAAGTTTCGGTTAATTTCGGTCTTAAAAATCCATGATCATTCTTGTTGTTTTATTGCTTTGCATTTGCTTCTCACTTTTAAACACCGGCTCAACATATTCATGTTTTAGCTGCTGAATTAGTTTTGATTTTATATCCACCAGCTTTTCTGTGGTAATATCTTCAAAGCTTCGTTTATCAAGCTCATTAGTTATTTTAACCAATAAATTTGAAAGATTTTTTACCCTATGTTCTTTGCTTATTAGACATTCTTCAAACAAGCTCTCCAGCTCGATTGCCTTGGCATTATTAATCTCTTCTTCTAGTTCGCTATTCCAATTAGAAAGAGTCTGGCGGCATTTGTTTAATTCTTTGCCAATTTTTGCCAGTGAATAACCTTTGGCTCTTAATTCTATAAATTGTTGTTTTATATCTATGTTTTTTGTCATGTTAATTGGTTGTTATTTGGTTAATAAAATTGATCACTTCTATATTGTTCAAATCTAGGTTTTTATCTTTGGAATATATTTCAGATATATCTTTTAAAGATTTCTGCTCTGCTTCTTCTATTGTAAAACCAGCTTCATATTCATAAATTGCCGCTCGTTCTTCATAAAGGTATTGATATTTTTCTATTTCACTTTCTGAAACGCCTGACATTGTTGACATTCTTGACAATGTTAGCAAATTCAAGGGTTCGCAGAGTCTGACACTCTTGACACTCTCTGACATTGTAGGATGATTTTTATGACCTAAACCATAAAATTCTCTTACAATGTCAACAATGTCAGGATTGCTATTATCGTCTGAAGCCTTGTATTTCTTAACATTGTCAAGAAAGTCAAGAATGTCAGAGGTTTGCTTACGAGAATTTGGAAAATTTAAATTATTGCCCATTTCTAATCTCCTTGATTAAGATTGAATTTAAAAAGTAAGAGCGTTTCTCTTTTTGCTGAAAAGAAGGTAGTGTTAACTTTTCTATAAAATAATTATGCTCCACCAAGATATTTATGATGTTTTCTAAATCATCATTTGAGTACGATCCAAATGCTCTTGACAGATCTCTTTTTGTAAATTCTTTTAAGAAAGTGCTTTCTTCTCCTTTTTTAATTATTTTAGCTTGAATCTTTTCTATAAGCTCTAAAGCAGCGTTATTATAACCATCCTCTCCACTCAATAGGCTGTATATCCTATTAGCATGACTTTCTAAGTAATTACAGAAAAGAATAGCTTTAGAAAGTGTAGTTGCATTTATGGTTTTTTCCCCTGTTTGATTTCTTACTAAATGAAAAATCAAACATAAAGCCGGCAATAATTTATGATATTTGGATAAGTGTTGAGAAATTAATGGCTTACCATTCTTATAAAGCTGATTTACTTTCTTATCATTCTCTATATGCCACTTTTGATATATTTCTTGAGCCTCTTCGTTGAAAGAAATATAAGGGTAATTTTTACCATCTTTCTCTATTGATCCACTAGCACAACTGAAGAAATCCGCATCATTTAAGAAATTGGCAATTCTGACAATTTGATTTTTCGCTTCCTCATTGGGTTTTTTATCAGTATAATCATTTTTTATAGAATCAGGGTAAACCAGCAATTGAAATCTTTGTAACAGGCCATCATTAAGGCTTGTTATGGTTTTCTTTAAATATCCTTTTATTAAATCTGGTTGTGTAGTTCCAACAATTGAAATAGCAGCATTATTTGCGATTATTGACCCTCTGCCTATGGTGTCGTTTCTAACTGTGGCATTACCATTCCACATTTCCAGATAGTAACTTCTATCACCCTCATTCTCTTTTTTATTAAGATTAGATAAAAAGCCTGCTAGCTCATCTCTTTCTAAGAGAACAGAAGCGCTTTGATTATCTCTTAAAATTTCAGTTATTTTTTGAGTTGTGGCCTCATTGATCCTATATCTCTCTAAAGATACTTTTTCTGGCTCTTGCAAAGAATATAGTTTGCTTAAAATTTCTTCGGTATCTTTGCCGGCTCTACTTAATTGATTATATTTATCCTCTAGAGCTTTTTTGATTAGCTTATATTTTTCGAACTCTTTTTTATAATCTTTGCTTTTGTTATCATAAGTTTCTTTTGCTGCATTTTCTAAAGTAGAAAAGAAAAATAGAGCCTCTTTTAATGAAGGAGTTTTTCTGGTGCTTGGATTACCAATTAAACCACCCCATAAATTAGGAAATACACAAAAACTATCATTTTTCTTTGGCTTCATTGCCACCTTTCCGGCTATTATCGAGGAAAAACCAACAATTAATGGGATTGCTACAAAATCTGCCGGTACAGACAATCTTTCAGAAACATCCTTAACAAATCCTCTTAATTCATCTGGCAAGAAGTTATCAATATCAAATGCTCTAACCAACTTTAGATTATCGTTTTTAATTGGAATTATTTCTTTAGGATTACGGGTTATTTGTAACTGTTTTTTAACCTCTTCAATTCCTTCCAATTGCCGTAAATCATCAAAATCACTGGGGTTGGTTGAATTATTCTTAAATATTGGTAAAACAATGGATAAGTTAAATTCTTTTGCCGCTTCCTCTGCCTTCTCTCTCCCAATATTATTAGGTTTTGATAAATCGTTATCTCCGGCAATAATAATTTTATGATTTGGATATTTGACGGTGATATTTTTGGCTACTTTCTTTAAATTGCCACAATTATAGGCTACAATCACTAAACAATCTGTCTTTGCCAGAAGAATTGATAAACCTGTTGCTACGCCTTCACAGATAAAAATTGTTTGACTATCTTTATTGCCAAATTCGCCATAATAACCTTGAGTTCTGCTACCTTTTAGAAATTTCTTAAACTTATTGTCATAAGTGGCATTATCATAAATAAATTGTAAGGAATTTATAGTGCCTTGATTATCGATTAAAGCAGTAGCAATAAAATTACCTCCCATATCTTTGCCAAACTTAATACCCTCAATGGCTGATAACTCCTTATTATTTAGATAAATTGAAGTACCATTATCAGATAAATTCTGCCATATTTCTGCAGCTTTTATACTCGCTTCTTTATATTGCTTTGAACGTTCTAGGTCTCTTTGCCTTTTTTCAGCTTTAATCTTTCGTTCCAGATCATCTTTTTGATAAGGAGTTAAATTTTCATTTGCTCCATTAGGGCTGATAATTTGTTTTATTGCTGGCAACCTATTCTTCCAGTCTCCCGCAACCAGATAATTACCATAACAAATATACCAATGACTCTTGCCAAAGCGATGAATATTACCATCTTGGATTATTTCTTTATCAGGATTATAGCCATTTTCTACTAAAATATCTCTAGCTTTGGTAATATTAGACATCTTTATTTCCTGCTCCTTGTTGGTTTTTAGAAATAAAAGCTTCAATATCACTGAGTTTGTACTTAACGCAACGCCCTATCTTATAACAAGGTAGATTATATCTTTTGTAACAACTCCAAACTGCTAAAGTATTATCTTTTATCCCCAATCGTTTTGCAGCTTGTTTGCGAGTTAACAATTGATCTGGATCTATACCTGTATTTAATGCTATCATTTTTGTTTTTAATTAAATTAATAGATATGTTAAATTGACACTTAACAGTTAGTTTAAAAAAATAGATTAAATACTAATATTTCTTTAAAAGACCCAAAGTATTTAATCTATTGACCGTAGTTTCTCTTGATGATCGGAAGAAAATCATCATCTGTATTATTCTATCACCTAAATCAAAAGTATCCGCAAAATCTTCATTCCATTTTCTGATGGCCAATTCTCTTGGCATTAAAAGCATAGCAGCAACCATGTTAGCTTGAGTTTCAGCTTTTTTAGTTTCTGGATTAAACTCATTATGAAAATCTATTAAATTCTTATTTCCCCCAGCATGATCTAAAATAAAGTGTCCTATCTCATGACCCATAGTAAAGTTACATCTTGCTTCGTCGATAAACTGGTCTGTATCAAGGTGGTCCAAAGAGATATCAATCCATATTGCTTTATTGTCCAAATCTAGCAATCCTAATGTTCCCGGCAAATCATCATCTAAATTTTCATACATAATTCTTAAATTACATATCTTTTCAGCAATAAGATCCATAGGAGTTGGACTATTAAAATCATAAAAACCCATTTTTTGAGCTTTTTTTAGTAATTCAAATACTATTTCCTCAATACACGTAGGACTTAAAAACCTTATTCTATTAGTCAATATCTTCTTCCTCCTCAACTTCTGCTAAAAATTGCTTTAAGTGATGAGGCTTAGCTCTCCTTAATAAAGAAGCATAAATTGCAGGTTTTGTACTTATTATTTTCTGCAGATCAGATGCTATTTTACCAGCCCTTGCTAGTAATTCGTCTTCATCGATATTTAATATATTTGCCATTTTTTTAATATTTTCTTCTTTTGGTGGTTTAAAATCACCAATTTCCATTTTACTAATAAAGGCCGGACTAATATCAAGTTTGCCTGCAAATTCCCTCAAACCAATATTTAGCTTAAGCCTTCTGTTTCTAACAAATTCACCAAACGCAACATCCCGCTGCTCTGAAGTATTGTTTTTTATAGTCATATGTTCTTCAAGGGTTTTATTTCCTACTTATGGTAATTTACGTTTGTAAATTAGTATCCAAAAGTAAGTTTCATCTCTTTACATTTTGGTGATTTACTTTCGTAAATCAGTATCAATTTGTAAAGCGTCAACTAAAACCTAATCAAAGAAAATAAATTGTCAACAAACAATTATGAATATTATTTTATATTTCATAGATAATTTGAATCAATCTTGTCTAGAGCCTTTAATACAGGCTAGCAACTGGATTTTACTTTTATAGGTTTTGACTTAAGTTTATTTAGCATGATCAAAATGATACATATTTAAACTTATCAAGGTTTTGATGTTTTTCTGTTATTATTCGGCACCATTTCGGCACCACAGAAATAATGATTTTTATGATAAAGGCTTTAAGCCTTATAAGGGCTGGTGCTGTCAACTGGATTTGAACCGGCGACCTCTTCATTACCAATGAAGTGCTCTACCACTGAGCTATGACAGCATTTTTGAGAAGGTTGCAAACTTTAAAGTGATAAAACGAAATTTGCAATTTGAATTATTTAAAAAATCCTTGAGCGATTTTTAGGATTTCTTCGTGAACCTTTTTATCGCCGCAAGCAAGAATTTGGCCGTTGGAATGAATATTTAACTTATTTCCTGACCAATCGGTGATTATGCCACCTGCGCCTTCTATAATTGGCACAAGAGCGCAGAAATCGTAGCTGCTCAGGCCTCTTTCGATAATAATATCCACAAAACCCAGCGCCAAAAGCCCAAATAAATAACAATCACCACCATAAAAAACGCCGCCTGATTTTTGATATTTGGTTTGAGAGGAAATTTTGCTGAAAAATTCCAAATCCAAACCTTTAAAATAAACGGGTGAAGTTGAGCATAAAATAGAATTCTCAATCGATCCAGATTTGCGCGTTTCAATCTTTTTATTATTAAAAATCGCACCTCTATCCTTGGCTCCAAGCCATCTTTCATTATTAATTGGCTGATTTATCACGCCTAAAATCGGAACATTTTTATAAGTCAAAGAAATCAATGTGCCGAAAATCGGACGGCCGATAATGAAGGACGAAGTGCCGTCAATTGGATCAATCACCCATTTAAAATCGGCATCCAAATTAATAGTGCCGAATTCTTCGCCGATAATGCCGTGATCCGGATATTTTTTCATGATTTCTTCACGAATTATTTTCTCAATTCCTTTATCAGCTAAAGTCACCGGAGTCGTGTCTGGCTTGTCTTGTTCGTGATTTTGTGTGCGGAAATATTTCTGAGCTATATTGGAACTTAAATCGGCTAAATGGTTGCTGAAATCTATTAATTCTTGATTTATCATTTTGCTTAAATTAAGTTTGATTGGCTCCCATAAATGTTGGGATCGTCCTTTAAAATTAAGCCAAAAATATATTTATTAAAATTTACTTAGCAAATAATTTATGCGTGAAAGAATAGCAATAATTAGTGGATTTAGAAGCGCCATGGGCAAAGCTGGAGGCTCTTTAAAAGACATCACGGCTGACGATTTGGGCGCCAGAATTGTGAAGGAAGTTTTAATCAGAAGTACCGTTGATCCAAATTCAATTGATGAAGTTGTGATCGGCAATGTGGCAAATCCTGGATATGCCGCCAATATCTCCCGAGTTATCGCACTCAAAGCTGGATTACCAATCAAAACTCCAGCCTATACAGTTCACCGCAATTGCGCTTCAGGAATGGAATCAATCACCAGCTCCGCCATCAAAATTTGGGCGGGCGAAGCAGATATTATCATAGCCGGCGGCGTAGAATCCATGAGCAACATCCCGCTTTTATACAACAAAAAAATGACCAATCTTTTTGCTAATTTATTCAGAGCAAAAACTATTTTCGCCAAACTTAAAGCAATTTTCAGTTTCAGATTAAGCTTCTTAAAACCAATTGTCGGCGTCGAGCAAGGCTTGACTGATCCGGTTTCAGGAATGTTAATGGGAAATACGGCCGAAGTTTTGGCCAAAGAATTTTCCATCACCAGACAAGAACAAGATGAATTCGCTCTCAAAAGCCATCAAAAAGCGCAAAAAGCTATGGAAAAAGGCATTTTTAGCGAAGAAATTATTCCGGTTTTTAATGCTAAAAATATCGCGGTTACTGAAGATGAAGGCGTGCGCAAAAATCAGGAAATTGGCGGTTTGGCCAAGTTAAAACCTTATTTTGAAAGAAATACCGGAACTGTTACCGTCGGAAATTCATCGCAATTAACTGACGCGGCGGCAGCGATGATTTTAATGAAAGAATCAAAAGCCAAAAAATTAGGTTTAAAAGTTGACGGCTATTTAACAGATTTCGCTTATGCCGGTTTAGAACCAGAAAGAATGGGTCTTGGCCCCGTTTATGCTACTTCCAAACTTTTCGACAAAACCAAACTTTCTTTAAAAGATATCGATTTAATCGAAATTAATGAAGCCTTTGCCGCGCAAGTTCTAGCTTGTTTGAAGGCCTTTGAATCTAAAGAATTTGCTAAAAAATATTTACATAAAAATGCCGCTTTGGGCAAAATTAAAGAAAATATTCTCAATGT